>OLQD01002095.1_pt1 | contig 15101 bp, 16 predicted proteins | sample 1672841 | NCBI WGS metagenome assembly OLQD01 (sample SAMEA3136729, study PRJEB25190) | human gut metagenome | biome: human gut; feature: human-associated habitat; material: faeces | place: Austria | collected 2013 | reverse complement strand
GTAAGTGATAAAAAGAAGAATTATAGCAAAGTCACCAAATTGCTAGTTAAGCCAAGAAAAACATAAAATAGTTTTTCTTTCCCTCATATTTTAGGTAAAAAGACCTTTTGCCCGTTCTCTTGCTTTTCGTAGAATGTCAGGAACCTCATCTTCTTGCATTGTTTCATGTACTTTACATGTGCCTGCTTTTTCCGCAGTTTCATAATACCATTTTTTGTAGTCCAGCATGGAAAGAGTTTCTTTGAGCTGTTGAATTTGAAATAGAACAACCTGTCGCTGCTTTTCAATCAATTCTTTTCGTTTACTAATTGTTGTATCTCCCTCTATGCACCAGTCTATAAAGACTTTAATTTCTTTGATAGGCATACCTGTCTTTTTTAGACATTCGATAATGGAAAGCCATTCAAAATCAGTGTCTTTAAACATTCGTATGCCACCATCAGAACGCTCTATGAAGGGAAGCAATCCCTCTTTATCGTAATAACGCAATGTAGAAGGGGCTACACCTAATCGTTTTGCCATTTCACTAACGGTATATAACATAAATTAACCTCTCATTTTTTGAAATTTTATGTGTATTTGGTATTGACTTAAACCTAACTTTAAGTTGTATTGTTTAAACGAACTTACAGGAGGATTATACTTGTTTGTACTAAATGCGTCAATAGGAGGAAAACATGAAACAGAAGAATACTTTATTAGACACATACACACTTATGAATGGAATTAACATTCCCAAGATAGGATTAGGTACATGGTTCATTCCAGATGATGAAGCGGCAGCAGCAGTTTGTAAAGCGGTAGAAATAGGCTATCGTCATATTGATACTGCACAGGCTTATGAGAATGAGCGTGGTATCGGTAAAGGTGTCCGGGATTGTGGAATAAGCCGCCAAGAGCTTTTTATTACCACAAAATTAGCCGCAGAATTAAAAACTTATGAGGAAGCTGCTCAGGCGATCACAGGCTCCCTTGAAAAAATGGAACTTGATTATATTGATTTAATGCTCATTCACAGTCCGCAGCCATGGACGGATTTTCGTGGTGGAGATTATGCAGCAGGAAACCGAGAAGCATGGAGAGCCTTAGAAGATGCTTATAAAGCCGGAAAACTTCGTGCAATCGGTGTATCTAATTTTCAAGAACATGATATTGAAAATGTCCTTTCTTCCTGCACGATAAAGCCTATGGTAAATCAGCTATTGGCACATATTGGGAATACTCCGGCAACTTTGATTGAATACTGCAGGAAAAACGGCATTTTAGTAGAAGCCTATTCGCCAGTAGCACATGGGGAAATTTTAAAGAGTGAGGAAGTTCAGGCAATCGCCGAAAAATATCAAGTAACTGTACCGCAGCTTTGTATTCGATATGATTTACAGCTCGAAACTCTCCCACTTCCTAAAACAGCAAACCCTGCACACATGCTTGAAAATATAAAAGTTGATTTTGAAATTTCCGAGCAGGATATGGAGATTTTGAAATCTATAAAACCGCTGAAAGATTATGGCGAGTACAGTTCATTTCCTGTGTTCAGCGGAAAATAAAATATATGAGGAGAGAAAAAATGAATAGACCTTATATTTTTTGCCACATGATGACTTCCCTTGACGGAAAAATTATGGGTTCTTATATGAATACCAAAGAGGGAGAAATTGCTGGAAATGTATTTTATAACATATCTTTTGGAGAAAATCCTTATTACAAACATCAAGGCTGGCTTTCTGGCAGAGTAACGACTGATGACAATTTTACTTTTTATGAAAAACCTGCATTAGACGAAAATGCTCCTGTCGTGCCGGAGGGGGATTTTGTTGCAAATGGAAACGCAGGTATGTACTACGTTTCTGTTGACCCTGCTGGAAGGCTAGGTTGGAAAAGTAGCAAGCTTACCTATGTTGATACCCACGCCCATGTGATTGAAGTATTAACAGGAAAAGCCAGCAATTCCTATAAAGCCTTTTTACGAAAGTTAGGAATTTCCTACATCGTTGCAGGAGGGGAAACCTTAGATTATGAAATGGCTATGGAAAAGCTGAAAAAGCTGTTCGGTATTGAAACGCTTATGCTGGGCGGCGGCGGTGTTTTGAACTGGTCTTTTATTCAGGCTGGTATGTGCGATGAAGTAAGCGTCGTAATTGCACCTGTTGCAGACGGATCTTCCAAAACTCCCGCCCTTTTCAACACAAAAGACGAATTGGCTTCAGACACGCCTGTTGCTTTTGAACTTCAAAGTACAGAGATAAAAGATGGCGGAAGTGTATGGCTTCGGTATTTAGTAAAACGATGAGGAGGGACTTTATGAAAACAAAAAATATCAGCGTTTTTCCTATGGGAGAAAAGAATGAAGCATTTGCACAATATTTCGTTGGGCAGAGTTACTTGAATATGCTTTCCACAGAACGGGTAACAATCGGAAATGTGACTTTTGAGCCGGGTTGCCGTAATAACTGGCATATCCACCATAAAGGCGGTCAAATTCTGCTTTGCACCGCTGGACGGGGTTATTATCAAGAATGGGGCAAAGAAGCACAGGAATTACACCCCGGCGATGTTGTGAATATTCCGCCGGAAGTAAAACATTGGCATGGTGCGGCAAAAGATAGCTGGTTTGCACATCTTGCCGTAGAAGTACCCGCAGAGGGTGCTTCCAATGAATGGCTGGAAGTCGTAAATGAAGAAGATTATGAAAAGTTAAAATAAGGACAGAAAGGGGAAACTTTATGGTAAAGCAGACAGCAGGACATGACGCACTAGGAACCTTTGCACCAAAATTTGCGGAATTGAACGATGATGTTTTATTTGGAGAGGTGTGGAGCAGAGAAAAACAGCTCTCTTTGCGTGACCGTAGCATAGTGACAGTCACAGCGTTAATGGCGCAGGGCTTGACAGACAGCTCTTTTAAATACCATCTGGAAACGGCAAAAAAGAATGGCGTTACTGGCGAGGAAATGGCGGAAATTTTAACTCATGCTGCATTTTATGCAGGGTGGTCAAAAGCATGGGCTGCGTTTAGAATGGCAAAGGAAGTTTATGCAGAATAAGAGATATTTCACAAGCCATTAGCAAAGCTGCCGAGCCGGTCAACGGTCAAGGTGAATGGCACATACACGCCGCCGTTGACAGTCACGCCTACCTTTGCATACAGGTGATCAAGGGCGACAGCAAAAAGTGCTGTCGCCCATTCACATAATCGAAGAAAGGATTTTCCAGTGCCGGACTATGGCAAAACTTATACGTTCTCTGTCCGGGGGCAGATGATACTTTTATACAGCCGTTCCCTTGCATCGGCTCTTGCCTGACTGCCGGAACAGACGCAGGAGGAAATCTTTTTGTATTATTTCCAGCACTTGACGTAGAAATCGGAGGACAAAATGGCTGGACACGCAGCACAATCGGACGGCATATCCAACAATGAAGAAATGTGACAAGAATAATGCATATAAATTAGATCCAAGTGATTATGAGTATGAAGATTATTTGGATGAACTAAGATCTTGTTGGCAAGATAGGTATGATCCTGATTTTAAAAGTAATATTGATGTAGATGATTATGATTGTGAAAAAGAGTATAGAAATGCATTGATTGAAAATTTGCATGACAAGTATGATCCAGATAACATGCATAGTGAGATAGATTCTTGTGACTATAGTTGTGTAGATGAATATCATGATGCGCTAATGAAAGTACAGAGCACTTCATATTGAGAAGTGCTTCTTTTTCGTTATTTCTTTAATGGAAATCGTTTTGTACAACATAAGTTTAAGACAAATCGAATAGATGGCCTTAAACGATATTAGGATACGATGTATCTTCAGTATGAGAATATTGTAAGTAAGATTTATCATCAGCTTTGTATGTATTCATTGTGATAATAATGAGAAGGATTTTATTGGAAAAGCGTCATAATTATGAGTTTGGTATTACAGAACAAAATCTAATAATGTTTTTAAAGACAGGTGAAACCTATAGTGTTTACAGTGAATGGTTTAGTATATGGAACGATTCGTTGGATTGATGATACTCTTTATGTAAAAGATAAGAATTCTATAGTAGAGGGTGAAGTGTATGATATACAAAACAAAGAGTGCCGGTAAAAACATTGGTTGAACAACTACAACCAACACCAGAAAATAAGAGATTGATAGAAAGTCATGTGGCTTCGATTTATCTTGTTAGCTTGTTAAATGAACAAACGATTCATTATAGAGCTTATAGAGATGATGATTATAGTTATCAAGCTATTTATGTGTTGCAAATTACATTAAAGAAGAATGATCAATTAACGGATTTATCAAGTCAACTGCACGCTGCATTTCCAGAACCAACAATTTTGTTGATGGAACATATGGATAAAGAATGGATTAGTGTAGCTCCAAAGAGAATCAGTAAAATTGATCAAACTAAAACAGTATTGGAAGATAATGTTGTACAAGAGATAAATACGGATTCAATGAATTATTTGAATCTAAGTCAAATAACAGCAATAAATTTAAAAGACTACTACACAAAAATTGCGCAAATAGTCTATAAGATTGGTGTATTGAATTTGATTAAGGTCTATCCAACGGCTGATCTTGATTACAAATCAATTATCAAGGAATACCAGGCAATACAAGCAAACATAAACAACTTAAAAGAACAGTATAAAAGAGCTTCAATGAAGTCAGAAAAGATGGATATTGATGATCAGATATATGATGAAGAAATGAAACAAAAACAACTTATAAAGAAATTGAGAGGCGATACAATTGGAATTAAATAAAGATTGTGTAAGAGATATACTTTTAAAGTGTGAAGAATTATTACAGATGAATGATGATGGTACAATGAACACATTACAATCAAGCAATTTACATGAAGTATTACCAAATTATGATTTATCAGTTATAAAGTATTCTGTTTTAAAGATGAAAGAAGCAGAATTAATTAATGCGAAAATAATTTCGTATGATGATTCTATGATAGGCGAATTTTTAATCATTGATATTACATATTTTGGTCATGAATTTATTGAGCAAATCAAAGATGATAATAATTGGAAAAAAGTGAAAGATGTTGCAAAGAAAGTAGGATCATCATCAATTGATATTCTTTTACAAATAGCAACTGAAGTTTTAACAAATAAAATCAATACTTGTATTTAAAGGAGAAAATGAAATGGATAAAATGGATGGACTAAGTTTGAACTTAGAAAAGAATAATATAGATAAAATCAAAGAATTATTTCCTGAAGTAGTAGAAGAAGGGAAAATTAATTTTGATATGTTACGAGCGATGCTTGGTGATGAAGTAGATGATTCAAAAGAAAAGTATCAATTTACTTGGAATGGTAAAGCTAAATCAATTAAATTGGCACAAACACCTTCATCTGCAACATTAAGACCATGTAAAGAAAAATCAAAGAATTGGGATACAACAGAAAATCTTTATATTGAAGGAGATAATTTAGAAGTGTTAAAGCAACTTCAAAAAACTTATTATGGGAAAATCAAAATGATTTATATTGATCCACCTTATAATACAGGTAACGATTTTGTATATCACGATGATTTTAGAAATAGCATAGAAAATTATAAAGAACAAACTAATCAAACATCTTCTTCTAATCCTGAAAGTAATGGCAGATTTCATACCGACTGGTTAAATATGATGTATCCAAGATTGATTTTAGCAAGGAATTTATTAAGTGAAGATGGTGTTATTTTTATTAGCATAGATGATAACGAACAAATGAATTTGAAAGAATTATGCAATGAAGTATTTGGAGAATTAAATTTTATTTCTCAGGTAATATGGGAACGTGCTTACTCTCCTGTGAATTTGAAAAAGCATTTTTCGGAGTGTCATGACTATATTTTGTGTTATGCAAAAAATATTAATGCTGCTTATTGCAAGGGATTACCAAAGACTGGCGAAGCATTAGAAAGATATAAAAATCCAGATAATGATTTTCGTGGACCATGGAAAGCCGCAGATTCAACTGTTGGGCCAGCCGTAGCAGAAAGAGTTTATCCTTTAACTTTACCTAGTGGACGGGTGGTAACACCTTCTTCAGGTAGATGTTGGCTATATACAAAAGAAAAATTTGACGAGTTAATAAAGGAAAATCGAATATGGTTTGGAAAAAATGGGAATAATGTTCCAGCGGTCAAAAAATTTGCCTCGGAGGTTAAACAGGGAATGACACCAATGACAATCTGGAAATATACTGAGGTTGGTCACTCACAAGAGGCATCACAGAATTTAAAAAAAATATTTGATGGTAAAGCATATTTTGATTATCCAAAGCCTGTTAACTTGATTAAAAGATGTTTACAATTATATACATCTGAAAGAGATATTATTTTGGATTTTTTTTCTGGCTCTGCAACTACAGCTCATGCAATAATGAAGTTAAATGCTGAAGATGGAGGTAATCGTAAATTTATAATGGTTCAATTTCCTGAATTGTGTGATGAGAAAACGGAATCTTATAAATCTGGATATAAGAACATTTGCGAAATTGGAGAAGAACGTATTCGTCGTTCTGGTGAACAGATTAAGGCTGAATGGGAGAAAGAACATCCATCTGATGGATTGTTTGGGCCGGATCAAGAGTTTACAACAGATATTGGATTTAAGGTGTTTAAATTAGATTCTACAAACGTAAATGAGTGGGATTCTGACATGAAACTTGATGAAAAAGAGCTTGCATTACGTTTAAGTGAAGTGTTTAAAGAAGGTAGAAGTAAAGAAGATATTCTTTATGAAATTATGCTTAAATACGGTGTATTTGATAAACAGGTTGAAGAAGTAAATGCGAATGGAAAAACAATGTATCGCGTAGGTAAGCGTTATATGATTGTATGTTTAGAAGATAGTATTACTTCAGAAGATGTAAAAGCTATTGGTGAATTATCTCCGAAAACAGTGATTTTTAATGAAGCAGGATTCAACAATGATAACGATAAAATCAATGCTGTGTATAATCTTGAAAAAGCTGGTGTTGAAGATGTTAAGTGTATATAGGAGTAGATTGAATGGAAAAAATTAGTGATTGTAGTTTAAACCTTGAAAGAAAGAATGTTGAAAAGTTAAAGAATTTGTTTCCGGAAGCCGTCCAAGAAGGAGAGGTTAATTATGATATTCTTAAATCTCTTTTAGGCTCTGAAATTTTCGAGTAGCGTCGAAAACTCGACTCTAAGAAGCTATCACTCGAAAAAAAATCGATGAAATAGAAAAAAGGTGCGAACAAGGCGCACTAAAAACAACTTTGTAAAATGAAGTTCTTTTAAAACAGAATAGATTAAACTGAATCTTTGATCCAAGCATCAAGATGGATATTAATACAGGCAAATATTGTAAAGAAAGCATGCTTGTCTTTATTGCGTATCCTCATTTGATGTAAGTGGTAGTGGTTAAGCACACGATTGTTTATTCGTTCAGTGCTGGTTCTATTTCTGTATATCTTCTTCCAGGTTTCAGATTTATATGATAAAGGCCCTGCATTGCGAGCGGAATCACCATCATTAATATATGAAACTCTACCATAAGAAGATGTAGAACATTGATCAGCGAAAGGACAGGAAGAAATGTCGCCCATAACAAGAGGACAACGGTATTTCTTTCTGCAGCGTTGAATATCGTAACCACAGAAATGCATCGGACGGTTAGCCATACAAACAGGAATGCCATCGTTATTGGTATGATTCTTTTCAACATATTCTTTTGAAGAATCTCTTCTTGGATTATGGTCAATAACTGGGATAATATTATTGTGCTGAAAGAATTGGAAGACCGGTAAAGAATCAGCCGCAGAATCATGACAAAAATATTTAGGATGTAGATCATGATTCATATCAAGAAATTGAGCGGCAGCAGAGATGCAGGAAAGAGCATCATGTCTCGAAGCGTTTTCGATGGAAGCGAAAACTGGAAGATCAATGTTCTTAAGAGGATTGTGGTAGGAAATACTGTAGAAAGTATAGCCTAGATAAAAAGATTCAAGATCCGAATCCCATCCAATGTCAGCATCTGGTGCTGAAAAACGGTAGATGTTATCTGAATCATCACCATCTAAAACCTTGTGACCAAAAGGAGAAGAGTGGATGTGCAAAGAAGAACCATCAGCTGAAAGGATAAGGTTGTTCTTGTCGATGAAACCAGAATCGATAGAAGGAATCACAACCAGGGCGTTGAAGAGAGCCTGAAGAGTGAACATCATTCTATCTCTATCGCAATCAGCACCATCTTTGTATTTGTCTAATAGGTAGTAGGTGTCAGAGTGGGAGTAGTTGATTAGCTTTTCACCTTTCTTAGGTTTCTTGTCCTTTATTTTCTTGAAATGAGCTTTAGGAAAAAGCTCGTTCATATGAGAATCGACACCCGTCAAACGGACAATGAAATCATAGTGAGAAGCAACAGAAGGCGGTGAAAAGGAACCTACAAGATATTGAAGTAAAGAGTCGGAAGCTAAATCATCACACCATTTATGAAGAGAAAGATAGCCAAGATGCTGCATAAGAACAAAAGACCTGATGAAAACAGCAGGATCGATAGCAGGTCTACCTGTAGAAGAATATAAAGGAAGAAGAATATCCTGGACAAGAGAAGGATCCAGCTTCTTGAGTTTGTGAGAAGCAGAAAGAAAAGATTTAGAAGAAAGTCTAAGATGTTGAGAAGAATCAAGAGAAGATTTGCGAGACTTCAGAAAAGCACGATAGTCCCAGATCGAAGAAAAATATTTGAGCATATAACTCACCTCCACGGTTTCATAATGAAGGCGAGCAAAGCGAGCCCGCGAAAATTGAAATTTGTCAATAGTTGACAAGAAAAAAGTGGGGGTAAAGTACAAAAAGTTGGCATAAAGAAAAGAGCGCTGTTACCAACTTTTTAGAGTTTTCGACAGCGCTCATTTTCGGGGGGGGGCAAGAGCATTACCAATTTACTTGGAATGGTAAATACCAATCCATAAAAAATGCTCAAACACCTTCTTTAGCTACTTTAAGACCTTGTAAGACAAAATCAAAAAATTGGAATGATACTGAAAATTTATATATTGAAGGGGATAACCTTGAAGTTTTAAAGCAACTTCAAAAAACGTATTACGGAAAGATCAAAATGATTTATATTGATCCACCATATAATACTGGAAATGATTTTGTTTATAATGATAGTTATTCAAATACGCTTGAAAACTATAAAGAACAAACTAATCAAATATCATCATCTAATCCTGAAAGTAATGGAAGATTTCATACTGATTGGTTAAATATGATGTATCCAAGATTGCTTTTAGCTAAAAATTTATTATCGGACGATGGCGTTATTTTTATAAGTATTGATGATAATGAGTTAGAAAACTTAAAGAAAATATGTTCTGAAATTTTTGGAGAAAGTAATTTTGTAGGCTGCTTATCAGTGGAGAATAATCCAAAAGGCAGAAAAAATTCAGCTTTTATTTCTGTAAGTTCAGAATATTGCTTAATATATGCTAAAAGCATATCTAATGCTTATTTTATTGAAAATGTACCAAAAAAAGCATCGGATATGTGTCTGGATGAAAATGGAAGATATGTACATAACAGTGGTAAAAGGGTACTTGTTGGAGAAAATGGATTTAATGATTTCGTTCAAGATACTTTATCTTCTAAAAATTATGTTGTGTATTATAGAAAATCAGATAATGATTTTGTGATTGAGAATATTGAAAATGATGATTATTTAAAAAATGGATATGTATGTTACTCATCTTATAGAAATGGTAAAAAAATATACAATACTTATACTGATAAAAAATTAATGGAGTTATTTAATAGTGGGTCATTATCTATTACGGATAATAAAATTTTTGAAAAAAATTATTCAGACACAGTTCGTATAAAAAGCCAACTTACTAACAAAAAATATGATGCGATAGTTCATGGTGTACGTAAGGAATATAGTATGGGTTTAACAACCACTGGTGCAGGTACATATTTAAAACAATTATTTAATACGGAGAAAGTGTTATTCAACGCTCCAAAAAATATAGGTTACCTACAATTATTATTAAGCTTACTTGATGGGGAAGATTTTACAATATTAGATTTCTTTTCAGGCTCGGCCTCATCTGCGGATGCTATTATGCATTTGAATAGAGTTGATGGTGGTAATCGTAAGTTTATAATGGTTCAATTACCAGAGTTATGTGATGAAAAATCAGAAGCATACAAGGCTGGATATAAAAATATCTGTGAAATTGGGGAAGAACGTATTCATCTTGCGGGTGAACAGATTAAGTCTGAATGGGAGAAAGAACATCCTTCTGATGGATTGTTTGGATCTGATGAACAGTTTACAACAGATATTGGATTTAAAGTGTTCAAATTAGATTCTACAAATGTGAATGAGTGGGATCCTAACATGAAGCTTGATGAAAAAGAGCTTACTATGCGTTTAGGTGAAGTGTTTAAAGAAGGTAGAAGTAAAGAAGATATTCTTTATGAAATTATGCTTAAATACGGTGTATTTGATAAACAGGTTGAAGAAGTAAATGCGAATGGAAAAACAATGTATCGCGTAGGTAAGCGTTATATGATTGTATGTTTAGAAGATAGTATTACTTCAGAAGATGTAAAAGCTATTGGTGAATTATCTCCGAAAACAGTGATTTTTAATGAAGCAGGATTCAACAATGATAACGATAAAATCAATGCTGTGTATAATCTTGAAAAAGCTGGTGTTGAAGATGTTAAGTGTATATAGGAGTAGATTGAATGGAAAAAATTAGTGATTGTAGTTTAAACCTTGAAAGAAAGAATGTTGAAAAGTTAAAGAATTTGTTTCCGGAAGCCGTCCAAGAAGGAGAGGTTAATTATGATATTCTTAAATCTCTTTTAGGCTCTGAAATTTTCGAGTAGCGTCGAAAACTCGACTCTAAGAAGCTATCACTCGAAAAAAAATCGATGAAATAGAAAAAAGGTGCGAACAAGGCGCACTAAAAACAACTTTGTAAAATGAAGTTCTTTTAAAACAGAATAGATTAAACTGAATCTTTGATCCAAGCATCAAGATGGATATTAATACAGGCAAATATTGTAAAGAAAGCATGCTTGTCTTTATTGCGTATCCTCATTTGATGTAAGTGGTAGTGGTTAAGCACACGATTGTTTATTCGTTCAGTGCTGGTTCTATTTCTGTATATCTTCTTCCAGGTTTCAGATTTATATGATAAAGGCCCTGCATTGCGAGCGGAATCACCATCATTAATATATGAAACTCTACCATAAGAAGATGTAGAACATTGATCAGCGAAAGGACAGGAAGAAATGTCGCCCATAACAAGAGGACAACGGTATTTCTTTCTGCAGCGTTGAATATCGTAACCACAGAAATGCATCGGACGGTTAGCCATACAAACAGGAATGCCATCGTTATTGGTATGATTCTTTTCAACATATTCTTTTGAAGAATCTCTTCTTGGATTATGGTCAATAACTGGGATAATATTATTGTGCTGAAAGAATTGGAAGACCGGTAAAGAATCAGCCGCAGAATCATGACAAAAATATTTAGGATGTAGATCATGATTCATATCAAGAAATTGAGCGGCAGCAGAGATGCAGGAAAGAGCATCATGTCTCGAAGCGTTTTCGATGGAAGCGAAAACTGGAAGATCAATGTTCTTAAGAGGATTGTGGTAGGAAATACTGTAGAAAGTATAGCCTAGATAAAAAGATTCAAGATCCGAATCCCATCCAATGTCAGCATCTGGTGCTGAAAAACGGTAGATGTTATCTGAATCATCACCATCTAAAACCTTGTGACCAAAAGGAGAAGAGTGGATGTGCAAAGAAGAACCATCAGCTGAAAGGATAAGGTTGTTCTTGTCGATGAAACCAGAATCGATAGAAGGAATCACAACCAGGGCGTTGAAGAGAGCCTGAAGAGTGAACATCATTCTATCTCTATCGCAATCAGCACCATCTTTGTATTTGTCTAATAGGTAGTAGGTGTCAGAGTGGGAGTAGTTGATTAGCTTTTCACCTTTCTTAGGTTTCTTGTCCTTTATTTTCTTGAAATGAGCTTTAGGAAAAAGCTCGTTCATATGAGAATCGACACCCGTCAAACGGACAATGAAATCATAGTGAGAAGCAACAGAAGGCGGTGAAAAGGAACCTACAAGATATTGAAGTAAAGAGTCGGAAGCTAAATCATCACACCATTTATGAAGAGAAAGATAGCCAAGATGCTGCATAAGAACAAAAGACCTGATGAAAACAGCAGGATCGATAGCAGGTCTACCTGTAGAAGAATATAAAGGAAGAAGAATATCCTGGACAAGAGAAGGATCCAGCTTCTTGAGTTTGTGAGAAGCAGAAAGAAAAGATTTAGAAGAAAGTCTAAGATGTTGAGAAGAATCAAGAGAAGATTTGCGAGACTTCAGAAAAGCACGATAGTCCCAGATCGAAGAAAAATATTTGAGCATATAACTCACCTCCACGGTTTCATAATGAAGGCGAGCAAAGCGAGCCCGCGAAAATTGAAATTTGTCAATAGTTGACAAGAAAAAAGTGGGGGTAAAGTACAAAAAGTTGGCATAAAGAAAAGAGCGCTGTTACGAGACTGTTGAAAAAGTATCAGTCATAAACGAGATTTAATCAAATTGTTTACAAATTAGAATGAAAACAGGTATATTCACAAATTTCAGAAAAGAATTTGAGGTATATACCTGTTTTATTTGGTTTTTATCAATATATTTTTGCTTATCTATCTTTTTTTCAGCTTCAATATTCTTTTTAAATTCACCACAAAAATGGTGACACCTGCCTGAAGCATCATCCCGTTTATTCCTGCATATACAGTATGTGCATATCCATGTTCTTTTTTTAGCTCCGCATTTTTAGCTTCTATTTTGTAACGTTCACCAGCCAGCTCCTGATAATATTCTGTCTGTTGCCTGTCCTGATGATCCTGATGTATTTTACTCATCTTTACTGTGATGTTATATGTTTTGCTTTTCTGATTTTCTTTATATCCACATTTCTCCCTCAGCGGGCATTGGACACATTTTTTCACATCGAAAAAGTAGGATTCACGCTGTGGCTTATTTGGATTTTTTGCACCGGTTTTAGATTTATGAATTGCCATATGTCCTGCCGGGCATACATACATTTTTGCGTCTTTGTTATAGCTGAATTCTCCATCAAGGGCGTTTTTCCTGTTTCCGGATGATACTGTTTTGCTTAGCTTCGATACAAGATTGATTTCATTTTCGTTTGCATACTCTATATTTTCCTTTTCAGAATATGCTCCATCTCCAACAATATTATCAACATCTATTCCGTTAGCTTCTGTCTTGTCTACTAAAGATGCAAGTTCCTTTCCGTCGTGCTTCTCTCCGGAAGTGACAGCAGCAGCTGTAATAATTCTTTCTGGAGTCATTGCGATATGTGTCTTATACCCAAAGAATTCTGTGTCTGCAGTTTTGTGTCCCGTCTTGGCATCACTGTCTTTAGAGTAGGTCAGCTCTTCATTTACATCATCCAGCGTTTCACGGAGAAGATTCATATTTTCTTGTATGTTCTTATATGCCTTTAAACTTTCATCATCATCAACCAGCCTGTATACTCTTTCGCAGTAGTCAACTACTTCTTCATACAGTCCGATTCTGTTGTTGTCTGGTTTTTTTGGCATCTGTTTCACATATTCTTCATTTACGCTGTATACTTTCTTTCTGAGATTTTTACAAACTTCAAGAAGGTATTCTCGTGCACTTTTTGTTCCATATCTGGCTTCTGTATGCGTGGAATCAACAATAATGGTTTTAGACAGTTTGATTCCGTTCTCTACTGCTATCTGTACACTCTTTGAAATCAGGGCATCCATGACGGATTCATCTTTCAGGCGCAGTTTTCTGAACTTGGTAAGACTTGAAAATTCAATTACATCTTCTTCGGGTGCAAGACCAAGAAAATATTTGAACGCCATATCTGTACGTGTTCTTTCAACAACATCTCTGTCAGAAAGCTCATACATCCGCTTAAGCATAAGGTATTTGAACATGACCTGCGGCCTGTATCCTGGTCTGCCGTTGCCGGAAGTGTATGTGTGTTTCAGCAGATCATCTACAAAGCTGAAATCCACGAGCTCATTCAGCTGCCGGAGCTCGTGATCTTCTGGAATGATTATGTCGTAAAGATCGATATAGGGACTGAGAATCATACCTTCCTGTTTGATCATAAGCTATCCTCGCTGCGATTCATTTCATTTCTCAGTGCTTTTTTTATGATTTCAGATTTAGATGCTTTGGATTTGTCCAGCCACGAAATAATATCTTTATCCTTGTCAAGATTAAACCATACAGTTACTCTTGTCATCTTGTTTTTCTGGTAATCCATATCATATTTGGCTTTGTCATTTTTAGATCTCATAGTCCTTACCTCACAGCTATATTATAGCATAACTAGCCGCTAGTTTAAAGTGCTTAAATTAAAACCTCACTGTTTTTTGTGAGGTTTTATTTGAAGGACTTTTTCAGCAGTCTCGCTGTTACCAGCTTTTTAGAGTTTTCGACAGCGCTCTTTCGCACCGGGGGGGTGATGTCAATGAGAAAATAAAAACTATATAAAACAAAATAGGGAACGTTTATTATTGCTTTGCTTAATAAAGTTCCCTAAATTATATTAATTCATTATTAGTTTTCTATCTCCTGGTTTAGTTGTATTTAGATCATACAATAATCCTTTTGGCATCTTATTTATAAACGGCACAATAGATCCACCATACTTAATCAATCCAGATCCGGTAGGAGCATTTGTAATATAGCTCATCTGTTCTTCTGAAATATTAAGAAGTCTAGCTAAATCTTCTCTATCATTGGCGGATTGGTTTAACATCACAATGAATTCAGAGTTTGATAACATACTCGTTCCTTGTTGACTTGATAATAAATATTTTACATTTTGTGTAATACCCGTTGGATAAGCATCTCTTTTACGAAATTGTCTCCATGCAGATGCAAAGAAGGTTGCACTTTCTTCATTCTCAAAAATAACATGAATCTCATCAATGAAGACATGTGTACGTTTTCCTTTTCTCCAATTTTCATTGACACGATTGATAATGGCATCTGTAA
>OLQD01002094.1_pt1 | contig 15103 bp, 8 predicted proteins | sample 1672841 | NCBI WGS metagenome assembly OLQD01 (sample SAMEA3136729, study PRJEB25190) | human gut metagenome | biome: human gut; feature: human-associated habitat; material: faeces | place: Austria | collected 2013 | reverse complement strand
ATGTTCGCGGAGAACCGGGCGGAGAACCGGGCGGAGAACCGGACGGAGAACCGGGCGCAGAACCGGGCGCAGAACCGGACGGAGAGCGGGCCGAAGCTGCCAGCCCCCTGAAACCGGCGTCTTACGCGGGGGGGGGTAAGCATTTCCGGCCTTATCGTACACCGGCCGTGTTTTTTCGGGGCCGGAATTTTTTTATTTCCTTTTTTCTGCCTAACTTTGGTAGAACATCCAACACGCAACGAAATGGAGACACTCCGCAAAGTGATCCGGTTTTACGTCGAGGGATTCCGCGAAATGACCGTGGGACGCACCCTGTGGGCCATCATCCTCATCAAACTCTTCATCCTGTTCGCCGTGCTGAAAGTCTTCTTCTTCCCCGACCTGCTCGCGGGCAAAAGCCCCTCGGAAAAGGCCGGCTGCGTGCTGGAAAACCTGACACCCGAAATTCCGCAACCATGAATGCACCCGTCATCATGCAGTTCCGGCCGCCGCTCGCGGCGCGCTCCGGCAAGTGCCGCCAACGCTTCGCGGCGCAATTCCGCAGCCAGCGACGCCGGCACGAACCACTCCGCGCCCCGCACTTCGGCTTCGCGGACCGCGAAGATCGTGTCGCCCGACTTCATCGCCTGCGCACGCAGTGCGGCGGCATTGGCGTCGGGATTCTTCGCCGGGTCGAGCCGCACGGCCCGCACGGCCGAGGCCGCAACGCCCTCGCAATCCGTATAAGTGAGTTTCAGCCCTTCGGCCGTCGCCTCCGCCGCGGCCTTCGCCGGAATCACCCGCCGCGTGCGGCTGCGCTCCACGGCCAGCGTGAAACGGCGGTCGAAATTGCGGCGGACCTCCGCCCCGGGCGTGATCCCCTCCATGCGATTGGGCGTGATGCGGCGACCCTCCACGGCGTTGACGTTGGTCCCGGTCACGCCGCGCGGCGTCAGGAAACAGATGCCGTCGCCCGGCGCAAGATCGTGCGCACCATCGAGCGTGAACGTGCCGCCCGAAACGCCCGCCACGCGGCCCACCCGTTCGCCGACAGCCTTCGGGGTGTCGAACGACGCCACTCCGGCGCGCTTTCCGTCCAGAAAATAGTCGGACTCCCCGCGTGTAAAACTCTTCGACGGATCGGGCGTGAAATCCGGGACGCTCTCGCCGACGGACGACCGCACCAGCCCCGGCCGCAGGGCCAGCGCCTCGTCCACCGCCCGGCGGTAGTGGGCCACAACGTTCCGGATATAAGCGAGATCCTTGAGCCGACCTTCTATCTTGAATGAAGTGACGCCCGCATCCAGCAGATCGCCAATGCGTTGCGAAAGATTCATGTCGCGCACCGACAGCAGATGCTTCCCGGCAATCCAGGTCCGACCCTTTCCGTCGGTGAGGTCCCACGTCAGGCGGCAGGGCTGGCTGCACGCCCCGCGATTGCCGCTGCGCGCGGACATCGACCGCGAGAGAAAACAGCGGCCGCTGTACCCCACGCAGACCGCCCCGTGGACGAAGCATTCGACCTCGGCCGCAGTGGCGGCGCAGATGGCCCGGATCTCCTCCAGCGTGAGGTTGCGTTCGAGAATCACCCGCGCAAACCCCGCCTCGCCCAAGAACCGCGCCCCCTCGGGCGTGCGGTTCGAAACCTGCGTCGAGGCGTGCAGCTCCACCGGAAGGTCCATCCGCCGCAGAGCCATGTCCTGCACGATCAGCGCATCGACGCCCGCGTCGATCAGGCTGCGGGCCTGCCGTTCGGCGGCCTCCAGTTCATCGTCCCACACGAGCGTGTTAAGCGTGGCGTGGACCCGCACTCCGAAGCGGTGGGCATACTCCACGACCCGGGCGATCTCCTCCGCGGAGTTCCCCGCGGCCTGCCGCGCGCCGAACCGCGCGCCGCCGATATAGACCGCATCGGCACCGTAGTCCACGGCGGCCGCGGCCGCAGCGTAATCTTTGGCAGGAGCTAACAGTTCGACGAGTTTCATTTTTTTCTTTTTGCAAAAGTAACAAAAAGCGGTCAATATCGGGACGTCGCGGACGGAAAATCGCGGGAACCGCCGCCGGGACGGACATTATCAATTATCATTCAACGGCTTACGCCCCAAATGGTCAATATATAACAAACTCACATTTTTTTACCGGACCGGAAATATCCCTGCGATGACAATATCCGACAAACAAAACAGTTGCAGCCGCAAAACGGCTGTCATTCTTCAAAATCATTAAAAATCAACCTTATACACACGCATAACACCGAAAAACAAACAATAAGAAAAGACTTTTACGACAATATTTTCAGGATTTCCAGAAAGCATTCGGGCAAATTTTCGTATATTGTGCCGCAAATAAACAAGTCCAAAAATTTCACACGATGCAATTTTCAGCAAATACGGTTCTCCGGAAACGGGATACCGTACCCATTCATTTTTTATTCCTAATCCAATTTTTATGAGAAGATGCTTTACGCTATTGACGGTTCTCGTCCTCTGCGCCTCAAGCGGCTGCGACGACAAGAACAAAGAGGAGGTCGCGGATGTGATCGTCCTCTCGCGAAGTAGTGTCGCGTTCGCCCAGAAAGGCGGAACGACCACCGTCGCGGTAGCCACGCCCTCCGACTGGAAGGTGAGCTGTCCGGACGATTGGGTGACGCTGGCCTCCGAAGAGGGCCTGCTGACCATCTCCGCGGCAAGCAATACGACCGACAATGTCCGCAACTCGAAAATCACCGTGGAAACGGCCGGCGACAAACAGGAAATCGCCGTTCACCAGGCATTCTCGTGGGAAACGGTCCTGCTGTCCACCACCGCTTCGGAGGAAATTTCGCTGGATTCCGAAGGTGAGAGCGTTCTCTTCACCGTGGTCTCCAACGGCCAGTGGAGCGTCACGAGCGACGCCGACTGGGTTTCGGTCGAAAGCGACCCGGTCAGCGGAACGGTACGCGTCGGCGCCCCGCGCAATCCCGACGCCCACCGCAATGCGACGCTCACCGTCCGGGCGACCAAAGGCTCCGCTACGGAATCCTGCAAAGTGACCGTTTCGCAAATCTCACGCGAGGAAAACCCCTACTACCAAATGCTGGGATATTACGGACTTCATGCGGAAAACTGGTATTACGGCCGTGAACCGATCGGCGTGAGCGGCACGGGTACGTTCTGCACCGTCGAAGAGAAAGAGTACCGCAAGAGTTTCTACATCAAGAACCTGTTCCTGACGGGCACGGTCGTGGAAGCCACCTACGACAAAAACACCCAAACCATGTCGATCGAACTGGGCAGGCTCTGCTACACCCGCGAGATCTCCCCGACGGTCTCCCGCTTCCACTACCTGTACTCGATCAACATGCAGGGCGGAGGTTTCCACAACGGCATGCTGACCGGCAGGCTGGGAGAGGGCTACAACGACGACGCGGACGAAACCCGCAAGGCGATCCTCCTGAACGGTTTCGAATCGCCGTACACCACGCTGGGCATCATCGGATACCAGGAGCAGCAGTGGCTGTCGTTCGGCGACCTCTACTACGCCACCGGCACGATGTATCTCGTAGACTGGGACATTCCGGCCGACACCGGCACGGCCCCGACCTCCGTCACCCGGGCCGCCGACGGCATCGCACCCTCGGGCAGCACCTTTCCCGTATCGAAACATTAAACCGCAGCACACATGAAAAAATTATATGCACTGACAGCTTTACTGCTCGGCATGATGGGGTGCTCCGAAGAGACGATCACCTACACCAACCCCGTCCCGGGCGACGAACCGTCCGGCATTGCGGCCGAACTGGGCATCTCGTCGAAAAACACATGGTTCGCCGCTGAAGACGAACGCAACGCCTCGATCGGCTTCAAGAGCCTGGGCGGAGAGGTCGTCGTGGACATCCAGACCAACACGACGTGGAAATACGACGCCGTCAACGCCGGCTGGCTGACCATCGAGAAAGACGACGTCGCCGACCAGCTCGTCCTGAACTGCGAGGGCAACAAGGTCGAGGAGCAGCAGCAGGCTACGATCACCATTACCGCCGGCGACAAGACCGCGACCATCTCCGCCACGCAGAACGCGTACGGCACGCTCGAAATCGCCGCATCGAAAAACAACTTCCAGATTCCCGCCGTCGGCGAACTGACCGCCGAATTCGAAGTGCAGTCGACCGACGAAGACTGGATCTTCGAAACCAAAGACTGCCCGTGGCTGCTTCTCGAACAGCAGGGCGACAAAGTCACGATGACGCTCGACCCCAACGAGGAGATCGAGGACCGCGAAACGACCTTCGTGCTGATTGCCGGCGAGGGGGGGGGGAAATCCCGTCTCTGAAACGATCCGCGTCACGCAGGACCGCGCCGTCTACGTCAACGTTTCGCTAAAAACCATTCCACTCTCGCCCACTCCCACCGAATCCGACAAAAAAGAGTTGGGAATCAGATCCAACTACGACTGGGAGTACACGCTTTCCGAAAATTCCGACTGGCTCTCCGCCACGAAAACCGAGCAGGGACTTACAATCACCGCAGAGACCAATTCGAGCGGATCGTCCCGCACCGCAACCATCACCGTATCGGCCGGCGACGGCAAACAGAACCAGACCGAACAGGTCGTCACCGTCTCCCAGACCGGTCTGGACCTCGACGCCTTCATCCTCGGAATCGACATCACCTCGTCGAGCCTGAAGACCTATCTGCCGTTCGACAAGGCCATCGACGCCACCATCGACTGGGGCGACGGCAGCATCGAGGAGAACGTCACCTCCGCCTACCCCTCGCACACCTACACCGACCCGGGCTACTACATCGTCTCGGTCAAGGGCAGCGTGACGTCGCTCAACTCCTACGACATCCCCGACTACGGACTGGGCAACCAGTTCAAGGAGGTTTACAACTGGGGCCGCACGGGGCTGACCTCGATGGCGCGCGCATTCCAGAACTGCCGCGAGCTGAAACGGATTCCCTCCGACAACACCGAAGCCTTCGCCAAGGTCACCACCTTCCACTATGCATTTGCCGACTGCCGCGTCCTCGAAGCCGTTCCCGACGGGCTGTTCGACCATGCAACCGAGGCGGAAACCTTCGCCTACTGCTTCCAGAACTGCAACATGGTCACCGAAGTGCCCGCCGACCTGCTTTACAACTGCACGAAGATCACCTCGGTAGGTTCGCTCTTCTCCGGCACGGCGATCACCCAGATCGACGAGGATTTCTTCTCTCGCAACACGGAGCTGACCGACTGTTCGATCATCTTCTCGAACGGCAAACTGAAGACGGTTCCCGAAAAACTCTTCGCCAACAACAAGAAGGTGACGACCTTCAACTCGCTGTTCGCCAACACCGAGTCGTTCGAATCCGTCCCGGCCGGCCTGTTCGCCAACAACCCCGAGGTCGACTCGTTCCGCATGCTCTTCTCGGGAACAAGCCTGAAATCCGTCCCGGACGGCCTGTTCGCCAACAACCACAAGGTCACCAATTTCCAGAGCGCATTCAGCAAAACGGCCATCCAGAGCGTTCCCGCCGACCTGTTCGCAGGCTGCGGCAAGGTGACGACCTTCATGAGCTGTTTCACCGGATGCAGCGAACTGCAAAGCGTCCCGGCCGAGCTGTTCAAAAGCAGCGGAGCCTTCACGACCGTGACGAAGACCGCCTTCAACAACATCTTCAAGGACTGCACCTCGCTGACCGAAGTGCCCGCAGGGCTGTTCGACGGCTTTACCCTGGTCACCGCCTTCAACGACGCCTTCAACGGCTGCGCGTCGCTCACGACGCTCCCCGCAGGGCTGTTCGCCACCAATACGGCGGTCACCTCGTTCACCAATGTCTTCAAAGGCTGCACCTCGCTCAAAAGCATCCCCGAAGGCGTCCTCGGCGGACTTTCCAAAGTCACCTCGTTCTCGGGCCTGTTCGCAGGCTGTACGGGGCTTGAAGAGATCGGCGCCAACATCATCTCCGGCTGCGCCGCCTGCAAGAATATCTCCTCGATGTTCAAGGACTGCGACAACCTGAAAACCGTTTCCGCGGAGGCTTTCGCCGGCGCACCCGCGATCACCAGCATCGGCAGCCTGTTCGAAAACTGCACGCTGCTCGAAAGCGTTCCGGAGGATATTTTCGCCGGGATGCCGAATCTGACGACTGCCACCAGCGTATTCGCGGCGTCGGGACTGAAAACGGCTCCCGCCGGTCTGTTCAGCCGCAATCCCTCTGTCACGACCTTCGGCAAGGTGTTCCAGAACTGCGCCGCACTGACGACGCTGCCCGACGGACTGTTCGCCGGCAACCCGAAAGTGACGACCTATTCCAACGCCCTGGAGAACTGCACGGCCCTCGAATCGGTCGGCCTCCTCTTCGGGAAGAGCACGGCCTCGGCCAAATGCGACCGCCTCTTCGCAGGGGCCACGGCGCTGAAGAGCGTGCCCGCCGGAATCTTCGACGGACTGACCGGGGCGACGGCCTTCAACAACACGTTCTCCGAATGCTCCGCCCTGGAGACGATTCCGGCAGGGCTCTTCGCCAAGAACGTCAACGCGACCACCGTGGCCCAGTGCTTCCTGAACTGCACCCGCCTCACGATGGTTCCCTCGCGCCTGTTCGAAGCCAACACCAAGACGAAGACCCTGACGGAGATGTTCTCCGGCTGCTCGGGAATCGAAAGCATCGCGCCGGACGCCTTCACGGGACTGAACGGCACGTCGCTCAATTTCCAGAAGGCATTCCTCAACTGTACGTCACTCCGGGAGATCCCCGACGGGCTGCTGAAAACCACGCAGATTTCAACCTACACCAGCCTGTTCGCCGACTGCACGGGACTGGTCCGCGTCGGGTCGGAGGTGTTCAACTGCGCTTCGGCCACCATGTTCAATTCGGTCTTCGACGGTTGTACGTCGCTCGAAGAGGTCGGCAAGAACATGCTGGTCAGCCCCGTCAAACTGACCAGCGTCGCGAATCTCTTCCGCGATTGCGGGATGCTCAGGAGCGTTCCGGTGAGCCTGTTCGACGAAGCCGTGAAGCTCAAGACGCTGACTTCGACCTTCCAGGGCTGCGCGTCGCTCGAAGGCGAATCGCCCTACACGGTCGTCGACGGCGTGAAATACCACCTGTACGACCGCACGGCGGAGAATGCCGCCGCCTCGGGACTCACCGCGATCACCGCCGCCAAGAGCAGTTTCGCGGGATGTACGAAACTCTCGGACTACGACAAGATCCCCACCACGTGGAAGGAATAGACGAACACAAAACGATCCCGAACATGAAAAATACGATAATATGCAGCATCGCAGTGCTGTCGGCCGCACTGCTGGCAGCCTGCACCGAAACCACCCGGATATGGCCGGAGGAGGGCGAAAGCAAGGCCTACGTGGAGGTGTCGAGCCAAAAAGTGATCTTCGACGCCGACGGAGGCAACGCCGTGATCACCGTGGCGACGAACGCCGACGGCTGGGACTACGCCGCCGAAGGCGACTGGTTCACCGTCGCCCGGCAGGACGGCAACGCCCTGCTGGTCGAGACCCTGATCAACGCCGGAGCCGAAACCCTGACGGGCAAACTCACGGTCAGCGCCGAGAAGAACGGGGAGACCGTTTCGCAGGAGGTCGCACTCGTACAGCGCGCCGAACGGAGCGTCAACCTGAGCGCCGAAGGCACGGCCAACTGCTACATCGCCCGGACCGGCGGCGTCTACAAATTCGACGCATCGGTCAAGGGCAACGGCGGCGGCGACGGAGTCAGCGACTACATCGCCAACTACGGACTCGCCATCGAGGACGGCGCCTTCGCCGAACTGCTCTGGGAATCGCGCCACGACGGCGACAAGACCATGTCGCGCGAAATCATCGACGGCGCGCCGATCTACCGGGGCGGCTACGTGACCTTCTCGACGGGGCGTTCGGAGGGCAACGCCGTGATCGCCGTGAAGGACATCAAGGGCAACATCGTCTGGAGCTGGCACATCTGGGTCTGTAACGACGAAATCACGGCGCACGACCACATCGACTCGGAAGGCAAAGTCGCCGCCGTGATCATGGACCGCAACCTCGGAGCGCTGAACAACACCCCGATGGACGTGGGCAACCGAGGCATGTTCTACGAATGGGGCCGCAAGGACCCCTTCACGCCTTCGCGATCGCCCTACCACGCGGATACCGACGGCAACAACGTCCCGGCCTACAACGAACCGAACACCGCGATCGGCGACGGAACGGGAACATGGGTCTACAACGCGCAGGCCGCCGTGCTCGCCACGCCGCCGGCCAACATTCCCAATTCGATCCTGAACCCGATGACCTACCTGCAATCGCCGTACAACGGCCACGCCGACTGGTACTGCACGGGAACAGACCCGAAGGCCACGCATCCGGGACTGTGGGGTCCCGAGAAGACCATTTTCGACCCCTGCCCTCCGGGCTACAAGGTCCCGGGACCCGATCTCTGGGGCATTCCCGCCGGAAACAACTCGATCACCAACGGCGGCGCAGCGGCGGATTACGACGAAACCGGCGTCAGCGTCAAATGGGACTGGAACGCCTACGAAGACTGCGGGCGCCGCTGGAAAAACACCGGCGACTACTACCCGATGGCCGGCAACATCTACTACACGGACTACATCTCGGTGAGCATCTGCAACTACACGGGCGGCATGGCATTCTACTGGACCGCCCAGGCGACTCCCGACGCGACGAAGTCATCGGCCTACTTCGTGAACTTCAACCCCAACTGGTGCAATTACAGGCTCGGCGCGCACGACTGTTCCGCACAGATACGCTGCATCCGGGAATAGCACTAAAAACTGATCGTCTATGAAATATCCATTCAAATCGCTTCTCCTGGCGGCAACCGTCCTCGCGGCGGCATCGTGCGCCAAGGACGACACGCAGAGCGGCGGCGGCGAAGAGACCGCAGGTCCCGTCATCGTCAACGCCTCCCCGGCGGCCATCGGCGGCGAGATCATCCTCAAACTGAAGACCGAGGCCTCCGGCATCGTGGAAAAGAGCCGCGCGCAGGGCGTTTCGAAAGGCAGCGGCATCGACGAGATCGACCGCATCCTCAACACGGTGAACACCGTACGTTTCGAACGGCTCTTCCCGGACGGCGGGCGTTTCGAAGAACGCACCCGCAGGGAAGGCCTGCACCTCTGGTATTACGCCAAATACGACCCGTCGGTCCCGACGAGCGAGATGGCCAGCCTGCTCTCCTCGTGCAAGGACATCGAAATCATCGAATACTCGCTGGCCGCCGAAACTTCGGACCACCGCCGCGCGGCATCTCCCGCCGCCGGGGCGCAGAGCGTCACCCGCGCCATCGCAGACGAGGTGCGCAACGTCCCCTTCCCGTTCAACGAGAGCGAACGCTCGCAGCAGATGCAATGGCACTACAACAACACGGGAAACATCTTCGCGCAGACGAGCCAGCTGGGCGCCGACGCCAACGTATACGCCGCCTGGCAGCTCTCGACGGGCAATTCCGACGTGATCGTCGCCGTCGTGGACCAGGGCGTCAAGTATGACCACGAAGACCTGGCCGCCAACATGTGGGTCAACGAGGCCGAACTGAACGGCACGCCGGGCGTCGACGACGACGGCAACGGCTATGTGGATGACATTTACGGCTACAACTTCACCAAAGAGACCGGCGAACTGGATTTCTCGGCCGAACTGATGCACGGCACGCACGTCGCCGGCACGATCGCCGCCGTGAACAACAACGGCGTGGGCGTCTGCGGCATCGCAGGCGGCTCGGGCAGGGGCGACGGCGTGAAGATCATGTCGTGCCAGATTTTTTCGGGCAGCACGGCCAGCAACGCGCTGGCCACGGTCAAGGCGATCAAATACGCCGCCGACAACGGCGCCGTGATCCTGCAGTGCAGCTGGGGCTACGTTTCGGGACTGGCCAACAGCTACGAATGGGGCGAGCCGGGCTTCAAGACACAGGAAGAGTGGGAGAAAAGCATGCCGCTCGAAAAGGAGGCGCTGGAGTACTTCATACATAACGCAGGCTCGCCCAACGGTCCGATCGAGGGCGGTCTGGCGATCTTCGCCGGCGGCAACGAAACCGCCCCCATGGCCGGATTCCCCGGCGCCGCCGACTTCTGCATCTCCGTCTCCGCAACGGCCGCCGACTACACCCCCGCCGTCTACACCAATTACGGTCCGGGCACCACGATAGCGGCTCCGGGCGGCGATCAGGACTACTATTACGAATACTTCGACGACGACCACAAGCGCGGCGAGATCGGTTGCGTCCTCTCGACGCTGCCCTACAACGTCAGCGAAAGCGGCTACGGATACATGGAGGGCACCTCAATGGCCTGCCCCCACGTTTCGGGCGTCGCGGCGCTGGGACTGTCGTACGCGGCAAAACTGCGCCGCCACTTCACGGCCGACGAATTCAAGGCCCTGCTTTATGAGACCACCACGCCGATCGACGACTACATGAGCGGCATGAAACTCTACTACCGCTACGTCGCCGACGTGGGTCTGAACCAGCCCATGCAGCTCAACAAATCCAACTACCGCGGACAGATGGGCGTCGGTCAGGTGAACGCCGCCAAACTGCTCAACGCCGTTGCCGGCAACGGCACGCAGGTGTCGTTCCCCAACCTCTACATCAACCTCGGCGGCGAAGTGACGGCCATCCCGGCCAACTATTTCCTCGGCGGCGAGACGATGACCTATACGGTCTCGATCTCCGACACGACGGTCGCAACGGCCTCCATCGAGGGCAGGAAACTGACGGTCAAGGGACTCAAGAGCGGCACGACCAAGGCCAGCATCACGTCGAGCGGCAACGAGACGCACACCTTCAACATCACGGTGCGCAAGGTCGCGAACGGCAACGGCTGGCTCTAAACCCGCAACGATGCGCAACACAGCGACGATAACACGCATGCTTCTCTGCTGCGGAGCGTTATGGGCGGCTCTCGCCGCCGCGCCGCTCCGCGCCCAGATCCGCATCGTCCCGCGCGCCAAACTCGACAGTCTGGCCCATCCGGCCACGGCCGCGGGAGGAGCCGAAGCGATGCGTTTCGAACGCACGCTGATCGACGCCGGGCATATCGGCGAGGACGACGTTCCGCCGGTCTACACCTTCCGGTGGCGGAATACGGGCGGCAAGCCGCTGGTCGTCACCCGCGTGCAGACCACCTGCGGCTGCGCCGCGGCGAGCTGGGACAAAAAGCCCGTCGCACCGGGCGGCGAAGGCGCCGTGACGGTGACCTACCGCCCCAAGGGACATCCGGGGGTTTTCGACCGGCGGATTTTCGTCTACACCCAGCTCTCGGACAAGGAGCCTACAGCGATCCTCAGCCTCCGGGGCGCAGTCACGGCCTCGGTGCGCACGGACGACGACTATCCCCATGCGATGGGCGCGCTGCGGCTCAAGCAGCGGACCGTCCGCTTCGGCCGCACGGACAAGGTGCAGAGCGAGCGTATCGAGTGCCTGAATGCGGGCGACAAACCGCTCACCCCGGTCTGCGACGAAGGATTCGCGGCCACCGGCCTGAGCTTCGCCTGCGAACCGGCGACGCTGGCACCCGGCACAAAAGGCGATCTGGTCGTCCGCTTCGACCCGGCCAAAGCCCCGCAGCCGCTCCGGCGGACTCCCCTGCCGGTCGGGGGACCGGACGTGCCGCCGAGCCGGCGCATGCTGTGGATCGAGTTCGGGGAAACAGAATAAGAAACAGGATAAAAACAAGTCATATGAAAAGATTTTTGAGATTTGCGGCCCTTTTGTCGGCCCTCGCGCTACTGGGCGCCTGCGACGACGATATGTACGTAACTCCGCTGGAGGTGACCAACAACAACATCGCGGGTACGTGGCAGCTGGCCGAATGGAACGGCGCGCCGCTCGCCGAAGGCAGCTTCGTCTACATCGAATTCATCCGCAAGGACGCCAAGTACGTCATGTACCAGAACCTCGACAGCTTCGGCACCCGCAAGCTGACGGGCCGCTTCGTCATCGACAACGACGCGGAGCTGGGTGCGGTCATCCGCGGCAGCTACGACTACGGCGCAGGCGACTGGGCGCACCGCTACATCGTGACCGACTTCACCGAGACCTCGATGGTCTGGACGGCCAAGGACGACCGCTCGGACGTGCAGGTCTTCGTGCGCTGCGACGGCATTCCGGACGAAGTCACCGGAGGAAAAACCGAAGAATAAAGGAAATAAAAAGTTCGCGCCGGAAGGCGCCGGAAGGGATGTCCGGACCGGGCATCCCTTTTTCGTCGTCTCGGCCGTCCGGAACGCCCGCGAAGAGCCGCAGGAGAGCCGCAGGAGAGCCGCAGGAGAGCCGCAGGAGAGCCGCAGGAGTTGGCAATGCGCGGAATTTGCACTATCTTGCGCAAAATTACGACGACAATGACACAGGAGCTGCAATTCATACCTTTCGAATCCCGTTCGGACAAAGGCTGGGCCGAAGCGTGGGACCTTTACGAAGAGTCGTTCCCCCGCTGCGAACGCTGGAACGCGCAAGGGTACGACCGGGCGTTCGGCGATCCGCGCTTCGAAGCCGACGGCATCTGGCGCGGCGAAGAGTTCATCGGCATTCTGTTCCACTGGAACGCCGGAGCGTACCGCTACGTCGAGCATCTCGCCGTTTCGCCCGCCCTGCGCGGTCAGAACATGGGTTCGAAGGCGCTCACGGCATTCTGCCGGAAGGTCGGCCGCGTCATTCTGGAGATCGACCCGCCGGTGGACGACATCTCGATCCGCCGCCGGCACTTCTACGAACGGCTGGGCTTCGTCGCCAACCCCTACGAGTACATCCACCCTTCGTTCCGCAAACCCTTCACGCCCCATCAGCTGATCCTGATGAGCTATCCCGGCCCCCTTACATACGACGAAGCCCGCGGCTTCGCGGACTTCGTACGGGAGACGGTGCTCGGCTATTCGGAGCACGAAGCCCCCACGCTGCCGAAATTACCGTAAAGCGGAGACTCCGGGCAGCCCTGTTTACAAGATTCCGACCAGATATTTGGTGACGAAATAACCGCCCGCCACCAGCCAGACATACAGCAGGCCCGCCAAGACGAAGGGCTTCGCCCCGGCCTGCCGGAACTTGTCGATACTCGTCTCGGTGCCCAGCGCCGTCATGGCCATCGTCAGCAGGAAGGTATCGGCGTATTCGATCGCGCCGTTGAGCGGAATCTCGCGGACGCTCTCCACGCCGAACAGGTATTGCAGCAGCGAATTGAGGCAGATGATCCCGATAAATCCGAAGGCGAACCACGGCACGGCGATCTTGCTCTTCTCCCTGCAGGCTCCGGAACTCTTCCGGCGGCCCAGCACGAAGCCCATGACGACCAGCACCGGCGCGAGCATCATCACGCGGATCATCTTGGTAATCGTGGCCGTCCCCGCGATTCCCAGCGCATCGGTCGGGTCCATCGCATTGCCGGCTCCGGCCACATGAGCCACTTCATGCAGCGTACTGCCCGTGTAGACGGCCACGCCCGTGTCCGTAAGTCCATCGAGCAGCCCCATCCGGAACATCAGCGGATAGAGGAACATCGAGAGGGTTCCGAAAATCACGACCGTGGAGACGGCGATGGCGGTCTTGTAACCCTCGCACTTCACGACCGGTTCGGCGCCCAGCACGGCGGCCGCGCCGCAGATGGCGCTGCCCGTCGAGGTCATCAGCGCCGTATCGCGGTCGATCTTCAAGAGACGGCCCAGCAGGACTCCCCCGAAAATGGTGACCGTCACGATGACCAGATCGACGGCGACGGCCGGAATGCCGACAGCCGCCACTTCGGTCAGCGTCAGGCGGAATCCGTACAGGACGATGCCCCAGCGCAGCAGCTGCTTGGTGCAGAACTTGATGCCGGGGACCCACGTTTCGGGCAGTTTGTTGCGAAGGCTGTTGGCGTAGAGCATACCCAGCACGATGCCCACGATCAGCGGACTGAACGACAATCTTTTTACGATGGGAAAGCCGGCGATGTAGAAGGCCGCGAACGAAAACAGCGCGATCAGCAGAATTCCGTGCAGGGTGTTCGCCCTGTTACCTTTTTCCAGCATATGCTTGTATTTTTAAAATGGTCACTATAACTTTTTCTTTATTCCGCCGGCAAAGGTCGCATCTTTTAGCGGAATATGAAACAAGAAATCATTATATGCCATAACAAAAAGTTATACTGAAAAAAACAAGCGGACAGATCGTCCCCCGAAAGCGGCGGCACAAAGAAGGGAGGAAGCGAAGCCCGGAACCGCAACGCGAGCACGGCGGGAACGGCGGCAGAAACAGCGGCAGAAACAGCGGCTGCGGAAACGCGGCAGAAATGACAGCAGAAACGGCGAAGGAATCATGGCAAATACGCTCGTCGAGGCTGCGCCAGAAAGCCCGCCCGGTCAACGGTCGGCCCTTGCGAACTCGATGAACTGCCGGACGAGAGCCGACGGCTCGGCTTCGACGTGCACGAACGCGAAATCGCGCCGCAGGGGAAGGTCTTCGAGGTCGATGATCCGCAGCACGCCGCTGCGCAGCTCGTCCACGACCGAGATCACCGAAACGATGGCCATGGCGTCGCTGTTGCGGACGAAAGCCTTGATCCCCTCGGTCGAGCCCAGCCGCATGACCACGTTGAGCTGCGGAATGCGGATGCCCGCGCGTCCCAGCGCCGCCTTGATGACTTCGAGCGTTCCCGATCCGCCCTCGCGCAACACGAGCGGAATTTCGCGCAGCTCATCGGCCGTTATCGACTCGGTCCGCGAATAGGGACCGCCCGTGCGGGCCACCAGCACCAGCTCGTCGGGAGCGAAAACCGTATAGTGCAGCCCCTGACGGCGGCTCAGGCTCTCGACCATTCCCAAGTCGATGCCGTGCCCGCCGAGCGCCTGCTCGACCTGATCGCTGTTGCCCGACATCATCGCGACCCGAACGCCCGGAAAGCGCGTCGTAAATCTGGCCAGAATCGGCGGCAGGAGGTATTGGGCGATGGTCGTGCTGGCCCCCAGCCGCAATTCGCCCACGGGAGCGTCGGCGCAGAGACTCATTTCGTACTGCATGCGGCGGTAGTCGTCGGCCAGCCGTTCGGCGCAGGCGAGCAGGGTCTCTCCGGCCCCGGTCAGTTCGAGACGGCTGCCGCGGCGCATGAAAAGCTGTACCTTATATTGGGATTCCAACTCGCCGATGTGTTTGCTGACGGCGGG
>OLQD01002093.1_pt1 | contig 15103 bp, 10 predicted proteins | sample 1672841 | NCBI WGS metagenome assembly OLQD01 (sample SAMEA3136729, study PRJEB25190) | human gut metagenome | biome: human gut; feature: human-associated habitat; material: faeces | place: Austria | collected 2013 | reverse complement strand
CGATCATACCGCCCTTGGTGCGGCACTTGATGTAACCCTTGATGATTTCGTCCTTTTCGAGGGCCTCGTTCACACGATCCCACGATTTGAGCTGACGTGCCTTCTTGTGCGAAAGAACCAGCTGTCCGCCCTTGTCCTCGGCCGACTCGACATAGACCTCGATCTTATCGCCGACCTTCAGGTCGGGGTTGTAGCGGAACTCGGAAACGGGAATGACACCCTCGCTCTTGTAGCCGATGTTCACGAGAACCTCGCGCTTGGTAATGCCCGTAACGGTACCTTCCACGACCTCGCCGACGTTGACGTTCGAAAGCGTCTTGTCGTAAGCCTCTGCGATCTCCTCCTTGGGATGGTCATAGACCCCCAGGTCGTTCTCATACGCGTTCCAGTCGAAATTCTCGTTCGTGACTACATTTTTCGTTTCTTCCATGATGGAAATTCTTTTTGCGATACAATCGCTCGTTAAATGATTAATAATTAAACCCGTAGCCCCCACAGCGCGCCTTACGCGCATACGTGAGGGCTACAAAGGTAACGGTTTTTTGCGAATCTGCAAAAAATCAGGCGGTTATTTGCGTTCCGCGGACGACGCCCGGAGGCTTCCGCGGCGCCTATTTGCGCACCACCCGCTGCCGCGGGGTGTTGTCGATCTTCAGCGGGCTGTCGTCCCTGAGCTCTTCGAGCAGGATGTCGGCCACCTTCTCGTCGGTGATTTCCCCGCCGGTATATTCCATATCCTTGTAATTCCGGTAGATATAGTCGCTCACGGCGACCTTGTACTTCCGCCCCTCGCGCAGCTTCGGGAACTGCACGTCGAGGGCGTTGTCCGCCGCATCGGTGACGATCACATAGGGCGTGGTCGAAATCAGGTCGATGCGGTGCGCCTCCTTGGCGTTCACCGGGTCGTTGTACTTCGACACGATCATGCGGCGCATCTGGGCGGGCGTCATCTCCATCCGGGCCACCAGCGTCCCGAACGGCTCCAGCCCGTATACCTTCGCCGCGCTCACCCCGCCCGCGGGGATCGAATCGAGACGCACGCCGCCGATGTGGTAGAAACCGACGTCGGCATCGGCCTCGTCGGCTACCGCCGCGGCCATCCAGTTGGCAAGTCCCCACTTGTCGGCGGCATTGCCAAAACGCCCGACGGGTTTGTTCAGCCCCGGGTCGGCATAGTAAGCCTCGACCTGCTTCTGGTAGAGGATATCGGGTTCGTAATCGGCCAGCGGGACGATCCGGTAATCAACCCCAGACACCTTATGCCCCTTCATCCGTACGGTCGTCACGCCGATGTTCCGCAGGTCTTTGCCCGTCTGCGTCAGCAGCGTGCCGCCGATGAGCGTATCGACCTCTTCGTGCGTATGCCCGCCGATCACCACGTCGTACTGCGACTGCCCCTTGGCGAGCAGTTCCGCATCGCGGTCGTCGCCCATGTGCGACACGAGTACCAGCACGTCGCACTCGGGCCGCAGCTCCGCGGCATATTTCAGGGCCATCGCCTGCGGGTCGGGAAACTCCAGCCCCGCGAAACTCGATTCATTGCCCGCCGGATGCCCCGGCCCCTCGTAGTTGGTCACCACGCCGACGAACCCGATCCGGATCCCGTCCCGGTCGATGACCGTATAGGGCGGCAACTGCGGGAAGGTGCAGGTGTCGCTCACCACGTTGGCGCAGACCACCTCGAAGTCCATGCTGTCGATCATCCGCCCCAGGAACGCCTGCCCGTGGTCGAATTCATGGTTGCCCAGCGTCGCCACGTCAAACCCCAGTTCGTTCATCAGGGCGATCATCGGCATACCGGGCGTCGGCGCCATGTCCACATAGGCATTCCCCGTCCAGCGGTCGCCGGCATCGACCAGCACCACCAGTTGGGCCGTATCGCGGCACGCCTCGACGGCCGACGCCAGCCGCGGGAAATTCTGTATCTTTGCATGCATGTCGTTCGTCGACAGCAATACGAGCGTCCTTTCGCGGGGGGCGCAGGCCGCGGCGAGCGCCGCAACGGCGACCAGCCCCATCTTCAGCATTCCTTTCATAACACAGGTTTTAGTTTGTCAAAGTTATAAATTATTCATATCTTTACATGGTTTCAATCCTGAAAATCCATGACGAATATCATCGAAATCATATGTGAGAACCTCGGCGGCAAGGTCGAAGTGCCGATGGGCACCCCGCTTTCCGAGGTCGCAAAGCGGGTCGCACCGGGCCCCTACCCGTTCCTGGCAGCCCTGGTCAACAACCGCATCAAGGAGTTGTATTACAAAATATATACCCCGGTGAGCGTCCGCTTCGTGGACATCACCTCCTTCTCCGGCATCCGCGTCTACCAGCGGACGTCGTGGTTCATCCTGCAAAAGGCCGTACGCGACCTCTTTCCGGGCAAGACGCTCCACATCCGCCATTCGATGGGACAGAACGGTTTTTACTGCGAGGTCGAAGGCATCGACGAGTTCTCACACGAACAGGCCGCGGCACTCGAAGGACGCATGCGCTATCTGGTGGCGCAAGACCTGCCGATCAGCCGCATGAAGATCCTCACGAGCGAAGTCCGCGCCCGCTATGCGGCCCAGGGGCTCACCGACAAGATCGCCCTGCTGGACACCCGCCCGCGGCTTTACAGCGACCTCTATACGCTCGGCGACACCGACGGTTATTTCTACGGTGCGCTGGCGCCCTCGACGGGCTTCATCGACCGGTTCGGCATCGAACCCTACTACAACGGGTTCTACCTCGCCCTGCCGCTGCGCACGGCGCCCGACCGGCTCAACACGAACGTCGAACAGGAAAAGATGTTCGGTATCTTCCAGGAATACCAGTCCTGGGTGCGGATCATGGGCGTGCCCACCGTGGGCGCCGTCAACTCCAAGGTGCTCGCGGGCGACGCGGGCGGGATGATCAAACTGGCCGAGGCATTCCACGAACGCAAGTTCGCGTGGGTCGCCGACACGATCTACGACGCCAACATCTCGCGCGGCGTGCGCATGGTGCTCATCTCGGGCCCCTCGTCGAGCGGCAAGACCACCTCGGCCAAACGGCTGGGCATCCAGCTCGGCGTGCTGGGGCTGCACCCGGTATTGATCTCGCTCGACGACTACTTCGTTGACCGCGAAAAGACCCCGCGCGACGCCGACGGCAATTACGACTACGAGGCACTCGAAGCCATCGACCTCGGCCTGTTCAACGACCACCTCTGCCGCCTGATGCGTGGCGAAAGCGTCGACATCCCGCGCTACGACTTCATCACGGGGCGCCGCACGTGGCACAAGAACCCGCTGACGCTCGACGAACGTTCGATCCTGATCGTCGAGGGCATCCACGGGCTCAACCCGCGCCTCACCCCGAGCGTCCCCGAAGCGCAGAAATTCCGCATCTACATCTCGTGCTTCACGTCGGTGGCGATGGACAACCTCTCGCGCATCGCCACGACCGACAACCGCCTGCTGCGCCGCCTCACGCGCGACTATACGCAACGCGGCGCCGATGCCGTGGCGACGCTTTCGCGCTGGGGCTCCGTCCGCCGCGGCGAGGAGAAGCACATCTTCCCCTACCAGGAAAACGCCGACGTCATGCTCAACTCGTCGCTCTTCTACGAAATCTCGGTGTTGCGCCCCTATGCCGAAAAGATCCTCCGCGAGGTTCCCGACACGGTACCCGAGTACGACGAGGCGCGGCGCATGCTGAAGTTCCTGAAAAACTTCACCCCCATCCCGCCCGACGAGATCCCGCCCACGTCGATCATCCGGGAGTTCATCGGCGGCAGCAGTTTCAAGTACTGACTCCGGCAAGCCCCGCCGGACAGACGCCCTCGCCTGCCGCCCCACGGGTGTCCGCCGCAACTCCCCGTTTCGCGGCCTGCGGGTGCCAGCGCGGCCGGCTACGACCGACGGAGGCGTATCCCTGCGCCACGGGGAAAATATAAACCCGGCAGACGCTTGCGGTCTTCGTAAAAATAGTATTTTTGCATGGAGATTACGCGCCGCCCGGCGCATCCGACCACAATAACCAATTGATGACAAATATGTTCGACAAGTTTTCCGAACGCCACATCGGCGTCAGCAACGAAAAAGACCTCAAAGCCATGCTCGAAGTGATCGGCGCAAAGTCGGTCGACGAACTGATCTCGCAGGTCATCCCCCAGTCCATCCGGCTCAAGAAGCCGCTCGCGCTGCCGGCCGAAGGGATGAGCGAATACGAATTCGCCGCCCACATCCGCTCGCTGGCCGACCGCAACCGCTGCCTCAGATCGTTCATCGGCATGGGCTACTACCCCTGCGCCGTCCCGGCCGCCATCGTGCGCAACGTCTTCGAGAACCCCGCCTGGTACACCTCCTACACGCCCTACCAGGCCGAGATCTCGCAGGGCCGCCTCGAGGCGCTGCTGAACTTCCAGACCGCCGTGATCTCGCTCACGGGCATGGAGATCGGCAACTGCTCGCTCCTGGACGAGGGCACGGCCGCCGCCGAGGCCATGCTGATGATGTTCGCGCTGCGCCCGCGCGAAGCGGTCAGGGAGGGTCGCAACCAGCTCTTCGTCGACCGCAACATTTTCCCGCAGACGCTCGACGTGCTGCTCACGCGCAGCGAACCGTTCGGCATCGAACTGATCATCGACGAATACGACGAATACAGCTTCACGGGCAAGGAGTTCGGCGCCATCGTCCAGTACCCGGCCGCCAACGGCGCCGTGCGCGACTATACGGACTTCACGGCCGCGGCACATGCCAAGGGCGTGCTGGTCACGGCTGCCGCCGACCTGCTTTCGCTGGCGCTGCTCAAATCCCCCGGCGAGTGGGGTGCCGACATCGCCGTCGGCTCGACGCAACGCCTGGGCACCCCGATGGGCTTCGGCGGCCCCGGCGCAGGCTACATAGCCACGCGCGAGGCCTACAAGCGCAACATGCCCGGCCGCATCATCGGCGTCTCGGTCGACCGCCTCGGCAACAAGGCGCTGCGCATGGCGCTCCAGATGCGCGAACAGCATATCAAGCGCGAACGCGCCACGTCGAACATCTGCACCGCCTCGGCGCTGATGGCCTCGATGGCAGGCTTCTACTGCGTCTACAACGGCCCCGAGGGGCTGAAACGCGCCGCCGACACGGCCCACCTGGCCGCCGCAACGGTCGCCGACGCACTCCAGGCGATGGATTACAAACTCGCCGCCGCAGACTTCTTCGACACGCTCGAAGTCTCGGCCGAAGCCGCCGTCGTGCAGTCGCTGGCACTCGAAAGCGGCATCAACTTCTACTACCCCACCGAAGGCTCCGTGCGCATGTCGTTCGACGAGGTGACCACCCCCGAAGAGGTCGCCGAGGTAATACGCATCTTCGCCGCCGCCAAAGGCAGGAAAGCCAAGGCCGTAAAGCCCGTCACCGAAAGCCGCGTGCCGGCCGCCCTGCGCCGCCGCACGGCCTACCTCTCGGAGGCGGTCTTCAACACCTACCGCTCGGAAAGCGACCTGATGCGCTACATCAAGAAGCTCGAACTGAGGGACATCTCGCTCGCCAATTCGATGATCTCTTTAGGTTCGTGCACCATGAAGCTCAACGCCGCGGCGCTCATGCAGCCGCTCTCGCTGGCGGGCTTCCAGATGATGCACCCCTTCGCCCCGGCCGACCAGGCCGAAGGTTACATGCAGTTAATCACGGAGTTGGAAAACGACCTGGCGACGATCACGGGCTTCGCGGCCTGCTCCCTGCAACCCAATTCGGGCGCTGCGGGCGAATACGCCGGGCTGATGGTGATCCGCGCCTACCACCAGAGCCGCGGACAGGGCTACCGCAACGTGGTGCTGATCCCGGCCTCGGCCCACGGCACCAACCCCGCGTCGGCCGCCATGGCCGGCATGAAGATCGTCACGGTAGCCTGTGACGACAAGGGCAACATCGATGTCGAAGACCTCAAGGCCAAGGCCGGGGAATACAGTTCGGAGCTGTGCGGGCTGATGGTCACCTACCCCTCGACGCACGGCGTGTTCGAGAGCCGCATCCGCGAGATCGTGGACGCCGTGCACGACGCAGGCGGGCAAGTCTACATGGACGGCGCCAACATGAACGCACAGGTGGGGCTGACCAACCCCGGCTACATCGGCGCCGACGTCTGCCACCTCAACCTGCACAAGACCTTCGCCATGCCCCACGGGGGCGGCGGCCCGGGCGTGGGCCCGATCTGCGTAGCCGAGCACCTCAGGGCATTCCTCCCCTCGCATCCGGTTATGCCGACGGGCGGCGACGAGGGCATCACGGCCGTGGCGTCGGCCCCCTGGGGCTCCGCCATGCTGCTGCCCATAACCTATGGTTATATCAAGATGCTGGGTGAAAACGGGCTGCGCCGCGCCACCGAAATGGCGATCGTCAACGCCAACTACATGTCCTCGGCGCTGGCGCCGGAATACCGCACCTATTATTCGGGCGAGACCGGCCGCGTGGGACACGAGATGATCCTCGACCTGACCTCTTTCAAGAAGGACTACGGCGTCGACTGCGGCGACATCGCCCACCGCCTGATGGACTACGGGTTCCATGCCCCGACGCTCTCGTTCCCCGTGCACGAGACGCTGATGGTCGAACCGACCGAATCGGAACCGAAGGCCGAGATGGATCGCTTCATCGAAGCGCTAGTGAGCATCAAGCGCGAATGCGAAGCCGCCGCGGGACAGGCCGACAACGTGGTCGCCAACGCGCCGCACACCGCCGCCGAGATCGCCGGCGAATGGACGCATCCCTACACCCGCGCCGAGGCGGCATTCCCGCTCGCATGGGTGCGCGAAGCGAAGTTCTTCCCCTACGTGACCAAGATCGACAACGGCTACGGCGACCGCAACCTCTGCTGCCGCAACTGCGAATAGGCTCTCCCGAACCGGCAACTACGTACCAAAAACGCGGGCACGCACGCCGGCACCGCAAGCCATACAATAATGATCCCCGGAATCCGCTGCGTATTCCGGGGATTTTTCCGACAGCCCGCATCCGTAAAACCGGCGATACGGAAGACGGGGACGCGCAGGCTTCCGCCGAGGCACCCCGCGAAAAACAGCCCTGCCGGCACCGTAAGCATCGCGGCACGTATCCGGCCCCGGCATTTCACCCGGACAGACCCGACGAAACGGGCCGAAAGCAACAGAAGCGGAAAATAATTTTTTTTTTGCACGATTTTAGCATAATAGGGAGATAAGCTTCCATAAAACCAGATAAATTCCGCAGTAATTGCAAATCCGGAACTTAATTTCTATCTTTGCCAATCAATTACATGCAATAAATCCTAATCAGATTACAATGAAAGTAGAACAGAACAAAATGGTCGGCGTGGACTACAAGCTCACTGTCGACGGACAAATCGCAGACCAGTCGCGCCCGGGACAGCCGCTCGAATTCATCTTCGGGACAGGCATGCTGCTTCCCAAATTCGAGGAGGCAATCCTGGGCAAGGAGATCGGCGAGGCCGTCTCGTTCACCCTCGAGCCCAAGGACGGCTACGGCGAGCTGATCGCCGATGCCGTGGTAGACCTGCCGAAAAATATATTCATGGTCGACGGCAAACTGGCCGAAGACATCCTCTTCGTGGGTTCGCAGGTGCCGATGAGCGACAACCAGGGCAACCGCATGATGGGTATCGTCAAGGAGGTCGGCGACGAAACCGTGAAGATGGACTTCAACCACCCGATGGCGGGCAAGACGCTCAATTTCGACGTCGAGGTCGTATCAGTGCGCGACGTAACGCCCGAAGACTTGCAGGGCGGCTGTTCATGCGGCGACTGCGGGGATGACTGCGGCGGCGGGTGCGACCATGGGGACGGCCACTGCGACTGCCACTGACGAACACGAAGCGGGACTGGAAAGCCCCGCTTTTTTAAACCCGGATACCGTATTACTGTATTATGTGGCCCTGGCCCAACTTGCCACGGTGGCCGACAGCGGTACTTTTCACGACCTGCCGGGACTGGAGGTGAAAGACGCGGATTCCACAGGCGCCGCAGGCAGCAGGGAACCTTCGCCCAGGCCGGGAGGCGGCTCCGCTTTCGCCGCCCCACCCTGCAAACCGGAATCTTCGGTTCCAACCCCGGCAACAAGACAACCAATAAACCGTGTTCACGCTGCGACAATACCTCACGACACTGGCCGACACCCACGGATTGACGAAAACCCTGGGCGGCATGGAGGTATGCCGTGACAGCCGGGGCCGCATGTGCTACACCGTAGGCAACAGCGCCATCGTCTTCCGTGTCCGCCACGAAGGGCATATCCGCTCGCTGCGGTGCTACATGCATCCGCCGCGCCACCTGGCGGAGATTTACGGCGAACGGCTGCTGCCGCAGGAGCTGTACCTCTACGACTCGCCCCGGAGCGGGGTTTGGGTCGACGTCGTACTGGGCGACTGGATCGAAGGCGCGACGCTCCACGAAGCAGTCGCAGAAGCGGCCGCGGCAGAAGACACAGCACGGCTGCGGCAACTGGCCGCGGCGTTCGACCGCCTGGCCGCAAGGCTTACGTCGGACGACTGGGCGCACGGAGACCTCAAGCCCGAAAATATCGTCGTGGATCCCTCGGGGAGGCTGCACCTGATCGACCTCGATGCCATGTACCTGCCCGCATTCGCCGGGGAGGCGAGCCCCGAACTGGGTACCGCGGCCTTCCAACACCCGGCACGGACGATCCGCGACTTCAATGCCTCGCTCGACGACTACCCCACGGCGCTGATCTCGACGGCCCTTCATGCGCTGGCGCTCGACCCCACCTTGTACGTACGCTACCCCGATGCCGACGGGCTGCTCTTCTCCCCGCAGCAGATCCGCACCGACGAGGCGCTCCGCGAGGCCATCGCGCTTTTCGAACGCGAAGGGCTGGCCGTGCAGTACCGCATCGCACGGTTGCTGTATGCACCCACGCCCCGTTTGTTCGGGCTGCCGGAGTTGCTGGCATGGGCCGCACGCACTGGCGGGCCCCCGTGCGGCGGGAGAGAAGGCGAAGAGACAACCGGGAATACGGGCGGGGACACGGACGGCGGCGCAGAGAGGCATCCAGCCGGAAATACAGGGTGCGGCGCGGACAAGCACACAGACGGGGACACAAGCGGCGGAGAGTTGTTTGCGGGCAAAGACGGAGACGTACGGAACGACGGCGGCGCAGTTTCGCCGGAGCTGTTCGTCGGGAACGGCCTGTGGGGTTACAGGACACCGGAGCGGATCGTCATACCGCCGCTCTACGACTGCGGATTCGACTTTACCGAAGGGCTTGCCGCCGTCAGGGTGGGCCAGGCTTGGCACTACATCGACATCGAAGGGCGCACCCGGATACGATGTGCGGGGTACGAAGCCGTAAAACCCTTCCGCAACGGCCGTGCGGAGGTCATCCGTGACGGCAGGCGGCTGGAAATCGACCGCGCAGGGCGCGAGTTTGAAATTTAGCCGCAATTCGTTATATTTGCATCTGCTAAATACGATTGTGATGCCCCAATTCAGAAATATGACACCGGCGGAAATCGCCGCGGTCGAGTCGCTCGGCTCCTCGGCCGAAGCGTGGTCGCAGGTCTCGGTCGCCGACGATTTCACCCCCTTCCAGTTGCTGCAAAGCCACCTGGAAGGCAAGGTCGTGGTCGGCTCCGGAGCGCGCATCATCCGCTCACGGGTGTGCAACTACCACATCGGCGAAGGGGCGCTCGTCGAAGGGGTCACGGCACTCGAATGCCGCCGCAGGAGCACGTTCGGGAACGGCGTGGGCGTGGCGACGATGAACGAATGCGGCGGGCGCACGGTGAAGATCTACGACCGCCTTTCGGCACAGGCAGCCTACCTGATGGCCGTCTACCGTCACCGCCCGCAGACCATGGCGGCCCTGGAAAAGATGGTCGACGACTATGCCGAAGCCCGCGCCTCGCAGACGGGGAGCGTCGGCAAAGGCAGCCGCATCGTCGGCGCCAGGTTCATCCGCGAAGTCCGCATCGGCGACAACGTCACCGTAGACGGCTGTTCGATACTGGAAAACGGCACGGTCTGCGACGGCGCGCACATCGGCGTGGACGTCAAGGCCTACGACTTCATCGCCGCGGAAAACGCCCGGATCGACAACGGCTCGATCGTCGAACGCTGTTTCGTGGGCGAAAGCTGCCGGCTGGACAAGGCCTTCACGGCGGCCGAATCGCTGTTCTTCGCCAACTCGCACTGCGAGAACGGCGAGGCCGCCTCGATCTTCGCGGGGCCCTACACCGTCTCGCACCACAAGTCGTCGCTGCTCATCGCGGGCATGTTCTCGTTTTTCAACGCGGGCAGCGGCTCGAACCAGAGCAACCACCTGTTCAAGAGCGGCGCCGTGCACCAGGCGGTGCACCTCAGGGGCTGCAAGTTCGCCAGCGGCGCCTACATCATGTCCCCAGCGCTGGAAGGGGCTTTCACGATGATCATGGGGCACCACTCGTTCCACCACGACACGTCGGCCTTCCCCTACTCCTACCTGGTCGAAAAGGAGGGGCGTTCGGTGCTCATGCCCGGGGCGAACCTCACCAGCTACGGCGCCGTGCGCGACATCGAGAAATGGCCTGCACGCGACCGCCGCACCATACGGCGCGACGTCATCAACTTCGAAGAATACAACCCTTATATCACCTCGGGAATGCTCAGGGCCGTGGATACGCTCCACGCGATCGCAGAGGAAGACCCCGACGCCCCGACGTACGTCCACCAGAAGGCGATCATCCGCGCGGCGGCCCTCAAACGGGGCATCGGACTCTACAACCGTTTCATCGTGGCGGCGCTGGGCGCGATGCTCGACCGGGGAGAATCGGCGGAACGCTACGACGGCAGCGGCCGCTGGCTCGACATCGCCGGGCAGTATATCACCAAACGCGAAGTCGAGGCCATCCTCGACGCCATAGACCACGGCGAACTGGCCTCGCCCGAAGAGGTGGACAACCGGTTCAGGGTCTTTTCCGTCCACTACGACGACTACGCCCACAGCTGGGCCGAAGGGGTCTACGCATCGCTGCTGGGACACATCCCGACCGTGGCGGAGATAGAAGAGGCCATCGCGGCGGGACGCAACGCCCGCGCGACGATGCGCCGTACGACCGACGCCGACCGCGACCGCGACTGCTCGCTCGACATGGCGGTCAGCTACGGCCTCGACAGCGACGACGAAGGGGAAGTACGCGACGACTACTACTCCGTCCGGGGACTTAAATAGACGCAACATGTATACACAGAGCATCACACGCAACCACCGCACGGCATTCATCCTGGCCATAGACGGCTCGGGGTCGATGGCCGAAAGCATCCTCTTCCGGGGACGCTGCATGACCAAGGCCGAAGCGGTTGCAACCATCACCAACGACCTGCTGTTCGAGCTCGTCGAACGGGCACGCCGCAGCGACGGCGTACGCGACTATTACGACATCGCCGTGGTCGGCTATTCGGGCGACGACGAGGTACGCTCGCTGCTGCCCGGAGGCGAGGATCTGGTGCCTGTCAGCGCCCTGGCGGCACAGGAGATGCCGGTGCACACGGAGGTGATCGAACACCGGCTTCCCGACGGCAGCATCGCCCTACGGGAGATTCCCGCACCGGCGTGGATCAAGCCCCTGTCGGCCGGGCAGACGCCGATGTGCGAGGCACTGCGCCGCGTGAGGGACATAGCCGCCAGCTGGACTTCCCGCACGGCCAACGCCGAAAGTTTCCCTCCCGTGGTCTTCAATATCACCGACGGCGAGGCCACGGACTGCGACAACGAGGAGCTACGTGCGGTCTGCGACCAGATCAAGGCGCTGGGCACCGTCGACGGCAACGTCCTGCTGATCAACATCCATATCGCTGCCGGGGATACCGAACGGCCGGTATTCTTCCCCGAGGCGCACGAAGCCCGGTATACGAACCGGTATGCCTCGCTGCTCTACGACTGTTCGAGCGAAATGCCCGCGGTCTTCAACGAGGCCATCCGCGAAGCCAAGGGCCCGGGTGCGATCCCGCCCTTCCGCGGCATGAGCTACAACGCCTCGGCGGCCCAGCTGGTCGCCATGCTCAACATAGGTTCCATCAGCGTCAAAACCGAATAGAGATGATAGTGACCCTGCAACATTTCTCCCGGGCACTGCTGACGCCCGACCTGTCGCTGGCGATGCTTGCCGACGCCCGCCCCGTTACGGAACCCAACGGCATGCCGCGCCTGGTGCGCACGACGCGCTTCGCCGAGGCGGAAGTCGAATGGCATGGCGAGCGGTGGCTCGTCGCCATGCCCCTCAACCCGTCGGCCATGCCCCGGATCGAACGCACGGTCTCGGCACTGCGCAAACTCAACACCGGCTACCTGGCCGAATGCCGCATACTGCCGGGCGAGATGCGCTGGCACGACGCGACGGGCACGGAACGGCACACAGACCTGGTATTGCAACACCTGCCTGCCGGGCGGGAGTTCGCCGAAGCGCTGCTCGCCGAGGATAAGGCGACGCTGCTCGCGGCGCTCGACACATTGCAGGCGGCGCTCGGGGAGCTGGAATTCACACACAACAACCTCAAGGAAACGAACCTCCGCTGGCACCGGGGACGGTTCGTCCCGATACGCTATTACGATGCCCGCATCGGCATGGCGGAGCCCGGCACGGGTGACAGGGAGGCATTCGCCGCACTCCGGCACAGGATCGCCGAGGCACCCGCACCCCGCCAGACGGCCAACGACGTCACGGCGCCCTACAACCCGCTGCGCAGTCTGACCGGACACCGGTGGACGAGCCACGTATTCGAAGGGCTGGTGTGCGTGGAGGACGACAACGGATTCGGGTTCGTGGATACGGACAACAACCCGGTGATCCCGGCGCAGTTCGTCTGGGCGGGCGATTTCCGCGAAGGCCGCGCCGAGGTACAGACGCAGACGGGGATGGGGCTGATCGACCGCCGGGGCTGTTACGTCATACCTCCCGAATACGAAATCGTCGACTACGACCCCGCCGCCAGCGTGGTGCATGTGCGCAACAACGGGCACTGGGCGCTGTTCGACTACCTGGGACGCCGCCTCACGGAGTTCCGGACGGAAGTCCCGGAGCCCTGCGGGCCTGAAATTTGCAGGTGACAACGGCAATATCAGATATTTCGCCGTTATCGGTGCCTTCCGGCTGCATTGGCAAACCCGGCCCGGAGGGGCGCTGCCCGGCACAACCGGAAAAGGCGACCGGCGGGACTTCGGAGCATATAATCACGATAACAAATACAAAAAATTACAAGTCATGGAAGAAACGATCAAATGCCTGATTATCGGCAGCGGCCCCGCAGGATACACGGCCGCCATCTATACGTCGCGTGCAAACCTCCAGCCCGTGCTCTACGAGGGCATCGAACCGGGCGGGCAGCTCACGACGACGACCGACGTGGAGAATTTCCCGGGCTACCCCGACGGGGTCAGCGGCCAGCAGATGATGGCCGACATGCGGCGTCAGGCCGAGCGCTTCGGCACCGAGATCCGCACGGGCACAGCCACCCGCGTAGACCTCGCGTCGCGGCCGTTCCACGTGGTGATCGACGGCGAGAAGGAGATCAGGGCCGAAAGCCTGATCATTGCCACGGGCGCCTCGGCCAGATACCTGGGGCTCCCCTCGGAGACGAAATTCCGCGGCATGGGCGTGAGTGCCTGCGCCACCTGCGACGGCTTCTTCTACCGTAAAAAGGACGTGGCCGTGGTCGGCGGCGGCGACACCGCCTGCGAGGAGGCCACCTACCTCGCCTCGATCTGCCGCAAGGTCTACATGATCGTGCGCAAACCCCACCTGCGCGCCTCGAAGGCGATGCAGCAGCGCGTGTTCAGCACCCCCAACATCGAGGTGATATTCAACCACAACACCGCCGAGGTACTGGGCGACGAGTCGGGCGTGACGGGCGCACTGCTGCGCTGCAACGACGGCAAGGAGGTGAAGATCGACATCTCGGGCTTCTTCCTGGCCATCGGACACCATCCCAACACGGAGTTGTTCCGCGACCAGTTGCAGCTCGACGCCGAAGGCTACATCAAGGTCGAACCGGGCACGTCGATAACCAACATCGAAGGCGTCTTCGCCGCGGGCGACGTCCGCGACCCGCACTACCGGCAGGCCGTCACGGCGGCCGCTTCGGGCTGCATCGCGGCCATCGACTGCGAGCGTTTCCTGTTAAGCCGGGCCAACTAAAAACGCATGAGTTTCAGCGTCACCATACTGGGGTCTTCCTCCGCGAAGCCCACCCTGAGCCGGCATCCGTCGGCGCAGGTGGTCAACGTGCACGAGCAGTACTACCTGGTCGATGCGGGCGAAGGGGTACAGCAACAGTTGATCCGTTACGGCATCAACCCGCTCAGGCTACGTGCCGTGTTCATCTCGCACCTGCACGGCGACCATGTATTCGGGCTGTTCCCGCTGATCTCGACGCTGGCGCTCTACGGCCGCAAGACCCCGCTGCGGGTATTCGCCCCGGCACCGATGGGCGAGATTCTGGCCTGCCACCTCAAATATTTCGACAGCGAACTGCCCTACCCGGTCGTATGGACGGAGGTCGACACGACCAAGCATGCGCTGCTGATGGAAAACCGTACGCTGGAGGTGTGGAGCATACCGCTGCGCCACCGCGTGCCGACGGCGGGGTTCCTTTTCCGCGAAAAGGAGCCGGCGCTGAACGTCGACAAGTTCAAGATTACGAAATACGGGCTTTCGGTCGCACAGATCACCGCCGCAAAGCGGGGCGAGGACGTCACGCTCTCCACGGGGGAGGTGATCCCCAACGGGGAACTGACCTACCGTCCCTACGCCCCTCGGTCGTACGCTTACTTGTCGGACACCAACTTTTCGGCCAAGGCCGCAGCACTGGCAGCAGGCGCCGACCTGATGTACCACGAGGCGACCTACGCCGCAGCGGAGCAGAAGGCGGCGCGGGAGCGCGGGCACTCGACGACGACCGACGCGGCCAAGGCTGCCCTGAAAGCCGGGGCGAAACGGCTGGTGATCGGGCATTACTCGTCGCGCTACAAGGATGAAAACATGCTGGTCGAAGAGGCCCGTGCGATCTTCCCCGAAACCTACCCCGCCACCGAAGGGGTGACGTTCACCTTAGAAAAACAACGATGACAAAAGCCGACATACAACTCGTCCGCGCGCTGGCCGACAA
>OLQD01002080.1_pt1 | contig 15182 bp, 14 predicted proteins | sample 1672841 | NCBI WGS metagenome assembly OLQD01 (sample SAMEA3136729, study PRJEB25190) | human gut metagenome | biome: human gut; feature: human-associated habitat; material: faeces | place: Austria | collected 2013 | reverse complement strand
GTCAGCCAGATTCAGGCAAAGGATCGGATTCTTGAATATCTGAAGCATAAGCCGTCGATTACGAATCAGAAAGCTCAAGAGCTGTGTGGGTTTAATAAGAATCAAACCTATTATATCCTGCACCAGATGTGCAAGGACGGAATCTTGCAGCCTGATGGCGTAGGCCGAGGAACGAAGTACAAAAGCGTGAAGTGAAAATTTACGCTGACTTTTACGCTGAAAGTTTGATTTGCGCTGAATTTACGCTGACTTTCCGGGATTTACGCTGAAAATACGCTGACTTGGTATGGTTTACGCTGAATTTACGCTGAGAAACGCGCGCCGCGCGATTAGCGGTTTCGCCGCGCGTTTTCTAAGGCTCAATCTTCCAGCCTGCCGTGGTCGCGGATGAACTGCGCCATCCCCGCGCGCTCGATCTCCTCATCGTCCACGATCAACAGCGTATGCAAAACGATCTCATCATTTTCACAGCATAGAAGCAGCCGTTCGTGAATATCGGCTGCTTTTGTGCTATACTGGGGTAAAAAACACGCAGGAGGCGTTTTGTTATGGCACTATGGATCAACGATGGTCTGCACGAGGCAGCGCAGGGCATCCGCTCGTTTTTACTGGTGGGACAGTCTAACATGGCAGGACGGGGCGATTTGACCCCGGAGAACACCATCACCGCCCCGGATTGCTTCATGCTGCGCATGGGGCGCTGGCAGCCCATGAGTGAGCCCATCAATGTGGACCGGGCGGTGGCAGAGGGGGCAGTTCCACGCAGCGGCGCAAACCTTGCCGCCAGCTTTGCCGCGCAGCTGCAAAAAGAAACCGGGGCTAAAATCGGCTTGATTCCCTGCGCAGACGGCGGTACCCGCATCAGCCAGTGGCAACCGGGCGAGGTGCTGTTTGACCATGCAGTCTTTCAGGCAAAGCTGGCTATGCGCACCTCCGCGCTGACCGCGATCTTGTGGCATCAGGGCGAGAGCGACTGTCTTGCCCCGGAGCAGCTGGAAGCCTACCCGGAGCAGTTCTTGCGCACTATGCGGGCGTTCCGGGAAGAACTGGGCGATTTGCCCATCGTGGTGGGGGAACTGGGCTACCCGGAAAACGGTTTCCACGGAACTCCTGCAGAACTATTGAAGGAGTTCAACCATCGTCTGCCGGAACTGGCCGTGCAGCTGCCGAAGTGTGCTGTAGTTTCCGCCGCTGACCTTGCAGCCCGCCCGGACGGGCTGCATTTCACGACTGAAAGTCTGCGGACACTGGGTCTGCGCTATCTGGAAGCCTACAAGAGTCTGGTGTAAATGCCGGATTTCTTCAGGAAAGCAGTCGCTTTTCTGCTCAGATTGAAAAAAGCCGTAAAAAACGCTATACTTTCGCTCACGGAAGCAAAGGCGCTTGGTGAGAAGATCGCTAAGCGCCTTTTTTGTACCCTGCGGGACGGCTTTTTGTTTTACGGCTGGGTCAGCACCTCCGGGTCACCGGGCTTATAGATATGAGTCTTGGTCAGGCGGCGCATGGTGTCCTCGTGGTTGCGGCTGGCGTAGGCGGTGTACAGGATATCCATCACGTTCAGCTGGGAAAGCCGGGAGGACATGGCACCGTTGCGGAACAGGCTCTCGTTGGCGGCCACATACAGCACATGGTCGGCCAGCTGCGCCACCTCGGAGGGGTAGTAGCGGGTCACCGCAATGACCGGTGCGCCGCCCGCCTTCATCTCCTTGATGCACTGGATCATCTCCATGGTCTGCCCGGAGTAGGAGAACACGATGCCCACATCCTGCGCGGTGGCGTTGCGTGCCTGCAAAAGCTGCGAGTGGGAGTCCTCGTTGACCACACAGGGCTTGTCCAGCCGCAGAAATTTCAGGTAGGTGTCCTTTGCCACGCACAGCGAGGAACCAATGCCGAACAACAGCACCGTGCGGGCGTTGGCGATCAGCTCCACGCACTGCTCCAGTTCGTCCAGCAAAAGCAGCCGCTGGGTGTCCAGCAGGCTCTGGATGTTCCTGTGGGTCACCTTTTCCACGATCTCCTGCAAACTGTCCTGCGGGGTGATGTCCTTTTCCCGGTGGCTGCCGTTCTCCCCAAGGGTGGCAAGCTCCAGCGTCAGGGCGTGGCGCAGTTCCTTGTAGCCCTGAAAGCCGATCACCCGGCAGATGCGCACCACACTGGAAGGGGAGGAGAAGGAGCGCCGCGCCAGATCCCGGATGGTAAGGGTAGTGGTCTCGTCCGGGTTGTCCAGAATGAACTGCGCGATCTGCCGCTCGGTGCTGCTGAGGGAGGGCTGCACCTCCCGCAGGCGTAAAAGAACGTTCTGCATATCGATACCTCTGTTGTATTTCAGGATGGATTGAACAAGCTGCACAAAAAAGTCATACTAAAAAGCAAAAATTTCAAAAACAATGCTTGCATAAAACATTGTACCACAAAATAGTCTTTTTGTGGACATTTTGTTTGAAAAAGTTTATACTTTAGTCACAATCACGCCGCAAGCGGTGCGGCGGAAACTGGAGGTGCAGGAAATGGGCTTGAATCTGAGTGGGATGACCACCGAGACCCGCAACCCGCGCACGATGCAGCTGGACCAGATGTCCCCGCTGGAGATCGTGACTGTCATGAACGAGGAGGACGCCCGGGTACCGCTGGCCATTGCCAAGTGCCTGCCGCAGATCGCGCAGGCGGTCACATGGGCGGCAGAAGCCTTTGAAAAAGGCGGACGGCTGTTCTATATGGGCGCCGGTACCTCCGGCCGCTTGGGCGTGCTGGATGCCGCCGAGTGCCCGCCCACCTTCGGTGTGCCGAAGGAGATGGTGGTAGGGCTGATCGCCGGCGGCGAAAAGGCCTTCATCGAGGCTGTGGAGGGCGCAGAGGACAGCCGGGAGCTGGCTGTTGAGGATCTGAAAGCCCACGGCCTGACCGCAAATGACCTTGTGGTGGGCATTGCCGCCTCCGGCCGCACGCCCTATGTGCTGGGCGGTCTGGACTACGCCAAAAGCGTGGGCTGTCACACCGCCGCCATTGCCTGCAATATCGGCAGCGCCATCGGCAAGGCCGCAGAGCTTGCCATCGAGGTAAATTGCGGCCCCGAGGTGCTGACCGGCTCCACCCGGCTCAAGTCCGGCACGGCGCAGAAACTGATTTTGAACATGATCTCCACCGGTTCCATGGTGCGCACCGGCAAGGCCTACCAGAACCTGATGGTGGACGTGCAGCAGACCAACGAAAAGCTGCACACCCGCGCCGAGAATATCGTCATCGACGCCACCGGCGTGGAGCGGGAAAAAGCCCGCGCCGCCATTGATGCAGCGGGCGGCAGCGTAAAGACTGCCATTACCATGCTGCTGGCAGACTGCGATGCCGAGGAAGCCGCCCGGCGGCTGGAACGGGCACGCGGCCATGTGCGGGAGGCCATCCGGCTGGAAGTGCTGTAAGGCACATTTGCACACCCATGTTCCTTAGCGGCAAAGGCCGCATCGGATATACACCTGTTTTTAAGGAGGACCCACTTATGACGAATGAAGAACTGGTCCGCGCGGCGCTGGAGAAAGTCGGCGGAAAGAGCAACGTTCTCACCGCAACCAACTGCATGACCCGTCTGCGGGTGCGCGTTAAAGATGACGCCAAGATCGACGACGAGGGCCTGAAGGCCATCGAGGGCGTGATGGGCATCGTGCATGACCGTACCGGCTATGTAGAGATCGTGGTCGGCCCCGGCAAGTGCCGCAAGTGCGCAGATATCTGCCGCGACATGGGCATCCCGGCGGACGCCGCCGCTTCCACCGCCAACGACTGGCAGACCAACAAGGCCGCTGTCAAGGCAGGGCAGAAGCAGAGCAAGGTCAAGGAGCTGTTCAAGACCTTTGGCGATATCTTTATCCCCCTGATCCCGGGCGTTGTGGCTTCCGGTCTGTGCGCCGGCATCAACTCCCTGATCGGTCAGGTGGTGCCGAACTACGCCGACATCCCCGCACTGGCCCTTATCAGCACCCTGCTGGGTCTGATGAACACCTGCTTCCTTGGCTACCTGACCGCATGGGTCGGCTACCGCGCAGCCGAAAAGTTCGGCGGCACCCCCATTCTGGGCGGTATGCTGGGCATGATCACCGGTCTGGACGGCATCAACAAGATCTCTTCCATTCTGGGTCTGTTCAACGAGGCTGTGCCGCTGGATTCCATCCTGCGTGCAGGCCGCGGCGGCGTGCTGGCCGTTGTGCTGGGCGCATGGTGCCTTGTCAAGATCGAGCGCTGGGTGCGCAAGTGGATGCCCGAATCTCTGGACATCGTGTTCACCCCGCTGATCACCATGATCCTGTGCCTCGTGCCCTATATCTTGGTCATCATGCCCGCTACCGGCTATGTTTCCACCGCGCTGTGCTGGGTGGTTGAAAAGCTGTGCATGAGCGATATCCTGATCGTGCGCATCATTGCCGGTTATGTTTCCACCGCACTGTTCCTGCCCATGGTCGCTATGGGTATGCACCACGGTCTGGTCGCTCTGTACTCCGTGCAGCTGGAGAGCTTTGGCTACGTTACCCTGTACCCCGCGCTGGCTATGGCTGGTGCAGGTCAGGTTGGCGCTGCTGTCGCTATCTACTTCAAGGCTAAGAAGTGCGGCAACACCCGCCTGAAGAACGTTATCACCGGCGCACTGCCCGCAGGTCTGCTGGGCATCGGCGAGCCGCTGATCTACGGCGTCACCCTGCCCATGGGCAAGCCCTTCATCAGTGCCGGTCTGGGCGCTGGTTTCGGCGGTGCCTTCGTCATGGCCATGCAGGTGGCTGCTACTGCTTGGGGCCCCTCCGGTCTGCTGGCTCTGTTCGTCATGACCGCCGGCCCTCACGGTGTGGCTGCTTCCGTTGGCTGCTACGCAGTGGGTCTGGTCATCTGCTACATCATGGGCTTTATCGTGACCAACGCAATGGTCTCTGTTGAGGACGTTGCCAATGCTTAAAACACTCGGACGGTCAGTGTATCTGACGCAGTTTGAGGAACAGCGTGCGTCGCTTTCCGCTTTTGCGGCAGGCGGCGCGCCTGTTTTTATCTCACTGCATATCAGCGAAGAATTTGATGCCGCTTACTGCGCCCGCGTGCAGGAGATGTGCGATTTTCTCTCCGCGCAGGGCTGGCGCATTCTGGCAGATGTGTCGGAAAAGACCCTCCGGCAGTTCGGCTGCGCCGACCTGACCGCGCTGGCAAAGCGGCTGCACCTGTGGGGTCTGCGGCTGGACTACGGCTTCTCGCTGGAAGAAATGTGCGCCCTTGCGCAGCAGCTGCCCGTTGCCGTCAACGCTTCTACCACCACCCCGGAGGTGGCGCGGCAGCTGGCGGCGGGCGGCGGCACGGTCATCGCCATGCACAACTTCTACCCCCGCCCGGAGACCGGGCTTGACCCGGAATTTCTGCGCGAGAGCACCGCAGCTTTGCAGGCAGAGGGCTTGCAGGTGTACGGCTTTATCCCCGGCGACGCCCTGCTGCGCGGCCCGCTGTACAAGGGTCTGCCCACGCTGGAAGCCCACCGCACCGCCGCCCCCTCAGCGGCCTTTGCGGACTTGGCGCTGAACTACGGGCTGGACGGCATTTTTGCGGGCGACCCGGAGGTCAGCACCCGGGAGCAGGAGTATATCCGGCACTTCTGCACCACCGGCGAGCTCTGCCTGCCGGTCGCCCTGCGCCCCGGCTACGAGACGCTGTACGACCGCACCTTTACCTGCCGCCCGGATTCGCCCAAAGGGCTTGTGCGGTATCAGGAATCCCGGCTCTACTCCTGCTTTGGCAGCACCGTGCAGCCGGACAACTGTGTGGAACGCCGCCGCCGCTGCGTGACCATGGATAACATCGGCTACGGGCGCTATTCCGGCGAGATCCAGCTCATGCGCACCGACCTGCCCGCAGACGAAAAGGTGAACGTCATCGGTGAAGTGCCCGCAGAATACGACCTGCTGCTGGACTGCATTAAGCGTGGAAAGACCTTCCGCATGGTAAAAGTATTATAAAAACAAGCACCGGAGCGTCCGCAGACGCTCCGGTGCTTGTTTTATGGGAACCCCTTCCGTCTGCTCCCGTTGGTCGCAGCCACCTTCCCCAAGGGGACGGCTTCAGAGGTGGCGACAAAGTTTCCGGCACTGCCAAAAGGCGTCCCCTTGGGGGAGCTGGCGAGCGCAGCGAGACTGAGGGGGTGTCTTACGTTCTTTTTATTGCCCTTTCTTCGGATACACAAAGGCGTCGCGGCGGTACACCGCCACGAGATATGCCGCCATGAAGCACCAGATGATGGGCTCACACAGGATAACGGCGTTGTAGGCGTAGCGCGGGATGAACACCAGCACAAAAATCACCTTGCCTACCAGCTCGATGACGCTGGAAAACAGCGGCAGCACCTTCTGCCCAAGGCTCTGCAAAGCGTACCGGGTGCACAGCAGCACTCCCAGCACCGCGTAGAACGGCGCGTTCCACATCAGATACCGTGCGCCGTTTTCCAGCACGAGGGGCGCGGTGGAGCCGGAGATCAGCTGCACCAGCTGCCGGGCAAAAAGCTGCATCAGCATCATATTTGCCGCCATGATGACCATCGAGCACAGGTACATGGTGCGCATTCCCTTGCGCACCCGCTCCGGCTGGGCGGCGCCCCGGTTCTGGGAGACAAAGGTAGAGCCGGCGTTTGCCATGGAGATCAGCGGCATGCTGGTAAAGGAGAACAGCTTGCGCGCGGCGGTGTGCCCCGCAATGGTCAGCGTGCCCAGCCCGTTGATACCGTATTGCAGCACCACCGAACCCGCAGACACGATGCTGCTCATCAGCCCCATGGAGATGCTCTGGCTGAACAGCTCCCAGTACAAATGCTGTCCCACCGCCCAGTGCTTGCGGGCGGGCAGCAGCAGCGGCACGCGGCGCATCACATACAGAATGCACAGCACCACCGAGATGCCCTGCGCAATGACGGTAGCCACCGCCGCACCCTGTACGCCCATGCCCAGCCCGGCAATGAACCATAGATCCAGCGCCACGTTCAGCCCGGAGCTGACAAGCAAAAACACCAGCGGCATCACGCTGTTGCCGATGGCGCGCAGCAGTCCGGCGCACAGGTTATAAAGGAACATCACCAGCACGCCCAAGTCGATGACGATGATGTACCGGTAGGCGTCCTCTAAAATTTCGGCGGGGGTGTCCAGCAGCTGCAAAAGCGGCCGCAGGCCGAAAAAGCCCGCCGTGGTAATGACAAAGCTTGCGCAAAGCCCGATGACCAGCGACCCGGCCACCGTCCTTTTGAGCAGATCCTCGTCCTGTGCCCCGTAGGAGCGCGCAGCCACGATGGAAAGCCCGTTGCCGATGCCGATGCCAAAGCCCACCAGCAGCTCGTAGATGGACCCGCAGGAGCCGATGGCGGCCAGTGCGCTATCGCCCAGCACGTTGCCCACGATCATGGTATCCACGGTATTATACAGCTGCTGGAATAAATTGGACACCAGAATGGGCAGCATGAACAGAAAAAGGTTCTTGAAAATAGGCCCGTGCAGCAGGTCTGCATTCCGGTTAAAGAGGTTTGTTTTCAGGGGTCGCGTCTGGGTCATAGGATTCCTTTCTTCGCGCAAAAAGGAGGCCGTTGCACATTTTTTGTGTACAGTGGCCTCTTTTGCGGTAAAACGATTTTGAATGCCCTCCGCTTTCGCTCTGGGCATATTCAGCGGAAAAATTATTTTTAATTGCGCGCTTCCGGGCAGACTGCGGTCTGCCCGGAAGCGCATTTTCACGGGAAGGGTCGTAGAGGAAAACGGCAGTTGCAGCGCCGCTTTCTGCGAAAGCGTGGCGCTGCGGAAAAACATCTGCGGGTCTGCGCCCTCTCCGTCATCGCTGCGCGATGCCACCTCTCCCAAAGGGAGAGGCAAGAGCACTGCCGGAAACTTTCTTGTTATACATAATACTTTAGTGACGGGCTTTAAATCTTGGCTCTCCCTGAGAGGAAAGACTTCCCCCGCTCCGGGGGAAGATGTCACCGTAGGTGACAAAAGGGGGAATCTGGCGTGGGAGCGCCTGAGAGGGTTATTTATAGCTCCTGCTCTTCAAACCCGTTGACGGTCAGCACAGTCAGAGCGGTAAAGCCTGCGGCCTTGATGGCGGCGGCGGCTTCGTCAAAGCCGAAGGTCAGCGCGGCGGTGTCGTGGGCGTCGGCGGTGATGATCACCCTGCCGCCCAGCTTGTTCCACTCGCCCAGCAGCCATGCGCCGGGGTAGAAGTCCTTGCGGTAGCCCCGGTATACGCCGCCGGTGTTCACTTCCAGAATGCAGTCGTTCTCCCGGGCGGCTTGCAGCGCCCTGAGCGCTGCGGCCTTGTAGCGGGGGGACTCCTCATCAAAGAAGCTGCCGTCCGCGTTCAGCTTTTTGACAAGGTCGATATGTCCCAGAATGTCCGGCTTTTTGGCGGCGATCTTTTCCACCTCGGCAAAATAGGCTTCCACCGCTGCCAGCGGGTCACCGTCAAAATCGTTATTGATGCAGTCCCGCAGATCCTCGGGGCGGAAATCGATTTCGTAGTATCTGCCGGTGTTTTTGCCGTACAGATGGTGCGCGCTGCCGATCCAGTAATCAAAGCCCTTGGGCGTGCCTTCGCTCAGCAGATCCCACTCGATGCCGCACAGGATATCCACCTTGCCCCGGTACTCGTTTTTCAGCTTGGCGATGGTGGCGCGGTACAGGGCGGTGCGGCCGGGGGTCATGCAGTATTCGCGGTCAGGCTTTGTGTAGCTGTGGCCGCTGAACCCAAGGGTGGTCAGCCCCTGCGCACAGGCAGCACCCGCCATCTCCTGCAGGGTGTTCTTGCCGTCACACAGGGTAGAGTGGCAATGTACGCTGGACTTTCTGTAATCTGCCATAGGCTTCTCACTGCATCCTTTCCTGCTTGACCTTGTGGTCGATGACATGGCGCTTTTCCAGCTCCCGGGTCACATCCTCTACGGTGATGCCCGCGCTGACCATCAGCACCAGCACATGATAGGCAAGGTCGCTGATCTCGTAGACCGTCTCGGCCTTGTCCTCTTTTTCGCCCGCAATGATGACCTCGGTGCACTCCTCGCCCACCTTTTTCAGGATCTTCTCCTTGCCCTTTTCAAACAGGTAGGTGGTGTAGCTGCCCTCCGTGGGGGTATCCTTGCGGCCTTTAATAAGCTCGTACAGCCCCTGCCAGCTGAACTGCTTCAGCTCCGGGGAGACGTATACCTCGTTGAAAAAGCAGCTCTCTGCTCCGGTGTGGCAGGCGGGGCCGTCTTTCACCACCTCTACCACCAGCGCATCGGCATCGCAGTCGGCGGTAATGGACACCACCCGCTGCACATTGCCGCTGGTCTCGCCCTTGCGCCAGATCTCCTGACGGCTGCGGCTCCAGAACACGGTGCGTCCCTCGGCAATGGTCAGCGCCAGCGTTTCGGCGTTCATGTAGGCAAGGGTGAGCACCTGTTTTGTGTAGTGATCCTGCACGATGGCGGGGATCAGGCCTTTTTCATCAAATTTCAGTTCCATGACGGTTCTCCCTCCCCGGATGGGGATACTGTGTATTTTATCGTATTCAAGATAAAAATGCAAGGTGTTTCTGCGTTTTTTACAGCCGCATCTCCACGCCGTTGGCGTTCAGGTACTCTTTCAGTTCCTGGATACCCAGCAGCTTTTGGTGGAAGATGCCCGCCGCCAGCCCGGCGTCGATGCCCTTGTGGTGGAACAGCTCCAGAAAATCCTCTTTTTTGCCCGCGCCGCCGCTGGCAATGATGGGGATATTCACCCGGGCAGCCACCGCGTCCAGCATTTCAAGGTCGAAGCCGTTGCGCACGCCGTCGGTGTCGATGCTGTTCAGGCATATTTCGCCCGCGCCGTGGGCGGCGCACCAGCTGATCCAATCCAGCGCATCCCGGCCGGTATCCTCACGCCCGCCCTTGGCGAACACCCGGAACTGTCCGTTCACCCGCTTCACGTCTGCGGAAAGCACCACGCACTGGTCACCGTAGCGCTGGGCGGCGGCGGGGATCAGCCCGGGGTCCTTCAGCGCGCCGGAGTTGACGCTTACCTTATCCGCGCCGCATTTCAGCACCCGGTCAAAATCCTCCAGTGTGTTGATGCCGCCGCCCACGGTCAGGGGGATAAAAATTTCTCCCGCCACCCGGGTCAGGATGTCGGTAAAGAGGGCGCGTCCCTCAAAGCTGGCGGTGATATCGTAAAACACCAGCTCGTCTGCCCCGGCGGCATTGTACAGCCGTGCCATCTCCACCGGGTCGGCCACGTCCTTGATGCCCTCAAAGTTCGTGCCCTTGACCACCCGGCCATCGCGCACGTCCAGACAGGGGATGATGCGTTTGGTTATCATAAAGCTCCCTCTTTCTCAGTCCTGCACCAGCTGCACGCAGCGGGCAAGGTCCAGTGCGCCGGTGTACAGGCTTTTGCCCAGAATGGCCGCTGCCGTGCCCATCTGCTGCAATTCCAGCAGCTCTGCCTCGGAGGAGATGCCGCCGCTGGCGGTAAAGGCCACCCCGGGCACCTCCGCCGCTAATTGCCGGTAAAGGCTCAGGTTTGTGCCCTGCATCGCGCCGTCACAGGCAATGTCGGTGTAGATGATGGCGGTGCAGCCGGCTTCTGCCAGCCGCTTGCAGAAGGCCACGCCCGGCTCGGCGCTGACTTCCTTCCAGCCGTGGATGGCCACATAGCCGTCCTTGGCATCCACGCCCACGGCGATCTTGTCGCCATATTTTTGCAGCATCCGGGCGGTAAAGGCAAAATCCGTCACCGCCACGCTGCCCAGAATGCAGCGCCCCACCCCGATGGAGAGGTATTTTTCAATGCGCTCCTCGGTGCGGATGCCGCCGCCTACCTCGATGTATAAGCCGCCCTGCTTTGCCAGCGCGGCAATGGTATCGTAGTTGGAAAGGGTGCCGTCCTTGGCACCGTCCAAGTCCACCACATGAAGATTTTTTGCCCCGGCGGCCACAAAGCTGCGTGCCTGTGCGCAGGGATCCTGCCCGTAAACGGTCATGCGGTCGTAGTCGCCCTGTGTCAGGCGCACCACCTGCCCGCCGCGCAGGTCAATGGCTGGAAATAATTGCATGGTTGTTTCTCCTTTAGCGTCCTCGCCCGCTTACAATTCACTGAACGCCTTGAGGATCCGCAGCCCGGTATCGCCGCTTTTTTCCGGGTGGAACTGGGTGCCGTACACCCGCCCCGCCCGCACCGCGCCGGTGACCGGGATGGAATAATCGCTGACGGCAAGGGTGCTTTCGGCGCAGTTTTTGCCGTAGTAGCTGTGGACGTAGTACACATACTCGCCCTCGCGGATGTAGCGGAACAGGGGATCGTCCTTTACGATGTGCAAGGCGTTCCAGCCCATCTGCGGCACTTTCAGCCCTTTGTCCGCGAGGTCGGGCCCCAGCGGGCAGACCTCGCCTTTGATAAAGCTCAGCCCGGCGTGCTCGCCGTATTCGTAGCTTTTTTCAAACAGCAGCTGCATCCCAAGGCAGATGCCCAGCAGGGGCTTGTGCGCCGCCTGCTCCTTCAGCACCGGCACAAGGCCGGTGGCGGTAAGCTTTGCCATGGCATCCCCAAATGCGCCCACCCCCGGCAGGATAAGCCGGTCGGCGGCGCGGATGGCATCGGCGTCGGCGGTGACCACTGCCTGCAGCCCCAGCTGCTGCAAGCTGGAACGCAGGCTGAACAGGTTGCCCACCCCGTAATCAAGAATGGCGATCATACCAGCAGTCCTTTCGTGGAGGGGATCTCGTCCCGGTGTGCCGCGTCGATGCGCACGGCTTCGGCCAGCGCGTGGCCTGCGCCCTTGAAGCAGGCTTCCAGAATGTGGTGGGTGTTCTCGCCCGCAAACTGCACAAAGTGGACGGTGGCGGGCACGCTGCGGGCAAAGCCGTACCAGAACTCCTTGGCGCACTCTACGTCAAAATCGCCCACCTTTTCGGTCTGGCAGCGGATGTCCCAGTTCAGGGTGCAGCGCCCGGAAAGATCCACCGCACACAGCACCAGCGCCTCGTCCATGGGCAGGTAAAAGCTGCCGTAGCGGCAGATGCCGCGCATCTCGCCCAGCGCCCGGGCAAAGGCCTGTCCCAGCGCAATGCCCACGTCCTCGGTGGTGTGGTGGTAGTCCACCTGCACATCGCCGTGGCAGGTGAGCACCAGATCGAACCGTCCGTGCCGGGCAAACAGCTCCAGCATGTGGTTCAGAAAGCCGCATCCGGTGTCGATCTCGTAGCGGCCGGTGCCGTCCAGATCAAGGCTCAGCTCGATCTGGGTCTCGTTGGTGCTGCGTTCCAGCGTTACCATGCGCTCTGCCATTGTCACACCTCCAGTATTTTGTCCACAGCGTCCATCAGTGCCTGCATCTGCTCCGGCGTGCCGATGGTGATGCGCAGCCAGTTTTCAATGCGCGGCGCATCAAAATGCCGCACCAGAATGCCATTTTTCTTTAACTCTTTGTATAGCACACCGCCGTTTATCCGTTCTGTGCTGGCAAATACAAAGTTTGCGCGGCTGTCCAGCACGGTAAAGCCCCGGTCAGTCAGCTGCTGCATCGTCCATGCGCGGGTGTCCATAATGGCGGCGCGGGTCTTTTCAAAGTAGGCGGTATCTTCCAGCGCAGCCTGTCCGGCTTTCAGGGTCAGGCGGTTGATGTTGTAGGGGTTCAGGCTGAACTTGACCCGGTTCAGGTCAGCGATCAGCGCCGCATTGCCCATGGCAAGCCCAAGCCGCGCACCCGCCAGCTGCCGGGATTTGGAGAAGGTCTGCACCACCAGCAGGTTTTCGTATTGGTCAATGAGGGGCACGCAGCTCTCGCCGCCAAAGTCCACATAGGCTTCGTCCACAATGACCACGCTGTCCGGGTTCGATCGCAAAATGCCCTCGATGGCCTCCCGGGGCAGGCACAGCCCGGTGGGGGCGTTGGGGTTTGCGATGACGATGGTCTCGTGCAGGCCGTGGTAATCGGCGGGGTCAAGGGTGAAGTCCTCTTTTAACGGAATGATATGGGTGGGGATGTGCAGCAGGCCGCACCACACGCCGTAGCAGCCGTAGGTGATATCCGCAAAGGCCAGCGGGTGATTTTCGTCACAGAAGGCCCGCAGCGCAAAGAACAGGTTCTCATCGCTGCCGTTGCCGGGCATGACCTGGGACGGCTGCAAGCCGAAATGCGCCGCCGCCGTGCGCAGCAGCTGGGCACAGGCGGGGTCGGAGTAAAGGCGCAGCTTTTCCACCTCGGCTTCGCTTACGGCTGCCACCACCCGCGGCGACGGCAGATAGGGGCTTTCGTTGGTATTCAGTTTGATGTACTGCTGATCCTGCGGCTGCTCCCCGGGCGTGTAAGGGGTGACAGTGGACAGGGTAGGGGAAAGAAAACGGCTCATAATGGTTTCCTCTTATTTCTCATACCGTATGGTCACGCTGCGGGCGTGGGCGTGCAGACCCTCGCGCTCGGCAAAGTCTGCAATGCGGGGCGCAACGGCTTCCAGCGCGTCGCGGGTGTAGTAGATGAAGCTGGACTTCTTGACGAAATCGTCCACGCCCAGCGGGCTGGAAAAGCGTGCGGTGCCGCTGGTGGGCAGGGTGTGGTTGGGGCCTGCAAAGTAATCGCCCAGCGCCTCCGGCACGTTGCGGCCAAGGAAGATGCTGCCCGCGTTGCGGATCTCGTTCAGCACGCCGAAGGGGTCCTCCACGCAGACCTCCAAGTGCTCCGGCGCAATGATATTGCAGGCTTCGATGGCCTTGTGCAGGTCGGTACAGAGGATGATCTTGCCGTTGTCGTCCACGCTGGCGCGGGCAATGGCGGCGCGGGGCAGCTGCGGAATTTGTACTTCCAGCTCTGCCTGTACCGCCTTGGCAAGGTCTGCGCTGTCGGTGACAAGCACCGGGCTTGCCAGCCTGTCGTGCTCGGCCTGACTTAACAGGTCTGCCGCCACCCACGCGGGGTTGCAGCTGCCGTCTGCCAGCACCAGAATTTCGCTGGGGCCTGCGATCATATCAATGCCCACCTTGCCGAACACCTTGCGCTTGGCGGTGGCAACGTAGATGTTGCCGGGGCCAACGATCTTATCCACCGCCGGGATGCTCTGGGTGCCGTAGGCCAGCGCCGCCACGGCCTGTGCGCCGCCGGTCTTGAAAATTTTAGTTACTCCGGCGGTGGCGGCAGCGGCCAGAATGACCGGGTTCACCTTGCCGTCCTTCCCGGCGGGGGTGGTCATGACGATCTCGGACACCCCCGCCACCTTGGCGGGGATGACGTCCATGAGCACGGTGGAAGGGTACGCCGCCGTGCCGCCGGGCACATACACACCGGCTTTTTCAATGGGAGTATATTTCTGCCCCAGTACAATGCCGGGACGGTCGTTCATCACAAAATTCTTGTGCACTTGCTGACGGTGGAACTGCTCGATGTTCTCCGCCGCCTGCCGCAGGGTCTCGAGGAAATAGGGGTCCATGCCCGCAAAGGCTTCGTCGATCTCGGCCTGCGTCACCTGTAAATTTTCGATTGTTGCACCGTCAAATTTCAGGGCGTAGTCCTTCAGGGCGTCGTCGCCCCGGGCGCGCACGTCCGCAATGATGGCGTCCACCACGTCCTCCACGTTCTTCTCGGCGCGGATGTCCCGGTTCAGAATCTCTTCCGGTTTCAGCTCGTCAAAATTATACAGCTTTATCATTTCTCTTCCTCCTGCTTGTGCAAGGTGTCGCGCAGCTTTTCCAGCATGGTGTCCATCTGCCGGTGCTTGAACTGGTAGCTGGCCTTGTTGGCGATGAACCGCGCCGAGATGGGCATGAACTCGGTGACCACCTGCAGGCCGTTCTCCCGCAGGGTGGTGCCGGTCTCCACGATGTCCACAATGACATCCGAAAGCCCAAGGATGGGTGCCAGCTCAATGGAGCCGTTCAGCTTGATGATATCGATATCCCGCCCCATGGAGGCGTAGTAGCGCTTTGCAATGTTGACGAACTTGGTGGCCACCCGCACCGGGCGGCTGGGGTCGTCCCGGTAGCCCGCCGGGGCGGCTACGCACATCCGGCAGCGGCCAAGGCCGGTGTCCAGCAGCTCGTACACATCGGCGGCGGCCTCGGTCAGGATATCTTTGCCCACGATGCCCACATCGGCCGCGCCATGCTCCACATAGATGGCCACATCACTGGGCTTGACCAGAAAATACCGGATGCCCGCTGCCGGGTTTTCCACCACCAGCT
>OLQD01002063.1_pt1 | contig 15289 bp, 16 predicted proteins | sample 1672841 | NCBI WGS metagenome assembly OLQD01 (sample SAMEA3136729, study PRJEB25190) | human gut metagenome | biome: human gut; feature: human-associated habitat; material: faeces | place: Austria | collected 2013 | reverse complement strand
CGCAGAGCATTCTGCGGCGCTTTTGCAGGTAAAGCCCCGACGCTTTTCCTGCTTCATGTCAGACTGCCGTGAAAACGGTTTATGACAGAAATCATTGCAAAAATGTCAGGAGGCAGATCGGTCAGACTTACCGCCGATCGTTTGTTAAGAGGATATTCCGCTGCGGCACGGTCAGCCGCGAGTGCTTCCGGCGTGAGCGAATCCTCATCTCTGAAGATACGCCCGCTAAGCCCGGTAAGACGGTTCATCAGGACTTCTTCATCTTGAAGGAGAGGCAGTCAGTGCACTGACATACTGTAGGGTCAGCCTCGTGTGTGCCGACTTCGATCTTGTCGAGAGAGCAGTAATCCTCGCAGCAGCAGTGATGCTCGCAGTTGTGGATAGTACAGCCGATATGCTTGTTTGCAAATTCAGTTCCCATTTTAACGCTTCCTTTCAGAATACAAAATAACTGCGGTTTCCGGAGCTTCTGTGACTTCCGTCCGCCGCAGTTATATTATCTGCATTCGTTTTCGCTATATTCAGCAGGAAAAATTTACATTCAGACCAGCTTCAGAACATCGTCCAGCGTTTCACAGACGTAATCCGCGCCGTACTCCGCGAACTCCCCGCGGCTGCCGAATCCCGCCAGCACCGCCGCGCACTTTATCCCCGCGTCATGAGCGCCCACGATATCGTGCATTCTGTCGCCGACCATCAGGCACTCCTCCGGCTTCGCGCCGGTGTTCTCCAGGACGTACTGTATCACCGCCAGCTTGCTGGAGCGGGAACTGTCGAAGCTGGCCGCCCCGATAAAGTCGAAATACTTGTCTACCCCGAATTTCTCGAGTATCCTCACGCTGAATTTCTCCGGCTTGGATGTCGCAAGGCATACCCGCTTCCCACGGCGCTTCAGCTCCGTCAGGAACTCCACCGTGCCCGGTATCAGCTCGTTTTCAAACAGCCCCGTCTCGCCGTAGTACTCGCGGTAGAGCCGCACCGCCTCCTGCGCCTGCTCCTCCGGCATGCCCCGCCGGGTGAACTCCACGATGAGCGGAGGCCCGATGAAGCTGCGCAGGCTCTCCCGAGGCGGGACTTCAAGCCCTAAATGCTCATAGGCGTACATAACGCCGTTCGTAATGCCCATGTACGGATTCGTTATCGTGCCGTCAAGGTCGAGAAGTACTGTACTGAATGCCATTTATCTGTGTTCCTTTTTGTCGTTTTCTATCAGCCTGCGTATCGCTCCAACCGCGCAGTTTATCGCGCGTTCGCTGGATTCGCAGCGCTTGTCCGGAAGCCCCGCGTTGGTGCGCTCAACATTCCACAGGGCGGTCAGCACTGCGCCCGCGCGCACTCCGCGCAGCAGAGCCACGGAGAATATCGCCGCCGCTTCCATCTCGGAGGTCAGGCAGCCGCACTTGAGATACCCCGCCCAGGCGTTGGAGAGCTTCTCGGGAACCGCCGTGTTCCTCGGGTCTATCTCGCCGTAGAAATTATCCTTGGAGTGCACCACGCCCACGTGCGCGCGGTTTCCGTCCTCATCGGTGGAAAGCTCGTCCGCGGACGCCTTCAGCGCGCATACCACGTCGAAATTCGCCACCGCCGGGTAGTCGTCGGGAATGTACTCGTGGCTGGTTCCCTCGCTGCGTATAGCCGCGCTTGCAATGAGCAGGTCGCCGCCGGAGACCTTCAGGTCTATGCCGCCGCTCGTACCTACGCGGATAAACGTGTCCGCGCCGCACATCACAAGCTCCTCCACCGCGATTGCCGCAGAGGGGCCTCCGATACCCGTGGAGCATACGCTCACCTTCTCGCCGTCAAGGTACCCGGTGTACACCGTGTACTCGCGGTTGCTGGCTATCAGCTTCGCCCCGTCGAGCTTCCCGGCTATTTTCGGAACGCGCCCCGGGTCGCCCGGAAGTATCACGTATCTGCCGATGTCCCCTTTTCTTGTTTTCAGGTGGAAACAAACATCTCCAGAAACTATGCTTTCCATGATATGCTCCTTTCAGTTGGTTGTGGTCAGTTGTCGTCGTCCTCGTCGGAGAGTATCGACGGAGCCTTCTCCCGCGCCTTTATCGCCTGCTTCTCCGCCCACTTCGGGATATTGATGAGCATTGCGATGGCTACTGCAAGCACCGTCAGGATTATCGCCGGCATATAAAGCATGGTCGGGCCTACGCTCAGCTCCGGGTCCTGCGCGCGGGTGACGAACAGGTAGTAGGTCACGAGAGAGCCGACGGAAGCCGCGCAGTCGATTATCGAGGCAATGCGGGAGTGTCCCAGCATTATAACGAAGGTTCCGATAATGTAAACTATCGACGTCACTAGCCAGGTAACAATTGCGGGATTCCCGGTCACAGCCGGGTCGTACTCGCCTATCCAGATGCAGATGGGACCGAGAATTCCGAAGCAGAGGCAGAATATCGTCGTGCCGATGAGCATGAGGATCTTCAGCAATATAACGATGACCTTAGCCGCGCCCTCGCCCTGGTCGGGCACGAAGAACATGAAGCCGCCGTCCTGCCTGCCGTTCGATTTTTTCTTCTTGTTACTCATATTACTTGATGACCTTTCCGCCGCGATCCTGCTTCTTTATCTTCATGGGAGCCTCCTCGCCGCCGCGGTCCTCGAAGAGCACTTCCTCGTCGTCATCGTCGTAGTCGGGCAGCTCGGGGTTCTTGAGACCCTGCTGTTCGTAGAACGGGTTGATGATGAACTTCTGGATAGCCGGGTAGCTTGTGAACATCGCAAGGAACGACAGCCACGCTATCGGCAGCAGCGGTATCAGGAATACCAGCGGGAAGAAGAACATGCCCAGGAGAGCGATGTAAACCAGGAACGCCGCAAGGGTTATCAGGTTGCCCTTGATATTCAGGAAAGCCAGGATAAACGAGTTCTTGAGTATCTGCGGAAGCCTGAGATTCAGCGCGACTATCTGCGGGAATATGTAGAAATTCATCAGCAGAATGATGATCTCAACAGCCATGACCATCGCGTAATAGAGCCAGTAGGGCTTGTCGGTGTCGTTCATGTTGGAGGTGAAGAAGAAGAAGCTGAACACCGCCATAACGATGAACCAGATGTCCATCAGCCCTATCACGAAGGACTGCTTGAAATTCTTCTTGAACGCCTGCCAGAAATCGTGGAACACGAACTGCGGCCTCTCAAGGTAGATATTGCGCATGAGCGCGGTCATCGCCGCGGTCGCCGGACCGAAGGTGACTATCGGAAGGCAGAACAGAACGTAGATCAGATTGATCTTGAAGAACGTCCAGAACTTGTTCGCGAACATCTCCCAGAACCGGAAGAACGGCTTTTTCTGCCTGCCTCGCTTGGCTACGCCGGAGCCTGCTTCGTTGTTGTTGTAGAATAAACCCATGATGATCCTTTCCTGCTGTTTATTTCAGCGGATTCACCGCCGTTTTTCATATCGCGTACTGAAAGATTATGCCGAGTATCATCGCCGCCGCAAGTATGACTGCGATCACCCGGAATACCCTCATAAGACGCCTGCGCTTTTTCTCGTCCATTTCAATACCTCCGCATTAATCCGCCGACGGCACGGCGCGGTACTGACCGTAATCCTGGAACGCATATACGCTGCCCTCCGGGATATCGGGTACCGGGACCTCCGCCAGAATATTCCCGCCCTTATCGGACAGTATCAGGGTCTCGCCCTTTTTCAGGCTGAAATTCGCCTGTAACTGGTGCAGTGCCGATTCGGTCTTGTTGTTGTCCGTGACTATCAGCAGCTCGCCGTACGCCGGGACGCTCCGCGCGGGTATCTCCCAGCGGTCTAATTTCTCCGGCTTGTCGGTGAGGTACAGCCCCGCCGTGGAGACCTCCGTGCTGTTAGGATTGTACAGCACTATGTAACCCGCCTTCTTCGCGGTGCTTATCTCCTTTATCTGCAATGGCGCGTCCGTGGTCTCGCTTAGCTTCGTGTTCAGCTTCGCGATTATCCTGCCGTCGGCGCCCGCCATCCGGGCGTTTAGCTCCACCTCCGGCGTATCGTAGGTCACGCCGTTTATCTCCCAGCTCACGAACTCCCAGCCGTCGGCGATCTCCGCCTTCAGCGGGACTGTGCATTTGCAGTTGTACTCCGCGCTGAGTATCCCGCGGCCGTTCTTTTTCTGGGTGTTCAGCGTCGTGACCGCCCCGCCCGCCCCCGTGACGGATACGGTGTAGGTGTTTTTCTCCCACTCGAACAGCTTGTACATATTACGGAACACCACGTACTGCCTGATATCCGCGAAGTCGCGTATCTGCTGGCGGCTGTTCGCGAAGGTCTCTCGGTTCGCCCATTCGGAGGTTATCCCCTTGTCCAGCGCATAGAACTGCTCGCTGTCGCTCATCGCGCACAGTTCGTCCAGGGTCTCCAGTATGTGGTTCTTTTCAAAGGCGTTCGCCGTAAGGTCGGACATCGTAGCCGCGAACTTCTCGCGCATGTCCTCCCGCGCCAGAAGCGCTATCAGAGCCTTGCTCTCGCCGCTCATGTGGGTCCCACTCAGCAGATCGCGGAGGGTGTCGGCGTTCGGACGTTCGCCGTAGAGGCTCCAGGCGTACTCCGCGTCAAAGAACATGAACCGCCAGCGCCCGTCCTGGAACTCCGAGGTTATCTCCTCGCCCTCCGACGGGTAGTACCGGAACGCCTTGTAGTTGTTCCCAGGCCAGTCCTTGTTTGCGATGAACACCTGCATGCAATAGTACTGCATGAGGTTGTCGATGTCGACAAGCCCGCAGTACTCCGCAAAGGTGCTGTCATCGGTCAGGTCGCGGTCGTAGTAGGCGTAGAGCTTTCCGTAATCCTCCAGAGCGCGCTCGCTGCCCTCGTCCGCGTCCTCGATGTTGCTTACTATCTCGTAGTTATCCTTGTTCCCGCCGAAATACGTCGCGAGGTAGTCCTCGTTGTAGTTCTCGTGCACCCAGGAGTACCCGTAGTACTCGCCGTTGAGGAACACCGCCGCCGGAGTGCAGTGCTGCGTCACCGGATAGCCGTAATCCTGCGCCAGCTTCTGGGAAAGCTCGTCCCGGACGCCTGCGAACTCGCGGTCGTTGGCGCCGTTGCGGAGCACTATGCGGTCGAACTCCGACACCGGAACTCCGTCGGCGGTCTGCGCGCCCTCAAAGAACGCATATTTGAACTTGCCGTTGTCCGGGTCGTAGCTCTTGCGGGCGATGAGCCTCAGCGACTTCTGGTCGGGAACCCTGGAATAGCCTCCGGAGAGCCTTACCCCCGCCGCCTGGTCTATCACCTTGGTGCCGTCGCTTTCGAACACCTCGACGTAGATGGGGCGCTCCGCCTCCCTGCCGGACATGTAGTAGTTGCCCGGTGCGTTGTAGGGTATCTCCTCGCCGGGGTGCTCCTTTACGTAGTCGTCGTAGATCTTTCCAGGCACCGCTATGCCGTATTCGTAGTCATAGAGGTTATACGGGTCGGTGCTCAGCACGAACACCAGCGTATTGCTGTCGAACCGCTCCGCTACGTCCTGCCCGACAACGTAGCTCACCGTATAGATTTCGCCCTCCGTCCCGTCTGACAGCACCGACAGAGCCTTCACCGTGGAGGCTCTGACCTCCGGCGTGGCGTTTATCTCGATGGGCTGCGTGTAAAGCTCGGACTCCCCGGGAACCGGGTCGGAGCCGTCGGTGGTGAAATACACCGTGCCGCTGTCCGCTGAAAGCTCCAGCGAGATGTTCTCGGAATAGAATCCGGAGGGCAGCGAGAATCTCACACTGCCGCTCTGGACGGCGTTCCGCTCCGTCTCGGTGACGGAGACCTCCCCGTCTTCTGCCATGTCGGCATTGAGCTGCGTCTCCACCGGGGGAAACAGCGTGTACATCAGCGCCGATACTGCTCCCAGCAGAACAACTCCGCCGAGTATGATAAATCGCTTCATAAGTAATTATCCGTTTCTGTTTTTGTCTGCGAATACCTTCGCGAGCGCTTCGTTACGGCGCTGCGGGTACTTTACGGTGTCCTCGGGGTAGAATCCGAACATCGGCTCGTGATAGGCGTGGTAGCTGTAGGAGATTCCGTTCTCATTGCAGAAGTCCATCACGTCCGCGACCCAGCGCTCGCCGCCGAGGCCGTTTTTAAAGCTCTCAGCGTCCGCGCCGAATTCCCCGAGGTATATCGGAACGTTGTTTTCCTTCCCGAACCTGACTATTTCGGACAGCTCCGCGAAAACGTATTCTCGGCCGCTTTCATAGACGTTCTCCGCAAGGCTGAAGTCCGCGCGGATATCCGCGAAGCCGCCGGAGGGCGCTCCGACAGTCTGCATGTGGCCGCTTATCTTATATTTGCAGCCCTCGCGCAGCTTCAGCTTGTCGAACGTCAGCACGTAATCGTCCGTGCCGCCGGATATCTTCAGATAGCCCTCGCTCATCGACCAGCTTCCGGTGCCGTCGCTGCTCCAGGCGTTCTCCGGCTTCCGGCTGCCGTCGGAAAAGTCGTTGTGCCAGACAACGCCGGAAGTACCGTCCGGGGCGTATTCAGTGACCGTCACGTCGTCAAACAGCGCGGTCCCGCTCCCCAGCTTTGAGGAATGCAGCACCGGCGCGTATATGTTGTAGTCCTCCTCCGCCGTGAAAAAGTCGCTCTCGTAATAGGTATCCTGCGAAGTCTGCCGGGCGCTCATGCAGCCTACCCAGTATTCAAGGTAGTTGTCAACGTAGCACGGCTTTGGGTATTCAACGCTGTCCCCCGCCGACTGGTGCGTGAACGCATGCGGCGTGTAGAAATGTCCCTCGTAGACCGCGTTGTCGTCGTCGATCAGGAACCACAGTTCATCGATCGGGTACTTGTTCCAGAGGTTTTCACCGGTGGTCATATCCTTTACTGCCGCGACATGCTCCACGAAAACAATGTGATTCCGGTCGTATCTCCGGATCTCGTCGGTACACCGCTGCATGAGCCGCTGGCACTGCCCCACCGTTTCCGCCGCCGAGCCAAACTCCGGGACCACCGGCTCGTTTATCAGACCATAGCCCTGTATCGCCGGCTCGTCGGCGTATCTTCGCGCTATCTCGCCCCAGAGCTTCACAAGTCTGCGCTGATTCTCCGGGTCTGTCCAGAGCGCCGCGCCGTTCCCCTGGGACTGGTAGCCGCCCTGCGGACAGTGCATGTTCAGCACCAGACCGATGTTGTATTTCTTCGCCCAGGCTATGCTCCGGTCGATGTAATCAAAGCCCTCCTGCTTGTAGACATACGGGTTTTCGTCGTCCTCGAACCAGCGGTAGTTCAGCAGGAACCTCACCGAATTGAACCCCAGCTCCGACATCTCCCGGAAGCTGTCCTCGTTATGATGAAACCCGATATCCGCCTGGGAACTCACCCACACATTGTTGCCGAACCCCATTCCCCGGAGCACGGCGGTCTCACCCGCGGGGCTGACTATTGCGCCGCCCTCGGCATGGAAGAATTCATCGGGGCGGTGCTGACCGGACTTCACGCCGGTAAGCGCGATGACCGCCGCCGCGGCTCCCGCAATTAGTTGTCTGAACATGGCTTCCTCCTGAATTACGTCGCGCAGAGCGCGAGATCCTTCTCCGCTTCCTTTTCAAGCTTTTCGTAGATATCCGGCAGAGCCTTCCTGAAGTTCAGCGGCCGGAATGTCTTGGCGTCCACGAATGCGTGCGCGCTGGTGCCCTCGGTAAGTATCTCCGGGCTGCCCTTGCGGCGGCACTCATAGCGGAACTCCACCCTGGCAGGGCTAAACCTCGTGACGTAGGTGGTTATCTCCAGCGTATCGTCGTAGCGCGACGGCTGGCGGTACTTGCAGGATATCCCGGTCACGGGTATCATCACGCCGCGGCGCTCCATCTCGGCGTAGCTCACGGCGGCGTTTTTGATGTAGTCGGTGCGGGCTACCTCGAACCACACGGGGTACACCGCGTGGTGGGTGACTCCCATGCAGTCGGTTTCGGCGTAGCGCACGGTTATTTCTGTTACTGACGGCATATCAGAGCCTTTCCCGGCGGCTCTGGATAAGCCCTGCGAAATGAGCAAGAATGCAGTCCGGAACCAGCCTGCCGAGGATTATCCCCGCCTTCATCACCGGCGACGGAACTATAGTGAGCTGCCCCGCGAACATCTGCCTTACGGCATACTCCGCAACGAACTCGCTGGACTGCGGCGGCATCGTGAAATCGACCCTCGCCTTGTCCATGAACTCGGTGTTGACCGGCCCCGGGCAGAGCATGGAGACCGAAACATGGCTGCGCGCCGCGCGTAGCTCCTCGTGAACCGCCTGAGTCATGCGGACAACGTACGCCTTGCTCGCGTAGTAGGACGAAAAATGCGGCCCCGGGAAGAATCCCGCGCTGCTGGCGGTGTTCAGAATATAGCCGTAATCGCGCTTCCTGAAATCCTGGAGGAACAGCTTGAACAGCGTGTGGAACGCCTTAACGTTCACGTCAAGCTCAGCTAATTCGCGGTCGAGGTCGGTGTCGGTAAAGTCGCCGAAAACGCCTAAGCCCGCGTTGTTTACGAAAATGTCGATGCTGTACTTCTTCACGCGGCGGTGCAGCTCCCGGCACTGAGCCATGTCGGAGATATCAGCCGCGATTATGTGCACCTTCACGCCGTAGGTCTCGGTGAGCTCCTTTTTCAGCTCCTCGAGGCGGTCGCGGCGGCGCGCTGTGATTATTACGTTTATTCCGTGCTTGGCAAGGGAACGTGCGATGTCCCTGCCTATTCCGGAGCTTGCGCCTGTAACTAACGCTATCATTTCTTGTCCTCCGTTTTCTTTTCGGGCATTTTTACCTCGCCCTGCACTGCCTTGACAAGGCTGCCGTCCGGCATTTTGTAGTACACGCGGTCGAGGTGCTGCGCGAGTCCCTTCTTGAAGCCCTCGCGGTACTCGTCGCGGAGCGCCTGCTGCTCCGCCTTTTCCTCCTCGGTGAGACCCTCCGCGCGGTGCTTGCGCGCGAGGTGGTTTATTCTGTCTATCTTTTCCTTTTCCATAGTATCAGCTCCTGTATCAGCCCTGGTATGCGGGCTTTGTGAAGATGAACGGCGGCAGCGGAACTCCGTTTTCGCCGTCCCTCAGCGGGATATCGTCGGTGTAGTTTGTCCAGAGGTAGCGCACTCCGCGCGGGTCGGCAGTTCCGGTGACGCTGATTATTTCAGTGCCCTCGCCGGCGTTCCACAGCTCCTTATCGGAGAGGACAGCCTTTGCAGCGTGCCACTCTCCATCTGCGGACATCAGCTCGAAGCCGCTTATCTCCTCGGCGTCGTCCTTCACCTCAAGGCAAAGCCCGGTGGAAACGAACACGTCCACGCTGCCGGAGTTCCAGCATACCTCGTAAGCCTCGGGGTTGAAGGTGGAGAATCCGCCCTCCTGCCCTTCCTCGCCGTCAACGAACTGCACCTGATAGCAGCCGTTGAGCGCCGCAAGGCAGAATCTGTGAGCCGGGGTCTTTTTGTCCTTGGGGTGTATCTCGCTGAACTCGCCGCAGTCGGTCAGGACTGCAAGGGCTGTTCCCGCGGTGGTGCGTGCGGTCTTAGCCTGAGCCTCGCGGATAGTGCACCAGTTCTTGAAATCCGGGTCCGCCTCCCAGCGGTGCATGGGAAGCTGCCCGATAACGAAGAACAGCTCGTCGTCGTTCCAGTCGTCGCGCCAGTTGCGTATCATCTGGCTGAGCAGCTTATAGTACATTCCCGGACGGTGGTCGTCGCTCTCGCCCTGGTACCAGATAACGCCGGTCATCGTGTAGGGCGCGATACGCTCTATCATGCTCTTGTGGAGCACTCCCGGGGACATCGGGTTCAGCGGCGAAGCCGGACCGGGGTACTTGTTCTCGCCGCAGTAGGCAAGGCAGCCGTCCCAGGTGGGGTTCGGGGTGTTACCGTAGTATTCCGCGCTCTTGCGCTCCCATTCATTGTGGTACGCCTGATAATCGAGGTAATCCTGCTTGAGCTGCTGCTCGGACTTCCCGGCGGTGGCGCTGTCGTAGTCCTCGAAGTACACCGCGGTCTCGCCGTCGGCGTACTCGCGCTTCATCCATGCGCTCGCGGAGGAACCGCCCCAGTTGCAGCCGATAATTCCTACCGTCATGCCGAGCCTCTCGGAAAGCTCCTTTGCGAAGTAGTAGCCCACTGCGCTCCAGTACTGCGCGCTCTCCTTGTTGGAGAAATCGTTCCAGACCATCTGCTTCTCGCTCTCGAAGAAGCTGTCGTCCGCGATGGTCTTCTTCATCGTGTAGTAGAAACGGACGTTGGGGGTATCGTCGTTTTCAAGGCTGTCCTTTCCGGTGGAGCAGTTGCGTAGCTCCAGCTCCATGTTGCTCTGACCTCCCGCGAGCCACACCGCGCCTACCGCCACGTTTGTGAACGTGCGGCTCTCGGAGCCGTCGGAGACCGTCAGCTCCACGCTGTCCTGCGCGGGCTGCGGCGGGAGCATTACCAGCCATCTCCCGTTGTGGACGACCGTGCTGTTGGTCGCCGCCTCCATGCCGGAAATGCTTACGGTTATCTTTGTGCCGTCAGTACCTGTGCCGAATACGCTTACGGGCTTCTGGAACTGGAGCACCATGTTGTCGCCGAATATCTGCGCTGTCTGGAAATTCGTCATTGTATGTTAGTCCTTTCAGAGTAAAAAATATCAAATATTAAATAGCTGCGAAGCAGCACCGAAATTCCGAATTCCGAATTCTTAATTCCGAATTAATGTAAAAAATATAATAGGGTGCAGGAATACATACTGCACCCTATTATATTTTACCTCTAATGCGCCGGAATGTCAAGCATTTTCACGGAATACACACATATCTCAGACCTCGCCGGGGTGATTTTTCCTCCAGGCGAGGTAGCTCTCGAGAATGACCGCCGCCGCCGCGGAATCCAGCACCTCTTTGCGCTTCTTTCCGCGCTTGTTGACGTCGTTCATGAAGCCTATCGCCGTCACGGTGGAGGAACGCTCGTCCCACATGCGCACGTCCACGCCGACAAGCTCTTTCAGCCGGTCGGCGAACAGCCTGCACTTCTCGGAGCGGGGACCCTCGGTGCCGTTCATATTTATCGGGTTGCCGACTACGATAAGCTCCGCCTTGTTTTCACGTGCCGCCTCGGCGGTCATTTCAAGGCACCTGTCGAAGTCCTTCATGTTGATGGTGTACAGCGGGGAGGCGAGCACCTCGCCCTTGTCGCACATCGCAAGCCCGGTACGGCTGTCGCCGTAGTCTACTGCCATTATTTTCATACATCGTTCTCCTAATCAAGAGGGGGGGGAAGAAAATTCGGAATTCGGAATGCGGAATTCGGAATTAATGTGTCCGCTTCGCGGACGATTTCAAATCAGCAGCAATTGAATGCTGTTTCAACAAATGCTATAATCTAATTTTTAAATCCGTCCTGCGAAGCAGGACACCGAAATTCCGAATTCTTAATTCCGAATTCCGAATTTAAAATCAGTCCCATGGTTTGACCTGGCCGACTATCTCGGAAAGATCCTTTATGCCGTTCTTGTCCATGTAGTCGTTCAGACCCTCGATGACCTTTATCGGCGACCACGGGGCGGTGAATATCGCCGTGCCCATCTGTATCGCGGACGCGCCTGCCATCATCATCTCGACTGCGTCCTCCCAGGTGGAGATACCGCCCATGCCGATTATCGGGATCTTCACCGCGTTGTAGCACTGCCATACCATGCGGACTGCCACCGGGAATATCGCCGGGCCGGAAAGTCCGCCGACATTGTTGTGGAGTATCGGGCGCTTTGTGCGGATATCTATGCGCATTCCGAGGAGCGTGTTTATCATCGAGATGCTGTCCGCGCCCTCCGCCTCGACCGCCTTCGCTATCTCGGTGATGTTCGTTACGTTCGGGGTCAGCTTCACGATAAGCGGCTTGCTCGTTGCGGCTCTGACCGCCTTCGTGACGGACGACGCTCCCTCGCAGGTGACGCCCCATGTCGCGCCGCCCGCCTTGACGTTCGGGCAGGAGATGTTAAGCTCTATCATGTCGACGTTCGTTACATCAAGCGCCTCCGCAGCCGCGATATAGTCGTCGATCGTTGCGCCCGCAACGTTCGCGATGATGACGTTGCCCTCCTCCTTGAGGGTCGGGAGGTAGTACTCGATGAAGCCGTGAACGCCGATGTTCTGAAGTCCCACGGAATTCAGTATGCCGGATGGAGTCTCAGCTATTCTCGGAGGAACGTTTCCCATCTTCGGCACGATGGTCATTCCCTTGCAGGAGATACCGCCGAGCCTGGACAGCGGGTACAGGTCGGTGAAGCACTCGCCGTTGCCGTAGGTTCCGGAAGCGGCGATCACCGGGTTCGGGAACTCAACCCCCGCGATTTTTACGGAAAGATCAGCCATTGAACTTTACCTCCTTTGCGTCAAATACGGGGCCGTCCTTGCAGACCCTTGCGTAATGCTCCTGACCGTTGCGGACGGTCAGGCAGGAGCAGACCACGCACGCGCCCACGCCGCAGCCCATTCTCTGTTCCAGGGACACCTTGCAGGGAACTTCATACTGCGCGCATATCTTCGCGATGGCGTTGAGCATAGGCATGGGGCCGCATGCGCATACGATGTCCGCGCCGGTGTTTTTCAGGGTGCTCTCCAGCGGACCCGTCACCATGCCGTTGTAGCCTACGGAGCCGTCGTCGGTGCATATCGCGGTCGCCGCGCCGTACTTCTCGAACTCATCGGCGAGGATAATGCGGCTGTAGTCGCGGAAGCCCAGGATAGCGGTAGCGCGGTCGCCGAGCTTCTTAGCAAGCCCCAGCATGGGAGGTACTCCGATACCGCCGCCGACCAGAACTGCCCTGCGGGCGCTGTCCGGTATCGCGAAGCCGTTTCCGAGCGGGCCGAGTACGTCGAGATTATCGCCGACGTTCAGGCGGGAGATAGCCTCGGTGCCCTTGCCGCGTACCTCGAAAACGAATCTCAGCGTTCCCCTGGAACGGCTGAACTCGCAGATGGATATGGGGCGGCGCAGGGTGAACCCCGGCGCGGAGATGTTGGCAAACTGACCGGCGTGCGCGGCTTTCGCGGCTTCCGGGGCGTAGATGGTGATGGAGAAGGTATCCCGCGAGATGCTTTTTTTCTCGATTATCGGGTACTTGTCGCAGTAGTAGCTCATGTTAGCTCCTTTCGGTGGTGTCGTTGGTTTCCGGCGCTTCGGAAGGAACCGCGGGTTCCTCCTTCACGACCGCGGTCATGCGGACTGCTGTGCTTTCCTCATGTACCTCCGGTTCGGTCATTTTCTGCATAAGATGGCGGAAAAGGCATATCAGTATCGCGATTATCAGCAGGTCAAGCACAAGCTGTAATGTGAACCATCCCTCGTCAGCCATCAGCATGTTGTTGTGGGTTATCATCATCATTTCGCTGATGAACATGAGCGCGGGTATCTTGCACAGCGAAGCGCAGAGCGCGTACATGTCGTAGAGCTTCTGGGCGTTTCGCTTGGTGACGTTGAAGCCTTTCAGCCTGTGGCTTTTCAGCACGAGGACGATATAAACGGCAAACACCGCGAGCACCGCCGCCGGGAATATCAGCGTCAGCCAGTGCTTCCAGCCGAGGGAGCTGTCCGCCTGCATAAGCTTTTCCAGCGCTTCCCCGCCGATATAGGTTTTCAGCGTATCGTCGTACACCGTCATGAACATTATCTCAACGGAGCAGATGAACACCGCCAGTCCGACGGAGAAAACATCGGCGATTATGCGGGGTATCTTGTAGGAGTGCTTTACGGGGTACTTGCCTATTTTCATAATGGTTCCTTTCGCCGGGGGAATTTAATTCAGAACTGAATAACGCTCAGAATGAAACTCAGGCAATACCGCCCCGGAGCCAGACGCTGGTAACGGAGCGATATTGCCGTTAGTATTCTCAGATTTTGGTGATATCCACAAGCTCCACGTCGTTGACTGTCTTGTGCATTTCAAGGCAGTCGAGGAGCGCGTTTGCGGTGTCTATCGCAGTAAGGCACGCGATGGAGCGCTCAACAGCCTTGCGGCGCATCTTTACGCTGTCGCGGGAGGGCTGTCTGCCGGTCTCGGAGGTGGAGATAACGTACTGTATCTTGCCGCTCTCCAGAAGCTGGATAACGTCCGGGTCGCCCTTGCCTATTCTGTAGGCGTGGCTCGCAGCAATCATGTTGCGGTTCAGCACGGAAGCGGTTCCGCTGGTGGCGTAGATCTTGAATCCGAGCTGCTCGAACCGGCTTGCGATCTCGATTATCTCGTTCTTGTCGCCGTCCTTTACGGAAATGAGCACGCCGCCCTCGTGGTGGAGCTTATAGCCCGCCGCGATAAGTCCCTTGAGCAGAGCCTCGCTGAATGTCTTTGCGATACCGAGGCACTCGCCGGTGGACTTCATCTCCGGACCAAGCTGGTTGTCAACGTCGTTGAGCTTCTCAAAGCTGAATACCGGCACCTTGACCGCGATGTAGTCGCCGACGGGGTACAGACCGCTCTTGTAGCCCATGTCCTTGAGCTTTGCGCCGAGGATTATCTTGGTCGCGATGTCGACCATGTTAACGCCCGTTACCTTGCTGATGTACGGCACGGTTCTGGAGGAACGCGGGTTGACCTCGATAACGAATACCTCGTGGTTATAAACGACGTACTGGATATTTACCAGACCTACAACGTGCAGCGCCTTAGCGAGCTTCTCAGTGTAGTCGATGATGACCCGCTTGATGTGCTCGGTGAGGGTCTGCGCGGGGTAGATGGAGATGGAATCGCCGGAGTGGATGCCTGCGCGCTCGATGTGCTCCATTATTCCCGGTATGAGGAAGTCCTCGCCGTCGCAGATGGCGTCTACCTCAACCTCGGTGCCCATCATGTACTTGTCGATGAGCACGGGGTTCTCCAGCTTGTGACTGGTGATTATCGTCATGTACTCGGTAACATCGCTGTCGCAGTGCGCGATTATCATGTTCTGACCGCCGAGAACGTAGGACGGACGGAGCAGTACCGGATAACCGAGTTCGTTCGCAGTCTTGAGCGCTTCCTCGGTGGTGAACACGGTGCTTCCCTTCGGGCGCGGAATGCTGCACTTCTCGAGCAGCTCGTCGAACAGCTCTCTGTCCTCCGACGCGTCAACGTCGGCCGCGGAGGTTCCCAGAATGCGCACGCCGAGGGCGGTGAGGTGCTTTATAAGCTTGATGGCAGTCTGACCTCCGAACTGAACTACCACGCCGTAGGGCTTCTCGGTGGCGATGAGGGCTTCAACGTCCTCCTTGGTCAGCGGGTCGAAATACAGTCTGTCGCCGGTGTCGAAGTCGGTGGAGACGGTCTCGGGGTTATTGTTGCAGATTATCGACTCGCCGCCCTCTTCCTTCAGC
>OLQD01002048.1_pt1 | contig 15345 bp, 11 predicted proteins | sample 1672841 | NCBI WGS metagenome assembly OLQD01 (sample SAMEA3136729, study PRJEB25190) | human gut metagenome | biome: human gut; feature: human-associated habitat; material: faeces | place: Austria | collected 2013 | reverse complement strand
GGCTTTGTGGCGGAAGCCGCTTAGCCGATATGTTGAATTTTTAACGGACTATTATAAAATTGAAATGATATGAAAAAATTAGCAGTTCTTTTAGTAGCGATTGTAGCAGTATTTGGAGTAGCAAAAGCCGATGACGACCGTCCTATCGTAGTCAGCAAACTTCCGGCAAAAGCTCAGACATTCCTGAAGCAATATTTCAAGACATCGGAAGTGGCGTTGGCAAAGGAAGACCGCGACCTGTTCAGCAGCACTTATGACGTGATTTTCACAGACGGCGGAAAAGTGGAGTTTGAGGGCAACGGCGACTGGAAAGAGGTGAAATGCAAGAATGTGCCGACAGCCATTGTTCCGAAACCAATCTACAACTTCCTGACAAAAAACTACATGAAACAGGGTGTGACGATTGTAAAGATTGAACGTGACAAGCGCGGCTACGATGTGAAGCTCTCCAGCGGAATGGAACTTGAATTCGACACCAACTACAATCTGGTTGACATTGACGACTAACCGGATGATGCGGGAACATACAGAAAGCGGGCGATACAGCAATGTGTCGTCCGCTTGTTCTGTTTAATAGGTCTTTAGACGGATTTGGGTTTTATTTTACAGGAAACAGCTTGAATTCAGCAGCGCGCAGCTGATAGCCTTCCCACGGTGAGCCGGTGAAGGAAGATACATTCGATACGCCTACGCGGATTTTCCCGTCATCGGTCTTGATGTTTTCAATTTTCACGTGGTTCCAGCCGTAGCCTTTTCCGTCGTTTGCCTTGACGATGTTATTGACAACGGCATCGGTCGTGTCGTTTCTTTCTACGGCTTCCTGCCAGATGTTTCCGCCTTCGTTGTTGGCACAGACCGGAATTTCAATTTTGTAGATGCTGTCGGTGGTCTGTGCGTAGATAAAGGCTCCGTTTCCGTCGCTGGCTCCTACGGCTTCCAGCGTGTAGGTGCCCGGATGCAGGTCGTAGATTTTTTCCATTTGGAATTTCATCGCGTCGTTTTCCCTGTTGTGGGCATACAGATAGCGTACGCCCGGGTCACCGTTGTAGAATTTGCCCCAGCCCACGAAATTGCCTTCGTTGTTTTCACCAGCTACAATGTTCCATTTCTGTGCCTTCAGGTAGCCCCATTCGTATTCCGGCACATAGAACCCGTTGTGGGTGTTGACGGTCCGGACGCTTTCCGCATGGGTGCGGTTGATTTGAATGAGTGTCATTGTTGTAAAAATGATGAACAGAATGAGCGCCACTGTCCAGGTGATGCCCAAAGTCCAGCTCTGGCGGCTGTTCATGGGTTGTGTCTTTCCGAAAATGCGGGCGGCAAGATGGAACGACGTGTAGATGGCAATGCTTAGTACGATAACGAGCGTGACGGCTGCAATCCAGAAGCTGACGTGCGTCGACATGGGCAGGCTGTTGAGGGTCAGCAGTATTTCAGGGTCGACATTGGCGGCTACCAGTGTGCCGAATCCTGCAATGGTGGCGTAAATGGCAATTCCGATGAAGCATACGGTGGTTATCAGTCCGAGTACGAGAAAGAGCATGATAATGCCGGCTGCTATGGCTATGCCGATTTTAAACAGCGTTACGACAAAGTTCAGCAGTGTGCCTGCAATGTTGCGTGCCTTGCTTTTTGTGGTTTCCGACGAGATGAAGGCTCCTGCCTGTTTCGTTCCATTGATGATTTCGTCGCGCAGGTTGTTCATGTTGACGGGCTTACCCTGCATCATCAGCCGTTCTTCCGGCGTGCGGGCTTCCGGCATGATGAGCCACATCAGCAGATAGATGGGAATCATGACCCCTTTTGTGATAAGTGCAAACAGCACCATCAGAATGCGGCACAGCAGCGTGTCGAGTCCGAAAAAGGCGGCAATTCCGGATGTGACACCCGAAAGCATTTTGTCGTCGGGATTCCGGAACAACTTCTTCCCTACTCTTTGTCCGGGTTCGGGAGCGGATGCGGTGTTTTCCTCCGGGTTTTCGTTCCATTCTTCGTCGTCCATTTCTTCCGGGTTGCCGATACGCTTAATAATGTCTTCAATATGTTCAATCGTGATGGCTTCCACGCCTTGCGCTTTCAGGTCGGCGAGAAGTTCGGCTATGCGGTGTTCGATGTCGTCGGCAATTTCCGCTCCGTCTTCCTTGCGGGCGAAATACCGTTTCATATTGTTGAGATACTGGTTGAGCAGTTCGTATGCATCTTCGTCAATGGCATAGAGCGACCCCAGCAGGTTGATTGTGATGTTCTTTTTCATTTTCGGTGAATTTTGGAGTGAGTTGGGTTATTTTGATTTCAGGTGGCCTACGGTGGCGGCAAGTTCGTTCCAGGCCGCGTCGAGTCCGTCCAGGAAGTTTTCGCCCTCGGAGGTCAGCGCATAGTACTTCCGGGGAGGGCCCTGGGTGGATTCTTTCCACTCATAGCTGAGCAGTCCGTCTTTTTTAAGGCGTGTCAGCAGCGGATACAGCGTACCTTCGACAACAATCAGCTGCGCTTCCTTCAGCTTGCTGATGATGTCCGAAGCGTACGACGGTTCTTTATGGAGCAGAAGCAGGACGCAGTATTCGAGCATCCCTTTCCGCATCTGTGATTTGGCATTGTCGATGTTCATAGTTTCAGTTGTTTTAACCCAAAACGGTCATTAGACCGCCAAATCAAGTTAAGCTGTTGATTGTGTGCTTTAGTTGGCTCTTTAGTTGTCTTCGGTACTGCTGTCGGCATCTTGCTTCCTGCTTTTTCTTGATGTAGCCCGCTACATCTTCGACAAAAGCAGAAATCAATCTGCCTGACAGCAGCACGAAATCCACCATAAAGTCCAATGACCGATTTGGGTTTAATGATATCTCACCGGTATTTTTCCTTTTGATGCTGCAAATATAGGTATAATGTTAGTACTATGCAATACATAGTACTATATTTTTTATAGGTTTAATTCTTTCTCATTTTGTCGGAAACGTTATATGATTTGTTGAAAAACCTTCTATCTTTGTATAATTCTAATACTTACCATTATGAATGCGCAAAAATTTTTTAAACTGAACGTTTTGAGCCTGTTGGCTCTTGTGGTGATGATGGTCTCCTGTTCGAAGGAAAGTTCCGATCTGATTGGTTTTGTGCCGAAAGACGCTTATGTAGTGGCGACACTGAAGCCGATGGATTTGGCGAAAAAGGCAAATCTTGAAAAATTGGAAGTTTCCGATCCTTCACTGGCCGAACTGAAGAACCTGTTGATGGAAGATAATGGCATCGACCTCCGTCAGACTGTATTTTTCCAGTCGGGCAATGAAGGCTGCTTTGTTTTTGCCATTAATGACAAAGGGAAATTTGAAAAGACATTGGAAGGAACTCCGAAAGAAGAAATAAACGGCAAGCCGGTCTATACGGACAAGAACCTGATTGTGGCCGACGATTACGGCTGGGTTGTTGTTGAGGGCGATGTGGAAACGGTGGCCGGAAAAATCGACGGCTGGATGACGCAGACAGAAGAAAACAGCGTTCTGGCCGTGAAAGGCTTTAACGATATGATGCTGAAATCGGATGTCGACCTCTATGTGAACTTCAACGAGATTTACGGAATGGCTCCGGCAAACGAAAGGGCGATGTTGGCCAATATCGCTTCCTTCCAAAAGTTGAAAGATGCGAGCATGTATATCAGCTTGTCGTTTGAAAAAGAGGATGTTTTCGTGAAGTTCCATGCTTTGAATGCCGAGGGCAAGAACATGCTTCCGGAACTGAACATGGAGGATGTCAACAAGTCGGTGTTCAAATATATTGATGCAAAGTCGTCCGTTGTGTTGGCACAGGCTGCCAATCAGGAAATGGTTGACTCCTATAAGGCGATGGTACAGCAGTTGGTTGGTAGTCCGTCAGAGCAACAGATGGCTAAGTTGGCACTTGACAGCTGGGACGGCTCTATAGCAATCGGTGCAACGATTACCGATTTGAACAATTACTATGCCAACAGCGGTTCTATTGTGTTTGGATTGACCGACAACGGTGAGGATAATCTTAACAACTTGTTTAAAAACGAATTGTCAGCCATGGGATTGCTGACTGAAACTGGAAAGAATACCTATACGGTAAGCACTCTTCCGCTTCCTTCATCTTTGACTTTGAAAGTTGTCGACGATATGCTGGTGGTGAACTATGGAGCTGAAGTGAAGGATTCCTACAGCGCGTCGAAATTCTCCGACAAGTCGTCGGCCATATACCTTGATTGTTCTGAAGGTACGGCTTTGGCACAACTCCTGCAGAGTGCTTTGGGCAACAAGGCCGTTGCCGGCTATGTCTATGGCTATATGGACGACAAGGAAGGCTCTTTGCAGATTCACGTCAACAATGCCGGCGGCGAACATGAAAATGTGATGAGCCTGTTGGTTGACCTGCTTTCGCTGGCATTATAAGCAATAAAGAGTTACATGCAGAAAATAAGTCTGAACAATACGCTTCCGAAGGTTTTCGCCGGACAGCCGGACATCCGGTCGGATGTCTGGCTGAAGGACGTGACGTTCGAGCGTGGAAAGAAATATCTTGTATCGGCGGAAAGCGGTGGCGGAAAGTCATCGCTTTGCGCTTATTTGTTTGGCTACCGTACGGATTTCAGCGGTGAAATAACGTTTGACGGCACGTCGGTCCGTCAGATTGACATTGCCCGCTGGTGTGAAATCCGCAAACGGGAGATAGCCTATCTGCCGCAGGATTTGCGGCTGTTCCCCGAACTGACGGCATGGGAGAACGTAGTGTTGAAAAACCGTCTGACCGGCTATCGTACGGAGGCGGAAATCCGCCGTTTCTTCGACAGTCTGGGCATCGGCGGCAAGACGGACAGTCTTGTTGGGAAAATGTCGATAGGCCAGCAGCAGCGTGTGGCCATTGTCAGGGCGCTCTGCCAGCCGTGTGACTTCTATCTGCTTGACGAGCCGGTGAGCCATCTGGATGCCGCCAACAACCGTGCCATAGCTCTGCTGATTGAGGAAGAGGCGCGGAAGACCGGTGCGGGAATCATTGCCACGTCGGTGGGCAACAATTTGGATATAGCAGCCGAGGAGGTGCTGAAGCTATGAAGAAATCAATTCTTTGGAAACTGCTCCGCAAGCATGTCAGCGTAGCGCAGATGGCAGGTTTTGCCGTTGCCAATATGGTCGGGCTGACCATTGTGCTGCTCGGCTTGCAGTTCTATTCCGATGTAAAGCCGGTGTTTGACGATGACGACGGCTTTCTGCGGAAGGACTATCTGGTGGTGACGAAGCGCGTGAGCGGAATTTCGTCACTGAAAAGCATGTTGGGAGGAAATACCGCAAATGCGTTTTCCGACGACGAGCTGCAGCGGCTCCGTTCGCAGGAGTGGGTGCGGAATATAGGTGAGTTCATGACCTCTAACTATGAGATATACGGCTCGGTGAGCCTGCCCGGTAAAGAAGTGTCGTTGCGCACGAGCTTCTTCTTTGAGGCTGTGCCCGACGAGTTTATCGACGTGAAGAGCGACGAGTGGAAGTTTGACCCCTCCCACCCCGTTGTGCCGATTATCATGTCGAAGGACTATTTGTCGCTCTATAATTTCGGCTTTGCCGCTTCACAGGGTATGCCGCAGGTGAGCGAAGGCATGATGGGTGCCGTGCCGATTATGTTGCGGCTGACGGGCAGAAACGGAAAATCGGAATTCATTCAAGGTAAGGTTGTCGGTTTTTCCAATCGTTTGAACACGATTGTCGTGCCTTATGAATTCATGCGCTGGAGCAACGAACGCTATGCTCCGGGCGTGAGCAGCCGTCCGTCGCGGCTGATTGTGGAGGTGAGCAAGCCGGGCGACATTGCCATTGAGAAATATATGAAGGCCAACGGCTACGAAATAGCCGGCGACAAGCTCAACAGCAACAAGGCGGGCTATATGCTCAATATCGTGATGAGCATTGTCATCGGTATCGGACTTATCATCAGCCTGCTTTCGTTCTTCATTCTGATTCTGAGCATTTATCTGCTGTTGCAGAAAAACACCCGCAAATTGCAGGATTTGCTCTTGCTGGGCTATTCCCCTGCCGAGGTGTCGGGACTGTATGTGCGGATGGTGGTCTATGTCAATGCGGCGGTCTATGTGCTGTCGGTGGGCGTTATGTTGGCGTTGCGTTCGCTCTATCTGCCTTATCTTGCTGCGTTGGGCATCAGCGGCTCGTCGTTGCTGCTGTCGGCAGGTGTCGGCCTGCTGATAATCGGGCTGATTTCGGCGGGTAATGTTGTGGCGATACGCCGTAAAGTGAAAGCCTTGTGGTTAGTTGAAAAATAGAAGTATTTGAACAAAAAAGAATAGTTGATTTTATGAAAAAAATTATGTTGGCGGCAGCTGCTGCCATGGTGGCATTCTCCGGAATGGCCGGAACAAAGGCGATAGCCCACCGAGGCTATTGGAAAACGGAAGGGTCGGCACAGAACAGCATCCGTGCCCTTATCAAGGCGGATTCTATCGGTTGCTACGGCTCGGAGTTTGACGTTTGGTTGTCGAAGGACGGCAAACTGGTGGTGAACCACGACCGCGTGTTCAAGGGTAAGAATATGGAGGAGTCGACTTTCGAGGAATTGACAGCTGTAAAGCTCGATAACGGAGAAAACCTTCCTTCGCTGGAAGAATACCTGAAGGTTGGTGCACAATGCAAGACAAAACTTATTTTGGAGTTGAAATCGCTGAGTTCTCCCGAGCGTGAAACGCGTGCCGTTGCACAGATTGTGAAGATGGTTGAGTCGATGGGACTTGAAAAGCGTATGGAATATATTGCCTTCTCGCTCCATGCCTGCAAGGAATTTGTCCGTCTTGCTCCCGAAGGTACTCCGGTCTACTATCTGAACGGAGAACTTTCGCCGAAGGAGCTCAACGACCTGAAAATGGCTGGGCTTGACTATCATTTGGGAGTCGTGAAGGACAAGCATCCGGAATGGATTGGAGAGGCGCACGATTTGGGCATGAAGGTGAACTGCTGGACAGTCAATAATGTGGCCGATATGGTATGGCTGGTGGAAAACAAGGTGGATTTCATCACTACCAACGAACCGGAAGCGTTGCTCAAACTCCTTCGTGAAACTTACGGAGAGAAATAGACCAACCTATTTGAGTCTAAAAAATAGAAAGCGGTTTGCGTTACCCTGATACGGGTCGGCGCAAACCGCTTGTTTTATGCTTCGGACTATCGTTATTTTACAATAGAACCGGCCACTACATTCGCTACTTTTCCGCGCAAAGGAGCCAGATTGCCTTTGTCAACAGGATGCACACGGTGTGCCAGCAGGATGATGGCTACATCATTCACCGGGTCGATGATGATTTGTGTGCCCGTGTAGCCTGTATGTCCTACCGTAAATTCCGGATGCAGCAGATTCATCGTGTTTTCGCTGTAAGATACCCAGCCGAGGGTATGGCCGATGCCCTTGGTGTCTTCCGGTTCGCGGAGCATGGCGTCGACGGTCAGTTTGCCCAATACGCGTTTTCCGTTGATTTCACCGCCGTTCAGCAGGGCTGCACAGAGTATAGCCAGGTCCTCGGCACTCGAAAATACGCCGGCGTTGCCCGAGTTGCCGAAGTTGAGCAGGCGTGCGAGCGGGTCGTGGGTTTCACCCAGCAGCACGCTTCCGTCGGCCTGTTTTTCCGTCGGAGCCACAAGCTGCATGATTTCCGTCTTTCCGAAGGCTTTCGGGCAGTAGGTGGTATGTCCCATTTCCAGCTTGTCGAAAATGTTCTTTTGTGCATAGTCGCACAGGCGTTCGCCGGTAATCCGTTGCAGGATGTTCTGCAGCGTGATGAAGTTGAGACAGCTGTAACGGTATTTGGTTGTCGGCTTGAATCCGCGCGGCATCGTGCAGATGTAGCTCATCAATGAGTCGGGATCAGCCTTTCCGTAGGTTTCAATCACCTTGTCGACCGATGCGTAGGCCGGCAGTCCGGATGTATGAGTAAGCAGGTCAATGATGCGGATATCGGTCTTTTCGCCTGTTTCCGGGTCGACATACGGCTGGAAGTTGGGAATATATTGGCTCACCTTGTCGGCAAGACGGTAGCCACCCGATTCGAGCAGATGCATCATCGACATGGTAGTGCCCACCACTTTGCTGCATGAAGCAAGGTCGAACACCGTGTTGGTGGTCATCGGCACAGTGTCGGGATATACGCTCTTGTTGCCGTAGGCTTTCAGGTAGGCAAGTTTGTCGCCTCTTACCACGGCCAATACAGCACCCGGCATTTCGCCTTCGTCGATGGCGTCATAAATAAGTTGGTCCACTTTTTCCAATCGTTCAGCATCCATGCCGACAGATTTTGGTGATACTTTTTTAAGGCCTTTTGCTGCAGATTCAAAGCCTACTGCACACGAAAGGCACAGCAGTGCTACTGCCAAAAGTTTTCGTTTCATAATATTTTTAGGTTAATAGTAAGTTAAATGGTTAAACTGTAGCAAATGTACGACAATTTACAGAAACAACGCCAAGAAAATCCCTCTTGCAGCAAAAGAAAATTTCATAAAAAGCGTTTTCGAAGTTTAATTACTGTTTGAATATAGCTCCAACTAACCGGTAAAAAATAACTCAGGGCCGTGCCGGTTGGCACAGCCCTGGGAAGTGTTGGTAAATTGTTATTAAAATACCACTTTTCTATTGCCACTGGGGGTTTGCAAAATATAGAGTCCTGCAGGAAGTTGCAATTCATAGTTATTACCGCTATATATATTGTGGCCGTTCAGGTTATAGATGCGAATCTCTTCACCTGTAGGATTCCACAGCTTTCCGTTGCTTACCACTATATTGTCTGTATCAATAGCGCTAACACTGGCATCAATCCCCGCTATCGTACCGAAGTCTTTCCATACATTCGCTGCTTTGTACTTCCAAACACTTGCATCCGGCACTAACAATCGGGCAGAACTAGTATTGACATTATAAAAAACCCATGAATCAATTTCCTGAGGTTCTTCAGCTAGATTTACAATGGTTTGTAAGTTGTCACACAACATAAAAGCCCCCTCACCAATGGAAGAAACGGAATTGCCTATTGTTACTGATGTTAGGTTATCGCAATAATAAAAAGCTTGCTTGCCGATAGAAGTTACAGAATTAGGAATCGTTATGGATGTCAAATTGTAGCAATACCAAAAAGCAGCCTCGCTGATAGTGGTGACGGAATTTGGAATCGTTATAGAAGTCAGTTTGGAAGCGATAAAAGCAGCAAAACTGATATTAGTGACGGAATTTGGAACTATATAAGAAGTTCTACTTTTTCCTATCGGATATTGGATAAGTGTCGTTTCATCAGCATTAAATAAAACGCCGTCTACTGACTTAAAATGACTGTTTCCAGCCTCTATGTTAATATTCTGTAAATTCTTGCATTCTGCAAAAGCTCCTATTCCGATATTAGTTACCGAATTTGGAATTGTTACGTATGTTAAATCGTCGCAATAATCAAAAGCCCAGTCTCCAATGGAAGTAACGAAATTAGGAACTATATAAGATGTTCTATTGTTTCCTATTGGATATTGGATAAGAGTTGTTGCATCGGCATTAAATAAAACGCCGTCAATTGACTTATAATGCTTGTTCCTGTTCTCTACATTTATATTTTGTAAATCGTAGCAATAACCAAAAGCTTGGTTACCAATGGATGTCACGGAATAGGGAATTGTTATGGATGTCAGTCCGTAACACTCACAAAAAGCTTGACTACCGATGGAAGTAACGGAATTTGGAATTGTTGGGGATGTTAATTTGTAGCAATGATAAAAAGCTTGATCGCCGATGGATGTCACGGAATTTGGAATCGTTATGGATGTTAGACCACAGCAATAATAAAAAGCTTGATTGCCGATGAATGTTACTGAATTTGGAATCACGACTGAATCTAGACTTAAGCAGTTATTGAAAGCTCCCTCACCGATAGATGTAACAGAATTAGGAATGGAGATAGAGGTTAGGTCTGTACAAAAACTAAAAGCATAGTCTTCGATACAGGATAATGAGTTAGGAAGGGAGACTGACGTTAATTTAGTACACCTTTTAAAATCTATTGAGTTTAAGTTCACATTACCTGTTAGGTCTAATTCTGTTAATTGATTGTCTGAACAATGTAATGTTTTTAATTTTTTGTTATTTGATACATTAAGGTGTTTGAGTTGATTATTGTTTAATTGTAATATGCAGAGATTTTCATATCCATCTAAATTCAACTCATCTATATTAATCGATTCAATTGTTATGTTCTCAATTGTTTGTTTATTATTAATAACCAACTGTTTTAATGATACATCTTTATTTGCGGATAAATTAAGTCCCAAAACCTCTCCTGTTACGGCAATTTTTGTCGTTCTACCAGCAGAAATATTGATGCTTTCATGTATTATACTACTTTGATTGATAAGACCTTCTTCCGTATAAAGGCTTAAATTACCACTTCCTTTAACGGGAGATAAAAGAATGTCGCAAGATGTGTCTTGTGTTGATTCCAACTCGATAATAATATCGCTTAAATCAATATTTGGTTTAGATAATGAAGACGTTACATTTATATTTGTATGCTTTGATACAATAAAACTGATATCATTTCCTTGTACCAACTTGTTGTCAATTAGCCAATTTACGATATAATTTTGCAGTTGATTTCCAGGGCTCTCACTATATGATAATTTTGCTGTTTCTCCTGCATGATATAGGCCGGCGCCATTTAATAAACAGACAGGTCCTTCAACATTAAATGAAATAGCATATCCACCATCCTTAATTTCTTTACATTGACTCCACCCTTCGCTCATTCTATATATTCCACTATAGCCGTTGGGAACCCAAACAATTGATTCAGTAAAGCCACAATTTTCAGAATATGCTGTTATTTTAGGAGGGTTCGTGGATGCTATGGATAAGTGTTTGATATGGGAACCATTAAAACGACAAACAGATGATAAATTTGAAGGTAACGCTACAGAATCAAGAGATGAGCAATTTGTAAAACCGCTAATCTGTTTTAATCTGTAACAATGTCCTAACAAGAGATTTTCTAGCTGTTCACAATTGTTAAATCCAGATAATTCTTCTAAGGAAGACGGAAATTTTATGCTCTTCAGTCCACTATACTTTGGAGCAGGAAATTGTGTTCCTCCTGTTATGACAGCTCTGGTTTGCTTTGTTGAAATATCCTCTAAATAATCACTTAATCTATTTTTTCCGTCAAATCCGGAGAAGTTAGAAATAGGGCATTTGCTAAAATCTATGGTTTCAAGTTTGGGGCAATCATAAAAACAACTTGAGACTGATGTTAAGTACGAACAAGAAGAAATATCTACGTGCTTCAAATTGGGCATTTCTCCAACAAAATGAAGTCCTTTAATTGATGTGGGTAAGCGTAATGTATCCACACTCCAATTATTGCAATATGATAATTGGGTTAAAGTTTTTGGAAATTCTATTGATGTTAAATCGGCACATGAAACGCCTTCGAGTTCCGACAAAACAGGTGGAAGCAGCAATTTCTCTAAATTTGCACACAGAGAGAATCCTGAAATTTTGATCAGACTAGAACAATTGGAAAAATCGGCTTCTTTGATGATACTTTTATAAAAAGAATCTTCTGTAAAATTCATCAAAGTTGATGGAAATTTTACAATGGAAAATCGAGGATTGGAACAATCTATAGAATGTACACCTTCTGGTATTATTAACTGTCCTTCTAAGTAATTGTTGCTACCAATGCTTAACTCATATTTTCCAGAGGGTAACTTAATGTCACATAATGAACTTTTATCTATGGTGATATAATTTGCCGTAGTGGAAACTTGTGAAAGATCTAGTTTATGTAAGTTTGGTAACGAAATTAGGTTTTTTATATCATTTTGGCTTAATCTGCCAGATATTTGTATTTCTCGTACATCTTCCCGTCTGTATCCCATATTGCCAAGTACAACTAATAATTCATCTTCTACAATATTGTTTATTACAATATCTTCGACTTCATTAACACAATCTAATTTATTAAATTGTTCTGAGTGGTATTGATTGTTAGGAATGACAACACATGCTGCATCAAGTAATTTACTTCCTTTCATTTGCGGAGGGTTGGGAGAATTAAAACTTACATATGTAAGTTTTAAGCCGCTAAAAGCACACGAATCAATTTCTTCGACAGTAGCAGGTATGTTTAAGCTTCCTGTATAAGCAGGTGCTATGGCAACTAGCTTTTTTTTATCGATAGTATATACAGTATGTCCATCGCTTACTAAAAATTTAGAATTTTCGGGTGTAATAATTTCAGTCAACATGTTATTGTAACGAAGTGCATCATATTCTATATTTTTGAGGGAAGACGGTAGAATTAACTGCCGTAAGCTATAGCTGCCTTCGTGCCGTTTGCTAAGAGAGTTATCTCTCACTTCTGTAAAAGCATGGATTGGGAGTGTATTGGCTTCATATGTATGATACCAAACCTTTTCATCTACTATCCAATCAGAAGTTTTAGGAGCATAACATCCAGCATTCCCGCTATACGAAACAATTTCAGCTTCTGATAAATCTAATATTCGAGTGCGATTTATTGTTACAGTTTTCAATGTTTTAAAATCACGGGCATCAATTTTTCCTGTTATTTTAAGATGTATAGCAGTCAAAGCCTCTTTTGTCAATTTTAAATTTCCGGCACTAGGAGAATTCAGTATTACAACTTCAGAAGAATATATCGAAGTTGAAAATCCTAGCAATGCAATTGTGAGAAATAAACCAATTGTAATAATGCGATTGATTTTCATAATAATTGAAAAATTAAAGATTCTGATTAATATTGTTAATGTGATGGTATTTATGTTATTTAGGTGAAAAAGTATTTAGTAATTTCCATTATATAGATGCTGCAAATTTAAATAAATTTATCATATAAAAGGTGTTTTTTTAGTGTAATAATAAAAAATATGTAAGTTTATAGTGGTTAATAGTTTTTATGTACGACAATTTGCAGAAACAACGCCAAGAAAATCCCTCTTGCAGCAAAAGGAAATTTCATAAAAAGCGTTTTCGAAGTTTAATTACTGTTGTGTGTTGGCTCGATAGAACTGAATTTCTTCCAGATATTGGCTTTCTTGAACTTTTCAACGCACGACGATTTGACTAACAGCCGTATTGAGATGAATTGTGTGTAGTCGAAAGCATTCTCATCAAGCGGTTGAGGCTCGTCTGCAAGATTGATGATTTCTTTTAATGAATTGCAACGTAGAAACGATCCGTCGCCAATTGATGTGACCGAATCGGGAATATAGACAGTTTGCAAAGCTGTACACAAGGAGAACGTATACGGTTGGATTGCCGTAACGGAATTGGGTATGGCGATTGATTGCAGGTTGAAACAACGGGTAAATGCCCCTTCTTCTATGAGTGTGACAGAATTGGGTATGTTGACAGACTGTAGCCTTTCACATTGCCAAAAGGCTTCTTTGCCGATTGTCGTGACAGAACGGGGTATGGAATAACTGCTTTGTGGTTTCCCGTGTGGATACGAAACGAGGGTTGTGGCATCTTTATTGAAGAGTACCCCGCCAATTGATTTATAGTGTTGGTTATTGTCGTCGACCATTATATTTTCCAATGCTGAACAATCCGGAAAAACTGTCCTGCCTATGGCGGTAACAGAACCGGGTATAGTGATTGACTTTAACGCCGAACAGCAGGAAAATGCACAATCCTCAATGGTAGTGACAGAATTCGGAATACTGACCGATTGCAGGCTTGAACACCAATCGAATGCCTGTTTTCCAATGGTTTTGACGGAGTTGGGAATGTTGATGGAAACCAATGCGGAACAATGACAGAATGCCCATGGGCTGATTGCCGTCACGGAATTGGGTATGCTGATGGATTGCAAGGTTTTGCATTGCCAAAAAGCGTATTCCCCCACCGTGGTGACGGAATTGGGGATAGAATAGCTGTTCTGTTTTTTCCTCGTGGATAGAATAATAGGGTTGTCGCCTTTTTGTCAAAAAGCACTCCGTCGATGGACTGGTAGTGTATATTGTCGCTATCAACGATGACGTCCTGTATTGCCGTGCAATCCGAGAATGCACCCACGCTGATAGAAGTGACAGAACGGGGAATATGGACAGATTTTAGAGTTTTGCATCCCCAAAATGCGCCCTCTTCTATTTTTGTGACAGAAGGAGGAATGCTGACAGATTGTAAATTCTCGCATTTGTCAAATCCGGGTTCTTCGATTGCAGTGATGAAGTCCGGGATGCCGATTGTCGTAACGCTGTACTCTGAACCGTTGTCGGACACTTTCTCTGGAATCGTAATGTCGGTTGCTGTCGTTGCGCAGGAAAACACTGCCACAGTTTTGTTTGTTTCCGATATGACCTGATAGTAAAAGCCGCCGATTTGGAAGCGTTTTTCGGCCATGGAGACAAGCGAGATGAAAATGGCAATCAGTAAAATGGCAGGACGTTTCATAATGATGTGTCTTATCAAAGGTTCTTGTTGATATATAACGCTTTAAAGTTAGAAATAATTATAGGAAAAACCAACTTAAAAAGGTGTTTTATACAACTCAGGGCCGTGCCGGTTGGCACAGCCCTGAGGTATGATAGTTTTGTTGATTTCTTATTTTAAATCGAAGCCGATGTCGCGGCGGAAGTATTTGCCTTCGAATGTTACTTTTTCAATCGAAGCGAATGATTTGGCGAGGGCTTCGTCTTTGGTTGCACCGTAGGAGCTGGCTGCGATGACGCGTCCGCCGTTGGTAACGATGCCGTCGGCTGTTTTCTTCGTTCCTGCGTGGAACAGGATGCTGTCGGTCACCGTGTCGAGTCCGCTGATGAGCTTGCCCTTTTCGTAGCTGCCGGGATAGCCTTCCGACACCATCATGACGGTTACGGCATAGCGCGGGTCGATGGCAAGGCGGCGTTCAGCCAAAGTCGTGGTAGCCACGCCGTCGAGCAGGTCGAGCAGGTCGCCATCGATGCGGAGCATTACGGCTTCCGTTTCCGGGTCACCCATACGCACGTTGTATTCGATTACCATCGGTTCGTTCTTCACGTTGATAAGTCCGAGGAAGATAAAGCCCTTGTAGGTGAGCTTTTCGTCCTTCAGGCCTTTCAATGTCGGCTCGATGATACGTTCTGTCACCTTCTGCATGAATGTTTCGTCGGCAAAGCTGACCGGAGAAACGGCCCCCATACCGCCTGTGTTCAGGCCGGTATCGCCTTCACCGATACGCTTGTAGTCCTTGGCTACCGGCAATACCTTGTAGCTTTCGCCGTCGGTAAGTACGAAAACCGAACATTCAATACCCGACAGGAACTCTTCGATTACGACAGTGGCCGATGATTTGCCGAACATGCCGTCGAGCAT
>OLQD01002045.1_pt1 | contig 15359 bp, 10 predicted proteins | sample 1672841 | NCBI WGS metagenome assembly OLQD01 (sample SAMEA3136729, study PRJEB25190) | human gut metagenome | biome: human gut; feature: human-associated habitat; material: faeces | place: Austria | collected 2013 | reverse complement strand
GCGTTCTTTTGGAAGAGCTTCGGGAGGATGACCTTCTTATTCTTACCGCAGACCATGGGAATGATCCCACATATAGCGGCACCGACCATACCAGAGAGTATGTTCCCTTCCTGGCTTATTCCAAGACCATGAAAGAGGGGGGCGCCCTTGAAAACGAGGATACTTTTTCCGTTATTGGCGCATCAGTAGCAGATAATTTTGACGTGAAAATGCCGGAAGGAACTATCGGACATTCCATTCTTGAGAAATTATGCTAAAATAGAAAAGCAGCTGTTGGATAGCGGTTGTATATCCGGTGGATTGTTTGCTTTTGCGGCAGAAGCCGGATAGAAACAAATGATTTGCAGCACATGGCAGAAGATGAGGAAATCATATGAAACACACCTATTTACACGATGTACTTCCATTCCTTCGTGAACTGGAACGTGAGAAACAGAAACAATTTGAGGCGTATTTCCGTACTGCGCCATTATGGCTTATGGACCTGTTTCAGAGTGAGATAATGGAAGCCGGAACTACTTTTATCAGGGAAAATGAACCGGCAGATACGATTTTCTTTGTTGCCAGAGGAAGAGTAAAAGCCACAGATTACCGGATTTCCGGCATTGCCTATGATTTTATGAAGCCTATGAATCTCATTGCGCTTGGTGGTATGGAGGTGATCCTGGGACAGGATACCTACCAGACCACCCTGCAGACAGAGACAGAGTGTATTGTTACCAAGCTTCCAAGAGCGCAGTATGAGAAATGGATTTATTCAGATACGGAAGCTTTTCGCATGGAGGCAAAGCTTACCTGTGCTTCCCTGTTGGAGGAAGAGCGGCGGAACCGTCTGTACCTGTTTTTGGAAGGGGCTGACAGATTAGCTGTACTCTTCTCGGAATGGTTCGAAAAATATAACAAAAATGACATTTTATGCATCGGCGAAAGCCGACAGAATATGGCAGATGAGACAGGCCTTTGCCTGAAAAGTATCAGCCGCGCCATCAAGAAGTTTCAGGCAGACCAGCTGATCGCGAAAAAAGGCAATCAGATCTGTATCGACAGGAAGCAGTACGAAAGGCTGAAGCGGATTGTGGATGAGAAAATCGGCAACGTATAAACGGAACACAAGTCTATGGCAAAATGCATGGCATTGAAAGTTTTCTGTTTATATGAAAATAATGTTATAAGCTGTCCTGGCGATAAGCCAGATAGCTGCAGATAAAGGAGAAGGTGTACATGAGCGATTTATATCAGAAATTAGAGACTTGCCTTGCAAGTGTTAGAAAAAGGACAGATTTTAAACCGGAAGTGGCGCTGATCCTGGGATCCGGCCTTGGAGATTATGCAGATGAGATCCAGATCGAAACCACCATTGACTATACAGAGATTGAAGGTTTTCCAACCTCCACAGTTGCAGGCCACAAAGGCAGATTTGTATTTGGATATGTGAAAAATGTGCCGGTTGTGATCATGCAGGGAAGAGTGCATTACTATGAAGGCTATCCAATGACGGATGTAGTTCTTCCCACAAGATTGATAGGCATGATGGGGGCGAAGAAGCTGTTTCTTACAAATGCAGCCGGTGGAGTGAACCCGAATTTTAAACCGGGCGATTTTATGATGATCACCGATCACATTACCACAGGAATTCCAAGTCCGCTGATCGGACCGAACATTGAGGAGCTGGGATGCAGATTTCCGGATATGAGTGAGGTATACAGCAGACGTCTGAGAGAGGTGATCCGCGCCAGTGCGGAAAAATGTGGTATAGGTCTCCAGGAGGGCGTATACGTGCAGTTTACAGGCCCTGCCTATGAAACTCCGGCTGAAGTGAGAATGGCGGCTATATGGGGCGGTGACGCAGTTGGAATGAGCACTGCATGTGAAGCAATGGCAGCCCGTCATATGGGAATTGAAGTGTGCGGAATTTCCTGTATCACCAACATGGCAGCTGGCATTTCGAAGCAGGAGCTGAACCACAAGGAGGTTCAGGAGACTGCAGACAGAGTGGCGAAATCTTTTAAAAAGCTGGTGACGGAAATCATAGCCGGTATGTAGTCGCGAGGAAGTGCGGGTTCCATAAGAGGCAGCGCAAACCAAAAGGTATCACGTAACAAAGGAGAAAAGTAATAATATGGGAATTGTTGTAATCGGTGATGTTTTTATCGATGTGAAAGGTTATTCCACAGCACCATTTATTCCTGGAGGAAGAAATGCCGGTGTGATCCAGCAGATCCATGGCGGTGTAGGAAGAAATGTAGTGGAAGATATTGCCAATATAGAGTTGAAACCAACCTTTGTCAGTCTGGTAGATGACGACGCTATGGGGGATGATGTGATCCGCAAACTGGAGCGTCATAAAGTAGATACCAGATATATGCGTAAGGTAAAAAACGGCATGGGAACCTGGCTGGCTGTCTTTGACCAGGACGGAGAGGTGGTGGCATCTATTTCCAAACGTCCGGACCATCGTCCGATAGAGCAGATCCTGGATGAACACGGAGATGAAATTTTCCAGGATGCGGACAGCGTTGTGATCGAGATCGATATTGACAAGGAAATTGTGAAGAAGACCTTTCACTATGCAGAGAAATACGGCAAAAAAGTATACGCTCTTGTATCGAATATGACCATTGCAATCGAAAGACGTGACTTCTTAAGGCGGACAGCCTGCTTTGTATGCAACCAGCAGGAAGCGGGCATCCTGTTTTCGGAGGATTACGGTGGCCTGAAGCCTGAAGAGATGGCCCGGTGTCTGGCAAAAAGAATCCAGTCCGCCCATATTCCAAAGATGGTGGTTACCATGGGAAGTGATGGTGCAGCTTATGCAGATCAGGAAGGAAACTGGGGCGTTTATCCAGCTATGAAGGTAGATGTGGTTGACACCACAGGCGCGGGAGATGCCTTTTTTGCAGGTGTGTGCGTAGGCCTTACCTATGGAAAAACAATGAGAGAGGCATGTGCCATTGGTACCCGTCTTTCCTCAACTGTAATTTGTACCTCAGAGAACATTTGTCCGAGATTTATGCCGGAAGAATTTGATCTTGACAGGTAGGAGAAGAATATGGAAAGTCTTATTATAGGAATTGCCGGCGGCTCCGGCTCCGGTAAATCTACTTTTACAAACAGAATTAAAAAGCGTTTTGGAGATGACGTAGTAGTCCTTTATCACGACAATTATTACCGCAGACAGGATGGAATCCCTTTTGAGCAGCGTGTGACTGTGAATTATGATCATCCGGATTCTCTGGAGACAGAGCTTCTGGTGGAGCATCTGAAGCTTCTGAGGCAGGGGAAAGCTATTGACTGTCCGGTTTACGATTATTCCCAACATAACCGTTCAGACAAGATCCTTCATATCACCCCAAGTCCGGTGATCCTTGTGGAGGGAATCCTTCTTCTGGCAGATCCCAGAGTGCGTGAGCTCCTTGATATTAAGGTCTATGTGGAAGCTGATGCTGATGAGCGTATTCTTCGCCGGATTTCCCGTGATGTGGAAGAGAGGGGAAGAGATTTGAATGGAATCATTAAACAGTACTTAAACACAGTGAAACCCATGCATTACCTTTATGTAGAGCCCACGCGTTCCAAGGCTGATATTGTGATCAACAGCGGAAAGAATGACGTGGCGTTTGATCTGTTTGTTTCGAAAATCAGTATGGAATTGGAAAAACGGAAGCAAGGGTAATTACAGAAGATGTTTGTTGTAGGCTGTAAACATTGATGTGATGATGCGGCAGAATTAGCAAATGAAAGTTGCTGTTTACGAAATGGATGAGAATTTCGGCATAAAGAATTTTTCTGCGAAATTGGTAGATGGCAACAGATAAAAAGATACAGGAGATCAGAATGTCACAGGAAAAAGAGAACAGACAGCATGAGAATGCGCAGAGTGTGCAGGAGGGGCAGCAGCCTCATAAGCGCAGAGTGCGCTACAAGGGCAGATACCCGAAAAAATTTGAGGAGAAATATAAAGAACTTCAGCCAGAGAAATACCAGGATACCATTCAGCATGTAATGCAAAAAGGGAATACCCCGGCAGGCATGCATATTTCTATTATGGTAAAAGAGATTATTGATTTTCTGGAGATCAAACCAGGACAGATTGGCTTTGATGCCACACTTGGCTACGGCGGTCATACAAAGGCCATGCTTCAGTGCCTGCAGGGACAGGGGCATATGTATGCCACTGACGTAGACCATGAGGAAGCAGCCAAGACAAAGAAAAGACTGGAAGATCTTGGCTTTGGGGAGGATATTCTGACCATTAAACTTCAGAATTTCTGTACCATTGATGAGATTGCCAAAGAAGTAGGAGGTTTTGATTTCCTTCTTGCTGATCTCGGCGTGTCCTCCATGCAGATTGATAATCCCAAGAGAGGTTTTTCCTTCAAAGCAGACGGACCTCTGGATCTGCGCCTGAATCAGGAAGCCGGGATCAGTGCGGCAGAGCGCCTGGAACATATTACCCGGGATGAGCTTGCAGGAATGCTTTATGAAAATTCAGACGAGCCATACTGCGAAGAACTGGCGAAAGCAATTACAAATGAGATTCGCAGAGGCAATCGCATCGATACAACAACAAAGCTTAGAAATGTGATCGAGAAGACTTTGGATTTCCTTCCAAATAATAAAGAAAAGAAGGATATTATCAAGAAGACTTGCCAAAGAACATTCCAGGCACTTCGTATTGATGTCAATAATGAGTTCGAAGTACTGTACGAATTCATGGAGAAGCTTCCGGGAGCGTTGAAACCGGGTGGAAGAGTAGCGATTCTTACCTTCCATTCAGGCGAGGATAAGCTTGTAAAGAAAGCACTCAAAGCAGGATATAAAGAAGGAATCTATTCCGAATATGCAAGAGACGTGGTACGTCCGTCAGCACAGGAATGCGCGCAGAACGGAAGAGCAAGATCCACGAAGATGCGCTGGGCTGTGAAGGCAGAATAGTTGACTTCAATATAATGAAATGTTATAGTTAGTCAGAAATAATAGCGTTCGGTGCTGTTTGATCAGGGAATATATTTCCATATCCTGATCGAAACAGGTAAAAGGGAAACAGGTGCAAGACCTGTACGAACTCGTCACTGTGAGCAGAGAAGCGGTCTTCTTAGAAATTAGATTTCAGAAGACCGCTCCTATACAGACAAGTGTGGAGAGTCCGCACATCCACTGGGAGACCGGGAAGGTGTTCTGTATAGAAGATCTGTAAGTCAGGAAACCTGCCGGCCGCTGGTGCGGGGAATATAAGGATTCCAGATCACGAGTAATTGATTGTACCGAAAGAACCATTCTTACTGTTCGCATTACGTGTGACCAGCAATCATTCATTCGAGTCAGGGTAATTCTATCCATTTTTCGCATTTTATAATTCACAGCTTATGAGGAGACAAAAAAGAAATGAAAAATAAGAGCAGATGGCTTGCGCTTATGCTGACAGGTTCTATGATGATTTCACCATTGTCTTATACAAGAACATATGCGGCAGAAAATGAGCAGCAATATGAGACAAATTTACAGGGAACTGTTGAGGTGGAAGAAGCTGATCCAGATAAGAAACAAGATGAGAGTCAGACAGAAGACGCAGGAAATGTTAAAGAAGATAAAAGAAATGACGATTTAACGAAAGAAGATCAGAAAGAGGAATCTGATAAAGTTGATAATTCTTCGGATAAATCAGATAATCAGAATTCAATCGAAGCAGAAACAAAACCAAATTTAGAGAATAACTCAGAAAATAATTCAGAAAACAACTTAGAAAATAACTCAGAAGAGAAAGATATAGAAACCACTGGGAAAAATTCAGGCACAACTGTCTTAGATCAGGTTGCGGACGAAAAAGCTGATAATAAGGATATACAGATAAAAGATGAGACAGGTAAATCAGAATCTTCTACAGATTCTAACGATTCTACGAATACTCCGGAACCGGAACTTCCGCCACTGCAGGAGGCTCCTTCTGTAACAGGAGAATCTGTGAAGGTAGTAAAAGAAAACGCCGAAGAGTTCGCAATGTTCAAGGTCAGCAAGTCAACAGTTACGAAAAAAGATGGTGAGCTTGAAATTACAATTAAGACAGAAAAAGCACATTATGATGCACTTTATCTTGGCTCTAAAGATGACCTTCTGAAGTCTTCCATAATTGAAGGAACAAAGACAGAAGATGGAGGAATGACATTTACTTTTAAAGTGCCGCAGGCGCAGGCAGGACAGACAATTCCGGTATCTTTGAGAAGATCAAAAAAGCAAACTTGGTATGATACGATGTATCTGTGGATGTATATCCCAACTCCAGAAGAAACATCAATACCAGAACCATCACCGGAACCAACTCCATCACCGAATCCAATGCCTAATCCAGAGCCAACTCCAACTCCGACACCGGAAGCAACAGTAGCAAACGGAATCTACAGTATGGACGTAACTTCCAGTTCTTCCATGTTTAAAGTAGTGGATTGTATCCTGACAGCAAAAGACGGAAAAATGAGTGCCGTGCTTACATTAAGCGGAACCGGTTACGGCTATCTGTATATGGGAACAAAGGAAGAGGCTGCAAGCGCAGATCAGTCATCCTGGATTCCATATCAGGTGAATGAAGAAGGAAAATACACTTATACTGTTCCGGTAGAAGCGTTGGATAAGAAAATCGCAGTAGCAGCATATTCCATTAAAAAAGGAATCTGGTATGACAGAACGCTGACTTTCCAGTCAGAGACAATGAAGAAGATTGCCGATCTTAATTCTACAGATTCTGAGAATAAAGGTGATTCCGGAAACACAGGAAATTCCGGAACTACTGGTGGTTCCAACAATACAGGTAATACAGGAACAAACAATTCTGTTTTTCCAGGCGGTTCTGTACCTGGAACTAATTCAGGAAAAACAGATGGAAATGACGGAAAAGCAGATAATGTATCAAAATACGAATCTGATACAAGTGGCTCTACTTCTCATGTAAACAGTGGAACAACACTGAAAGACGGTGTATACACTCCAGATCGTTTTACCTGGTCAGGTGGAACAGGTAAGGTTCAGATTACTTGTAATAAAGTGACGATCCAGAATGGACAGGCTTATGCAACGCTTGTGTTCAGCAGTGATCATTATCAGTATGTGAAAGCGAACGGAAATAAGTATTACACAACAAAGGGCGGCGGATCAGCGACAGCTGTTATCCCGGTTGCGTTGAATCAGAACAATAAGATTATTGGAATGACAGATAAAATGTCTGTCGCACATGAGATAGAATATACGATTTTCATTTATCTTGCAGCGGCGAATGGAGGAACATCTGCAAACGGAACAGATGCTTCAACAAGCAATAACCAGAAGCTGGATGAACAAGCACCTGAAATCATAGGTTTGGAATATCAGTCAGAGACAAAGCTTGACTATGCAGAATATTTCAAGATTTATCATTATGATCAGGGAATCGTACTTCTTGAGATCGACATGACGAAAGATACAGCCAGAGATCCGGAGAAAGCAGAGGATAAGAAATCAGAAGCGGATAATTCGGACTCAGAAAAATCTTCTAAGAAAAAAGTTGCATCTGTCACAATTAACAGATCTGAGGATGCAAAGTCAGCAGATACCAAGAAATCTGATACCGACAGCAAGTCAGATGCTTCTGTCGAGGAATCCGCAGCTTCGGATAACAACGGCACAAGCGAACAGGATCTGGCAGCAGAGCTTTACAAAGGAAATGTTGTGAAATATCTGATCGTTCCGGAGGATGTGGAAGTTCCGGTTGGCCTTGAGCAGGATATGATCATTGTGAAAAAACCGACAGATCATACTTATGCAGAGTCTGATGAGATTCTGAATATGATGAAAGACTTAGATCTTCTCGATAATGTTGCAGCAGTTGGAATGAAGAGCAAAGACTGTACAGTATCCGAGATTGCTGATAAGATGAAAGTAAAAGACGGTGAGAAGAATGCTGAAGTTGCATATGCAGGAACAGCGGACAAACTGAAGTTGAAGAACCTTGTGAAGAGTGAAGTGAATCTTGCATTGTTTACAGGAGATATCCTTCCGGGTGCGAAATCAGAAGAAACCGAAGTAGAAGCAAAAGATACTGACAAGAAAGACAGTAAGGATACAGAAGAGACGTTGACTTTGGAAGAGCAGACGGAGCAGTTTGAGGAGTTGACAGAGAAGCTTGCGACACTTGGTATTCCGGTACTCGTTGATCGTTCTTCCGAGGAAAAGACAGAACTTGGAAAGCAGGAGTGGATCAAGGTTTACGGTGTTCTCTACGGATGTGAAGAGCTGACGAACGAGAAGTTTGATGCGGCAGTAGCAGCGGCAGAGAAATAGGAGAGAAAAATAGAATGAAGATAAGAAGATGCAGAATCACAGCGTTAATGCTTTCAGCTGCACTTCTGCTCGGAGGCTGCGGTTCTACCGCAGCCTCCGGTGGAAACAGCGGTAATAATTCAGCAGGTGCAGATGTGACAAAGGATAAGACTAAAGATGCAGCCGACAAGACAAAAAAAGCACCGGAGATCGAAGGGCTTACCTATGAAGCTACAATGGATCTGACTTACGCGACAGAATTCGATGTATACTATTATAAGGATGGATATAAGTTGATCGATGTCCATGAAGATAAGCAATATCTGATCGTTCCGGAAGGTGAAGAAGAACCGGAAAATCTGGCGGATGATATTGTTGTGATCCAGCAGCCGACAGAGAATATTTATATGGCGGCGACAGCATCCATGTCTCTGTTTGATGCAATCGGCGGAATTGACAAGGTGAAATTCTCCGGGCTTGAGGCTTCCGGCTGGTATGTAGAGAGTGCAAAGGAAGCAATGGAATCCGGAACGATGACATTTGCGGGAAAATACAGCGAACCGGATTATGAGACTCTCGTTGACGGAGACTGTGATCTGGCAATCGAATCAACGATGATCCTTCATACACCGAAAGTACAGGAAATGATCGAAGATCTTGGGATTCCGGTATTTGTAGATTACTCCAGTTATGAGTCACATCCGCTTGGAAGAACCGAGTGGATCAAGCTTTATGGGGCGCTTCTGAATAAAGAGGAAGAAGCGGATACATTTTTTGACCAGCAGGCTCATGTAATCGAGGAACTGAAAGGCTTCGAGAACACGGAAAAGACGGTTGCTTATTTCTATGTGAGTACGGATGGTTCAATCGTTGTGAGAAAATCTGACGATTATATTCCGTCAATGATTGAAATCGCAGGTGGAAGATATGCGTTCAAAGATCTGAAGAATCCGGACAGTAACGCACCATCTGTTAAACTGACGATGGAGGAATTCTATGCGACTGCTGTAGGTGCAGATTATCTGATCTACAACGGGACGATCGACGGACAGGTAAATAGTATCAGTGAACTGGAAGCAAAGAATGAATTGTTCTCCGAATTCAAGGCGGTGAAAGACGGAAATGTCTGGTATACCGGAAAGAACTTATATCAGGCAACAGATACAGTCGGAGAGCTGATCAAAGATATGCATCTGATGCTGACAGACGGTGATGCATCTCAGATGACATTTCTTGAAAAGATGGAGTAGAAGAATGGAGCAGACAAGTTTTCATCAGGAAAATTTCAGACGGCGTACAAGATACACAGCGGTATTTCTGATTCTTGCAGCAGTATTTTGTGTTGTGACAGTACTAAATATCAATACCGGAAATGTTCATATTCCGATGCCTAAAATTCTGCGCATTCTCTTTCTGAAAGAAGGAGCTGCGACAGAGTACAATATTATATGGAAGATCCGTCTTCCGAGAATTCTGATGGCAGCGCTCCTTGGTGGTGCATTGTCTCTTTCAGGTTTTTTGCTGCAGACATTTTTTTCCAATCCTATTGCCGGACCTTTCGTTCTCGGAATTTCTTCCGGAGCGAAAATGGTCGTGGCACTTACAATGATCGTGTATTTGAAATATATCGGAAGATTTTCTTCGTATACACTGATTCTTGCAGCATTTATCGGGTCGCTGATCTCGACGGGATTTATCCTTCTGATGTCGAAAAAAGTGCAGCATATGGCATCTCTTCTTGTCGGAGGAATCATGATCGGATATATCTGTTCGGCTATCACGGATTTTGTTGTAACCTTTGCGGATGATTCTGATATTGTGAATCTGCATGGATGGTCGCAAGGAAGCTTTTCCGGAATGAGCTGGAGCAATATTCGTGTGGCAGCAGTGGTTGTCGGACTTGCGGTGCTGTTTACATTTTTCTTATCTAAGCCGATCAGTGCGTATCAGCTGGGAGAAGCATACGCGCAGAGCATGGGCGTGAATATTAAGACATTTCGTGTGATCTTGATTTTGCTTTCGAGTATTCTGTCTGCGTGTGTGACTGCATTTGCCGGACCGATTTCCTTCGTGGGAATCGCAGTTCCATTTCTTGCAAGGAAAGCATTTGGAACGTCAAAACCGATCGTGGTCATACCGGGAACATTCTTTATGGGAGCTGTGTTCTGTATGATCTGCGACCTGATCGCACGAATGGCGCTGGCTCCTGTAGAGCTGAATATCAGTACGGTAACTTCTATTTTGGGTGCACCGATCGTTATCTATATGATGATACCGAAGGGAGGAAGAAAATAAGATGGCAGATTATTATTTTCAAATGAAAGACCTGTCGGTAGGTTATAATGGAAACTCCCTGATCCATGATATTAATATAGGGATCAATAAAGGTGAGATCGTGACTTTGATCGGTCCGAATGGTTCGGGAAAGTCAACGATTTTGAAAAGTATTACAAGACAGCTGAAAGTCGTTGGAGGGAATGTGTTTTTTGATGATACTTCTCTTCTGAAACTGCCGTACAAAGAGCTTGCGTCTAAGATGGCGGTCGTGTTGACGGATCGGATCAAGACAGAGTTGATGACATGTCATGATATTGTGGCGACCGGACGTTATCCTTACACGGGACGACTTGGGATTCTGACGCAGGAAGATGAACGGCTGGTGGAAGAAGCGATGCAGGCAGTTCATGCGCAGGAACTTGGCAACCGTGATTTTAATGCGATCAGTGACGGACAGAAGCAGCGCGTTCTGCTGGCGAGAGCAATCTGTCAGGATCCGGATGTGATCGTTCTGGATGAGCCAACTTCATTTCTGGATGTGAAATATAAGCTTGAACTGTTGTCTATTCTTGAACGGATGGCGCGGCAGAAGAAGATTACGGTGATCATGTCTCTTCATGAAATCGATCTGGCACAGAAGATTTCGGACAAGATCATCTGTGTCAAAGGCGAGACGATTTCACATTATGGAAGTCCGGAAGAAGTATTTACAGAAGAAATCATTCGCGAATTGTATGGAATCAATAATGGATATTTTGACCCGCTTTTTGGAAGTATTGAACTTCCTGCGCCGGAGGGTGAGCCGGAAGTGTTCGTGATCTCTTCCGGTGGAACTGGAATCCCGGTTTATCGAAGACTTCAGAAGGAGCACATCCCGTTTGCGGCAGGTATTTTATATGAAAATGATATGGATTACCGGCTGGCAAGATTACTGGCAGCAGAAGTGATCACGGAAGAACCGTTTGAGGAGATTCGGGAAGAAACGCTTCAGAAAGCATTTGAGACAATAGGGAAATGTAAGCGTGTGATCAATGCCGGAGTGAAGATCGGAACATGGAATATAGGGATTGAGAGATTGCTTGAAAGAGCAGAAATAGAAGGGAAATTATAAAAACGTATAAAAATGAGCCGAGATAGCATTTTAAATGTGTTTAAAAAGCGCTGTCAACGCTCTTTTTTGTTGCTATTCATGATTGTGAATGGTAGAATAGAACAGTATAGGCTATAAAATAGATGGGAAAATAGCAGTACAGACTGTTATGTGATGGGAGGCAATTTATGAGTAACAATGGACAATCAGCAAAGAGAGCAAGCTTCTCGGGTAAAATTGGATATGTGCTTGCTGTTGCAGGCTCAGCAGTCGGCCTGGGAAATATCTGGAGATTCCCGTATCTGGCTGCGAAATATGGAGGGGGAATCTTCCTTCTCGTTTATCTGATTCTGACCGTATCTTTTGGATATGTTCTGATCATGTCAGAGACAGCACTTGGAAGAATGACAAGAAAAAGTCCGGTTGGAGCTTTTCAGACATTTGGTAAGACAAAATCATTTAAGATCGGCGGATGGCTCAATGCAATAATCCCTATGCTGATCGTGCCGTATTATAGTTCGATCGGTGGCTGGGTTATCAAGTACCTTGCAGAGTATTTGAAAGGAAATGTGCAGACTGTTGCACAGGACGGATATTTTACAGAATTTATTTCAGATTCTTTTCAGGTAGAAGCATGGTTCATCGTGTTTTCTATTCTTGTATTCTGCGTTATCCTGGCAGGAGTTGAGAATGGTGTAGAGCGAGTATCTAAGATTATGATGCCAATCCTTGTTATCCTTGCGGTTATCGTAGCAATTTATTCTGTAACAAGACCGGGAGCAATTGAAGGTGTGAAGTATTTCCTGATTCCGAATCCAAAGCACTTCTCAGCAATGACGGTTGTTGCGGCAATGGGACAGATGTTCTACTCCCTGTCAATCGCGATGGGAATTTTGTATACATATGGTTCTTATATTGGTAAAGACGTTGATCTTGAGAAGAGTACAACACAGGTTGAGATTTTCGATACAGCAATCGCAATGCTCGCAGGACTTATGATCATTCCGGCTGTATTTGCATTCTCTGGTGGAAACCCGGATAATCTGCAGGCAGGACCATCTCTGATGTTCATCACACTTCCGAAGGTATTCGCAAGTATGGGCGTTGGAAGGCTGGCTGGTATCCTGTTCTTCATATTGGTACTTCTTGCAGCAGTGACAAGTGCAATCTCACTTCTGGAGACAAGCGTATCTACATTCCAGGATGAACTTCACTGGAGCAGACCGAAATGCTGTATCCTTATGGTTGCTGTTATGCTTATAATCGGAACCTTATCTTCTATGGGATATGGAGTACTGAGCTTTATTCAGATTTTCGGAATGGCATGTCTGGACTTCTTTGACTTCCTGACAAATTCAGTGATGATGCCACTTGCAGCACTTGCAACATGCTTCTTGATCGTTCGTACCGTTGGATTTGACAAGATTGCAAGGGAGATTGAGCAGTCATCTGCATTTAAGAGAAAGAAATTATACATGTTCTTTATGAAATATCTGGCACCGATCTGCCTGATTATTATATTATTAAGTTCTATTGCAAATGTATTGGGAATTATTTCTATGTAATGGAAAATGCTTGTTAAAATAGACAAGTAATCTTGCTGTAAATCTACCTGCATGGTATAATATAACTAGACTTGTAAAGTTTAGAAACAGTTCAGCCATACAACGAAGTGGTCATAAACTGACGGTCTTACGTTGTATGGCTGAATTGCAATAATTTTACATTTTAAGAAAATAATAGGAGTGATTAAGATGTATCAGGAAGAGTATAAGCGCTGGATGGCAGCAGACCTGGAAGACGCAGATCTGATGCCGGAGTTAACTAAAATCGAGGGAAATGATGACGAGATCAAGGAGCGTTTCGCAGTTGCGCTGAAGTTTGGAACAGCCGGACTTCGTGGTGTACTTGGAGCAGGAACAAACAGAATGAATATCTATGTTGTTCGTCAGGCTACACAGGGACTCGCTAACTGGGTAAAGACACAGGGCGGTACACAGACAGTAGCGATCAGCTACGACAGCCGACTCAAGAGTGATGTGTTTGCGAAGACAGCAGCAGGAGTTCTTGCAGCGAACGGAATTAAAGTAAGAATCTACGATGCTCTGATGCCAGTACCGGCACTTTCCTTTGCAACACGCTATTATAACTGTAACGCAGGTGTTATGGTAACAGCATCCCACAACCCGGCGAAGTATAACGGATATAAGGCATACGGACCGGATGGATGCCAGATGACAGATGATGCAGCAGCAATCGTATACGAAGAGATCCAGAAGACAGATGTACTTACAGGTGCGAAGTATATGTCTTTCGCTCAGGGAGTTGAAGAAGGTCTGATCCGTTTCGTAGGAGATGACTGTAAGGATGCACTGTATGAGGCAATCGAGTCCCGTCAGGTTCGTCCGGGTCTGTGTAAGAGCGCAGGACTTAAGCTTGTATACAGCCCACTGAATGGATCTGGATTAGTACCGGTAACACGTGTACTTAAAGACATCGGAATCACAGATGTAACAATCGTACCGGAGCAGGAGTACCCGAATGGATATTTCACAACATGCAGCTACCCGAACCCAGAGATTTTTGCAGCACTTGAGCTGGGACTGAATCTTGCGAAAGAGACAGGCGCAGACCTTATGCTTGCAACAGACCCAGATGCAGACCGTGTAGGTATCGCTTGTAAGGATGATAAAGGTGAATGGGTGCTGATTAACGGTAATCAGACTTGTATGATGTATCTTTACTATATTCTCACTCAATACAAACAACTAGGTAAGATTAAAGGTAATGAGTTCTGTGTGAAGACAATCGTAACTACGGAACTTATCAAGAAGATTGCTGATAAGAATAACATTGAAATGCTCGACTGCTACACCGGATTCAAATGGATTGCACGTGAAATCCGTCTGCGTGAAGGTAAGAAGAAATACATTGGAGGCGGTGAAGAGAGCTATGGTTTCCTTGCCGAAGACTTCGTTCGTGACAAAGACGCGGTATCAGCCTGCTGCTTGATTGCAGAAGTTGCTGCATGGGCAAAAGATAACGGTAAGTCATTGTATCAATTGTTGCTGGATATCTACGTAGAATACGGATTCTCCAAAGAAAAGGGTATCAGCGTAGTGAAGCCGGGTAAGAGCGGTGCCGAAGAGATCAAACAGATGATGGTAGACTTCCGCAACAATCCTCCACGCGAATTAGCTGGTTCTAAAGTAATTCTTTGGAAGGACTTCCAGACTTTGAAGCAGATTGATGCTGACGGTCGTGTGACGAAGATTGATATGCCGGATAAATCAAATGTTCTTCAGTATTTCACAGAAGATGGTGATAAGGTTTCTATCCGTCCGTCGGGAACAGAACCTCTGCTTCGCATCATGGTTGAAGCCCGGGATAAGGTTCTGGCGCAGACATTGGCAGAGCGTATGGCGCAGGCATTGGACTGAGAAAATCCTCCGCACCAACGAAAGCGGGACGCAAATGCGATGATTTGCGTCCCGTTGTCTTATCTGCTTCCGGGCAAGGGAAAGAAGCCGAAGGTTCTTTCCCGATGCACCGGTTGAAGTCAAGCGATTAGAACTTGTGCTTCAGACCGCAGTTGACCTGAACCCAGGAAGGATCGTAGCTCTTGCCCTGAGCGGTATCGATGCTGTCCTGCAGGTAGCCGGCACCCATGTAGACGGTGGGGCGCTTGGAGAGGAAGTACTCGTAG
>OLQD01002044.1_pt1 | contig 15361 bp, 14 predicted proteins | sample 1672841 | NCBI WGS metagenome assembly OLQD01 (sample SAMEA3136729, study PRJEB25190) | human gut metagenome | biome: human gut; feature: human-associated habitat; material: faeces | place: Austria | collected 2013 | reverse complement strand
CACGCAGTGGAACATTGTAAGAGCGATAAGTCAACCCTTGCTGCTCATATTCCGCCAAGAGAAAAGCGTAGTTCGCCCGCTTGAAGTAGTGTGCGAACTCAAGACCTACCCCAAAGCTCTCCTTTGCGCATAGTCTCTCCCCCTTGATAATCGGAATAGAGCCGACCAGCTCAACGCTATTTTGCCTAGGGATTAGTCGCTGTGCGTACGATGGCATAGCAGCAGTCATAGCCACCATCACGCAGACCATCATAGATAACCATCTCTTCATCACCACTTCAGTTTAAGGTTATCAATCTTCTTAGTGAGCAAAAGGTCTTCAGGCTCCACATAGAAAGTGAGCGTGCGACTACCGTTTCGCTCGTAGAGCGTCACTTCAAGTTGCTTATCCTCCGATAGTGTGAACTGCTCCAAAGCAAAGACTATTCTCTCAGAGCGTCCCGCCCCAATCTACATCACCTGATGAAAGGCCCGTAGTGGCTGTAGTATTCGCTCCTGTATAGCTGTATGCTTCGCCACCTTCTTGTCCACCACCTTGAACGTAATGAAGTCCACCGCATACGGCATATTAGGCTCATTATCCATACGGACGTGGAAGTAAAGCAACCCATTGTGGGCATATAAGCTACGAAGTAAGAAGCGCATCCCGAATTGCTTTGCCCCAACATGCTAGATGGTTCGCTTATCGTTTTGGTAGATGCTCTTCATAATCAGCTTAACCAATATGGGCGACTCACTTCCCAGCTCTTTGAAGTAGATGTCCGCACGATTGCTCGGCAGTCTTCCCTCCGTAGGAGCTAGAAAGTCCTTCATCTCGATGCTGAGCTTCTTTGGTTCATCCGCGTACTTCACATTGAATGCGTAGAATGAGCCATCCTCACAGATAACGCTCATATTGGTCTCCGTCTCAAACTCACGGACGGCAGCCTTTACACGCAGCACATTCTCCGCATCGTCAGCTTTTCCTGCAATAATATTTTGCGACCCGAGGTCTACATAGCGTATAGCTGCAGGAAAGATGAGATGCACCGTCTTTTCAAACGTGACCTCCAGCCCGTAGGGCAATACGACCCGTCCATTCGGTATCGATCGGCTCATCCCTTGGTAAAGGTCTCCGCTACTCAGTAGTTGGTTGTTTCCCTCCACTTGTTGTGCCATAGCGGGGAGCGTTATCGTAGCACAAGCTACGATAGATAAAATCCATTTCTTCATAAGTATATCAGTTGTTATTGTTAGAGTTCTAAAAGCTTACTTCGTCTGTACAAGGAATAGTCTATATCCCCCTTTGAGCGTCACCTTAATCGTGCGGAGCTTCTTCTGTAGTAGTTGTCCAGCTCCCTGCATCACCCCTCTAGTCACCTCTGAGATGATTTGGTCTTTAGCCGATGAGGAAAAGGTGAAAGAGGTACCCATCGATCCCCCGACATTTGCCCCCATCTCCTTGAGCGCCGACACCTCTTCAGAGCCAGGAATATAGACTCCCATCTGTCCGTCTGTATCATAGGCAGATAGTTTGACCGGCAGAATGCGACCATTCACCTCTATGCTCTTAATCAGCAGCTGCATTCGGTTGCCATCTATCTTAGCTTGTGCCATCAAGATACTATGCTTCGGGATTAAAGTTTGCTGCACCCGAGCCGTCTCCAGTAGGCGAAGAGCAACGTAGTCACCCTCTTTGAGGGTCGTTGTTTTGTCCACCACTACGCAAAGGGTATTGCGCTCGCCAGAGTGTACGGAGCTATTAGAGAGCGAATGAAAGCTCATATTCCGCTCCTTGGCTCCGTACATCTCCATAAACTCCTCGTCACTCATTGGCTGGTCCAGTGCTGAGACCAACGGCTTGTGGTCAGCTATTATCTCCATTGGAGCCTCTTCCTTGGCAGCTCCACCGCTAGGCGGAGATGCCATCTGAGACTGCTCACTCATAGGCATAGCACCATGGGCAGGAGAGGCACCAGCTGCAGGCAAGTACTTAGCCGCCATTTGGTAGCTCTTCTCCATAAGAGCTAGTTGCTTAGCTTCCTCGTCATCGTCTTGTTGGCTAAGCTCGTGCAGTTCACGTCTGAGGTCATCAATCTCCTGTTGCATAGCTTCTCGCTCCTCCTCATAAGGGTCAGAGCCGTAGAAGTCCGCTAGCAGACGGTTGTTCTCCTCGTAGCGTTGCATCGAAGATTCGATCTTATTCCCAACGACCGCCTCTTGCGGGTCGCTCTCAGACGAGCTTCCCTCCTGCTGAAAGTACTCCGCCAGTCTCCCCACCTCCTCACGAGCTTGCTCCTCTTGAGTTGTATGGTCAACTAGTTCGTAGGCTTTGAGTTTATTCTCCGTAAGCTTTTCGGTCGTAGCTTGTGGTATGTTGTCATTCAACCCCTCACCAGCGTCCGGTTGCTCCTTAGTGGCGGGTGCAAATATAAACCACATAGCAAGGGCAAAGATAATCCCTAGCCCTGCGAAGACTAACACCTTCTTCAATTGTTCTTTCTGTTTATGCTCCATAGTTACTAATCGCTAAATGTTCCATTCTCTTGATGTAGGTTGTATCCCTCTGTATCGGGCTGTCCACCAGCTCTCCCATAGGGATAGGTGGCATCTCCTCACGGTGTGGGAGGAAGAACTGTGCCACCATCCAGATTGAGCAGGCTAGGAAGACGAGACTCAGCCCGAAGACAATAATCTGTCGCTGTCTGTTCGTTAGCATATTACATCGCTCTCTTAGCCGTACCTGCCCTCTCAAATAGCTTCTTCTGAGGGTAGGTCTACTTCTCCGCTTCATAGTCTTATCGCTTGTAAGTTTGGATGTCACGATTCTCTCGTACGAGGAAGTGCTCCATCAGAAACCCTTGCGGATTGTTGTCCGAGCGAACTGAGTTTTGTAGCGAGCAACTAGTCACCAAGCTCCGCTCCGTGACATTGCTCTGTCGGATAATAAACTGCCGAGCGAAGGTGGTTACTTCGTAGGGGTAAGAGTCAAAGTCACACCGTATGGAGTCAATCTCTATACGTTGGTTGACATTGCCCGAGATAGCTCGATTGTAGTACCCCTTCTCCGCTAGGTCCTTGTAGTAGTTAAAGGCGGACTTGTCACATAGTTGGAAAGCACGCTCCATATTCTTCTCGATAGCATCCTTGTCGGGTGCAATCGTGAAGAAAAGCTCGTGAAAGCGTCTTACATGCTCTCGAGCCTCCACTGGGCGATTCATCGAAGCGTCTTGGCTCAGAGCCAGCATCAGAGACTTACCTTGGTCTAGTACGTACACCTTCTCACGCTGCTTCTTAGCAAAGCTGTACGAAGCATAGACCGCATAGCTACTGACCGCTATGCAGACTATCGCAAAGATGATGGCGTAGAGCCTAATCTGCTTGAAAGAGGTCTCTATGTTTGTGAGTGATTTGAATTCCATATTCCATTATTCTAATTGTCTTATATCTAAAAACTTCTGAGGGGTAGTCTAGTGCCAATGCGCCTTGGCACTGTAGTGCCATACGGGTGAAACTCTAGTGCCAACCCCACTTGGCACTGCAGTTTCATAGGTAAGAAACTCTAGTTTCACAGGTGAGAAACTGTAGTTTCATGGGCAGGAAACTCCAGTGCCATGGGTAGGGAACTGTAGTGCCGCACGGCAGGCACTACGATTACCTCCCCAGCTACTATATTGACACACATAGGAGGAGCTAATCCTACCCACCTGACCATCATACGACCGTCACGTGGTCATCGCATCCTCATCAAGAGAGCCATAGCCACCCTTCGGCTGAAGGGACGCTATTTGCCCTTGATAAGTGCCCCTTTGATACGTCCGCCTACGTTGCCGGCTATAGACCCAGTGGCACCAGCTACCGCTTTACCTCCAGTATAGGCACCTTGAGCACCTCGTTGCGCCGTCTGATTGACATTGCGTCCGTACGCCCCGATACCACCACCAGCCTCTATAATCCAGCCCGCTACCGTAGGAACACAGAAGTACCCCACGATACCAATCAGGAAGAAGACAATGTAGTACCAGCTACCCGAGTCGGGCAAATAGTTAGGGTCACTCAACGCTGCAATATCCTTCTGCACCATCAACACCTGTATCTTTGTGAGGAGAGCCGAGAGAACAGAGCTCACGGGCAACCACAGATAGACCGATATGTAGCGGGAGAACCAAGCTGTAAGCGACCCCGACAAGCCATCCCAAACCGCAATACCAAAGACGATTGGTCCCAGTATGCTCAGCACGATAAGAAAGAAGGTCCGGAGCGTATCAATAATCAGAGCAGCTGCATGGTATAGCAACTCTATGAGGTCATGGAGTTGCTTCATCAGCCATTGCTTTGTTTTGTAAGCAGCACGCTCGGCATACATTCCAGCGATGGTCACCGCATCGCTCGGACCGATGATTCCCATCTCCTCTATCTTTTGGTCAAAAGCTTCATTGGAAACCAAGTAAGCCGTCTCGGGGTTTCGGAGATAGGCAGCCTCTTGTAGTTTGTCTCGCTTAGCGATCAACTTGTCTAGTTGTACCGTCTGCTTATTGACCATTCGCTCTGTACCTTGTACTACAGGAGAGAGAATCGTATTCATCGTACCCAGCACAATCGTTGGGAAGAACATAATACAGAAGCCCAGCACAAAAGGTCTCAGTAAGGGGAAAAGATCAATCGGCTCGGCACGAGACAACGAAGACCACACCCTGACGGCTACATAGAAGAGCGCTCCTAATCCCGCAATCCCCTTGGCAATGCCCGTCATCTCTCCACAGAGAGGCATCATCTCCTGATAGGTGGAGCGGAGTAATTCATGTAGTGATGCAAAGTCCATAGATCCTAACGGCTATCTTTACATAGATGTTCTTACCAATATCGGCTCTCTGGATTTCCATAAAGCGCTTTGACCGATGCTAGATCATTCTTCTCGTGAGCACGTACATAGCTCACGGAGATATTCTTTCGGGTGTAGTAAGAAACAATCGATCGATACTCACGTAGTGTCGTATAGATGCGGTCTATCATCTGCATACGCTCGCTATCATTCATTGAGAACACCTTGCTCTTAGCTACAGACTTCAGCTCCTTGAGACTCTCGCCACTCAGTTCCAAGAGTTTGGCATAGCCAGCAGCCATAGCTGCTAGCTCTGTGGGGCGGAAGTTTGGGTCCGCTAGCATCTTCTTGTAGGAGGTTACATAGATCTCTGATATGTCTCCCACCATTAGGATGCACTCCTTCACCTTGTAGGCATCGCCTATAAGGTTGTTCACCTGCTTGAGTGCATCGTAGTACTTCTTGGTGTCGTTGTACAGTTTCTCCACCTCCTTAAAACCACTTAGCGTGTTTTTGACCGTCTTTGAGGCGGTGGCAATCTCCTTAATGGAGTTAGCTATGTTGCCAGCAAAGTTCCCAGGGTCGGTCACCACCCACTGAGCGTGGGCTTGAGGGATAAATAGGCTCATTGCAAAGAGAGCCATCAGCAGATACTTTTTCATTGTCACTAGGTATTTGATTGTTACTATTATTGCTTATCTCTTTTCTCTATGGCGAGTTGTCGGATGGCCGACTCAATGTCACCTCCCAGCTGCTCCGCACGCTGCATCACCTCCAGCTTCTCTCGCTCCTCTGTCGTATAGGTGAGATACTCCTCCATACTCACCTCTGTAGCATAGACGGCACTCTGCATACCTCCCAGCCCGACCCACACCTCTTTGTAGAGTCGGTGAGGATCGTTGTTCTGATTGATTGAGAGGATTTGGCTCTTCTCCTTTTCGGAGAGACCCAGCATCGACTGGATGCCATCAAACTTGGTCATGTACTTACGCTGGTCTAGTAGGATCTTACAGTCGGAGTTGTTGATGATACTCTCCTTCACTACGGGTGAAGAGATGATGTCGTCTACCTCCTGCGTCACCACAATAGCCTCTCCGAAATACTTTCTGACCGTCTTGTAGAGATACTTGATGTAGTCCGCCATATTCTCCGAAGCAATCGCCTTCCAGGCCTCTTCGATGAGGATCATCTTCCGGATACCCTTCAGTCGGCGCATCTTATTGATAAAGGCTTCCATGATGATAATGGTCACCACGGGGAAGAGGTCTTTATTGTCCTTCACTTGGTCAATCTCAAAGACGATAAACCGTTTAGAGAGCAGGTCTATGTTCTTATCCGAGTTCAGTAGGAAGTCGTAACGACCACCTTTGTAGTACTGCTTGAGCGTAGTCAGAAGGTTATTGATATTGAAGTCTGAGAGCGTCACCTTGATATCTCGTTGCTCCATATCCTTACGATAGACATCTCTAAGGTATTCGTAGAAGCTGTTGAAGTTCGGGACAATACTAGCATCTGAGCAGATGAGCTCGATATAGGCATTGACAGCAGAGCCCAGCTCTCCAGCCTCAGTCTTGGTGACCCGCTCATCGGCACTCTTCCAGAGCGTCATCAGTAGGGTGCAGATACTCTCTCGCTTCTCTACATCAAAGAACTTGTCATCCGTATAAAAAGGATTGAAGGAGATAGGATGGTCATGGGTGTAGGTGAAGTAGACTCCATCCTCCCCCTTTGTCTTACGATGGATTAGTTCGCACAACCCTTGATACGAGTTACCCGTATCGACCAAGAGGACATGCGCCCCCTGCTCGTAGTATTGCCGTACCATATGGTTCGTAAAGAAACTCTTGCCACTGCCCGAAGGTCCCAAGATAAACTTGTTGCGGTTGGTAATGATTCCTTGCTTCATCGGCAGATCAGATATGTCGAGATGTATCGGCTTTCCTGATAATCTGTCTGCCATCTTAATCCCAAAGGGTGAGAGCGAGTCCTTGTAGTTGGTCTCAGCCGTAAAGAAGCAGAGAGCCGGCTCAATGAAGGTGTAGAAAGACTCTTCTGCGGGAAAGTCACCAGCATTACCCGGGATAGCCGCCCAATAGAGGGTCGCTGTATCGATGGTGTTATGTCTAGGACGGCACTCCATCAAGGCAAGGGCAGAGCCCACATCATTCTTGACTTGTCGTAGCTCCTCTTCATCGTCACTCCATGCCAAGACATTAAAGTGAGCTCTAATGGAGGTGAGTCCCTGAGAGTGTGCTGTGTTGAGATACTCCTGTATCCACTCTTCGTTGATTTGATTACTACGGCTGTAGCGTGCTAGAGAGTGCATATTCCTAGCCTGCTTCTCAAAACGCTGTAAGTTAGCTTCACTATCTTCTATGAAGAGGTATTGATTGTAGATATGGTTGCAGGGGAGCATCAGCCCCACTGGAGAGGCAAAGGAGAGGCGGCAGTCCGAGCGGTCTGTTGATAATCGCTCATAGCGACCATCGGTACTGACAGTAGTGGGTAGATCATCCGTATCAGAGAGCGTATGCAGGCACAGCATATTGTCTCCCACACGTACAAGGTCTGCCCCTAAACGTATATCCTCCAATGTGCCGTGTCTGCTATCTGATAGAGAGAAGTAGCGATCTAATAGAGCAGCTTGCTCCCTAGAGCCGACCAGCTCAGCCTCGCTCATTCGAGCCAGCTTTATCAATTCGGATTCATTGATGATGCGTTCGAACTGATCCACCGACTCCATAAACTTCACCATCTCCTCTTCGTTGGTAATCTCTTTAGGGAGTAGATGACCTCTACAAAGCGTTGAGAAGTTACTCTGCTGTGCCATACGCTGTCTATTGCTCTTCGTGATAAAGAGGTAGACGGTATGGTTTAGATAGGGTCGCTCATTGAAGTGTCTCTCAGAGGCACGAGCGAGAAAGCTCAAAGGCTTTTCCTGACCACGCTTGCAAGTTGTATGGTAGCACTCCTTGATGAACCAATCTTGCTTGTGAACGATCGTGAAGTTGGGTAGCACCTTGATGGCTTTATGCCAAGTAGAGTGCATCGTCTCATACTCTGCGGATGTGACTGTAAAAAGCTCGGGTAGCTCCACTCGAAAAGCAACCGTCACATCAGCATCCTTACTGACAATGCACCCATGCTCGACACTCAGCAAGGGGAACTTTGACTCTAAGGTAGTTATCTTGCTTCTGTTTCTCATCATCTAGAGCTATTGAGTTGGTGAAAAAGCTGATAGACCGAACGGCGGTTCAAGAGATACCTCGGGTGTCTTCTTATAGCTCCTCGCTTCATCAATCCATATTGACCATACTTGCGATTCATGGCGAACGTTTGCCACACCACAACGGTGGCACCCACTACGCCTATGCCCAAGCAGATGATCTGACTGATGCCACAGAGATAGAGAACCACTACAAGGATGAAGATGCCCAGTAACCCTCCTGCAAACAGGAAGAGGTAGTGAGCCTTCAAACCCTTGAACTCCACCGTCCGACCGACTCCTTTATTTACTTCCCAACTAGCCATTAGAGGAAGAAGCTACGCAGGATGGTAGCAGCTACGATGAGGAAGATACAAGCTCCGAACCAGCTTGCAGCTGTCTTGCTCGTATCGGGGTCTCCTGAGCTAAACTTATTGTACACCTTGACACCGCCTATCAAGCCCACCACTGCCCCAATGGCATAGATGAGCTTGGTGGCTGGGTCAAAATAGGAAGTGACCATCTTGGTCGCTTCGTTGATGCCCGCCATACCATTGCCTTGGGCAAAGGCTGTCGCACCTGTCATCATCAAGGTCAGGGCAAGCATCGCTAGCCGTTCCTTGCTAATCATTCGTCTGTTCATTGTCTGTCGTTATATCAAGTTGTTAAAGAATAATCTTGCTGTTCTATTGTTGGGTTACAAGTAGTAAGAGAGCGGTTTTTCTTCTTCTCCCGTCTCTACCTCTACTTGGGAAGGTGCGGGTTCCTCTTCTAGCTCTTCAGCTTTCCGCAGGGCTGCAAAGAGATTGCGGTGAGCTTCCTCCACTTCTAGAGTGCACTCTTTGAGCCGATCCATAAGCTCCGTTCCTCGTAAGGTGCGGAGCGTCTGGCACACCTCCTCTTCGTTTTCATTAGTCAGTGAATCCTCTTGCTTACTCCATTGGCTAATACGAGATAAATCTCTTGCTAGGATGGCGGTCGGGGAGAGTTCGGGTAGTGCCTCGCTGGCAATCTGTAACTCCTCCCGCAGGATGCTCTCCTCATCTAGATCCTCCATTGTGTAAGCGACTTCTATCTCGTTTTCTGCCTCAGGGATAGTTTCGCTTTCCTCTTCTAAAGGCTCTGTAGCGTCATCTCTTGGAGTTGACTTATCTCTATCTAACTCTGCAAATGTAGCGGGATTATCGTCCGCTTTTTCAGACGAGGAACTCTTAGGAACCGTAGGGAAAGATGAGGAAATAAAAGGCTTGCTCTTGCCGACCAGTTTGTCTCTCACAAGCTCCTTACGCTCTTGATTGGAATCTGCCCATTCCGTCTTCTCTTTCTTGGCTGCAGCCTTTCTTTTAGGGTCTTGCTTAGAGCTGTTCAAGAGTCTCCGCCAATATGTGATGCCAAAGATCACCCACACAATCCCTAATAAGAGCAGTAAGCATCTCAATGTCTCTTCAATCATAGGTCAATAGTCTTATCTCGTCTCCGCTGAGAGGCGATTTGGTTCAATAGCTCCTGGTGCGTTTTCAAGTGATCCAGTATGATGTTCTCAATATAGCTTGTGATGGAGGTCTCTACACGGAGATCACTCACCACATTCCGAAGTAACTGTAGCACTTCGGTATGAATGCTGAAGCCAGACTTGTTGCGTCCGTCTCGTACAGATGTCAGGAAACGTTCTTCGTACGCTGCAAACTCTAATGTCGATGAGCAACTCCTAGAAGTAGACTTCTTCTCTTCCTTGTCCGAGTGCTTTCTTTTGAAACTGTGACGCTGAGATGCTTGAGGAGAGGAGGTCGAAATAGAGGCTGTTGTTTCCTCGGTCTCTGAGACGGCATTACACTCATCTTCAAGCGTTGGATTCTCTTCAAGCGTTGGATTCTCTTCAAGCGTTGGCTCCTCATCCAAATCTATCGGCTCATCAAAGTTTGGGATATTATCTGCGGTACGCTTGGTAACCCCTATATTCGCCATCTCTCTCATTTTAGCTTGGAGCAGTCGCTCTCGCTGTTCTTTAAGTGAGCTCATAAGCTTGTACCTTTTTGTAGACCTAGTTTCTGTATCACCTCTTCGACCCATTCATCCACACCCGTCTGAGGGCGTAGCGTGGTAGCTGGAGGCAGGTAAGAGCAACGAAAGACTCCCTTGACACCCCCTTGAGCTAGCTCACGACTGAAGCGAACGGAGTGGTAGATACGAGTGTCTAGGATCTTCAAGCCCTGCTCTTGGGCGTGCTGACTGAACAGTTCGATGACCATAGTGCTGGCACTGCGATTTACCTTGTTCCAAAGCAAAAAGAGATCTTGGATTTGAGACTCTGCAAAGCCTACACCTAGCTCTTGGATTGTCTTGGCATAAGCAAAGCTTGATGCCAACGATTGCGGGTCAGCCTCTATGGGGGAGATGATATAGTCCATCATAATGGATAGCTCCATCATAGCACTGGTAGCTACATGACCTGGGAAGTCGAATATGACGAGTTGGGGAGCTGTCGGTGCTTTACTCAAGTATTGCTCTGTATTGCTTATTGCCTGCTCTAGATTACTTCGGATAATTTGGTAAGACTTCTTCCCATATTGGGCAAGTTGCTCGTGAAGTGCCTTCCCTATATCTGGAGAGGTTCCAATAAGATCTCTGTCACGCTCTCGGAGCTTGAAAAATGACTCCTGCGTGCCATCGCAGTCCACTACGACAAGAGGGATATCCTTCTCGTAGTATAAAATAGATGCTAGCACTTCGGCTAGCGTACTCTTACCGACTCCTCCCTTTTGTGAAGCGAAGCCTAAGTAGAGCGGGCGGCTGTTTGATCTGTTCATATCGTTCTTTGGTTACTACTTGTGTTATAAGCCTATGGGGCGATTGTTTCACTCTAAATTTGACTCAAGAGTTAGGTCTCAACTTTACTCTTGACTTAATTCAAGAGTTAGGTTTTGACTCAACTCAAAATTGACTTAGCTCAAGAGTTAGGTCTTGACTCAGCTCAAAATTGACTTAACTCAAGAGTTAGGTTTTGACTCAACTCAAAATTGACTCAGCTCAAGAGTTAGGTTTTGACTTAACTCAAGATTGACTTAACTCAAGAGTTAGGTTTTGACTTAACTCAAAATTGACTTAACTCAAGACTGAGTTTGGTTGCAAAATAACTAGCTCTTAACCTAAGTCTCAACCTCTAGTGAAATATGAGGAAAAGGAGTGAAATCACAGGAATGTCGTTTATAGTGAATTAGTTACAAGGTCGCTGTAACTTTGCAGGCAGATAGAAGTTGTGGAGCTTTTCTCCCCGAAGTAGACACCCCCGTAGGGTGGATACTTCATCGTATCACTTCTTGATATTGGCAAGGTGTGTCTTTGTAACACAAACCGCAGTTTGTAACACAAAGACCCTTGCCCCAAAGGGGAGATGAATTACTCCAAAGTCGTAATTAGAAAACAAATAGATATGGATAAGAAAGAGGAGCATCGTTCTGAACGAAAAGCGGCAGAAAAACCTCGCTGGGACAACTGGCATGTACGCTTGCCTGACCCGAAAGACCAGCAACGGGCGATTGACTTGTTCCATAAATCAGGTGCGGAAACGAAGTCCGACTTCGTGCGGGCAAGGATATTGGGAGAACATTTCAAGGTGATAACGGTAGATAAGTCTGCCGTGGAGTACTATCGTAAGCTATCCGAATTGACTGCCCAGATACATAAGATAGGTGTGCTGTATAACCAAGCTGTACGAGTCATCAACAGCTATCATAGCGTGAAGACAGCTCAGATACTGCTTGAGAAACTGGAGCAACTATCAGCTCAGATTATTGCTTTGCAGGAGCAGGCGATCTCTCTGACCATTGATTATCGCAAGCAATGATTGCCAAGATTTCAGCAACGGAGAACCTCGGGGGTGCACTCGGCTACAACTTCAAGAAGGTGAATAAGAAGGAAGCAACACTTCTGCTGGCACATGGCTTGTACCAAAACAGAGCGGGCGAATATACGATGTCGGAGGTCCTTGCAGATATGCAGGCATTGATACCAGAAAAGTGTCGAACAAAGAAAACGGTCTTCCATTGCTCGCTCAATCCCCATCCAGACGAGAAGCTGTCCGATGAAACGCTCTCGCAGATAGCTAAGGAGTATATGGAGGCTCTAGGCTATGGCAAGCAACCCTACATTGTGTTCAAGCACAATGATATCGCCCGTGAGCATATACACATCGTATCGCTAAGGGTAGACGGTGATGGTCGAAAGATCAATGATAAGTTTGAAGGTAGACGAAGCAAGAAAATTACGGATGCGCTGGAGAAAAAGTACCATCTAATTCCCAGCACAGAGATTACAGACAAGTCTCTACAAAAGCTCGCAAGGGTGGATATGGCAAAGGGAAATATCAAAGAGCAGGTAGCATCTATAGCTCGTTCTGTTCTGAAGCATTACCGCTTCTGTTCGCTGGGAGAACTCAATGCCATTCTTTCCCACTACAATCTTGCCGTTGAAGAAGTCAAAACAGAGTTTCGAGGGAAGAAGTACGATGGACTGGTCTATGTACCGACTGATGATAAAGGCGATAAGGTAAGTACACCCATCCATGCCTCGGAGATCGGTCGTGGTGTGGGCTATGCAGCCGTGCAGAATAGGATGCAACAATCTAAGCAAGCTATCAAGCCACTGATACCAGCCATAAGGGAGAAAGTCTTACAAGTAATGCGTACTTCTCCCCAGACAGAGGAAGCACTGCGACATCGATTGGAGGAGCAAGGTTTGCGAATGGTTATCCGAAAGAATGAGAGCGGGCGTATCTATGGTATTACGTTCATAGACGATGCGAATGGCATTGCACTCAATGGCTCCCGACTAGGCAAGGGGTACTCGGCCAATACATTTAATGCCTACCTCTCCAACCCGACCTACAATCCATTTATGGATGAAACATTGTATGGCACTTCTTCAGCTCAATTGAAAGAAGCCCCAACTGTTCAACCGCTACAGTCAGATGCGGACGAGGGAGACAACCTTGTTGATGAGCTAGTAGATGACATTGTCAGTGACCTCCCGCTCGGTAGTAGCAATGATGATTGGAAAGAGGCGGCTTGGCAACGGAAGCTTCGCAGACAGAGCAAGGTTCATCTCAGACGAAGGAAGAGGTAAGTCAAGGCAGGGCATGATAAGGAGGAGGGCATCGCACTCTTCACGGAGGAAATCGAAAATAGAGACGGAGAAAAGAAGAAATCTCCACGGAAGGACAAAGTAATAGTTCGGAAGAATGAGATCAAACTTCCGAAGAATGAAATGAAACTTCCGAGGAAATAGATCGCCCCTCCGTGGAAAATAGAAAATGGTCACGTAGGTATCTACTGTTTTCTCTGTAAAGATGCAGTTCGGTGAAAAGGGAAAGTAGCGAAGCCTACGCATTTGACTTTGACGAAATAGTGATTAGACAACGATTAAACAACAGATAATTATGGCACAAGAAGATGATTTGAGAGCATTGGGCAAGATTATGGACTTTATGAGAGGGATCTCTGTACTATTCCTCCTCATTAACTGCTACTGGTTTTGCTACGAAGCATTCCACACTTGGGGCTTGACGCTCTCGGTACTCGATAAGATTCTGATGAACTTTCAACGGACAGCAGGGCTCTTCTCCTCGATTCTCTGGACGAAGCTCTTTTGTGTGCTGTTCCTTGCTCTTTCTTGCTTAGGAACTCGTGGTGTAAAGGAAGAGAAGATTACTTGGGCTAAGATTTGGACGGTCTTAGCCATTGGGTTTGTACTTTTCTTCCTCAATTGGTGGCTGCTGGCACTCCCGATTGGAGTCGTTGGTGCAGCTTCGCTCTACATCTTCACACTCTCTGTGGGGTATATCTGCCTGCTGATGGCTGGCGTATGGATGAGTCGCTTGCTGAAAAACAATCTAATGGACGATGTGTTCAATACAGAGAATGAGAGTTTTATGCAGGAGACGAGACTGATGGAGAACGAGTACTCGGTCAATCTGCCGACACGCTTTTACTACAAGAAGAAATGGAACAATGGTTGGATCAATGTGGTCAATCCGTTTCGAGCTTCAATGGTCTTGGGTACGCCTGGCTCGGGCAAGTCTTTCGCTATCGTAAATAACTACATCAAGCAGCAGATTGAGAAAGGCTTTGCGATGTACATCTACGACTACAAGTTCCCTGACTTATCCGAGATTGCCTATAACCATTTACGTACCCATTTGGATGCTTATAAAGTACAACCACAGTTCTTTGTGATTAACTTTGATGATCCTCGTAAGTCACACCGCTGTAATCCCATCAATCCAGCCTTTATGACGGATATATCAGATGCTTACGAGAGTGCTTACACCATCATGCTCAATTTGAACCGCTCGTGGATTCAGAAGCAGGGTGATTTCTTCGTGGAGTCTCCAATTATCTTGCTTGCAGCTATCATTTGGTTTCTCAAAATCTATGAGGGAGGAAAGTATTGCACCTTTCCACATGCCATTGAATTCCTCAATCGTCCCTACGCTCAAATATTCCCTATTCTGACTTCATATGACGAGCTTGCTAACTATCTCTCTCCCTTTCTGGATGCGTGGGAGGGTGGGGCTCAAGATCAGCTTCAAGGACAGATTGCTAGTGCTAAGATACCACTTTCACGAATGATTTCTCCTGCCTTATACTGGGTGATGACGGGCGATGACTTCTCTCTAGACATCAACAATCCAAATGAGCCGAAAGTGCTTGTGGTAGGGAACAACCCCGACCGACAAAACATCTATTCGGCTGCGCTCGGACTCTACAATAGTCGCATTGTGAAGCTTATCAATAAGAAGCATCAACTTAAAAGCTCGGTGATTATAGATGAGCTACCGACCATCTATTTTCGTGGTCTCGATAACCTGATCGCCACAGCTCGTAGTAACAAGGTCGCTGTGTGTCTAGGCTTTCAGGACTTCTCTCAGCTTACCCGCGACTATGGGGATAAGGAGAGTAAGGTGATACAGAACACTGTGGGTAATGTTTTTAGCGGACAAGTCGTGGGAGAAACGGCTAAAACGCTTTCTGAGCGTTTCGGCAAAGTGCTTCAGCAACGGCAGTCCATGACCATCAACCGTAATGACAAGTCCACATCTATATCTACGCAGATGGATAGCTTGATCCCTGCAAGTAAGATTAGTAACCTTACACAAGGAATGTTCGTTGGGGCTGTCTCTGACAATTTCGATGAGCGCATCGATCAGAAAATCTTCCACGCTGAAATCGTGGTGGATGTTGCCAAGGTCTCTGCTGAAACGAAAGCTTACCAGCCTATCCCCATCATAGCGGACTTCACAAACAAAGATGGCTCCGATAATCTCAAAGAGACTATTGAAGCCAACTACAAGCGTGTAA
>OLQD01002043.1_pt1 | contig 15367 bp, 10 predicted proteins | sample 1672841 | NCBI WGS metagenome assembly OLQD01 (sample SAMEA3136729, study PRJEB25190) | human gut metagenome | biome: human gut; feature: human-associated habitat; material: faeces | place: Austria | collected 2013 | reverse complement strand
GTCGTAGTCGTTCGTCCGTACGAAAACACCCACCTGTCCCCATTTTTTAGAGCCCGAAGGGGCACGATTCCCGATGTGTGATTTTGCATCCTTCCGTGTGAAAAGACCGACGGAAGGGAACGGACAGACAGGAAAATGGAACAGAAGGAAAAGAAACCGACGGGAATACCGTCAATGTGTATTTCGCGAATCGCGCGAGAAGGGCCTTCTCGGTCACCAATCCGTATTTTGGTGCAACCGCGGGCATTCTCAGGCGGTTCGTTTGACATTTTGACAAAATGATACAACCGCTTTCCAATTGTCAATTGACAATTGACAATGGACAATTATTCCATCATCGAACCATACCCACGCCGCAGGGCAATTGTCAATTGTTCCTTGTCAATTATAAAATAATATCATGTAAATTTGTCGCCGCATAAACACTCAAACCATTTGAACGATGAAACTCTAGACGTGTGGAACGATGACGAAGAATGACAAAGAATTTGAATATCTGTTCAAGAGCAACTACACCCGACTCTACTACTACGCGCTGACGTTTGTCGACGACACCGAGGTCTGTAAGGACATCGTGAGCGACGTGTTCGAGACGCTGTGGCACGACTATGACTCCGTGCGCCCCGACGGACGGATGGCGTACCTCTATGCCTGCGTCAAGAACCGGTGCGTGGACCACCTGCGCCGTAGGTCGGTGAAGCAACGCTACGTCCTGTTCTATGCCGCCGACGTCCGGGAGGGACTGCTCGGGACGGACCGCGAGCTGGAGGAACGGCTGCAACGGGTCGACAGGGTCATCAGCGGGATGCCGCCACAACGGCGCTTCGTCCTGGAACAGTGCTTCTTCCACAAGAAGTCCTACCGGGAGGTGGCTGCCATCCTGGGCATCACCACGGACGGCGTCAAACGGCACATCACCACGGCGCTGAGAAACCTGAGAGACGAATTTATGTTAAAGTGAGTACCTGAACCGGAGGCTCACACGTATAGGATTGTAAAGAACCTGACAATGGAAACAAACGACAAACATAGCGACGAGTGGCTCGACTGGCTGGAGGACGCGGACACAGCCGGCGACGTCGGCAGACCTGCTGACGAGAAGGAGCTGGAACGCCTGCGCCAGGCGGTGCACGACTGCAACGGGGTCTTCGCACGGAGGTTGCACGCGACGCCCGACACTGACCGCGCGTGGGAGGACTTCCGCCGACGGACGGATGGACGGCACCGGCGGCGCCGCAACGGATTCCTCGTGTGGGGCGGATGGACGGGCATGGCGGCATGCCTCGCCGTGCTGCTCTGGGTGTTCTTCACCCGTCCGCAGACCGACGGGCAGGCGGTGCTGATGTTCACTGCCGTGCACGACGAGCGGGGCGTGACCCTGTCGGCAGACAACGGGACGGTCTGGGAGCTGGACAAGCCGCAGGCGGCTGAGGCGCTGGAGGAACAGGGCATACGGACGGACGGACGCGTGGCGGACTACCGGGAGGTGGAACGTGTGGAGATGCAGACCCTGACCGTCCCCCGCGGCAAGGACTTCCACCTCGTGCTGGCGGACGGCACGGAAGTGTGGGTGAACGCCGAGAGCTGCCTGCACTACCCCTCGCGGTTCACGGGCGGCGAACGGCGCGTCCGGGTGGAGGGGGAAGCCTACTTCCGCGTGGCACGCGACGAGCGTCACCCCTTCGTGGTCGAAACGACGCAGTTCAGCACGCGCGTGCTGGGCACGGAGTTCAACCTGCAGGCTTACACCGACGCGCCCTCACACGTGACCCTCGTCCGGGGCAGCGTGGTGGTGCAGGACCCGGACGGACGGGAGGAAGTGAACCTGCAGCCGGGGCAGGAGTTCACGCTGAAGCCGGACGGCTCGTCGGAGCTGCATAACGTCGACCCCTATGCACGCACGCAGTGGAAGGAGGGATACTTCTACTTCGACCACGCGTCGCTGGAGGAGATACTCCGCGGACTGGGACGGTGGTACAACGTGGACATCGAGGTGAATGCCGACCCGGAGCTGCTCGACTTCCACCTGCACTACGTCGCCGACCGCAGGGGCACGCTGGAGGAGGCGTTGAAGCGCCTCAACGGACTGCAACGCCTGACAGCGGTCCTGGAGGGGAACCGCATCGTGCTCCGCTGACGGCTCAGGGCTGCAGCGGACGGCGCCCTGCCTTCCGGTACCAGAGGCAGAACCACAGGGTGGCGCCGATGACGGAGAGGATAGCGACGACGCCCGTGGCACTGACGGGGATGCCGAAGCCCTCGGGCGCGATGCAGATGTAGGTCGTGCAGACCGCCGTCATGAAGAGGGCGGGGAAGAACGTGACAAGGAAGGCAGGCTTCCGCCGCTCGCGCACCAGGTAGACGGTCACCGCCCAGAGCGTGAAGATGGACAGGGTCTGATTCGCCCAGGCAAAGTAGCGCCAGATGATGTTGAAGCCCTCGGCGTCGCGCAGGCTGTAGATGAGCAGCCCCACCGCCAGGGTGAACATGGGGATGCAGATGTAGAGGCGGCGTCGGATGGTGCGTTGCTCCATGCCGAGGAAGTCCGCCACGATGAGCCGCGCCGAGCGGAAGGCAGTGTCGCCGCTGGTGATGGGTGCGGCAATGACGCCGATGACTGCCAGCACGGCGCCCACAGTGCCAAGCCAGTCCTTCGTCAGGGCATCGACGATGACGGCGGCATTGGTCTCTCCCATCCCATGGTCCTGGAAGAAGCAGGTGGCTGCCGCCGCCCAGATGAGGGCGACGATGCCCTCGGCTATCATCGCACCGTAGAAGACGGGGCGCCCGTGGCGTTCGCTGGTCATGCAGCGTGCCATGAGGGGACTCTGCGTGGCGTGGAACCCGCTGATGGCTCCGCAGGCGATGCTGACGAACATGATGGGGAAGATGGGCAGCGTGTCGGCGTCGGGGTGGGTGTTCTCCAGCCCGTGCCAGAGCTCGGGCAACGCAGGGTGGTGGACGTAGAGCATCACGAGGATGCTGACAGCCATGAAGAGCAGTGCGACGGCAAAGAGCGGATAAATCTTGCCGATAATCTTGTCGATGGGGAGCATCGTGGCGAGGATATAGTACAGGAAGACAACGACAATCCAGAAGGTCGTGTCGAGCGCGTCGGGCGTCAGCTTGGCGAGCAGACCCGCGGGACCGGCGACGAAGACGGCTCCCACGAGAATCATCAGGATGATGGAGAAGACGCGCATGACCTGTTCGGTCGTCCGACCCAGGTAGCGCCCGATGATGTCGGGCAGGCTTTCCCCGCCGTGACGGAGCGAGAGCATGCCGGAGAGGTAGTCGTGCACGGCGCCGGCGAAGATGCTTCCGAGGACAATCCAGAGGAAGGATGCGGTGCCGAACTTGGCGCCCATGATGGCGCCGAAGATGGGTCCGAGGCCCGCAATGTTCAAGAACTGAATCATGAAAATCTTCCACGTCGGCAACGCGATGAAGTCCACACCGTCGGCTTTGGTCAGGGCGGGTGTCGGGCGGTCGTCGGGACCGAAGAGGCGCTCCATGAAGCGGCCGTAGAGGAAGTAGCCGGCGATGAGTGCCAGCAGGCAAAGTGTAAAGCTCAGCATAGTGTGTCTTTCTTTTTGTTCGTATACAGGTTCATCTCTCTAATAGTCTGACGCCGGAGAGGCGGTACAGGTTCCGGATTGTCATTCCGGCGCAAATGTAGGTGTTTTTTTGTTTCGGCGGAAGGGCTGACGGACATTCTTTCGGGCCGGCGGGAGCACAAACTTCAATTTTCTTTCAAATTTCTTCACTTTTGCAGTACCCATTTCCCAGGTGTGTACGTATAGAGGTTAAACAGCGCGAATATTTATTAACTTAACACGAATCATGCATGGAACAGCTACTTAAGCAACAACTGCATCAGAGAGTAAAATGGTGCCTGATGGTGGTGCTCGCGCTTTGCGTCAGCCTTCCCACCTCGGCACAGGGCACCTTGAAGGAGCGGCTCTCCTTCGAGTGTACGAATGAAAGCCTGGCATCGGCTTTCCGGAAACTGGAACAGGCGTCCGGCTACAAAATCCTGTTCACCTATGAGGACGTGCAGTCCTACCGTGCCACGGTGTCGGTGAAAGACAGTCCCGTGAGCGACATCATGGACGCACTCATCGCAGGGCATCCGCTGACCTACCGCCTGGAGGGGAGCTACATCACCGTGGTGCCTGCCCGACAGACGGGGAGCACCGGCGCCGCACGGTCTGCCACGGGAAAGGTGAGCGACGTCGGGGGGAACCCCATCCCGGGTGTGTCGGTGGTCTCGGACGACGGAAGCCTGAAGGGCATCACCAGCGCCGACGGAACGTTCGCCATCAACCTCCCCGCGGGGAAGGACGTGCGGTCGTTCGCCTTCTCGTTCATCGGTATGAAGAGCAAGACGGTCGCCTTCAAGGGACGTCCGCTGAACGTCACCCTGGAGGAGGACGCACAGACGATGGACGAGGTGGTCGTCACGGGTATCTTCGAACGTAAGAAGGAGGGCTTCACCGGCTCTGCCAACCGCATGACGGGCGACGAGATACGCAACCTCTCGTCGGGCAACATACTCAACGCCATCACGATGCTTGACCCGGGCTTCCGCATGGGAGACAACATGCTCTCGGGCTCCAATCCCAGCTCCGTGCCCGACTTCACCATGCGCGGACAGTCGAGCATGGGCGACTATTCGACCGACGAGACGGTCATCATGCGTGGCGACATCGACACGCGCCCGAACCAGCCGCTGTTCGTGCTCGACGGCATTATCGACGTCGGTGTGACGAAAATCATGGACCTCGACCCGGCACAGATTGAGAGCGTGACGCTCCTGAAGGACGCCGCCGCCATGGCCATCTACGGCTCACAGGCGTCCAACGGTGTCGTGGTTGTCGAGACGAAGGCACCCGAGGCGGGACGCTTGCGCGTGACCTACAACGGTAACTACAAGGTGGAGTATCCCGACCTGACAGACTACCACCTGCTCAATGCCGCCGAGAAGCTGGAGCTGGAACGGCGCGCGGGCTACTATGACGAGAGCGGGACCATCACCAACGTGGAGAACCGCTACGACGTGTACCGGCGCAAGTACCTGGAGGTGCAGCGTGGCGTGGACACCTACTGGCTCTCCCAGCCGCTGGAGACCGTCTTCGCACACCGCCACGGCATCAACCTGGAAGGCGGAACGCAGGAGCTGCGCTACAAGATATACGCCGGACTGAACGACGCCCCGGGCATCATGCGCGGCACGGGCGTGAACGGCAAGAGCGTCAGTGTCGACATCCGCTACCGCTACAAGGGACTGCTCATCAGCAACATCGCCTACGTGGACTATACCACCTCGGACCGGACGTCGCCCTACGGCACCTTCGACCAGTACGCGCGTCTGAACCCCTACTACCGCATTCGCGACGAGCACGGGCAAATCCAGCAATACCTGGAACAGGCAGTCTATGACGAGAGTGGTATCAACTCCGCCGGCATGACCGTGGGGAACCCCATGTACAACACGCTCTACAACTCCATCGACCGCAACGTGGCATTCGAGGTGCGCGACGCCTTCCGTGCCGAGTACTCGCCCCTGCAGAACCTGCGCCTCGCCATGGACCTCACGGTGACGAAGACCACGTCGGACACCGACATCTTCAAGTCCGCCAACCACACCGACTTCATCGAGGTGACCGACCTGGAGGAGCGCGGCTCCTATCGCTGGACGAACGCCACGTCGCTCGACTGGGACCTCGCCTTCACAGCCAGCTATAACAAGGTATGGCAGAACAGGCACGTACTCGCCACCTTCTTCCGCTACAACATCAAGGAGACCAAGGACCACAGCGCCGGCGCCTATGCCACCGGCTTCCCCAACGACAACATGGACGAAGTGTTCCTCGGTGCGAAGGTGCAGCAGAACGAAGGCAGTGAGAACACCACCCGCTCCTTCGGCGGCGTGGCGACGCTGAGCTACACCTATGACCAGAAGTACGCCGTCGACGTGAACGGGCGTATGGACGCCTCTTCGGAGTTTGGACGGAACAACCGCTACGCCCCGTTCTGGTCGGCAGGTCTCCGCTGGAACGCCGACAAGGAGAGCTGGATACACCGCCTGGGCTTCGTCGACGAACTGGTGCTGCGCGCCACCTACGGTGTGACGGGCGAACAGGGCTTCCAGGCTTACCAGGCACTGCAGATGTACAACTACTCCAACTCCATGCGCATCTACCAGAGCTCCGACGTGGTGGGCGCGCTGCTCTACGGCATGGGCAACCCGGACCTGAAGTGGCAGACGACCGACTCGTGGAACGTGGGCCTGGACTTCACCCTCTTCAACAACCGGCTGAGCGGACGCTTCGAGTACTACTACAAGCTGACGGAGAACACCGTGCTCGACTATTCGCTCGCACCCTCCATCGGCTTCAACACCATCAAGGACAACGTGGGCAACATCTCGAACGAAGGTTACGAGTTTACCCTGCGCTGGATGCCCTACTACAACGTGGCACAGCAGATGAACCTGAGCTTCGTGGTCAACGGAAGCCACAACAAGAACACCATCAAGAAGATTTCCAACGCCCTTCGTGCCCGCAACGAGGAGCAGATGCAGGAGGACCCCGACAACCCCAACAAGCTGTCGCGCCCCCTGCCGCGCTACGAGGAGGGCTACTCGCAGTCCATGATCTGGGCGGTCCGCTCTCTGGGCATAGACCCGATTACCGGACGCGAAATCTTCCTGACACGCGATGGCGAGCGCACCAGCGAGTGGAACGCAGCCGACCAGGTCCCCGTGGGTGACACCGAACCGGACCTGCAGGGCACCATGAGCCTCAACTTCAACTGGAAGGGGCTCAGCGTGAACGTCGCCGCACAGTACCGCTACGGCGGACAGTACTACAACAAGACCCTCGTGGACAAGGTGGAGAACGCCGACCTGCGCTACAATGTCGACCGCCGCGCCTACACCGACCGCTGGCAGAACGTGGGCGACCTTGCCGTCTTCAAGGCAGTGACGCAGGACGTCAACGGCTCGCAGACGAAGGCAAGCACCCGCTTCCTCATGGACCAGAACGAACTGGTGCTCAACACCATCAACATACAGTACCGCTTCGAGCAGCGCTACACTCCGTGGATTAAGCGACTCGGCTTGAGCAGCGCCAGCGTGGGACTCTACATGGAGGACCTCTTCCACTGGTCGACCATCCGGCAGGAGCGGGGCATCGAGTACCCGATGTCGCGCCAAATATCCATGTCACTCAACTTAACCTTCTAACACAACGTGCAAACAATGAGAAAACTATACTACCTCGCAGCCTGCCTGCTGGCGCTCTGCACCTCATGCAGCGACTGGCTGGACGTCAAGCCAAAGACGAACGTGGAGGAAGAGGACCTCTTCAAGAACGAACAGGGTTTCAAGGAAGCCCTCACGGGAATCTACATCAAGATGAGCGAGACACAACTCTACGGACGGGAACTGACCTACGGATTCCTCTCGCAACTCGCACAGAACTATCTCTCGGACGGTAATGAACTGGCAGACTACTACGAGGACACGTGGTACACCTACCCGTCGACGCGTACGGAGACCTACATCAACGACTTCTGGACGGAGGGCTACAACACCATCGCCAACATCAACAACCTGCTGGCGAACATTGAGAGCAGGGGCGACGTCATCGTCACCGACGGCTATCACGACCTCATCAAGGGCGAAGCGCTCGGACTGCGCTCATTCATCTACTTCGACCTGCTGCGCATGTACGGGCCCATCTACCGCGACAACGCCTCGTCGCCCTCGCTCCCCTACCGCACGCAGTTCGACCGCAACGTCGCCAAGCTGTTGCCGGCAACGGAGGTTATCGACAGCATCATCGACTGCCTGCATGAGGCGGAGGCCCTGCTGGAGAACGACCCGATGAACATCTCCTTCCCCACACACGGCGAGGACACCAGCATCGACCCCTTCCTCAACTACCGCTTCAACCGTATGAACAAGTATGCCGTCAAGGGAGAGCTCGCCCGCGCCTACCTGTGGAAAGGTGACAAGACCAATGCCGCCCGCTACGCACGGGAGGTCATCGACGCGCAGAAGCCCGGGGGAGGAGACATGTTCACCCTGATTTCCGATAACACACAGGACAAGATATGCTCCACCGAGCTGATGTTCGCCATCAATATGGACTCCAACACCTTTGCCGACCGCATCGAGAGCGAGTTCGCCATCACCATGTGGAACTACTACATCATCACTGACGTCAATTTCCTGTACGACATCTTCGACGTCGAGACCGACGGACAGAACGACATGCGCATGAAGGAGGGCATGGGCTTCAGCATCAACGCCAACGGCGCCTACACGCTGAAGTACAATCAGAACCAGCTCTTCTCCTTTGCCCTGGAGAACAACATCCCCCTCATCCGCCTGCCGGAGATGTACTACATCCTTGCCGAGTGCACGGACGACCTCGGCGAGGCGACCAGCCTCATCTCCACCGTGCGCACCATGCGCGGCGTCGACGCCCTGGAGACCTTCCGCAACGACACCGAGCGCATGCAGGCCATCGAGAAGGAGTACCGCAAGGAGTTCTATGCCGAGGGACAGCTCTGGTTCTTCTACAAGCGGCTGGGCTACAACACCTTCCTCGGCTGCCCCATTGCCAACATGACCGAGGGGCACTACCGTTTCCCGCTGCCCGACGACGAGATAGCCCTGGGCAACATCTACTAACCACCATACGCTAATGATTATGAAGAAGCTCACATACATCCTGCTCCTCTGCCTGACGGGGCTCCTGCCCGCCTGCAACGAGGAGGAAATCGCACCCTACAGCGACGCCCTGGGCATCAACTTCCTCGCCTGGGACAGCTACGGACAACCGGTAGACAACTACCAGAACCTGACCACGAAGGTCAACTTCTACAACTACTATGCTGCCAAGGGGATGGCATTCACCGACACCACGACGAAGGTCTGCGTGCAGCTCGAAGGCATCATCCCCGACCACCCGGTCAACGTACGCCTGCGGGTCGTCGAGGATGAGGGATACCCCCTCGCCGATGTCGTCCTGCCCGGAGACTCCGCCATCGCCGCGGGCGAATACCGGCGCACCATCACCTTGGGTATCCGCAAGCCCGAAGTGGCGGACACCGAGTACCGCGCCATCCTCACCTTCGACTATGAGAACTCCGACGTCGTGCCCGGCACGAAGGAACGTCAGCAGTACACCCTCATCCTCACCGACGAGACGGACTGGGAGTCCATGTACGTCGACAACGCAGACGAGTGGAACAGCTACTACGCCGCCACACTGGGCACGTTCGGACCCGTCAAGGCGCGCTTCATCCTCGTCGCCATGGGCGAGGCAGGCTACAGCGCCGACAACGTCAAGACCATCTACAACCTCACACAGATGATGCCGTCCTACGGCTTCGGACGTTACATGAGCATCCTCACCTCCGCCCTCGACGAGTGGAACAGCACACACGACACACCCCTCGCCGAAGCCGACGGCACACCGGTATCATTCCCTAACAACTAACGCCTATGAAGACCATCAGATATGCACTCTGCATCGCCGCCGCGACCCTCTGCGCGGGATGCTATGAAGACGAAGGCAACTACACCTACGACGACACGCTCGAAGACATCAGCGTCAGCCTCGACGAGGCTTTCAACGTCCGCATGGACAAGGAGGCGTTCACCTACACCATCACGCCCGACATCACCACGCCCGACGGCGACAAGTCGTACCTCGAATACGCCTGGACGCAAGGCTCTGCACCCATGTCGCTCCCGCAGGACACCATCTCCCGCGAGGAGGCGCTCACCGTGACCATCGACCCCGAGTCGGAGGACTTCAGCTACAACTACTACTTCCGCCTCTACGTGAAGGACAACCGGCGGGGCATCACCGTCATGCGACCGACGGAACTGGTCATCTTCAAGCCCTTCACCGACTCCTGGATCGTGCTCCACGAGACCGACGGACACGCCGAACTGGGCTCGGTCGAGTATGCCAACGGGGAAATCTTCATCACCCCGGACGCCTACACACAGGAGAGCGGAGCCTCCTTCACCGGACGGCCCGTCCGCCTCTACTCGCGCCAGTACAACACACAGAAGTACACCTGGCTCTATGAAGCGCCCTCGCAGCTCTACGTCCAGACGACCGACCTGTCGGAGTCGGGGCTGCTCAACCAGGTCGACGGGCTCAGCCTCATGGCGGACTGGAGCAGCCTCCTGCCTGAACACCTGCTGGGACTGGTCGACTTCGACCACATGCAGTGCTCCGCCTCGCAGAACGGCATGACCATGTGCAGCAACGGACACGTGTTCCGTGCCAACAACACCTCGCCCGTCATGTTCGAGATGCTGCCCTCCGTCAGCCTCTCGGGGGACTACTACATCGAGCAGGTGGCAGGCGGACCGCACACCGCCATCGCCTTCGACAAGCTCGGGCACCGCTTCGTCCACTGCAACCTCCAGACGGGAGACTCGTGGTCGGGCTATGCGCCCAGCGCGGACATGTATGGCGGGGAAATCGTGCCCATAACCTACCGCAGCGGACTGGACGTGGCAGACCCGAACGCCATCGATCCGCAGGAGGAGATTCTCAAGTTCGTCGGCGGGTACCACTACGAGGTCAGCGGCATCGCCCCCTGGCAGAAGTACTCCACCTACGCATGGACCGTGTCGCCCGACGGGCAGTCGCACATCTACGTCATGCGCTACTACTCGCTGACGCACTCTGACGTGGCGACCGTCTCCGGACGCTATGACTTCCCCACCCCCGAAGGCGTGGACCACCAGACACCCATGGCATCGGGACCGACGTACAGCAACCTGCTCTTCTACGCCGTGGGCAACAAGGTCTACCGGCTCGACTTCACCTCGGGCAACAGCACGGTCATCTACCAGCACGAGGACGCGTCGGCTGAAATCTCCGCCCTGCTGATGGCGCACAACTCCGTGTTCCAGAACGACGCCGACACCAACGGGGCGGACACCTACGGGCACCCCTTCAGCCGTACCCTCGGCGTGGCTGTCAACACCGGCGACGGACAGGGCCAGCTCATCGTCCTGCAGCTCAACACGGCGGGCAATGTGGACAGCGACCACACCTACCCCTCGACGCAGGTACACACGGGCTTCGGTCCCATCACCGACATCGCGTTCATCTGACCACTGTCCGCGGGGACATGCCGGGGCACACGCGACACGCCTGTCCCGCATGCCCTCCGGACGCATCCATCACAAGACTCAACCACCCAAAGACATACGTATGAAACACCTCATCCACACACTCGCGGCAGCCGCCCTCCTGGCGTCCGCCTGCCAGCCGGCACCTGCACCGACCACCGTACACCTGCAGGGACAACTCGTCGACATGGGCACGACCGACGTGCCGATGCGCTATGACGGGGCGGCATCCCTCGTCGGTGACAGCCGGGACATCATCCTGCACACCGACGCGGAAGGCCGGTTCGACACGGTCCTCACCCTGACTGCGCCGACGTACTACAGCATCAGCCGCAACACGCTCTACCTCACACCCGGCGACGACCTGACCCTACGCATCACGCAGGACAACCGGCAGGCGGAGTTCACGGGGCAGGGAGCGTCCGTGAACACCTACATGAAGGGACGGCTCTTTCCCAAGGGCGGCTCCTTCCTGGAGGGAGGCTCGAACCTGCGCCCCGACTTTGCCGGGACGAAAGCCCTCGTCGACAGCCTGGCTGCCGTCCGCCGTGCCCAGCTCGACACGCTGACGGGAGCCACCGACGCCTTCAAGCGGCTCGAAGGGGCACGCATCACAGCCGATGTCGCCAACAGCTTCCTGTCCTATCCGTCCTATGCCGCCATGCGCGGCTACCTGCAGATGACGCCGGAGAGCCTGGACTCCGTCTATGCCACGCTCAAGCCCGACCTCGTCCCGCTGCTCCGCACACTGACTGACGACGAACTGCTCGACGTGGCAGTCGTCCGCGATGTCCTCGGCAGCCTCGCTACGCCCTACACTCCCGCCCTTGAAGCCATCGCCGGCGAGGTGACGCTCAGCCCCCGTGCCCGGGAGCTCTATGCCGCCGCCGGACAGGTGAACCGGCTGCGGCACCGGGTCGACGAAGCGCAGTTGCAGGCTGCACGAGCCTTTGCCGACAGCCTCACCCACACGGACTTCGCCGACGAGCTGCGCGCCAAGCTCGACCAGGCAGCGCGCCTGCTGAAGGGGCAGCCCGCCATCGACTTCTCCTTCACCGACACCGAGGGCAAGGCACACCGCCTGTCCGACTTTCGCGGGAAGGTGCTCTACCTGGACTTCTGGGCGACGTGGTGCGGACCGTGCATCCAGGAGTCGCCCCACTTCGAGAAGCTCGCCACCCGGTTCAAGGATGCCGACGTGGTGTTCATCCCCATCTCGACCGACACCGGAAGGGAGGTGTGGCTGTCCTACCTGAAGGCGCATGACAAACAGCTGCCGCAGTACAACAGCACCGACGAGGCGCTCCGCACGGGCTGGAGCATCCACTACATCCCGCGCTTCGTGCTCATCGACCGCGACTTCAACATCGCCGACGCCTACGCCCCGCGTCCTTCGCAACCTGAAGCGGAAGAGGCTCTGCAAGGCCTGTTGGGCAATTGACAATTGACAATTGAAAATTGACAATTATCGCCTGATGGGTGCATACACACGCCGAAAGGCAATTATCAATTGTCGCCTGATGGGTGCATACACACGCCGGACGGAGACGGTTCCGTCCGTACAACCGGACGAAGGGGGTATATACAAACAGAGGAGACAGCATGGACGAACCATGAAGCTGTCTCCTCTTCATTAAAATGTTTTTGTGTATGATATATCAGTCCCTTCCGCCGTCCGTCCGGAGGAAAGTCCGCCGGGGGATGCGTGCGGGAGCTGGAAGGTTTAGGTCCTTACTTGATGTACTCTTCCCACTTCGTCAGGCGCATGTCTCCCGTGCGGAGGAAGGTGTCGTGCATGGCGAAGGCTGCGCTCAGGCTGTGGCGCGTGTGACCCTTCGCACTGCCCTTCACATAGTCCCACAACATCTCGCGGTACGACGGGTGGGCACAGTGCTCGATGATGAGCTCTGCACGCTCCATCGGGCTCTTGCCACGCAGGTCCGCCACACCCTGCTCCGTCACGATGATGCTTACGGAGTGCTCGCTGTGGTCGTGGTGAGAAACCATCGGGACAATGGCGCTGATTTTGCCTTCCTTCGCCACCGACGGGCAGGTAAAGATGCTCAGGTAGGCGCTGCGGGTGAAGTCGCCCGAACCGCCGATGCCGTTCATCATCTTCGTTCCGCAGACATGCGTCGAGTTGACGTTGCCGTAGAGGTCCACTTCCAGCGCGGTGTTGATGGTGATCAGACCCAGACGGCGCACGACCTCCGGGTTGTTGGAGATTTCCGAGGGTCGGAGCACCAGCTTGTCACGGAAGAAGTCGATGTTCCCGTAGATGTCGTTCAGGCACTCGTTGGTGACGCTGAGCGAGCACGTACTGCCGAACTTCACGCGTCCCTGCTTGATGAGCCCGACGACGGAGTCCTGCAACACCTCGGTGTACATTTGGAAAGCGGGGATGTCGGGGTTGCGTCCCAGCGCGCCGAGGACGGCGTTGGCAATGTTCCCAACACCGCTCTGCAACGGCAGGAAGGTGTCGGGGATGCGTCCGGCACGCATGTCGGCAGCCAGGAAGTCGGCCACGTTCTGTCCGATGCGGTCGGTCACCGGGTCAGGGGCAGTGAAGGCACGTGCCTCGTCCGGCTTGTTCACCTCGACGATGCCCACGATTTTCGCCGGGTCCACCTGCACGTAGGGCACACCGATGCGGTCGCTCGGCTGGTAGATGTCGATGGCGCGGCGGCAGGGCGGGTCTTGCGGCTCATAGACGTCGTGCATGCCGATCATGTTCTTGCTGTGTGCGGCATTCAGTTCGACGATGATGCGGTCGGCGAGGCGCGCCACGGTGGGTGCGATGCCGACGGCGGCGGTGAGATAGATTTTCCCGTCAGGTGTCACGTCGCACGCCTCGATGATGGCGGTGTCGACATGTCCCAGGAAGTTGTAGCGTACGCGTTGCGCCATCTGCGAGAGATGGAGGTCGTTGTAGGCTATTTCGCCGTTGTTCACCGCCTTGCGGAAGTCGGGGTTCGTCGTGTAGGGGGCGCGGAAGCGTATCGCCTTAGCACGCGAGAGCACGCCGTCGCACGAGTCGCCCGTGGAGGCGCCAGTGAGGATATTGATTTTAAACGGACGCCCGGCAGCGTGTTCCGCTTCGGCGATTTTTGCAATCTCGGGGGTGACGGCTTTCGGCGTACCGGCAGGTGTGAACCCGCTCAGTCCGATGGTGTCTCCGTCTTTGACAAGGGCGGCAGCCTCAGCTGCCGAGATGATGTGGTATCCCATACGCGTCAAAGGTGTTTTTTGGTTGGTTATGATTTACAGTTTATCAGTCGAAATGTCTGGGGAAGTCTCTCTCTCGGGAAGGGGTCGGTGCTCCGTTGGGAGCGTACCGCGGGGAAAGTGGTGGGGACGCATGTCCGTCGTCCGGGGCGGGTGGAAAGGCGTGGGGGACGAGCCGGCAAGAAAACAGGGTTGATGATAGATGCTTGCTTTGGTTTCACAGTCTGCTTGTCGATTCATCCCCTTAGTCCCCTCTTATACCTTTATATATAAGATTAATATTTCCGATTAAAAATCTCCGAGTAGATGAACGCCCGCCTGGCTTCTTCGGGTGAGCCGAGCCGTATGTCGTTGCCCGGCGTCCGCTTCTGCGGGTGTGGGACCTGCCTGCGTCCGTGTGGCGGACTTGGTGCCGCGGCTTCCGCTTCGGCAGGTTGTATCAGGGGTGGTGGCGGGCTTTTCTTCCCGGTCTTCACCCGCGGACGGCTGACGGGTGGTGCCTCGTCCGCCTCCCATCGCTCCTCTTCGTGCCGGGGCACGAGGACCTCCGGTTGCGCCACCGGCTTGGCAGGATTGCGCCGCCGTTCCTTGGCAAGCTCCTTGCGGACGTTACGTACGACCGCAAAGCCTATGATGGCGAAGATGACGATAATTTGGATGAATTCCATGGTTCAACTCTCCTTGGGTTACGTTGGATGTCCAAAGATAGGTATTGTTTTTGGGAAACAAAAGGAATACTGCACATTTTCTTCGAAAAGATGCAGGAAACGGTCCAACCACAACTCAATTGACAATGGACAATTGACAATGGACAATTGCCCTTCGGCGTAGGTATGAACCTATCAGGCGGTGAATGCAGGGGCGACATAACAGAATTGACAATTGACAATGGACAATGGACAATTGCCCTTCGGCGTGGGGGATGTGTCTACAAGGCGATAATTGTCCACTGTCAATTATCAATTG
>OLQD01002030.1_pt1 | contig 15417 bp, 6 predicted proteins | sample 1672841 | NCBI WGS metagenome assembly OLQD01 (sample SAMEA3136729, study PRJEB25190) | human gut metagenome | biome: human gut; feature: human-associated habitat; material: faeces | place: Austria | collected 2013 | reverse complement strand
CGATCTGCAGGACGAGGACTATGAATCCGCCATCGGCATGGTCCACAGCCGCTTCTCCACCAACACCAACCCCAGCTGGATGCGCGCCCACCCCAACCGCTTCATCCTCCACAACGGCGAGATCAACACCATCAAGGGCAACACCGACGCCATGCTGGCCCGTGAAGAGACCATCTCCTCCCCCATCATGAAGGAGGACATGAACAAGATCCTGCCCATCATCAACACCTCCGGCTCCGACTCCGCCATGCTGGACAACGCCCTCGAGTTCATGGTGATGAACGGCATGGACCTGCCGCTGGCTGTCATGATCACCATCCCGGAACCCTGGGAGAACAACAAGAACATCAGCCAGAAAAAGCGGGACTTCTACCAGTATTACGCCACCATGCTGGAACCCTGGGACGGCCCTGCCGCCATCCTCTTCTCCGATGGCGACGTGGTGGGCGCTGTGCTGGACCGCAACGGTCTGCGCCCCAGCCGCTACTACATCACCAAAGACGGCAGGATGATCCTCTCTTCCGAGGTGGGCGTGCTGCCCTGTGAGCCGGAAAATATTCTGGTCAAAGACCGTCTCCGCCCCGGCAAGATGCTGCTGGTGGACACCGTCAAGGGCGAAGTCGTGGACGACGAGAAGCTGAAGGAATACTACGCCAGCCGTGAGCCGTACGGCGAGTGGATAGACCGCAACCTCGTCCAGCTGAAGGACCTCAAGATCCCCAACATCAAGACCCCCAGCTACACCGGCGACGACCTGCTGCGCCTGCAGAAGGTGTTCGGCTACAAGTATGAGGACATCAGCACCCTCATCCTGCCCATGGCACGTCAGGGCGCAGAGCCTTCCGGCGCAATGGGTACCGATACCCCGCTTGCCGTCCTCAGCGGCCAGCACCCGCCGCTCTTCAATTATTTCAAGCAGCGTTTTGCACAGGTCACGAATCCGCCCATCGACGCCATCCGCGAGAAGATCGTCACCTCCACCAGCGTCTATGTGGGCGCACACGGCAACCTGCTGGAAGACAAGCCCGAAAACTGCAAGGTGCTCAAGGTCAACAATCCCATCCTCACGTCCACTGATCTTCTCCGCATCAAGTACATGAACGTCCCGGGCTTCAAAGTCTCCACTGTCTCCATCAACTACTACAAGAACACCAGCCTCGAAAAGGCCATCGACCGCGTTTTCCTGGAGGTAGACCGCGCTTATAAAGAGGGTGCGAACATCATCATCCTGTCCGACCGGGACATTGACGAGTACCATGTGGCCATCCCCAGCCTGCTGGCGGTTTCTGCCGTGTCCCAGTACCTCATCCGCACCAAGAAGAGCACCGCACTGGCTCTCATCCTCGAGAGCGCAGAGCCTCATGAAGTGCATCACTTTGCCGCTCTGCTGGGCTACGGTGCCTGTGCCGTCAACCCCTATCTGGCCCATGAGACCATCGGCCAGCTCATCGACGACGGCCTGCTGGACAAAGATTATTACGCCGCCGTGGACGACTACAACAAGGCTGTGCTGGGCGGCATCGTGAAGATCGCCTCCAAGATGGGCATCTCCACCATCCAGAGCTACCAGAGCAGCCAGATCTTCGAGGCCGTCGGCATCTCCAGGGACGTCATCGACAAGTATTTCACCGGCACGGTGAGCCGTGTGGGCGGCATCGGCATCGAGGACATTCAGGCTGACGTGGAGGCCCTGCACAACGCAGCCTTCGACCCGCTGGGCCTTGACATCAACATGCAGCTGGAAGACGGCGGCGCCCACAAGTTCCGCAGCGGCAAGGAAGAGCACCTCTTCAACCCCCAGACCATCCACCTGTTCCAGAAAGCCTGCTTCACCGGTGACTACGACACCTTCAAGCAGTTCACCCACACCGTGGACAACATGGGCCAGAACGGCGTCCATCTGCGCAGTCTGCTGGACTTCAACTATGCCCCCGACGGCGGCATCCCGCTGGACGAGGTAGAGCCGGTGAGCTCCATCGTCAAGCGGTTTAAGGCCGCTGCCATGAGCTACGGCGCACTGAGCAGCGAGGCCCACGAGACCATCGCCATCGCGCTGAACCGCCTCGGCGGCCGGAGCAACACCGGCGAGGGCGGCGAACCCGAAGAGCGCTACCACAGCGAGAGCAATTCCAAGATAAAGCAGGTGGCTTCCGCCCGCTTCGGCGTCACCAGCAAGTATCTTGTCTCGGCAGAGGAGATCCAAATCAAACTGGCACAGGGCGCAAAGCCCGGCGAGGGCGGCAATCTGCCCGGCGCAAAAGTGTACCCGTGGATCGCCAAGACCCGTCACAGCACTACCGGTGTCGGCCTCATTTCTCCCCCGCCGCACCACGACATCTACTCCATCGAAGACCTTGCAGAGCTTATCTACGACCTCAAGAATGCCAACCGCCACGCCAACATCAACGTCAAGCTGGTCAGTGAGGCCGGCGTCGGCACCATCGCTGCCGGTGTCGCCAAGGGCGGCGCACAGGTCATCCTTGTTTCCGGCTACGACGGCGGCACGGGCGCAGCGCCCCGCAACTCCATCAAAGATGCCGGTCTGCCCTGGGAGCTTGGCATCGCCGAGACCCACCAGACCCTTATCCTCAACGGTCTGCGCACCCGTGTGCGCATCGAGAGCGATTCCAAGCTGCTCTCCGGCCGCGATGTGGCCATCAGCTGTATGCTGGGCGCTGAGGAGTTCGGCTTCGGCACCTCTCTGCTGATGACCATGGGCTGCGTCATGATGCGTGTCTGCAACCTCGACACCTGCCCCATGGGCATCTGCACCCAGAACCCCGAGCTGCGCAAGCACTTCCGCGGCAAGCCCGAGTATATCATCAACTACCTGACCTTCGTGGCGCAGGAGCTGCGCGAATACATGGCAAAGCTGGGCATCCGTACCATCGACGAGCTGGTGGGCCGCACCGACCTGCTCCATGTCAAGCCTGCCCCTGCCAGCAGCCGGATGTCCAAGATGGACCTCGACTGCATCCTGCACAACCCCGCCATCGTCAACAGCAATATCCACTTCCAGAAGGAAGACACCTACGACTTTCATCTGGAAGACACTCTGGACATGAAGGTGCTGATGAAGAATTTCAAGCTCAGCAGCAAGAACCCCCAGAGCGTGAAGCTGGATGTCTCCAACACCGACCGCGCCTTTGGTGCCATCTTCGGCAGCGAGATCACCCGCAAGTACGGCAGCGACCTGCCCGATGACGTCTACACCGTCCACTGCACCGGTGCAGGCGGCCAGAGCTTCGGCGCATTCATTCCCAAGGGCCTGACGCTGGAACTGACCGGCGACTGCAACGACTACATGGGCAAGGGCCTCTCCGGCGGCAAGCTCGTCGTCCGCCCGCCCGAGGGCATCACCTTCAAGCCCGAGGAGAACATCATCATCGGCAACGTGGCACTCTACGGTGCCACCAGCGGCAAAGCCTTTGTTTCCGGTGTGGCCGGTGAGCGCTTCTGCGTCCGCAACTCGGGCGCTGTGGCCGTCGTCGAGGGCGTGGGCGACCACGGCTGCGAGTACATGACCGGCGGCACTGTCGTCGTTCTGGGCCAGACCGGCAAGAACTTTGCAGCCGGCATGACCGGCGGCATCGCCTATGTGCTGGATGAGAACTGGGACTTCTACCAGCGGGTGAACAAGGAGACCGTCAGCCTCGAGCCGGTGGAGCACAAGTACGACGTCGCCACCCTGAAAGAGCTCATCCGTGAGCACGTCGATCTGACCGGCTCGCCCCGCGGCAAGGAGATCCTGGACAATTTCAGCGAGTTCCTGCCCAAATTTAAGAAAGTCCTCCCCTACGATTACGACCATATGCTGCGGGTCATCGCCTCCATGGAAGAGCGCGGACTCGACGGCGAGCAGGCGCAGATCGAAGCATTCTACGCCGTGCAGAAGAACAAGTAAGGAGGGGAACATCATGGCAAAACTCACTGGTTTTATGGATTACACGCGCAAGACCAGCACGGATGTTCCGCCGCTGGAGCGCATTGAAAACTTTAACGAATTTCACATCTGGCTCTCCCGGGAGGAGCAGCAGACCCAGGCAGCGCGCTGCATGGACTGCGGCGTTCCCTTCTGCCAGGCGGGCATGATGATCGGCGGCATGGCCTCCGGCTGCCCGCTGAACAACCTCATCCCCGAGTGGAACGATTTGGTCTATCAGGGCAAGTGGGAACTGGCACTCCGCCGCCTGCGCACCACCAACCGTTTCCCGGAGTTCACGAGCCGGGTCTGCCCTGCCCTGTGTGAGGCCGCCTGCACCTGCGGCGACGTCACCGGCAGCAGCGTCACTGTCCGGGAGAACGAACACGCCATCGTGGAGACGGGCTACGCCAAGGGCTGGCTCCATGCCGCCCCGCCTCCGGCCCGCACCGGCAAGAGCGTGGCCGTCATCGGCAGCGGCCCTTCGGGCCTGTCGGTGGCCGAATACCTCAACATCCGGGGCCATGCCGTCACCGTCTTCGAGCGTGCTGACCGTGTGGGCGGTCTGCTGATGTACGGCATCCCCAACATGAAGCTGGACAAATCCGTCATCGAGCGCCGCATCAAGATCATGCAGGCTGAGGGCGTTGAGTTCCGCACCAACATGGATGTGGGCGGGGCTGTGGATGCCGCTGAGATTTTGAACAGCTATGACGCCATCGTACTCTGCTGCGGCGCTAAGAAAGCCCGCGATTTGAACGTCCCCGGCCGCGACGCGAAGGGCGTGTACCTCGCGGTAGACTACCTCACCAGCGTGACCAGGAGTCTGCTGGACAGCAAGTTTGCCGACGGCAGGGCCATCAACGCGGCAGGCAGGAATGTCCTCGTCATCGGCGGCGGCGACACCGGCAACGACTGTCAGGGTACTGCCCTGCGGCAGGGATGCACCGACCTCATGGCACTGGAAATGATGCCCCAGCCCCCGAAAGAGCGGGCCGCGAATAACCCCTGGCCCGAGTGGCCCAAGGTGCTGAAGGTGGACTACGGCCAGACTGAGTGCCTTGCCAAGTTCGGCAAAGACCCCCGCGTCTACCAGACCACCGTCAAAGAGTTTCTGAAGGACGACGCCGGCAACCTGACCGGCGCGGTCATCTCCTATCTCAAGCCCCAGCGTGACCCCGACACCGGCCGTACCAGCATGGTACCCACCGGCGAAGAGTTCACCTACGACTGCCAGCTGGCCTTTATCGCCGCCGGTTTCGTGGGCTGCGAGGACTATGTGGCCGAGGCGTTCGGCGTGGAGCGGAACGCCCGGGGCAATGTGGCCGACCATGGCTTCCGCACCAATGTAGACAAGGTCTTTGTCTGCGGCGATATGCGCCGGGGCCAGAGCCTCGTGGTCTGGGGCCTGCGGGAGGGCCGCGACTGCGCCGCCGAGGTGGACCGCTATCTGATGGGTTACACCAATCTGTGACCCTCTCCCCTATTTATGACATTCTCTTTCCTATCCTAAACAGAAACGGGAGCTTTCCTTCACCGGGAGGCTCCCGTTTCTGCATTTCGGGACTTTTATTTTCACAAAGTTTTCACAGTTAGCATTTCCTACCCACTTGAAACAGATACCCCCAAGTGGTAAAATCAGAGTATCGGGAGATTTACCCCCACAGGGTACATTTTCTCTTCACACCGATACACCCGGAAAGGAGTTATCTGCTATGACTGATGCTGAAAAAAAGCCCTGCTGCTGCGCCGCTGAGCCTACCGAAAAGGACACTGCCCCCTCCTGCTGCCGCCACAAGGACCGTACCCCTGAGGAGTACCGCGCCCTTGCCAACCGGCTGAGCCGCATTGAGGGCCAGGTGCGCGGCATCCGCGCGATGCTGGACAAGGACGTCTACTGCACCGATATTCTGGTGCAGGTGGCTGCGGTGAACGCTGCACTGAACGGCTTTTCCAAAGAGCTGCTGGGCCAGCACATCCGCACCTGCGTGGCCGACGATTTGAAAGCCGGCGAGACGCAGAAGCTGGACGAACTGCTGCAGCTGCTGCCCCGGCTCATGAAATGACCCCGTTCCGGGCATCCTATAAGAGGGAAAGGAATCCGCAATGGAACAATACAATGTCACGGGCATGAGCTGCGCGGCCTGCTCTGCCCGAGTGGAAAAGGCCGTGAAGAAGGTGCCGGGCGTCACGAGCTGCTCGGTGAGCCTTCTGACAAACTCCATGGGCGTGGAAGGCACAGCCTCCCCTGCCGCCATCCTCTCGGCTGTGCAGGAGGCAGGCTATGGCGCAAGCCCGAAGAATGCCTCTACCAGTAAGGCTTCGGACGCCAGCGCCGACCTCGATGCACTGGCTGACCGCGAGACACCGAAGCTCAAGCGCCGTCTCATCGCCTCGCTGGGCTTCCTGCTGGTGCTGATGTACTTCTCCATGGGCCACATGATGTGGGGCTGGCCCCTGCCCCACTGGTTCGACGGCAACCACGTCGCTATGGGCCTTGTCCAGTTGCTGCTGGCGGGCATCGTCATGGTCATCAACCAGAAGTTCTTCATCAACGGATTCAAGGGCCTCATCCACGGCGCACCCAACATGGATACGCTGGTGGCCCTCGGCTCCATGGCAAGCTTCGTGTGGAGCACTTACGCCCTCTTCGCCATGACCCGTGCCCAGGTGGATGGCAACGACGAGCTCGTCATGCACTATATGATGGAGTTCTACTTCGAGTCTGCCGCCATGATCCTGACCCTCATCACGGTGGGCAAGATGCTGGAAGCCCGCTCCAAGGGCAAGACCACCGACGCCCTCAAGAGCCTGATGAAGCTGGCCCCCAAGACCGCCACACTGGTGCGGGACGGCGCGGAAGTGACCGTGGCCATCGCCGACGTGCAGAAGGGCGACGTCTTTGTGGTTCGCCCCGGCGAGAATATCCCGGTGGACGGCGTAGTGCTGGAAGGCATCAGCGCAGTCAATGAGAGCGCCCTGACCGGCGAGAGCATCCCGGTGGACAAGGCCGTCGGCGACAAAGTCAGCGCTGCCACCACCAATCAGTCGGGCTTCCTCCGCTGTGAGGCTACCCGCGTGGGCGAGGATACCACGCTGGCTCAGATCATCAAGATGGTCAGCGATGCCGCCGCCACCAAAGCTCCTATCGCAAAAATCGCTGACACCGTGTCGGGCTTCTTCGTCCCGGCGGTCATCTCCATTGCCGTCGTGACCACCATCGTCTGGCTGCTGCTGGGCCATGAGCTGGGCTATGCGCTGGCACGCGGCATCTCCGTTCTGGTCATCAGCTGCCCCTGCGCACTGGGCCTTGCAACACCTGTGGCTATTATGGTCGGCAATGGTCTCGGCGCAAAAAACGGCATCCTCTTCAAGACTGCCGCCTCGCTGGAAGCCGCAGGCCGCACCCAGATCGTGGCGCTGGACAAGACCGGCACCATCACCGAGGGCGCACCCCGCGTCACCGACCTGCTGCCCGCTGAGGGTGTCTCCGAGACGGAGCTTCTGACGCTGGCCGCAGCGCTGGAAAGCCGCAGCGAGCACCCTCTGGCAAAGGCAGTTCTGGCCGACGCCGAGGCAAAGGCCATCACTCCCCCGGAAGTCACTGACTTCGCGGCCCTGCCGGGCAATGGTCTGGCGGCCAAGCTGGACGGCATGGACATCTATGCCGGCAATGCCGCCTTCATCCAGACCAAGCTCACCCTGCCCGCCGCACTGGCACAGCAGGCTGAAAAGCTGGCCTCTGAGGGCAAGACTCCCCTCTTCTTCGGCGGCGCAGGCCGTCTGCTGGGCGTTATCGCCGTGGCCGACACCATCAAGGAGGACAGCCCCGAAGCCATCCGTCAGCTGCAGAACATGGGCATCCGGGTCGTGATGCTCACCGGCGACAACCAGCGCACCGCCGACGCCATCGGCAGGCAGGCGGGCGTGGACGAGGTCATCGCGGGCGTCCTGCCCGACGGCAAGGAGGCCGTCATCCGCCAGCTGCAGGCCAGCGGCAAGGTGGCCATGGTGGGTGACGGCATCAACGACGCTCCCGCCCTCACCCGTGCCGACACCGGCATTGCCATCGGCGCAGGCACCGACGTGGCCATTGACGCCGCCGACGTCGTGCTGATGAACTCGAAGCTCTCGGACGTGCCTGCGGCCATCCGCCTCAGCCGCGCCACCCTGCGGAACATCCACGAGAATCTGTTCTGGGCGTTCATCTACAACATCATCGGCATCCCGCTGGCGGCTGGTCTGTTCATCCCCTTCGGTCTGACCCTGAACCCCATGTTCGGTGCTGCTGCCATGAGCCTGTCCAGCTTCTGCGTCGTGAGCAACGCCCTGCGGCTGAACCTGTTCGATTTGCACAGCACCAGGCACGACCACAAAACCGCTTCTCCTGCTGCTGCCCCGGTGCAGTCTGCGGCTGAAAATAACAAAAAATCGGACGCCGAAGCGCCCGAAGTCAAAACGGAGGATCATACCATGAAGAAGACCCTGAAAGTGGAAGGCATGATGTGCGGCCACTGCGAAGCCCGCGTGAAGAAGGCTCTGGAAGCCCTGCCCGAGGTGGACGAGGCCGTGGTGAGCCACGAGGCCGGCACCGCCATCGTCACCCTGAACGCCGAAGTGGCCGACGACGTGCTGAAGAAGGCCGTCGAGGACCAGGACTACAAGGTGACCGGCATCCAGTAAGCCAAAACCAGGCTCCCTTCCAAACGAGCGTGCGCATGGGCAGTGCCCCGTGTGCACGCTTGTTTTTTGTGTGTGCATAACGGCGGCGCTTTTCGGCCATACTCCCGGTATCTCACGCAGGAAAGGGAGTTTTTCTATGGACGAGCGGATGTTCTGTTTTCAATGTGAGCAGGCGGCGGGCTGCACGGCCTGCACCGGGGCAGCGGGTGTGTGCGGCAAATCGGCCGAGACAGCCGTCGCGCAGGACCGGCTCACCGGCGCGCTGATCACCTATGCCGGGCAGCTGGTGGACGCGGGCCGCGCCCCGGCCCCGGAGCAGGCCCTTTTGCTGATGCAGGGGCTGTTCACCACCATCACCAATGTCAACTTTGACGCCGCCACCGTGGACGCCCTCACCGAGAAGGTCCACGCCGCCTGCCCGGCCGTCGCGCCGGACTACGACATGCAGCGGCTGTGGCACGAGCCGGACCCGGACGTGCGCAGCCTGAAAAGCTTCGTGCTGTTCAGCCTGCGGGGCATGGCGGCCTACAACTACCACGCCCGGGTGCTGGGCCGCATCAGCCCGGAGCTGGACCGCTTTTTCTGCACCGCGCTGGAAACTCTGAGCGCCGAGGGCCTTTCCATGGACGAGCTGTGGGCGCTGGTGCAGAAGACCGGCGAAGCCAGCTACCGCTGCATGGAGCTGCTGGACGCCGCCAACACCGGGGCCTTTGGCGACCCGGTGCCGGTGGAAGTGCCGCTGACCATTGAAAAAGGGCCGTTCATCGTGGTTTCCGGCCATGACCTGTTCGACATGCAGCAATTGCTCGAGCAGACGAAGGGCAAGGGCATCCACATCTACACCCACTCGGAGATGCTGCCCGCCCACGGCTACCCGGAGCTGAAGCAGAAATACCCCCACCTGAAGGGCAACTTCGGCACCGCATGGCAGAACCAGCAGACCGAGTTTGAGGATATCCCCGCGCCCATCCTGTTCACCACCAACTGCATCATGCCCCTGCGGGAGAGTTACGCCGACCGGGTGTTCACCACCTCGGTGGTGTCCTACCCCGGCATCGTGCACATCGACGAAGGGCGGGATTTCTCCCCCGTCATCCGCCGGGCGCTGGAGCTGGGCGGCTACAAAGAGGACACCCTCGTGCCCGGCATGAACGGCGGCAAGGCCGTCGTCACCGGCTTTGCGCACGATGCCGTGCTGCGCCATGCGGGCGAGATCGTGCAGGCGGTAAAGGACGGCAAGATCCGGCACTTTTTCCTGGTGGGCGGCTGCGACGGCACACGGCCTTCCCGCCGGTACTACACCGAGTTCGCCAAGCTCACCCCACAGGACACGGTGATCCTGACGCTGGCGTGCGGCAAGTTCCGGCTGAACGATCTGCCTTTGGGCAACGTGCCCGGCACCGGGCTGCCCCGCATTCTGGATGTGGGCCAGTGCAACGACGCCTACAGTGCCATCCGCATCGCACTGGCGTTGGCAGACGCCTTTGGCTGCGGGGTGAACGACCTGCCGCTCTCGCTGGTGCTGTGCTGGTTTGAGCAGAAGGCCGTGTGCATCCTGATCGCGCTGCTGGCGCTGGGCATCAAAAACATCCGGCTGGGGCCCACCCTGCCCGCCTTCCTCTCGCCGGGGGTGGTGCAGGTGCTGCAGCAAAAATATGACCTGAAAGCCGTCACCACGCCGGAAGACGACCTGCACGCCATTCTGGGCGGCTGAGCACCCCGCCGGACATTTCCCCTGTCATTTCCGCTTTGCTCCCGGTATTTTCCGGGAGCTTTTCATTTGTTGCAATTCGTGCACGTTTCCGGTATTTTTTGGCATGGATGCACGTTTTCAGGACCGTTTCGGCAGCACATGCCGGAGAAACTCCGGTACCGTTCCCAATCGGCGCAAAAAGCCAGCTTTTTTGTGGTGCAAAATCTTTCGGACCCCTTGTTTTTCCAGAATTCAGATGGTAATATATGAATGGTGCACAAAATGCACCATATTTTAGAAAGAAGGAGGTAATAAATTATGAAAAAAAGATGGTTCGTAGTGATACTGACCATCGGATTGCTGCTTTGTGTCATGCCGCTGAGTGCGCTTGCACTGAGTTCCGACCCCATCACGGATTCGGACGGCACCATTATTGGCTGGGAAGACCTTTCCACCGATCTCTGTTCCTTTGATCTTTCAGAGGAACAGACCCCGGTGGCTGTGGACCCCGGCACAAATGCTGCTTCCGGCCCGGCGGAGACGGACCCGGTGGAGGACCCGGTGGAGACGGACCCGGTGAAGGACGCTGCGGATGCAAACAGTGCGAAAACAGCGGCGGCCGCGACAACGCCGTTTGTGGAAGACCTGTATGCAGACGACCCCATCCCCGATCTCTACGCGGATACGACCGACTCTGCGGACGGCACAGGCAGCAATCAGGCTGTGTGTGCGATCAATGGCAAAACCTATGCAACGCTGACCGAAGCGATCGCTGCGGCACAGAATGGCGCCCAGATCGACTTGCTGCAGGACATCGAACTGACGGAAGGTCTTCGCTTTGAGAACAAGAAGCTGACCATTTCCGGCGGTAACACCCACACGCTGACGCTGAAGGAGAGTGGTATCTATGCAAACTCCAGTGATATCACGTTCAAAGATCTCACGCTGACGATTTGTGCCCATACAAATCCCATTGGCGCTGGTGGTGCTAACCTAATCACCCATTCCAGCAAACTGCGTTTGAGCCATGTGGAATTTGAGTTGACAGAAGATCAGTCCTCTGGCCACGGCATTTTCCTGGAGTCCGACAGTGATTTGTATTTTGAAGACAATACATATGCTGTGATCAGCGGCTTTGATGCCGAAGAAGCCAGCGGCATCTACGCAGAGAGTTACAGTGAAGACGGTCACGGCATCTGGGTCACTTCGTCTTCTCTGAAAGTCACCGGCTGTGGCTGGTACGGAATGACCATCGACCCCATCAATCTCACGCTGGACAATGCCGATGTCTATTTTACTGGTAACGGTCTCTACGGTTATGGCGGTGCTCTCGGCTGTTATGGTGTAGGAAGCTATGGCGGCACGTTGACCATGATATCTTCCACGCTCACCGCAACCAATAACCCCGGCGGGTGGTATGGCTATGCCGTTTATGCTGGTGTCCTTGATATGGATGCTGCTTCTACGTTGTATGCTACTGACAGCGGCGGCTCTGGCGTCGGCATTGGCAACAGCCGTGAAGATGAAAGTCATATTCGTGGACGGGTTATCTGCACGGGCAACGGTAAGGCTGACCTTTATGGTGCCACCGGCGGTTTTGTCGTGCACGCACAGCATGACGATGCCACCTACGAAGGCAACGTGACCATCGAATCCGGTGCGTATATCTATGCCCGCAACAATTTTGGTTTATCCGGCCTTTTAAACGAATGGATTCTGAACATTGAAAGCGGTGCAACCGTCATCGTCGATGACAATAGCCAGCTCGGCTTTGCAAACAGTTTCGATGCCCGTACTGCCATTAAAAGCGGTGCCAATGTCTCCGCAAACAATAATGATGTCGGCATCTACAACTATGCAGGCGGTGGTGATCTAGCGTGGGCAACAGGTTTCTTCCTTATTGAGGGCGGCGCACATGTCACTGCCAACAACAATGCGTCTGCTGGCATTTACAACACCGTCTACGGAAATTTCTCCACCCCTGCAGATGACTACTTTACAATTCAGAGCGGTGCAGATGTTTCTGCCGACCGTAACGAAGGCTACGGTATTTACAATGACGGTGGAGTTTTCACCATAGAAAATGGCGCAAATGTTTCTGCCGACAACAATAAATCTTTCGGCATTGGTAATTCCCTCGGAACGTTTATTGTAGCGACCGGTGCAAATGTTTCTACCGATAACAACAATTCCTACGGTATTTATAACACCAATAGTGGAACGTTTACTGTAGAAAGAGACGTTGACCTGCAGGTCGAGCACAACAAGAGCAGCGGCATTGTCAATAAAAAGGGTGCAACGCTGACTCTGCTTTCAGGCCGTGTTCGTTATAACACCACTTCTCAGGATGGCGGCGGTCTCCGAAACTATGCCACTGCGACCCTTTCGGATGACGTACAGCTGTATAACAACCATGCAGAAGTTAGCGGTGACGACATTGAGAATGGTGACGGCGCCACCATTACCTTTGGTGCTACCGGCAGCGACTGGGCACTGGACGGTTACCCGGACTGCTACCACCCCATTGACGGCTGGTACGATGACAGTGACAACACCCGCTGGAACGCCCACGCGGAGGCCGTAGCGGACCTGCACATGGTTCTCGTCGAACCCGTCACTTCTTATACCAACCGCCTGTCCCTCAAGGCCGCCCACGGCCCCACCGGCAGCCTGATCGTCCACAAGCAGACGACCGGCGAACAGCTGGTGGACGACTGCGACGCCGAGTTCACCTTCGTGCTCACGCTGGACGATGAGACCATCGACACCGTGAACGACGAGCGGTACGGCGTCCGGTTCGAAAACGGCAAGGCGACCTTCACCCTGAAAGACGGCGAAAGCAAGACCATCGAAAACCTGCCTGTTCGCATGGGTTACACCATCACCGAGCAGTCCAAGGGCGGCTGGCTGCTGGCCCGGGTGGACGGCGACGCCGAGGGCAAAGTGCCCTACCGCGCCACCGCCGAGATCGCGTTCGTCAACGAAAAGCAGACCGCAACCGGTTCCCTGGTGGTCACCAAGGAGCTGGCCGGTGAGCTGGACGCCGACGACGCGGACACCGTCTTCAACTTTATGCTGATGCTGGATGACAACACCATCACCACCGCAGACGCAGAAGAATACGGCGTGCAGTTTGAAAACGGCATCGCATCCTTCTCGCTGAAGGGCGGCGAAAGCATCACCATCGCAAACCTGCCTGCAGGCGTTGGCTACACCATCGCCGAGGTCCGCCAGACCGGCTGGACCCTGCAGAGCGTCAGCGGCGCAGACACCGGCGTTGTGCCCAAGAATGACACCGCCGAGATCGTCTTCACCAACCTGAAGAACGGCACGGACATCCCCGATGTCCCGGTCGTCCCGACGGAGCCCGAGGAACCCACGGAGCCCGAGACCCCGGAGACCCCGGAGACCCCCGAGGAGCCTGCAGAGCCCGACGCACCTGCACAGGACGAGACCCCCGGCGAGGAACCGGCTCAGGACGACACCACCGTGCCTGCCCAGCCGGCTGAGACCCCCGCACAGGATACCACCAAGGCCGACACCCTGCCCCAGACCGGCACCACCGGCTGGCTGGCTGTCGTGCTGATGAGCTTCGGCTTCGGCCTGCTGGCCTGCGGATGGTTCTTCACCCGCAAACAGCGTGCTGCAAAGCACTAAGGGCGGAAAAGCCACACGAGCGCACACAAACCGCTGCATCCCCTGCCCCGCAAAGGCGGCCGGATGCGGCGGTTTTGTTTTGTACGGTGCACAGTTCGGGCCGTTCGCGGCGTTTCGCACAAGAAGCGGTGGAAAGCCGCCATCATATTTGGTGCAGCTGTCACTTGAAGATTTTTCAGCGCCCGCTATAATAGAAAGTACCGGAACAAAGGCGTTCCGCAAGGGTAAACTCTGCCCTTGCGGGGCGCTTTTCTTTTTTGTCAGAATGCGGAGGGTGCCGCATCCGGTGAGGATTTTGATAAAGGATGGGAAAGTCTATGGAAAACTTTACAGAGCAGAAAAACACCCTTGGCCTGTACGATCCACAGTTTGAGCACGACGCCTGCGGCATCGGCGCTGTGGTGGACATCAAGGGCCGCAAGAGCCACCAGACCGTGGACGATGCACTGGCCATTGTGGAGCGGCTGGAGCACCGCGCCGGTAAGGATGCCGAGGGCAAGACTGGCGACGGCGTGGGCATCCTGCTGCAGATCAGCCACAAGTTCTTCTCCAAAGTGGCCGAGGAAATGAACATCCGCCTGGGCAACGAGCGCGAATACGGCGTGGGCATGTTCTTCTTCCCCCAGAACGAACACCTGCGGGCCCAGGCCATGAAGCTGGGCATTAAGGACATCAAGCAGAAGGGCGGAGACATTCTCTTTGTACTCACCAGCCTGAATTTCGATGCCGTAGGCAGCCTGTGCTCCGATGCGGACTACAAGACCCGAGTAGTCTTCCTGGCCAACGCCAAGGAGCCCACGCTGAAGCTGAAGCTCTCCGTCGGCCCCGACAGCCTGAAGCAGGCCAAGGCCTTCGTCGCCAAATACCAAAGCTGCTGCAACAGCTGATATCTTTCTGTCTTAAAGAAATATTATGTTGTGTCCCCGGAAAAACCATGCTATAATTATGGTAACTTATGGAACCTACAGGAGGATTTTCCATGGAGAAAGAACCCCATGTTTTTGAAGAGGACGACGAGGCCTTTCTGCGCTCCCTGAATGCACTGCTGGAGGAACCGGAGCCCCAGGAAACGCAGGCCCCCCAGGATGCTCCAATGCCCAAAAAGCCGCAAGTCGGCAAAAAGAAAATGCCGCCAACAACAGGCGGCTTCTGGAAAAAGCTGGGCATTGGCACTGCCATTGCTGCCGCTGTGGCCCTGGCCTGTGCCCTGGGCATTCCGGCCGTTACCCGTATTATGGACCCATACAATGGGCAAATCGTCTCCGATGTGTCCGTCGGCGGCGTGGAAATCGGCGGTCTGACAAAAGGAGAAGCAAAGAAGGCCCTGCAAGCCGCCTTTGGCGAGCAATTTTCGCAGAAGACTATGGAAATCAACTTTTCGGAAGCGGGCACCGTGCTGGAAAAGCTGAATATCCGCTACCCCGCCAATTCCCTGCTCATCTCGCCGGAGGAATCCCATGCA
>OLQD01002023.1_pt1 | contig 15464 bp, 14 predicted proteins | sample 1672841 | NCBI WGS metagenome assembly OLQD01 (sample SAMEA3136729, study PRJEB25190) | human gut metagenome | biome: human gut; feature: human-associated habitat; material: faeces | place: Austria | collected 2013 | reverse complement strand
CATCATTACTGACATCGATAGCGATCAGCCCTGAGCCAATTCCATCGATCTCACTGTTCATCTGATTCTTCGTTCCTTCGCCGATGGAAACGATTGCAATGACCGAAGCAATGCCAATAATAATTCCCAGCATGGTAAGAAATGAACGTCCTTTATTTGCCCGGATATTCTGGACAGCCATTTTTATATATTCATATAATCCGCCCATCAGACACCTTCTTCTGCATTATCTGTCTCTGTATTTTCACCATTCACATCTCCGGATCTATCAGCAGCTTCTGCCTGCATTCCCTCTTCCAGGGAACCAAGGTCACGGATAACTTCATCACCTTCTTTAATGCCGTCAAGCACTTCTACATATTCGTCCGAACTGATTCCTGTTGTGATATCCTTTTTGGTAATAACCCCATTCTCAAGTACATAACAGAAAGAGCCCTCTTTTCCTATATTAACTACTTCAGACGGAAGTACAACTACATTGTCCGCTTCTTCCGCATGAATTGTTACTTTGGCATCCACGCCAAGGAAAATATTCTCATCCGGATTTTTAATTCGAATATCTGCAGAAATCAAAGAAGCACCTTTTTCATTCTGAGTAGCAACATGGCTGATACTCGTTACTTCACCTTCATAAGTTTTTCCTGCAACGGTGATATCCGCAGACTGACCTTCTTTCACTTTATCATAATCGTATTTCGAAACATTTACATTCACATCTACTTTATCAGTATTCTGTAAGGTGAACAATTCCATTCCCTGTGTTGCAGTTGCACCTTCAACCACAGAAACTTTTGTAACCACACCATTAAAATCAGCCTTGATTCCTTTCTTTGCTGCTTCTACAAGTTCCTGTGCAGACATCTGATCCAGTTCAGAAAGATTATTGGTAATTTCCATTTTTTCTTTTTCTTCTTCAGTCACAGCACCCGTATCTGCTTCTGCAGCCGCTTCCTTCGAGGAAAGTTCTGACTGAAGTTCTGCAAGATTATTACTTGCTTTTTCAAGTTCATTCTCCAGTGCAGTAGTATCCGCTGTCACAGCAGTATCATCCGTGCTGGAAGAAGCAGATGCAGAAACATCTGCAGACGTTCCGTCAGAAACAATGTCAGCCTCGCCGGTGAAGTCAGACATTACCGGAGCAGCCGGCTTCTGCGCTTTATAATCTTCATAAGCTGTTTTTGCATTCTGATATGTAATCTGCGCTTCACTTCTCATCTCCTCTGCTATCTCAAGTGCATTTTCATTATCATCACTCTGGTCTGCAGACCACGCCTGAAAAGCCATCTGATAACTGTTCTCTGCCTGATTGTAATCCGACTGTGCCTGATTCATTTCATTGTTCAGTGTATTCAGCTGATTTTGATACGCAGGAAGGGTTTCATTCTGATATGTAGTCTGTGCCTGTGCATATTCACGCTGTATTTCCTGCTGCTGTGCCTCCTGTGCGGCAGCTGCATCTGCCTGTTTCTTTGCAGCAGCTTTGGAAGATGCTGCCTGTGCATTGGCATTTGCCTGTGAGATCCTTGCTTTCAGACTTGCAATATAATTTTCCTGAGCGGCAACCTGCTGTTTCAGGCTTGCCGCATCACCTGCTGCATTCTGTTGCTTCCGAACCGCCTCATCCGATTTATTTAAAGTATTTTTCATATCCAGTTTTCCGGACTCTACATTCAGATCAGCTTTCTTCGCCTCTCTCTCCAGGTCTTTCTGATCAAATTCGATCAGGCTGCTTCCTGCTTTTACAGTTTCACCTTCTTTCAACGCAGCTGTATCAACTTTGGCATTGACAGGAGAAAAATATGTTTTCTGTTCTTCACTTACTACTGTACCACTGATTTCTACCGTTTGCTGAACATTATCACGGACAGCTGATACTGTTTTCACCTGCGGAATTGCCGAATCCGCTGCATTCATACTTCCATAGATATTGACACCGGCTACTACTGCCACGATCAGAACCCCAACTCCGATCACCAGTTTCTTTCTGGACTTTTTCTTTTTCATTATGCCTCCTCCTGGTCAAAATCCGGATTGATCGTATCCGATTCTATCTTACCATCCATAATACGCACTACACGTCTTGCCTGTGCTGCAATACCATTATCATGCGTGATCAATATTACTGTTCTTCCTGTTTTATGCATTTTCTTTAAAATTGCAAGAATCTCCTTACTGGATGCAGAATCCAGGTTTCCTGTCGGCTCATCTGCAAGAATGACCGGAGGCTGTGCAGCGATCGCTCTTGCAATTGCCACACGCTGCTGCTGCCCACCGGACATCTCACTTGGCTTATGATCCATACGTTTTTCCAGGCCAACCATTTTCAGAGATTCGATAGCCAGTTCATGTCTCGTCTTACGATCAATTCCACGATAGATCAACGGCAATTCTACATTTTCAATTGCATTCAGATTTGCAATAAGATTAAATCCCTGAAAGATAAATCCGATTTCACGGTTTCTTACCTCCGAAAGTTCATTGTCCGTCATTTCGGACACATCAGTCCCGTTCAGATAATACTTTCCCGAGGTAGGCACATCGAGACACCCAAGCATATTCATAAAAGTTGACTTGCCAGAACCTGATTGCCCGATGATTGCCACCAGTTCTCCTTTTTTTATTTCAAGGCTCACATGATCCAGGGCTCTTACTTCATTTTCGCCGGGATTATAAATCTTGCAAAGGTCTTCCACCTTGATCAGCGTATCATTCATATTCTGCATTCTCCTTTGATGTCGCTGTTTATTGTTTCTGTATTATGCTTATTTTTTTCTGACACCAGAATCTCTGTCATGCATTTTCAAGAAACGCTTTGTATGCTTTCTTCGCCTCATAAATATCGGCTTTGCTTGTTACTTCCCACGGTGCATGCATACTCAGGACCGCCACACCACTGTCTATCACATTCATTCCGTAAAGTGCTGCGATATAAGCGATCGTTCCGCCGCCTCCCACATCTACTTTGCCAAGTTCTGCTGTCTGGAAGGCAACATTACTGTCATCAAAAATGCAACGTACTTTTGCCACATACTCTGCATTGGCATCGTTAGATCCGGACTTTCCTCTTGCACCTGTAAATTTATTAAGAACGATTCCTCTTCCAAGATATGCTGCATTTTTCTTTTCGAAGCATTCTCCGTAAGCCGGGTCATAGCCTGCACTTACATCAGAAGAAAGCATAAAGGAATTCTTAAGAGTTCTTCGGAGTGCCAGTCCGGAATAACATCCCATAGCTTCTAGAAGCTCTGCCACAGTATTTTCGAAGAAATTAGACTGCATGCCAGTAGCTCCTACACTTCCAATTTCTTCTTTGTCCGTCAAAAGACAGCAGCTGGTACGTTTTGGTGCTTCCATCTCAAGCATTGCCACAAAAGAAGTATATGCGCAGACACGGTCATCCTGTCCATATGCTGCGACCATACTGCGGTCAAGTCCGCAGTCACGAGCTTTGCCCGCCGGAACGATCTCCAGTTCTGCTGAAAGAAAATCCTCTTCCTCTACACCATATTTTTCTCCCAGAATCCGAAGGACATTATTTTTGACTGCTTCCTTCTTCTTCTCGTCCTTTTCCTCTTTCAGTGGTCTGCTGCCGATCAGAATGTCAAGATTCTCGCCCTCGATCACCTCTGCGGCCTTTTTCTGGAGCTGTTTACCTGCAAGATGAATTAGAAGATCTGTGATATATACGACCGGATCATCCTCATCTTCACCAACATTCACATTTACTACTGTACCATCCTTCTTCACGATCACACCATGAATCGCCAATGGAAGTGCTACCCACTGATATTTCTTCACCCCGCCGTAATAATGGGTATCCAGATATACCAGATCCGTATCTTCATATAAAGGATTCTGTTTTACATCCAAACGTGGAGAATCAATGTGTGCTCCAAGAATATTCATTCCCTTTTCTATCGGTTCCTGTCCGATATGGAACATAGCCATGATCTTTTTCATGCCGACAGCATAGATCTTATCTCCGGCTTTGATCTGCTCACCGGATGCAAGTTTATTTTCTAATGAAACATATCCTGCTGCTTCTGCTTCTCTGGTAAGCTCCAGGACACATTCACGCTCTGTCTTACCGGCATCCAGAAATGTACGATAATTTTTTGCAAGTTTCTCCAGTTCCTTCTCATCTGCTTCCTCATAAGAAAGCCATGCATTTCTTCTTTCCATAATATATAAAACCACCTTTCGTTTGATTCTCAAAATTCTTTCAACATTATACCCCAATATTTTACGTATTTCTACATTCTTCCAGATTCTTAATAAAGATATAAGATTTGTATAAGGAATTTGGCTCTTCCTATCATTTTCTTCACAGTCTCTTTTTTATTATATCCCGAATCGCTTGCATTTCTGCATCTTCCCGCTCTATAATAATTTTGTTTTTTCAAGAATGCTTCCGGCTTCATAATAGTTACAGCCGGACTTTAAATGTACCTTAAATACACAGATAAATCACACTTTTTATAAAGGAGTTTTTCATGCAGCAGGCAACTGAATTAAAAAAGCAGCTTCAATCCATCCACAGAAAAAGTTATCCCGCCTACAAATCTCTGAAAGGCAGTTACCAATTTGGGCATTATATCCTTTCCATCGATCATGTACAGGGAGATCCTTTTGCATCTCCCTCCCACATCAGTGTCCATATTTCCCGCAAAGATGCCGGTTTTCCGGATGCCTACAGCAAAAACAATCTCACATGTATCACCCTTGCCGACCATCTGACGCGCCAGTTTGAACAGCAGATAAACCACTATTCCTTCCGTGCAAAAGGTTCTGGTAAAAGCGGTCTGATTTCCGTCAGCCACTGTGGACAGGAAATCCTTTCCAGAACCGCATGTGAAATCACATCCAAAGGCATCACTGCCAGATTTTTTATTGGTTTTCCTGCAAATGGCCGTACCATTAATGCACCCGAACTGGAAAAGATTCTGTTTGTGTATCTTCCGAAGTGCGTGGAAATGTCTCTGTATCACAGAAAAGTTCCGGAAAGAGAGACCGAGCAGGTGATTTGTTTAAAAGAGGATCAGAGGGTAATAAGGGAAGAATTAAAGAAAAGAGGTCTGATCGCATTTGTGGCAAATGGTTCGATTCTGCCAAGACAGAGCGGAAATTCTGATCTGCCGATGAAGGATGCCGTCCCGTTTCAGTCCCCAAAGAGCATGGAAATCACCATACAGCTTCGACATCGTGGTTCGATCACAGGTATGGGGATCAGAAAAGGGATCACGCTGATCGCCGGCGGCGGTTATCATGGAAAATCGACGCTGCTTGAGGCACTCGAAAAAGGTGTTTACGATCACATCGCCGGAGATGGAAGAGAATTTGTGATCACGGATGATACTGCCTGGAAACTTCGGGCGGAGGATGGCAGAAAGATTAAGGATGTTGATATTTCGCTGTTTATCAATCATCTTCCAAATGGAAGAAATACCAGAAGATTTTCTACTCTGGATGCCAGCGGCAGTACCTCACAGGCGGCAAATATTATAGAAGCGATCGAGGCGAAAAGCCAGGTTCTGCTGATTGATGAAGACACTTCCGCAACGAATTTTATGGTGCGTGATGAGCTGATGCAGCGTGTGATCCAGAAGGACAAGGAGCCGATCACGCCGTTTCTGGAGCGGGCGAGAGATCTCTATGAAAAGGCAGGCATCTCTACGATCCTGGTAGTCGGAAGCTGTGGTTCGTATTTTTATATCGCAGATCAGATCATTCAGATGGACAATTACTGTCCGGTGGATATTACAGAGAAAACCAGAAAACTGCTGAAAGAATATAAAAAAACGGACTGTGAGGCAGAAGGCTTTGCACTGCCGTCTGAAAAAAGAAGTATATCCTTTGGAAGATCTGTGGTACGAAGGAAAAATTACCGCGGAACCGGTATGGTAGAAGAACACGAAAAATTAAAAGTGATGGGAAGAGAAAGCCTGATGCTTGGCAAAGAACAGCTGGATCTTCGCTATCTGGAACAGCTTGCGGACCGGGAACAGACCCAGACACTGGGGTATCTTCTCAAATATGCAAAAGAGCAGTACAGCGGCAAAACAACAGATCTTACGGCACTGATGGAATCCCTGATCCGGAAACTGGAAAAAGAAGGGATCGGAAGTGTGAGCGGGCAGAAAGAGATTCCGGCCGGGATGGCAATGCCACGAAGACAGGAGATTTATGCGTGCTTTAATCGCTTCTGACCCTGGCATCTTTGAATCGTTACAAAAATATTACAAATATTTACAATTTTACATATTTGTATCAAAATTGTTATGTACCATGTATGTGTCGGGGGATCTGGAAGTGCAGTACATGAAAAGATTGCCCACGACATTCTTGAAAGCATTTGTCAGGAGATGACAGGCGGAGAAAATGTGAAATGCTGAAGAGAAAGCGTGGGTGTTTTCTGTTCGGTTCGATGATAAAGGAGGTACAAAACGTATGAAACGCAGAAAATATTTACTTGCTTGCCTGCTTGCAGGTGTTACCATTGCCATGCCGACAGGGCAGCTCAGTTTTGCAGCAGGGGCACAGAACGATATCAGCCTGATGGCAGAGTCCGAAAGCCAGAGCGAGACACAGTCTGAGAGTCAGAGTGAATCGGAGACGGAGACACAGGACCCGAATGTTCCGGAAGGATACAAAGGCATTTACAAGGTCAGTGACCTGAGCCTGTTATCTTCCAAGCCGGACGGAAAATATATGCTGATGGCGGATCTGGATCTGAACAGTGCAGAACAGGCAAGTATTTCTGTATTTCGCGGTACACTGGATGGAAATAACCATACGATCAAAGGACTGAAGCAGGCACTGTTCCAGGTGCTTGAAGAGGGAACGGTGAGTAACCTGAATTTATCGGGTGTGCAGATCAGCGGCAGCGGCGATGCCGGTGCACTTGCAAATGTCATCGGAACCGGCAAAAAAAGTGCAGTTACGATCCAGAATATCACGATCACCGGAAGTGTTACAGGTACCGGGAATACCGGAGCACTGGCGGGTGTTTTGAAGGGGACAGATGTTGTGATCTCGAGGATCGCTAACAGTGCGACTGTAGCCGGAACGGCAAATGCCGGCGGTCTGATCGGACTTGTACAGGCAACAGATGACCAGGAAGGGGCGGCATCTGTGAAGTTGATAGAGAGCTATAACATCGGAGAGGTCAGTGCGGTAACAGCAGGAGGACTGATCGGTGCAGCAGAGATCCCAAATCTGGCAGCGGCAAGAAACATTGAGATCGCAAACTGCTACAACGCAGGCGTATTGGAAAAAGGGGCCAATATCGTAGCGAAGATTACAGCAGGGAACGGTAAGGTCGTGATCAACAAATGTGTCGGTATTCAGTTTTATTATTCTGTGGCATCCGGCATGGTCGGCACGTCCACAATGGCAGCAGGCAGCACACAGACATCCGGCTGCAGCATTTCAAACAGCTACTATTACAGCATGAATCCGGTCTATGCATTTGAAACAGGAAACTGCATTACCGGAACAGCAACGGCACTCAATGATGTGCAGATCAAGACACAGAGCTATTTCAAAGATTTTGATTTCGATGGCATCTGGGCTTTGAATGCAGCAGAAAACGGCGGTTATCCGTATCTGAAACAGACCACCATGCTGCCGGTCAGCTATGTGGCACCGACTGCCGGAACGGTTCTAATAGACAGCAAAACGGGCGGCAAGTATCTTGTAAGCACCAGAAGCAAAGCAGTTTCCTACGCAGGCGTGCTGGATGAGGAGATCACTTCCGTGAGCATCCCATCTCAGGTGGAGATCAACGGCATAACGTATAATGTAACGGCGATCGCAGAAGGGGCACTGAGAGGAAACACAAAGATCACTTATGTATCCGTTCCGTACAGTGTGACGGAAGTTGGAAAATATGCATTTAAGGGATGCACATCTCTTGTAAAAGTAAGCACCCTCAAATATGTGAAGAATATTTATCAGGAAGCATTTGACGGCTGTACAAATCTGACCACGATCGGCGTAACCAATTATCGGATCACACTTCCGTCTGTTGAAATGATCGGTGTGCGTGCATTCCGCAGAGTGCCAAAGGTGCACAGAGTTTATATTTCCTCAAAGAATCTGACTACAATCAAAAAAGGTGCGTTCCGTGAGTGTACCGGCATGACCAAGTTTAACGTAGTTTCAACGAAACTGAACAGTCTGCAGAAATATGCACTGTATGGAAACAGCAAGCTGAAAACGATCATATTCAAAAGCGAGCACCTGACAAAGAGCAATGTGGGAAGTAAGACATTTAGCGGAATCAAATCAACGGCAACCTTTACGGTTCCGGCAGGTTCCGTTCAGAATTATAAAGATTTATTTAAGAGCAAGGGAGCGGGGAGCAAATTTAAGGTTAAAAGTTTGTAAAAAAGATTGAGAAGCGTTAAGGGTATTTACAAAAAACTCATATAAAATAAAAAAACTTCTGAGATCCGGTATGGATTTCAGAAGTTTTTTTATACTTAGCTTATAACCTTTTCAGGCTTTTGCTGTGTCACGGAAGATCACATGGCTGTAATTTTTCAGGGCACTTTGCAGAACCAGTCCGATCACACCGCAGGAAAGTACTTCACCGATGCCGACTGTCAGCATCATAAACGGGATCGGCAGATTGACACCGTATCCGTAGTAAAGGACGAACGGTACGATCAGGGTGTTGGCAATGATCGGCGGCAGCGGAGCTAAGAATCTGCTCTTTTTACGCAGGGCATAAGTTCCGAGGGCTCCAAGCAGTGTGGCAATGCTGCCGAAAATAATATCAGCAGGGATTGCACCGCCGAACAGGTTGGCAATAATACATCCGACAAACAGTCCCGGAATCGCAGCCGGTGTGAAGAATGGCAGGATGGTCAGTGCTTCAGAAATACGAACCTGTACTTCACCGAAACTGAACGGTGCAAAGATGATCGTCAGCACGACATAGATCGCTGCGATCACAGCAGCCTGGGTTAAAAAGGTTACCTTGTTAGACTTTTTCATGATATTTTTCTCCTTTAGTTTTGTTTTATGAGTGGAAGGTCACGAACACTCAGCACATTTTACGGCGGTGACCGCCGGCAAGCCCGATAAGACCTTGTTTTTAAGGGCTTTGCAACGGCTCAAAGTATAACACAGTGCCGGAAAGATTGCAACAGAAAGCTGGAAAATCCATGCTGTGCCAGAATCTGGAAGCGTATTTCGACACTTCCCTGAAAGTGTATAAAAATTTGGCATTTTTGGAGGAATGTATACCAGATTTGGTAGACAAAAAGGGAAAAGTAAGATAAACTAAAATTTGTGGTAAATGCTCTTTTGCATTTACAAAGAGGTAAAAAAGAAATCATGTATCAGAAAAGGCGAAGATGGAGTATGAGGAGGAAAAATGAAGTTTGAAAAAGAAGTGATGCAGAATCTTGCTATGGTCACACAGCTTGGGATTTCTATGCTGGCTCCGATCATTCTCTGCGTATTCGCAGGCCACTGGCTGGATGAGCATTTCGGGTTTCACAGCGTGATCGTGCTGCTTCTCTTTGGTATCGCAGCAGGTGTACGCAACTGTTATCTGATCTTAAAACAGCTTATTCCGAAAAAAGGAGAAAAGAAACATGGAAGATAAGGTATTGAAAAGTCTGATTTCCGGTATCCTATTATGTGGAATACTGTTTCAGGCAGTCTTTGTGTGGTTTTCTGATGCAAAGGTCTTTTTTTCACTGGGGCTGTGGATCGGAGTCGGCGTTGCCGTTTTTATGGCATGGCACATCAGGTACAGTTTAGAAGATGCACTTGATATGTCAGAGGGCGATGCTCCGAAACATATGTACCGTATGTATGGCATCCGTATGGCAGTCGTGCTGGTTGTATTTTTTATTACTGCCTATTTTGAGATCGGCAGTATGATCGGCGTTCTGCTTGGAGTGATGACTCTGAAAGTCGGAGCATATATGCAGCCTTTGCTTCAGAAAATAAAAAAGAAAAGAAGGTGAATGAGTGAGAGCAGGTTTTTTGCTGGCGGCAAGTGGTGACGTGGATTTTATGATCCATGGACTGTTCAAGTACAGGTTATTCGGACAGGAATTTTGGATCACGACCACGCATGTCAGCATACTCGTGGTGATGCTGGTACTGTTTGTGTTTGCACTTGCGGCAAACCGGGCGATGCGTCACGCACAGGAAGTGCCGGGATTTTTCCAGAATATCGTCGAGATGATCGTGGAAATGCTGGATGGCATGGTAGAGAGCAGTATGGGAAGTTATGCGAAGAAATATCGCAACTACATCGGATCGATCTTTATCTTTATTTTTGTCAGTAATATCTCAGGTCTGTTTGGGCTTCGGCCTCCGACAGCGGACTATGGCGTAACACTTCCACTGGGAATTATCACATTTTGTATCATACAGTACAACAATGTGAAGTATAACAAATTTGGTGCATTTACCGATCTGTTTAAGCCAATCCCGATCCTCTTCCCGATCAACCTGATCGGAGAGATCGCAGTGCCGTTTTCTCTGTCACTGCGTCTGTTCGGAAATGTGCTTTCCGGAACGGTTATGATGTCACTGATCTACTCACTGCTTTCCAAGTTTGCAGTGGGCTGGCCGGGATTTCTTCATATTTACTTTGATCTTTTCTCCGGTGCGATACAGACCTATGTGTTCTGTATGCTGACAATGGTATTTACTTCACAGAAAATGCCGCAGGAAAATTAAAAGATGTCAAAGCCCCGGAAGCGGATCCGTTCGCAGCAGGTGGGAGGCATCAACTGGCAACATCAAGAAATCATATTTTAATATTTAGGAGGTACATCTCATGGATGGAATTACAGGTAAGGCACTGGTTTTAGCATGCTCTGCAATTGGTGCAGGTCTTGCAATGATCGCAGGTATTGGTCCTGGTGTAGGTCAGGGTATCGCAGCCGGATATGGTGCAAGTGCAGTAGGAAGAAACCCGGGAGCAAAAGGTGATATTATGTCAACCATGCTTTTAGGTCAGGCAGTTGCCGAGACAACAGGTCTTTATGGTCTTGCTATCGCATTTATCCTGCTGTTCGCAAACCCGCTGATCGGCAAGCTGTAAAAAGGGGGCAAAACGTTGGAACGACTGTTTAATCTGGATCCTCAGCTGATTCACGACGCCGTTCTGCTGGCACTTGCAGTATTTGTCATGTTTACGTTTCTGTCCTATCTGCTGTTTAATCCGGCAAGAGATTTCCTGAAAAAGAGACAGGATAAGATCAAAAACGATCTGGATACCGCCGCAGCAGATAAAGCAGATGCACGTAAACTCAAAGAAGATTACAATGCGAAAATTCAGAATATCAATGCAGAGGCAGAAGAAATTCTGGCACAGGCAAGACAGAAAGCTCTGGATAACGAAGCGAAGATCATTGCCGAAGCAAAAGAAGAAGCTGCAAGAATTCTTTCAAGAGCAAATGCCCAGGTTGAACTGGAGCGTAAAGCTGCTGCAGATGATATGAAGAAAGAAATGATCGCACTTGCATCTTTGATGGCAGAAAAGGCAGTAGCCGGTGCGGTTGATGCAAAAGTTCAGGATACGATGGTAGAGAGTACACTGAAAGAAATAGGGGAGGACACATGGCGAAAGTAGCGGCGAAGGTATACGGTGACGCGCTGTTCGAGCTGGCGGTGGAAGAGAACCGCTGTGACCAGTTTCTGGAAGAGATTTGTGCCGTAGAGAACGTACTTGACCAGAATCCCCAGGCAGAGACGCTGCTCTGCCATCCGGGTATCGGCAGCGAGGAAAAGCAGGATTTTATTGAAAAATGTTTCAAGGGAAACGTCTCAGACGATATGACAGGATTTTTACAAATTCTTGTGAAGAAGGGACGCTTTTCCGAGAGAAATGCCATATTTGCATATTTTACAGCTAAAGTGAAAGAATACAAAAAAATTGGTGTGGCTCTGGTGACATCTCCATTTGAGCTTACCGCAGAACAGAAGACTAAGATCGAAAAGAGACTTCTGGATACTACGGACTACAAAAAGATGGAGATCACATACCGCGAGGATAAGACGCTGATCGGCGGTCTGGTGATCCGGATCGGAGACCGTGTCATTGACACCAGTATAAAGAGCAGGCTGGAAGAGCTGAGGCTGCAGCTCATGGGAATTTCCCTCGAAGCCTGAGAGAAGAAAACAGCATGAAAGAAGGTGCAAAGACCTTATGAATTTGAAACCTGAGGAAATAAGCTCAGTGATAAAAGAAGAGATCAAAAGATATTCTTCCCATATGTCCGTTGCAGAAGTGGGCACGGTTATTCAGGTTGCAGATGGTATCGCACGTATCCACGGCCTTGAGAAGGCGATGCAGGGTGAGCTTCTGGAGTTTCCGCATGGTGTGCGGGGCATGGTGCTCAACCTGGAGGAGGATAACGTAGGTGCCGTACTGCTCGGTGATGCAACGAATATCGAAGAGGGCGATATCGTAAAGACTACCGGCACCGTTGTGGAAGTTCCGGTAGGCGATGAGATGATCGGCAGGGTTGTCAATGCCCTTGGACAGCCGATCGATGGCAAAGGTCCGATCTCAAGCAGGAAATTCCGTAAGATCGAAAGAGTAGCTTCCGGAGTTATCGACCGAAAGAGCGTAGATACCCCGCTTCAGACAGGTATCAAGGCAATTGACTCCATGGTGCCGATCGGAAGAGGACAGCGTGAGCTGATCATCGGAGACCGTCAGACCGGTAAGACAGCGATCGCGATTGACACGATCATCAACCAGAAGGGTCAGAATGTAAAATGTATTTATGTAGCGATCGGTCAGAAAGCATCGACCGTTGCCAATATCGTAAAGACACTGGAAGAAAACGGAGCCATGGATTATACAACCGTTGTAGCATCCACTTCCAGTGAACTTGCTCCGCTGCAGTATATCGCACCGTATTCCGGATGTGCGATCGGAGAAGAATGGATGGAGAATGGAGAGGACGTACTGATCATTTACGATGATCTGTCCAAACATGCGACAGCTTACCGTACACTTTCCTTACTTCTGCGTCGTCCACCAGGCCGTGAAGCTTATCCGGGAGACGTTTTCTATCTGCATTCCAGACTTCTGGAGCGTGCGGCGAGACTTTCCGATGAACTTGGCGGAGGATCTCTGACGGCACTGCCGATCATCGAGACACAGGCAGGTGACGTATCTGCCTATATTCCTACTAACGTTATTTCTATTACAGATGGACAGATCTTCCTGGAGACAGAGTTATTCCATTCAGGAATCATGCCTGCTGTAAACCCAGGTATCTCCGTATCACGAGTTGGTGGTGATGCGCAGATCAAGGCAATGAAGAAGGTAGCAGGAACACTGAAACTGATTTATTCCCAGTACCGTGAGCTGCAGAGCTTCGCACAGTTTGGTTCTGATCTGGATGCTGATACAAAGGCGCGTCTGGAACAGGGAGCACGTATTGTGGAAGTTCTGAAACAGAACCAGAATGCACCGGTTCCTGTAGAGAAACAGGTTGCGATCCTTTATGCGGTTACAAAGGGTGTTCTGGAATCAGTAAAAGTGGAAGACGTAAATGTATATGAATCAGGATTATATACCTATCTGGATACAGATGCAGCAGGCGTAGAGGTTATGCAGGAGATCCGCTCAACAGGTAAGCTGGAGCAGGAAACAGAGCAGAAGCTTCGCAGCGTACTGGATGCGTATACAGAGAACTTCCTGAATACAAGACCTGAGAAATAAAGTGATTAGGAGGGTATCGTATGGCTTCGAATATGAAAGCGGTAAAGCTGCGTATCAAGAGTGTACAGAGTACCATGCAGATTACCAAGGCCATGGAGCTTGTAGCATCCTCCAAACTGCGTAAGGCAAAGGAACGTGCAGAGGTATGCCGTCCGTACTTTACAGAACTTCATGAGACATTGAAAGAGATTGCAAGGGAGAATACAGATTTCTCATCCGTTTATGCGAAAGAGTCTTCCAACAATAAAACCTGCTATGTAGTGATCGCAGGTGACAGAGGACTTGCAGGTGGTTATAACACCAATCTTTTTAAATGTCTGGAGGCTTCTGCTGAAGGTAAGGACTACATGGTTCTGCCGGTTGGAAAGAAAGCAGTGGAATATTTCCGTCAGAGAGGGATAGAAGTTCTGACAGAACAGTTTGCAGAAGTGGGGAATATTTCTGTGGCGGACTGTTTTGAGATGGCAAATATGCTCTGTACAGAATTTCGCAAAGGAACCTTTGGCCATATTGAATTATGTTATACTGTCTTTAATTCCATGCTTTCTCAGCAGCCGGAGGTATTTTCCATGCTTCCTATGACTGATATCAGAGAGGAAAGCGGAGGTAAGATAGAGACGAAGAATCTGATCCTCTATGAACCGGACGGAGAGACAGTATTTGATGCCATTGTTCCGGAATATCTGGCAGGCCTGGTTTATGGCGGTATCTGCGAAAGTACTGCAAGTGAACTGGCAGCCAGACGTATGGCTATGGATGCAGCCACAAGTAATGCGGAAGAGATGATCGATCAGCTCAATCTGTATTACAACAGGGCACGTCAGGCCAGCATCACGCAGGAGATCACGGAGATTGTTGCAGGTGCAGAAGGTCTTTAATATAATTTCCAACAGATAGGAGATTACTAACATGAGTGAAAAACACATTGGCGAGGTAGTGCAGGTTATCGGTCCGGTACTGGATATCCGCTTTGCGCACGATGAACTGCCTCCTCTTCTCAATGCCATAGAGATTGATAATGATGGCGCAAAGCTGGTTGCCGAGGTTGCACAGCAGGTTGGTGATGATGTGGTAAGATGTATTGCCATGAATTCTACTGACGGTCTGGTGCGCGGTGCCAAAGCTCTGGATACAGGCGGTCCCATTTCTGTTCCTGTAGGTGAGGAATGCCTGGGACGAGTATTTAACCTTCTGGGTGACCCGGTAGACAATCTTCCGGCACCGGAGGCAAAGGAACGCTGGTCTATCCATCGTCAGGCCCCTTCTTATGAAGAACAGATGCCTGCAACAGAGATCCTGGAGACAGGTATCAAGGTCGTTGACCTGATCTGTCCTTATGCAAAGGGTGGTAAGATCGGTCTTTTCGGTGGTGCAGGTGTAGGAAAAACAGTTCTTATCATGGAGCTGATCCACAACGTAGCAACTGCACACGGCGGACTTTCCGTATTTACAGGTGTAGGAGAGCGTACACGTGAGGGAAATGACCTTTACAATGAAATGAAAGAAAGTGGAGTTATAGACAAGACTGCTCTGGTTTACGGTCAGATGAACGAGCCGCCCGGAGCACGTATGAGAGTTGGACTTTCCGGACTTACCATGGCGGAATACTTCCGTGATGAGAAGAACCAGGATGTGCTCCTCTTTATTGACAATATTTTCCGTTTTACACAGGCAGGTTCCGAGGTGTCTGCTCTTCTGGGACGTATGCCTTCAGCTGTAGGTTATCAGCCTACACTGGCTACTGAGATGGGTG
>OLQD01002020.1_pt1 | contig 15486 bp, 15 predicted proteins | sample 1672841 | NCBI WGS metagenome assembly OLQD01 (sample SAMEA3136729, study PRJEB25190) | human gut metagenome | biome: human gut; feature: human-associated habitat; material: faeces | place: Austria | collected 2013 | reverse complement strand
AAATGTCTGCGGCGCCCCGGTTTTGTGTGTATTCTGTCCGCCGCCGAATGATAATTATTTTACTTTTGCCTTATTTTAATGATAAAATCTACATATATTTGAAATAGGATATACAACCGCATCGTGACGATACGGCGGATTCTCGGAACGGCTACTTTCAATGCGTGGAATTTCGAGGTTATGACAGGCCCGGTATCATGGTGATCTGATGGATTTGCAGCGTGCAATACCACAAGATTACCAATATCGGAAGCCAACGGCGGAGAGCGCTCCGCCACATCATTAACCTTAAAATTACACTGAGATGAAAAAGTTATTCCTTATGGCAACGGCATGTGCAATGGTATTGGCGGGCTGTTCGGTAGATTCTATCGAACAGCGGGAGTATGCCTCCCGGAACATCATGCCCAAAGACGGAACTCCCTATGAACTGGAGTTCATGCAGCAAGTCGTCTCCGAGGTGGCGGGCACCCGCGCACCGATGACCGAGCTGCAGCCCACCCACCTGTACGTCGAATTCGCCCCGGCGACCCTCGAAGAGTATGACCGGCTGCTGGCTGCGCCTCAGTTCGAGTGCCTGCCTTTCGATGTATTCGAGGTTCCGGAACTTCCGCAAGGAGCCGCTTATGCGGTACAGCCGCCGTGCGAGGGTGTCGGCAAACTCTATGCGCTGGTTCGCAGCGATATGACGCTGCCCGCCGTCGAATACGAGGTGCTCAAGAGCTATTACACGCCGTATGCGGACAATTCGGGAATCGAGGATGCGGCGCTGGCGCGACAGATAGTCGCACGGGCCGAGGAGCTGAACGAGCCTTACCGCACCCGTACCGAGGCGAATGAAGCCGTTCCCCACGGCAGCGTCCGTGTTTACGACAACATCGCCGGGCGGGAAGTCGGCGTGCAGGGCGTTCCGGTATTCGTCACCGAACAGAGCAACGGAATCTCTTTCCCGAAGACGGAAACCGTTTATACCGACATGTACGGGGGCTTCAGGACCAAAAGGACGATATGGGAAACCCAGGTCACTTTCCGCATCACGTTCGATACGGATACCTGGAGCATCAAGAACTCCAACGGCCAAACGATGGTCATCAACGGCCCGACGCAAAGTCCCGGTACCGTTTGGAGATGCGTGCCGGTGTTCGCTCTGGGGGCCAACGACGCGTACTACGCCGTCAATATCCTGCGCGGCATCAATGCGGCGCAGATGGCCGGCTTGACGTTCGACACCAAGCTGCAGGTAAAATATCATGATTCCAGTCACTCTGAAAATGGTGCGACCAGCGAGATAATCGGTACCGTACCTTACATCCACATCTACTGCGGCGGCAGACCCTGTCAGGAAATTATCGGCATCACCAATTACGGTATCGGACTGGCTGCCTATTACCGGGCGCATCGTACTGATTTCACAGCCTGCTATGTAGCCGTACATAAAAGTTTTGCGATGTACACCCGCTGGTTCTTCACGGATTACGAATACGCCCGGCTCGATGTATTGGACAAGCTGCATACTTACGATTCGAACGGTCCCAAACCGGACGGCTGGAACATTCAGGGATGGAGCGTGAATAACGGACATAAGACCGAAACACCGTTGTTCATCGACCTTCACGACGGATACAACCAACTGGCTCCGGGTACCATCTCGTTCAACAACTACATTCCGGACGACAACATCTATTTGTCGAGCTATGGCGATGTGCAGAATATCGCATTCGAATCGGCGACTATATCGAATGTACGCACGAACCTGCTGCCGCTCGCAAACGATTTCGGGTTTACCAATGCGGACGTGACGACGCTTTTCCGCACTTACAACCAGCTCGGCACGATACGAGTCAATGAGATAAACTAACACTTAAAACGCTGCGATTATGAAATGGCTTTATTACACAGTGCTGCTGCTCGCCTGCTGCCGTATGGCGGGGTGCGGCAGCGACAAGGATTCGGTATCGGTCCTTCCTTCGGACCCTCCCGCACCGGAGGAACCGGAGTATGTGGACCCGACGGCCGGATTCAGGGAAGTGGGACGTTGGGGAAGTATGGAGGATATGATTCCAAGAGAAGCACCGGATTCCGAATTTTCTCAATGTTATAATAACTACTTCTGTTTGTGTAATGATAGTAGCCATAAAATATTAGTAGCAATCTGCTCAATATATGGTATAGTAGCTGATATGTGGTTATATCCGGGAACGAAATGTACTTATAATTTCGGACAGGAAGTTTTCGGCACTTATCGGGATGGTCCTATCGAATCGTTCGACGACATCAAAAGCATCAAAGTCGTCTATGATGAATATTTGGACGATGTTACGAATATGGATTTCTTTTATTCGATATCCGAACGCTATCTGTTCCCCTCCGAGGATGATTTTACGGGGACGATTGGCGACGAAGGCGAATGGATTCTTGAAAGGTTCACCGACCGTCGTTTGCGCTGGGTCTATATCTTCACCGACGAAGATTACGACCGGGCCAAAGCCATGTACGACGAACGCATGGCCAACTACGGAAGCGGCGAAAAATAGCTCCCGGATTCTCTGAATGAATAGAGCCGCAATAGCTATTGCGGCTCTATTTTTATGTCATGGCCGTAACGATTCCAAAAAAATACTGACAGCCGAAAACAAGCCCCCTATATTCATAAAATATATAGCAAATGAAAAATCATGACCGAACAGGTGGGCGCCGATTTGATGGACAACAGAACATTAAGAACAATTGACATTACTTCAAATTATCTGAAAAATTGCCTGTGTATTTTGGTTTTTCAATTTTAATTGTTATTTTTATAACACACACATAATTAACCGCAGAAAGGAGGTTTCATTTTTACTTAACTGTAATTATCCAACTTAAAAAATGCGATTATGAAAAAGATTCTATGCCTGTGCGCTTTATTAGCGGCAATGCTCGTCGGTTGTTCCAAAGATATGGATACGGTACCTGAAATCGCCGACGACAATACGCCGAAACCGGAATTGAAACTTATCGGAGGTTCCAATCGCGGCCGCAAAACCATTTTGGGGGAGAAACTGAATAATCCCTATTCCTTATCCAACATGAGCAGCTCTTTAGCCAGTCTGTCGAGTACACGCAGTGAGTTTGCCGGAGCTTCTATTAAGGCCAATGCTTTATATGTCAGATTTCTGCCGCAGAATATGGAGGACGTGGCATATTTGGAAAATCAACGCTCCCTGACGCTGTTCGACCATCCTCTGGATTACGAACTGGAGGTTATCGGCGATTATTATCAGGACCCCGAGATTCCGGAAGGTCAAATTACCTGGCTTTATACGACTGTCGGAGTTGATTTCCAGTTTCCAGGCCACATCCGTTATGAAATCTTGGAACCTGTGTATATTCCCAATTTCATCAATGAAAAAGGCCGGCTTGTAAGCCAGCCTTATGATTCGGATTTGGAGTGTCTCGCTTTTCAACGTTGCGGCTACGGAGATATGGTTCCGGCTGCAAATCCGACACCTGCCGGACTTTTCGATACCCCAGTTAATCCGGTCGGTCGCATCAGTATATGGGACGAAAACAAACAGCAGATGGTCGGCTTACGCTATGTTCAAGTCACTACCCGATGGGGACTTAATTTTTCATCAACCTATACGGACCGAGATGGCCGTTACAGAATTCCCCGCCCGTATCAGTGCAATCCACAATATTATCTCTCGTTTGAGAATGGCCAATACAAGTTTAATGTCTATGGTAATTGGGGGCCGGTTCTGCCTGCACAACATAATATGCGCTATCAAACCCGTTATGGCTATAGCGTTTGTTTGTTTTCGAACTCTCAGGCATGGGATTGGGGTGTGGTCAACAATGCTGCGAGTGCTTATTTTGAAGAATGTGTATCTCGAAGTTATGCAATGCCCCCGCAGCCGTTTTTACGCATCTATATGTTTGGAAAACGAATCTTACGGAAGTGCTCCTATGTTATCGGAAGTCGGTGGTGCTTATAATATCGACATGTCTAAACTGCTTGATTGGTTGAAAGTCAAATTGAAAATCGATATCAATCTTGTTGCAAGGCTTTTGCCGGACATTTTTATCGGAACCGCATCGAATAATTATGAAAGGATATTCACTACCACTGTTCACGAATTGTCCCATGCAAGTCATTTCCGGCAAGCCGGCCCCTCTTACTGGCAGCAATACATCCAGTATATTTTGAATTGCTGGAATGATGGTCTGGCTACTTATGGAGACAGACTTACTGCCAATAACGGCCGATGCGGTGTGGGTGAAATCTGGGGCCACTTTTCCGGACGATGGTTCTTTCAGTATTATCAATATGGAAGTCCGAACGAGAATTATCCAAACAGTGAAGAAATGAAATACTGGTTCAAACCGCAGATATTTTGGGAGCTTGCCTATTATGATATATTAACTCCAAGACAATTATTCAATTGTCTCACTGCCGATGCTACAACAATGGAATTATTGTTGAATAAAATGATGACCACTTATCCGAATAAGGCGAAAGTCATCGAAAAAATTTTTAGAAAGCATTATCCTTTGTCATTGATAGAACTTCCCCCGATAATCATTGACTAATGTGAAGATAAATTCATCATACCCCGACTAAATGTCGGGGTATTTTTTTACTATTTTTTATATTTGTATGCAACTAATCCGTTCGGAAATGCGTCTGTATTATAAACCCATAATCTTATAGCCTATGAAAAGGATTGTTAGTAAAATCGGAAGCATTGTAGTTCTGCTGATTATCAGCAGTATATTGATTTCTTGTGATCCTACAGAAGTTACCACACATTGGATACAAACATGGTATCTGTCAAATGGCACGCGAGAATCAATATACTGCCAATTCGATGATGGGGACAAACACGAAATACTTCCGGGAAAGCGTTATGAAGTTTATAAAACATATCTTCCTTATAATGCTGTAAAAGATTTTTCCATCTTTTTTCGGGAAAGTGACTACCAGACGCTAACTATTTATTCCGAGAGCGGCGAGCCTGTTAAAATTTGGGAACGTGAAAATGCAGGAGTTTCCGGCAGGCAGTTCTGGAATGAAAAAGATTGGCAGGAGATAGATCTTAATGAGCCGGCCGATGCACAGGATGCGACATGGGTATTCAAGATAACGGCAAGCGACCTGTCCGAATAGATTTCATTCCCTGATGAGTAATTCTATTACGGATGATTATAAAGCGACAAAGGGGCTAAAAGCCCCTTTGTCGTTTCTGTATGTCGGGTGTTGTGTCGATTATACGACAAATCTTTCTTCCGGAAGAGTTACTGCGCCATCCGGAATTTGTCGCCGATTCTCGCCTGCAAATTCTCCATGTCCCGCTTTATCTTGTCGTTGGTGATTTTGGCGTAAATCTGCGTCGTGGTGATATGTTTGTGCCCCAACATCTTCGATACCGTTTCGATGGGTACGCCCTGCGAGAGGCAGACCGACGTGGCGAACGTGTGCCGTCCCACGTGCGAGGAGGGTTCGAACGAAAGTCCGGCGCGGCGCGCTATCGTCCGCAAAGACCGGTTGTAAGAGCTGCGGCTTGGAATGGGAAAGACCGCCCCGCCCGGCAGCGAGAGGCGGCGGTATTTCTCCACGAGCTGTCGGGCTACGGATAATAACTGCACTTTGAACTGCGTGTCTGTTTTCTGCCGCCTGTCGATAATCCACATTCGACCGTCGGCATCCGTATATAGCTCGTCGCAAGTCAGCTTCTTCACGTCCGCATAGGCCAGTCCCGTAAAGGTGCAGAATACGAAGATGTCCCGTGCGATGGCCGCTTTGTAGTTCGGCAGGTGTACATCCATAATCTGCTGTATCTCCGCATCGTCGAAAAAGCGCCGTTCGCGGGATTCGGGAACGGCCCACACGTCCGGAAACGGGTGGACCTGTATCCACACCCCTTGTCGAGAGCCAGATAGACCATCGCGTGCAGTTTCTTGGGCGTCTGGAAAACCGTAGAGGAACGAAGACCCCGGACGGTGGACAGATAGACGATGAATTTCTCGGCGAACTCCCGCTTCAATTCCCGGAAAGGAATATCGCTCAGTCCGTATTCGTATTGCAGAAAGGCGGCCAGACGGTCGCGCCGGGTGCGGTATTCCGCCAGCGTCCCCGCACTGCGGTCTTTGCCCACGCGCTTGCAGGCTAACTCCTGTAAATACTCGTCGAAAGTCTGCAGCAACAGCCGCTGTTCGTCCCCGAAGCCCAGCCAGGCGTTCCTGACTTTCTCGGCGGTAACGTAGGAATCCCGGTCGCAGATACGCTGGTAGTGCTTGCCGATGTTGGTGCGGATGTTGTCGAGTTTTTCGTTGATCTGACGGGCCTCGATGCTTTTGCCCTTCGCTTTGTTCCCTGACGTATCCCAAAGGGCGGGGCGAACAGAGAATTTGCAGCTGAACTGCGATACCGTGCCGTTGATGGTGATGCGGCCCATCACGGGGGCCTTGCCGTTTTTCTCGCTCTGCCTTTTCAGATAGAAGAGGACTTTGAAAGTGCTGCGCTTCATAACTCTAAAACTTTTAGCGATAATACGTTAGCCAGAGTTATTTGTTGCGAAGAAACATACCACAAAAAACTGAAAAACAGCACAATACAGCGATGATCCCGAATGAGGGGCAGGCAACGGTCAGGTAATCCGAATCCCTCCCGATTCTGCCTTTTCATGCGGTTTTTCGTATTTCCAACCTGCGGAGGAAAACAATTAAACCGCTTGAACAGAACCATTTACATCATATTGCCACCTTCCCGAGTTTGTAGCGCGAAATCGATTGTGATTTCGACATCTTGTGTCGATACGAAATACAGGTAAATACGATAACCGGACTGTTTGGCAAGACGAATATAATCCATTTTACGCACATCCGACATCACTGTTTCAATCGTGAATTGCCGAACGATATTCAGCATGTTGAAACGCAGAAAATCCGCAATAAAAGCAGCAAAGTAAGAATCGACCGATTCACGCGGAACATGCAGTACATTGTTTTCGACCGTAAGCCGGCTGACAATATCTTTTCCACTGCGCGACTTATCGTAAAACCCTGATGCCCGGAATGCCTCCTTCAAGCTATCTTCTTGAGGAAGAATCGTATAATAATCGAAAGACAAACATCCTGTTTCGGAGAGACTTTTGTATATTTCGTCGGCATTGACGAAATATTTGCATCCGACCATCTTATCGACAGCAGAAAATATAGTCGATTTCCCCGAACCGTTCGGCCCGGCAAAAATGCGAAGACGTTTCTTGGACATGAGTATCGGGAATTACTGTATGGTATAACACCGTTTGCGGACCTTCACTTCGGGCGCGACCTTGCCTATCTCGATACGTGTATTATCTGCTTGAATTTTGTAAATGATGCCGTCTTGCACGACGGTAATGGCTACTCCATTCTCCTTTGCCAATGCGATTCCCGGATTCGGCGTTCGATTAATCAGGGCCGCAAACGTCGATTCGTCCTCAATCTGAGCATCATCTTTGATTTGTTGCTCGAAAAAGGAAGACAGTTTGGTTATAAGTTCTTGTTTGGCCATAAAATGACTTAATATACAAAAGTATGCAATTACTTTTATTTCTGCAATTTCCATACCTGCATGGGCAGAAACTCCTTACTATCAAAACGACGGAAAGCCGTTTATGGTATTACTGGCAGCCGAAATTCTGTAATATGAGGGCCTTGAGCCTGCGAAGAAGTCATTTGTCAAACGCTCGAACGGTAAGCCGACAAGGACGACGGGGCTGAACACTAAATAACAAGAGAGTAAAGGTATTTCCGATTTATTCTCACAGCAGGGAGCCGCAGTAGCCATACATACCGAATAATTTTTTGTTCTGTGCAACAAAACGTGTTACATTTGCATCTATAGGAAAGGATACCGCAGCAGGTGCCCTACACCGGATGTATTACCTAAACACTGTACCCATGAAAAAGTTTGTTCCCATCATCATGCTCTGCCTCACTTGTCTTTTCGCCTCCTGTTCGAGCAAAGAACCGGAACCGGAGTGCAAACTCAAAGACTTTCCTTATGAAATCGAAAGTGTAGAGAAAATGACATTGATTGTCGCCTCCGAGAAATACCGGCACCCGGACATGGCAGATTGGTCGGAAGAAGAGTTGTATGCAAGCGAATATTGCTATATAGTCAAATTTAGAAATGATGACGATGAGTGGGCATATATTACTTGGCCTATCACAGACTTCCCTTATGAAAAGGGATACGAATATATTATTGAAGGTCTGTGCATAAACTATTTCTGGCAAGACGATATAGTAGTTAGAACTTTCCAATGCTGTAAGATTCTGTCCAAACAGAAGAAACAATCCGAAAATTTACCGCAATAATCATTGCCGATAAATGCAGAAAACGGAAACACCCCGCCAGAATTTGTTCTGGCGGGGTGTTTCAAATAACCCCTGTCGTTCACTTAATTTTGGGGAACGGTGATGAAACCTCCTTTGGTGAATACGGCCCTAATCCGCATGTCCCTCGTGATTTTTACAGGCCAGGGATTTTCCGTTGACAGCCTCTCTTCCGAATCCAAATCCAGCCAATGAGAGAATGTAAAACCGGCAACAGGAGTCGCTCTGAAATTAAGCGTAACATAAGATGTCACATTCATGGGTCCCGGTGATACCGTACCACCTTCTACAAACTGTAACATGCCACTGGTATTGACTATATGCTGCGATACGGAAGTTTCGACGCAATAAGTATTGTTCGATGTACCGAACCGGGCTATGATATTCCTGTCTCCGGTTACACTGAAAGTATAGGGATTCAGTGTAGACAGTCGTTTCCCGTCTTCATACCATCCGGAGAAATATCTGTTTTGCGCCGGAACAGCCCGCAGGACACAGGCCGACAAATAAGAGTAACCTTTATTTCCGGTTATGCTCCCCGAAAGGGAACATTCGCTCCTTGCATTGATAGTACAGACTTTCTTCCGATACATCTCGTTTATAGCCTGCACATCAAGGTCTGTCGGGGTGTAACTCCTTGAGAATGCAACCCCCTCTTTCGTCAGCATGACCGGTTTTGTCGGGTCGTAAACAAAATTGGGGTCTGTGATATATGAGTTGTATATCATCACGGAAGAGTAATCGAACGCGGCGGATGTTTTGTAGGCGCTTCCGCTCACTTTATCGAAATTGTGCCGTCTGTCCGGTTTGATATTGTCGTAATAGACGACGATATACTCATCCCGGTCGGCTCGGCATTGTTCGTGTTTAAGCCCCAGTGCATGGCCTATTTCATGGATGGCGGAACCTACACCCGAGCCGTTTTCGGATAAAGATAAGTTTTGTCTTCCTCCTACCATTCCTATTTGAGAATGATTCCCGTCTCCGTTGTATATGTGAATTCGATTCGGATAAGAACTGTCCCCCGTAACGTCGATAAAGACTAATCCGCACCGGGCATGCCATTCTTCCATTGCTTGAAGGGCATTGCTTTTTGTATGGGCAGCGATATTGGCATCCCATTCATAATAGACGATGCCGTCTGTCCACGGCAGGTTTAATATCAAACTGCGTGTTTGGGGTGCTGTCAGTGCTTCGAGCTGCCAGTCTGCGAGCAGAATATCTCCCTGCCAGAAGAACTCACCCGCGGGAGTCCGCTCTACACGCACCCCGTTCGGATACGTCCATAATTCATTTCCGTTACCCAAAGTTTCGACCTGAACCGAAAGTTTCTCTTCCTGTTGGGGCAGGACAGGTGTTTCATCGGTGAAATCAGAACAGGCAGGCATCCATGCACACATCGCCAAAGCCAGAATACAGTATAATTTCTTCATAATTCAGCATTCAATTTAACAATCTTACATTAAATAGGATAAAGGATATGGTTAGTATCTGATAGAAGAGAGAAAAGATTGCCTGAATGCGTATTGAGATGAATCGAAGGACGTATTTTCTCTATCGGTACGAGGGGCAAGCACCTGCCGAATTTATCGATATGCGCTTCGATGTTAAATATAAGTAAAATTATTGAGTATGCAAACAGTTTATTGGGTTGCTGCAATGAAAGAGGTTGAATTTTAATTCTGAACCGCATCCCGAAAGTATTTGTCCAACTTTCGGGGTGCGGTTCATTCAGCCTCTTTATCGCTTCTGTATTTTCGGTGTTCTGCCGGTTATACGGCGGAATTTCCGACTTCCGCGCCGAAACGCATCATTTCCCGGCTTATTAGCTGTTCCGAAAATTTGGCATAGTGGCGGGTCATATTGACGTTCGTATGGCCCAGAATTTTGGCGATTACATCTATCGGCATGCCGTATTCAATAGCCAGCGAAGCGAATGTATGCCGTGCGCAATGAGTAGTTAGGTTTTTACCGATGTCGCATATAACGGCGATTTCCTTCAAATAGGCATTCATCTTCTGATTGCTCGGTACCGGCAGCAGTTTGCCGCCCTCCAAATTCGAATCCGCATATTTGGCCAGTATCTTCAACGGATAAGGCAACAACGGAATGCGGCTCATAACCGAAGTCTTTTCACGAGGTTTGTGAATCCATTGCGTGCCGTTCTCGTCCGTAGAGATATGTTCCGCCCGCAGGTGTTCCGCATCGGTAAATGCAAGTCCCGTCTGGGCGCAGAAACACCAGACGTCGCGCACACGCTCCAGACGCTCGTTAGGCATCCGTTTGGTCATCAACAAATCCAGCTCCGCTTTGGTCAGCGGTACCTTGACATTGGTCTTGTCTATTTTCATTTTGTAATACCGGAACGGATTTTTCTCGATCCATTCGTTGCGTATGGCGTACAGGATAAAGTTTTTCAGGCAGCACAGCAGATTCACGGCTCCGTTATTCTTGCAGTCATGTGCCGTTTGCATGAAGGTATTGAGACCGTCGATATACTCGTAAGAAATCATATCGAACGGCAAATCCTCTTTACCGTATTGCTGACCGATGTACTCTTTCATATAGCGCAACAGACGGTGGTATTTGTTGGCTGTAAGTTGCGTGATACGCACTCCGACCTCTTTTTGACGCTTGTCGCAATATTTGGCGAACTCCGCGAGGAACATGCGGGAATTGCCGACCTGACTGCACAGGCGCTCTTTAATGGCAAAACAGTTCGGTTGTTTGTTCTCTTTGACCAACAGATCGTATGCTGCGAGGATATTGGCGCGGAACGAGCCGATGATTTCGTTGATCTGCAAAGATACGGAATCGCGGGCCAAAGACCTTTCGGCCTTTTGATTCCATTTTTCCGGCTCGATCTGGCACTGGGTATATATTTCTGTCGAAACGCCGCTGGTAGTGATGCGGACGTAAATGGGGGCTTTCCCTTTTTTGTTCAGTTTGGTTTTCTTACAGAAGAAAACAACGCTGAAAGTCGTTCTGTCGGTCATGGCTGCAAAAATTTAATAAGTTAAACGATTACAGCATAGAGATATTGCAAAGCAAACGACTGCAATACTGCGAATTACGACCGAATCGTGACCTTTTTCAGACCCCAGCGGAACAGGTCACGAATAAGGTCTTGCAAACGTACTTTCAGGTGCTTTCCGATTCACCGACCGAAAAAGAAAAAGCCTTACATATCATTGATACATAAGACTTTTTGCTTCCTAAAACACTCCTTTTCAGAGGCTTCAAGAGCGGAAAACGAGACTCGAACTCGCGACCCCAACCTTGGCAAGGTTGTGCTCTACCAACTGAGCTATTTCCGCATTATTTCATGAACTTGGCCGGTCGTTTCCGGTTTGCGAGTGCAAATATAGGCAACATTTCTTACTCTGCAAATTTTTTGCAGAAATTTTCCATCATTTTTATTTCATCCCGGCCGAACCACACCATCTCCGCGTCCCTGCGAAACCAGGTCATCTGCCTCTTGGCATACCGGCGCGAGTTGCGTTTAATCAGTCTGACCGCTTCATCGTACGTGATTTTCCCGTCGAAATAGTCGAACATTTCCCGGTACCCCACCGTCATCAGCGCATTGAGCCCGCGCAAGGGCCAGAGCCGTCGGGCCTCCTCCTCAAGTCCCGACGCAAGCATTCCGTCCACTCGGCGGTCTATCCGCCCGTATAACTCCTCCCTTCCCACCTTTATCCCTATTTTCAGGATACGGAACGGTCGTTCCCTGGGCTCGCCCGAACGCTGTTCCGAATAGGGCCGGCCGGTCTGAATGCACACCTCCACGGCACGCAGGACACGCGACGGATTGCTGCGGTCTACCGATTCATAATAGACCGGGTCGAACCGGCGAAGCTCTTCGAGTAAAGACCCGAGTCCCTCCTCCCGCAGCCGAGCCTCAAGCTGCGCCCTCAGAGCCGGTTCAGCCGGCGGCAGCGCATCGAATCCGTGGCAAAGCGCATCGATGTAGAGGCCGGAACCACCTACGGCCAACACATAATCGTGCGTCACGAACAGCCTGTCGAGCAGTTCCAGCGCTTCCGCTTCAAACCGTCCCGCATTATAGTCGTCGGACACTTCGCGGTCGGCGATAAAATAGTGCAGAGCGGCAGCCTGCTGCTCTGCAGAGGGCTGCGCCGTTCCGACAGCCATCCCGCGGAATACCTGCCGGGAATCGGTAGAGATTATCGGCGCACCCAAACGACGGGCGAGTTCGACCCCCACCTCCGTCTTCCCGGAGCCTGTCGGCCCCGCCACGACCACGAGCGTTCCTCTCTTGTCAGAAATCATCGCCGAATCCATCGTCTTCCGTACCCTCGAAATCGGCGAATTCCTCCATCATATCGCTGAAAGGGTCGTTCTCTTCGTCCGCCTCGATACCCGCCCCCGTCTGAGCCGGAGGCGTACCGACCGACAGGGCCACCCGAGGATAAAGCACCGCCTCTTCCTCCGGCTTGAAATCGGCCACTTCCAGAAAGAGCTCGCGGGCGGAGAGCATGTCGAAAACGAATATCAGCCGCGACACCCCGGAAGCCAACACGTCGCACAGCCTCGTTCCCTCCATCGGCAGGGCGGCAATACCCGCATCGCAGTCCTGCATATCCTCGAGGGTATATTCCTGCAGCTTGTTCCATCCGGAATCCGCCGCAAAGAAAGAACTGAAATTGAACGGGTCGTAACCGAGGTCGCCGCAAACCAGGTCGTGCAACTGCAACAAGTCCGTACTCTCCGGAACTTCGTATTCACGGACGAAACCATCCGTCTCGCCGCTGAGCATCCTCAACTTGAAAATCATACAAAAAGGCATTTATTCTTATTAATCAATTATCGTTACCGGCTACCCGGTTCAGGCAAGGCACGAAGAAAGGCCATGACATCCGTACCGTCCGGATAATCCCACGGCCAGGGCATCTGGGCCGCTCCGAAACCGACAGCCCTCGGATGGACAACGTCCCGCCCCACCACGCACTGCACCGCACCGTCGTTCGCCTCCAGCCACCCGTACACCTCCTCCGCCCTATCGTAACGAAACGCCACGATATTGCTGAGCGACACCGGAAAACGGTCGCCGACGGTCACGACGAAGGTTCCGCCGTCATAAAAATCCTCCCCTGCGGCCCGGAGCCTGGCCCGCAGACTGCGGTAATTGTTACGGTACTTGGGATTCACCGCCTCCTCGGGGGGAGCCACTGCCCGGACGAAACGGGCCAGGTCGTAATCCAGCGGAATGAATACCAGACTGACATTGCGGCAGCCGAGCCCGCTATAACGGAAGATGTCACGACCGAGCGCATGCAACTCTCCGTCGGTCTCCTCCCCCGTCAGCAATGCCACCGAGCTGCGGCTTCCTCTTATGATGGACGGTATGCCGTCGAACAGGGCATGGAAATACCGGCCCGTATTGTCGCTGCCCGTAGCGATTGCCGCATCGTACCGCTTCTCCGGCACATAGCGTTCGACCCGTATCCCCGGCGCTAACCCGCACAACAGGCCGACGACATACTCCATCAGCACCGAATCCTTGGAAGACATCTTAATGTACGGAATACAGTCCGAAGCCACGACACACAACAGGTCGGACAATCCCACCAACGGGATATTCCCCGCCATGATGACCGCCACACGGCTGCGTACCGTACGCTCGTTCGCCCCATAATACGAAAGCCACCGGGCCGATACCGCGGCATCGAGCATGTTCCGCCGCACGGCATCGACGGAGAACACCACATCGGAAAGGGTAAACCACGGATTGGCGGCAACGGCGGCTTCCGCCACCGCCCGTGTCTCCGGCACGGTGCCGAACCCCTCCAACAGCCCGCCCAACCGGGCGAAGAGCTCCGTGTAATATGCCGCCGGTTTTCCCATGACCCCGCAAATTTACAAAAAACCCGCACCGCTACCTGAAAAAACGTATATTTGTCCTTTGCAAAACAGGAAACCCATGAAATTCATAGCCATCATTCCGGCCCGTTACGCATCGACGCGTTTCCCGGGGAAACCGCTCGCCGACATCCAGGGCAAACCCATGATACAACACGTCTACGAACGCACGTCGCAGGTGTTCGAACACTGCTGCGTCGCCACGGACGATACACGCATCGCCGAGGCCGTGGACAGGTTCGGCGGCTGCGCCGTCATGACGTCGCCCGACCACCGGAGCGGAACCGACCGCTGCGCCGAAGCCCTCGATAAATACAGCAAAACGACCGGGACGGCGTTCGACGCGGTCATCAACGTACAAGGCGACGAGCCTTTCATCTCGACAGAACACCTAACGAGCCTGCGCGATGCCCTGGACGTCCCGGGAGCCGAAATCGCCACCCTCGCCTACCCCATGAAACCGGGCGACGACATCTTCAATCCCAACACTCCGAAGATAACCCTCTCACGGGACGGCTATGCCCTCTACTTCAGCCGCAGCGTCATCCCTTATATCCGCGGTGCGGAACAGTCCGAATGGTCGTCGCGCCACACGTATCTCAAACATATCGGCATTTACGGTTACCGGAGCGACATCCTGCACGAGATAACCCGACTGCCTCAAGGTATGCTTGAAAAGGCCGAATCGCTCGAACAACTGCGCTGGCTCGAAAACGGTTACAGGATAAAGGTCGGCCTGGTATCCTCCGAGACGATAGGCATAGACACACCCGAAGACCTCGCACGACTGCTGAAAAAAATGCACGATTGAGACCGCTGCCGATTGCCGATTGAAAAAAGTTCCTATCTTTGCGGTAATCATTCAAAAACCTGTTCGCCGGCATGCCGCCGGCATTTAATCTGAAAATTTACATTTCAATCTTCCACATGCAAGATTTCGATGCATTACAGGGCAAAAGCATTATACAACTGCGCGAAATAGCCAAGTCGCTCGGCATCCGGAGCACGACGCAGATGAAAAAGGACGAGCTCATACAGGCCATCATCGGCCCGCGCAGCGACGAACCGGTCGGCCCGGCCGGCGAATCCCCGGAACCAAAGCCGAAAAGACAGCGTCTCCTAAACAACACTCCTGTCCGGCAATCCTCCGCAGCGACGGATGCCAGGGAGACGGCCGAGGCAACAGCAAACCGCAACGACGGCGAAGAGACGGTACAGGAGACCGAAAAACCACGGCGG
>OLQD01002013.1_pt1 | contig 15518 bp, 15 predicted proteins | sample 1672841 | NCBI WGS metagenome assembly OLQD01 (sample SAMEA3136729, study PRJEB25190) | human gut metagenome | biome: human gut; feature: human-associated habitat; material: faeces | place: Austria | collected 2013 | reverse complement strand
ATGGTGGAGCCTCCTTCAAAAATTAGGTGCGGTAGTCGCCGTTGATCTTGACGTACTCGTAGGTGAGGTCGCAGCCGTAGGCGACCGCCTTGCCGTCGCCGCTGTGGAAGTCGACGATGACGGTGATGTCATGCTCGGTGAGCACGGCCTTGGCCAGCTCCTCGCTGAAGTCGGTGCCGAAGCCGTCCTTCATGACCTGCACCTCGCCGGCGCTGCTCTTGATGATGCAGTCGGCCTTGGTGGGATCGACGTCCGCGCCGGAGTAGCCGGCGGCGGCCATGATGCGGCCCCAGTTCGCGTCGCGGCCGAACACGGCGGCCTTGAACAGGGTGGAGCCGGCGATGGCCTTGGCGACCAGACGGGCGTCATGCTCGGTGGGCAGGCCGTAGGACTCGACGACGATCAGATGGGTCGCGCCCTCGCCGTCGGAGGCGATGCGGCGGGCCATGTCGATGCAGATGTGCTCGATGAGACCGGCGAGAGCCGCCTTGTCCTCCTCGGTCTTGACCTCGACGCCGGAGGCGCCGTTGGCGAGCAGGATCATGGTGTCGTTGGTGGAGGTGTCGCCGTCGACGGTGCACATATTGAAGCTCTTGTCGATGGCGTTGTGCAGCATCTTCTGCAGGTCGGCGGAGTCGCACTTGGCGTCGGTGGTGACGTAGGCGAGGGTGGTGGCCATGTTGGGGTGGATCATGCCGGAGCCCTTGGCCATCGCGCCGATGCGGATGGTGCCGGAGGAGAGCTCGAGCTCGTAGGCGGATTCCTTGCGGACGGTGTCGGTGGTCATGATGGCATAGGCCGCGTCGGAGCCGTTGGCCTTGTCGAGCTTGGCGGGGATGATCTGGCGGACGCCGTCGAGGACCTTCTCGACGGGCAGCTTCTGGCCGATAACGCCGGTGGAGCAGACGAAGACCTCGTTCTCGCCCACGCCGAGGAGCTTCTCGGCCTCGCGCTCGACGGTCCGGGCGTCCTCGATGCCCTGCGTGCCGGTGGCGGCGTTGGCGTTGCCGGAGTTGATGACGACGGCGCGGGCCTTGCCCTTTTTCAGGATCTCGCGGTCAAGGATGACCGGAGCTGCGCAGAACTTGTTCGTGGTGAAGCAGGCCGCGCAGGAGCAGGGCAGGTCGGAGTAGAGAACAGCGACGTCGGGCTTCTTGTTCTCGCGCTTTTTGATGGCGGTGTAGACCGCGCCGGCGGTGAAGCCCTGCGGCGTGGTAACGCCGCCCTCGATCTTTTTCAGATTGGACATGTGGGGGGATCTCCTCTCTTAACGTTAGTTTAGCAGCATTCTTGCCTAAATCGGGTCGAAACTCGTCGAACCGAAAATTACGGATACATCGGGGGCATCATGAGGCCGGTGGTCTCGGGCAGGCCCATGATGAGGTTCATGTTCTGGATGGCCTGGCCGGCGGCGCCCTTGCCGATGTTGTCGATGACGGAGGAGACGATCAGACGGTGGGTGCGGGAATCGAAGGTCGGGGTCATCTCGACGAAGTTGGTGCCGTAGGCCCACTTGGTCTGCACGGGGAGATTGGCCGGGAAGACCTTGACGAAGGGTTCGTCCTTGTAGAAGTCCTTATACAGCTCGTAGACCTCCTCGTTGGTGAAGTCCTTATCGCAGGTGGCGTAGATGGTGACCTCGATGCCGCGGACCTGCGGGAGGAGGTGCGGCTGGAAGTTGATGTACTGCCAGGTCTCGGGCTTCATCAGATCCTTGCCGGTGATGTAGGCGATGTTCTGCTCGATCTCGGGGGTGTGGCGGTGACCGCCGCCGAGGGCGTAGGCGCAGAAGTTGTTCTCCGCCTCGGTGAGGAGCTTGTTGAGGGCGGGACGGCGGCCTGCGCCGGTGTAGCCGCTCTTGGCGTCGATCACGATGGTGTTCTCAACGATGTGGCCGGTCTTGAGCATGGGCTGGAGGCCGAGGGTGGAGGCGGTGGGATAGCAGCCGGGGTTGGCGATGAGCTTCTTGCCCTTGGCAAGGTCGCGCATGACCTCAGGGATGCAGTAAACAGCGTCGTGGGTCATCTTGGCGTCGGGGTGCTTCTGGCCGTACCACTTCTCCCAGACGTCGACATCGCGGAAGCGGATGTCAGCGCCGATATCGATGATGGCGCAGTCCTCAGCGAGCACGATCTCCGCCCACTTGGCCACGTCGCCAGAGGGGACCTGGATCATGATGACATCGCTCTTCTTCGCGGTCTCGCGGACGTTCTCCTCCGTGAGGTCCATGATGACCTGATCATAGAAGCCGCGCAGAGCGGGATGATGCGTGGAGATGGCATCGCCGACACCGTAGGTATCGAGCACGTTGACAAGCTCTCCCTCGTGGTGGTTGACCATCATGCGGAGCACTTCGCCGCAAACATAACCGGTAGCACCGATGCAGGAATAATGGATCATGTCTGTTTTCCTCCTTGTTGATTCGACATTTTGTCTGACAATTTTGTACTGCTTGGAAAATCCCGTGTGTAGGCATTGAATTTTCTTTGTTGATATTGTATAATCCAAAAGCAGTTTTGAAAAGCGAATATATTTTTATATGCGCATTCCAAAATGGAATCTTTGAGGTATTGTTGATTATTGAGGGCATTTATAATGAGTATTCGTAAATATATTGCCTATCTCCGCACTGTGGAGACCGGCAGCATCACTCAGGCGGCGAACGAATTGGGCTACACACAGTCCGCCGTGAGCAAGATGATCTCCGATCTTGAGCAGGACTGGCAGGTCAAGCTCTTAACGCGCAACCACTCCGGCATCGAGATCTCCTCCGACGGCATGGTGCTCCTGCCCACGATCCGCGAGATCGTCAAGGACTATGAGGACCTCAACTTTGCCGTGTCCGAGCTGCATGGCGTGCAGTCCGGCACGCTGCGCCTCGGGTGCTTTACAAGCCTTGCCATCAGCCTGCTGCCGGAAATTCTGAAGGACTTCCACCAGACGTACCCCAACATTCAGATCCAGCTGATGACAGGCGAGTATTACGAGATCTCCGAATGGCTGCGCCGCGGCGCGATCGACTGCGGCTTTCTTGCCATCCCCGCCTCCAACGACTTTGAGACGACGACCATCCTGCACGACACGATGGTCGCCATTCTCCCAAAGGATCACCCGATGGCGGGCGCCTCGGTCTTCCCGCTCGAGCAGCTGCCGCACGAGAACTTCGTGCGCCTGATGGAGATCGAAGACTACGAATTCAACCGCCTGCTCGACCAGTGCAATATCCACCCCGAGGTCACCTACGACACGACGAGCGACTTCGCGCTCTTGTCCATGGTCGAGGCGGGACTTGGCATCAGCATCGTGCACAGCCTGCTCATCAAGCCCGGACGCTACCGCGTCGCCACGCTGCCGCTCAACGTCAAGCAGTCGCGCGAGATCGGCATCGCCGTGAAAAAGGGCTTTCTCCCCTCCACGATCACGCAGCTTTTCCTCCAGCATGTGGTCGACTACACCAAGGATATGGGCGAGATCACCGTCATCCGGCACTGAGTTTTCTTGAAAAATCAGGGAAATTTTCATTTTCCAACTGGCGGTTGGAAAGGATTTTCCCCGATTCAACCACCGCGCCATTGTCAATCCTCCCCATGCCCCCTATACTGAGTCCATAACCGGTGATTCAAAGCCGCGGCTGCAGCACGGGGCAAGGAAGGACCAACATGTTACGATCGGCGATCAGGCGTTTGCACGCGATGTGCTGCCTGAATATGAGGGAAACGTCGGCGCCTGACTTCCCGTTCGACGCGGGACACCCGCTCATCGCGTTTCCAACGCTCACTTTACTATTATAATGCAGTGCAGGAGGATAGACAACTTGGAAGAATCGACAATGGGCGCGCGCATTCTGCGCCGCCGTAAAGAAAAAGGACTGACACAGGAGGCGCTGGCAAACAAGCTCGGTGTGAGCAATCAGGCCGTGTCAAAGTGGGAGGGCGATGTCTGCTGCCCTGACCTGCAGCTTTTGCCGCTGCTGGCCGACACGCTGGAGCTCAGCCTCGATGAGCTCTTTGGACGCGAAAGCATGGCAAAAACCGCCCAAAAAGCGGAAGCGGACAGCCAGATTTTGTCCGTCGAGGCAGAGCTGCCGTGGGAGGATGACGACGCCATCCACGCCGTGCTCTTTCAGGGGCACCGGCTGCTCCAGCCGAAACAGGGGAGCCTGTTCCGCCACGACAAATACGACGAGATCCGCAAGACCGTCGAGCTGCACTTTTCCGGCACGGCGCAGGATATTTACAGCGATTTTTCCGTCGTCTGCACCGATTCGACGATCTCCGGCAGCGTCAGAGCCGGTGACGGCGTGACCTGCACCGACGTTGGCGGCGACGTGACCGCGGGCGATGACGTGACCTGCGGCAATGTCGGCGGCAATGTGCAGGCGGGCGACAGTGTGCACTGCACCGGCGACGTGCAGGGCAATGTCCGCGCGAGCGACAGCGTCACCTGCGGCAATGTCGGCGGCGACGTGTCCGCAAACGACAGCGTCCGCTGCGGCGAGGTCAAGGGCAACGTCCGCGCAAGCGACAGCGTCACCTGCGGCGACATCAGCGGCAGCGTGAGCGCCGAGCGCGTGCGCTGTACCAAAGCCGGCGGCGAAGAGCAGGAGAGCTTTACTTTCACCAAGAAGGGCAAGAGCTTTTCCTTCCCTCTCCGATAAAACCGTAAAAGCGCGGCCTTAAAAGGTCGCGCTTTTTTCCTTGTCATCGCGGCGGGTTTGTGTTACCATAACTTTGACAAAGAAAAAGGTGGGAAAATCATGGAAAATACCTTCAAGAGCTCCGTCTTCGGCGGCTTCAACCGCGATGACGTCATTCGTTATATCGAAAAAACCTCGCTCGAGAGCAAGCAGCAGATCGAAGCGCTCGAGCAGGAGAGCGACGGCCTCTGCCGCGAGAATGCAGAGCTGCGCGACAAGCTCGCCGCCGCCGAGCGTGAGCGCGACAAGTTTGCCGAGTCCTATTCGACCGCGTCCAGCGCGCAGGACGCGCTCAAAAAGGGTCTGACCGCCGCGCAGGAGACGATCTCCGAGCTGCGCGCGCAGATCGAAGAGGGCGCGCAGAAGCTCGCGAGCGCCAAGGCCGACTGCGACCGCCAGCTGAAAGCCAAAGAGGAGGCTGCCGAGCAGCGCATCGCCGAGCTGGAAGCGCAGCACGCCGAACGCCTTTCCACCGCCGAGCAGGAGCGCAAGCGCCTTTTAAGCGAGCTTGACGAGCTCCGCCCGCAGGTCGAGGAATACGGCCGCGTCAAGGCGCACATCGCCGACATTGAGCTCTCCGCCCGTGAGCGCGCCGACGCGCTCGACGCCGCCACGCGGGAGCGTTTGCAGGCAATGATCGCGGCATGCAGAGGGCAGTGCGAGCAGGTGCTCTCGACGCTCGGCGCGACTTGCGAGAGCGTGTCGAACGAGCTCAAGCGCGCGGACGCTGCCGTCGCACAGCTGCCCGAGGCGTTCACTACGCTGGTGGGCCAGCTCGACGAGCTCAAAAAGTTAGAGCAGTGAGAAGATAGAAAAAAAGAAGTGCGTTCCCGTTAGGAACGCACTTCTTTTTATGCTAATTCGCTGTACTGATTAAAGATGTCTGCAAATTCGTCCAGATGCTCGCGCAGGCTGTCGGGCGCCTCGGTGCGGAAGTAAAGCACCTCTCCCCCGCGGCACAGGATAAGAAACTGGCGGACTTCGTCCGGTTCATTGGGAAGCCGGGTATTTGGTTTGATAAATTCTGCGTAGTACGCTTCGTCAAAGCCATCAATCGAAAGCGTCTGCGCACCGTCTTCCATAAAATAGTCCCGCAGCTCATGTGTCAAGGGCTTTGCCAGTGCGGAGATACGCGGGGCGTAGAAGTCTACCTCTGTGCTCAGCTGCTCCCAGCCGTCGATCATTCCCGCATGCGGCGTTTCGCCGACAGAATACACATGCCCGCCGAGCGGCGTCGAAAGATCGCGCTGATAGCACCAGTCGAACGGATTGCCGCCGAGCTCTTCGGCGCGAAGATAGGGCAGCGTCGGCTCATCATAGTCATCGCCGTACTTGCTGTATCCCCCTTTTCCGAAGAGCACCGCGACCATCAGCACAACGACAATAAGCGAGAGCGCGCGGTCTACCCCCGCCCAGCGGTTGCGCGGCATCTTCTCCACATATTCGCAGTCCTCCATCGCGCGCTTAAGCGTACGCATCTCTTTCCGCTCCTGCGCGCCGCTGAACATACCGATGATGCTGCCAAGGAGTAGCGAAACTCCTTGAATCACATCATTCTTCGGCATCGTGAGCAGCGACAGCAGCGGGATACTCCACGCGTAAAACACAAGAAATATGAGCCCCGCGTCCATCAGCAGATAGACCAGCGGCAGAAAATAGCTGCGGCGCAGCTTTTTGCACAGTCTGCGGTAGCCATAGGAGTCCGTACAGTCCTTCGGCGTGGGGACGTGCGCAGTCCTGTCACCGCGCCAGATATAGAAGATGCCGTCCTTCGTCCGGCAGACGTACTCCCAGCCCAGGCGGGCGCGGTTTTCGTCGGGGTCGTCATCGTCCGCGGCGGGCTCCAGATGATAGCGGCAGTCGCGCGGCTCGCCGATCACAAAATCGTCGTAGCGGAGCAGGAGCTTTCCCTCCGCCGCGCGCTCGGAAAGCCACTGCTCGATGCCGCGCGGGTCGTAGGCGCTGGGTGCAAAGCGGATGCTCTTCGTCTCGGGCTCATTCTCTTCGTTCAGCGCAGTCCCTCCGCTCTCCGGAAGCTCTGTTGTCTCGCGCAGGTTTTCGTCCATTCGCGCTCCCTCCTCTCTTCTCTCTATGGCAAAGTATAAAGAAGCGAGAGGCATTTTTCAAGCAAGTTCAGCGAGCATTGACAAAAATCGCGTGCAAGTTTATTGTTACATCGCAAAAAAGGCAGGAAATTCCTGCCTTTTTTCGTTTCACAGCAAAATCGGCTGAATTTGTCTTCCCTCCAGCGCCGCCTCGGCCGTCGGGATAATTTTGCGGAAGTCCGCGATCAGCGACGTGGGCTTCGCCTCGGCGTTGTCCTGCCCGAAGGGGACAAAATAGTAGTTCTTGCGGTTCAGCAGCACCGCGATGTTCGGCGCGCTCGCGGATAAGCCGTCATTCGTCGCAATGGCAAGCACAACGGGCTTACCGTTGCGCAGGTGCCCCTTCGCCGCCATCGTCACCGCGCCGTCCGTGATGCCGTGGGCGAGCTTGGCAAGCGTGTTTCCCGTGCAGGGCGCGATAACGAGCACTTCCATCGCCCCCTGCGGGCCGAGGGGCTCGGCTTCGACGATATTGCGCACGGCCCTCCTCCCCGCCAGCGCCTCCACGCGGGTGACGAAGTCCTCCGCCGTGCCGAAGCGCGTGGAATACTTCGCTGCGTTTTCCGACAAAATCGGGACGATCTCGTGCTCGCGCGCGATGTCCTCGTAGAGTCTCAGCAGCTCAGGATGGTTGCAGAACGAGCCGCAAAAGGCAAATCCGATCTTCATGCTTCCTCCTTGATGAGTCGACATAACGTCTTTTTGATGGCCCGCGCCGCCGTCTCCGGCGCGACGCGCCCGGGCAGTCCCCCTGCCTTGAGATACGAAAGGCGCAGCGTTTCGACCGCGTCCATGTCAAAGCCGCTCGCGCTCGCAAGCTCGATGAGCAGGCAGTCCGGCGGCAGTTCGGCAAGGAGCGCTTCGTCCAATACCTGATGCGGCACGGTGTTGAACACCACGCGGAATTCCCCCAGCGTGCCGGAGAGGCGGTTCGTGTGCAGCGGCGCGTAGCCGAACGCGTCGATCCACGCAAGGTCCGACCGCTTGCGCGCGCTGACGCTGACCTTCGCTCCCAGCGCGCTCAGATCGTGCGCGAGCACCTTTCCGATGCGGCCAAAGCCGAGCACGAGGCACGGCGTGCCGTGCAGTGTGACGCTCGTGTGCTTCATCGCCGCCTCGATGGCCCCCTCCGCCGTCGGGATCGCGTTGCGCACGCTCAGCTCTTCCGAGGCAAAGTAGTCCGTGATCGTAAGCCCCAACGACTGCGCGAGCGTTGACGCGTCGTTTCCCACATTGCCCGCGAAAATGCGGTGCTCGCGCCGCAGCGAGCGCAGCAGGCTCTCCATCGTGAGCTCTGTGCCGCTCAAATAGCCGTTTTTCTCCGCCGGCAGCGGCAGGACGATGATGTCCGCTTTCAGCGCGTCGCACAGCGCCAGCGGCTTTGGCGCACCGGTCAGCTCCCACGAGCAGACGTCGTATCCCTCCGCAGCCATCATCTGGGCAAGCAGGCGCATGCGTGCGTCGCCGCCCAGGAATGCTATCGTCTGGTCCATCTCATTCCCCCTTTTCCATAAAGGGTATGCCGCAGCGCGTGCGCGCATGACGCAAACTATTTTTGATTTTTTGCTTGACAACTCTATTTTTATCGCTATAATAAGAATTATTCTAATTCTTATTTAGGAGAAACACATGACCAAGTACGCCCAGCAGATTCTTGATCTCGTCCTGTGCTCCACCGAGCACCCGACCGCCGAGCAGATTTTTCTGCAAATGAAGCAGGAAAATTCCAAAATCGCGCAAGCTACGGTGTATAACAACCTCAACGCGCTTGTAGCGGACGGCAAACTCATCCGCCTGTCGCAGCCCGGCGCGCCCGACCGCTACGACAACACCACGCGTCACGATCACCTGATCTGCACCCGCTGCGGCGCGCTCGCAGACTTCAAGTTCACCGACCTGACGCATAACATCGAAGCCGCGCTCGGCGCGCGCATCCAGTCCTACGACCTTCGCATTCACTATCTCTGCCCCGCCTGCCGCAAAGCGCAGGAAGAGCATTAAATTTTGAGAGAAAAAGGAGAATTTCACCATGAAGACCAACAAGTATTCCGGCACCAAAACCGAGCAGAACCTGCGCACCGCCTTCTCGGGCGAATCCGAGGCGCGCAACAAGTACACCTTCTTCGCCTCCACGGCCAAGAAAGAGGGCTATGAGCAGATCGCCGCGCTCTTCCAGAAGACCGCGGACAACGAAAAGGAGCACGCCAAGATGTGGTTCAAAGAGCTCCAGGGCATCGGCTCCACCGCCGACAATCTGCTCTCCGCCGCTGAGGGCGAAAACTACGAGTGGACCGACATGTACGATTCTTTCGCCAAGACCGCAGAGGAAGAGGGCTTTCCCGAGCTGGCGCAGAAGTTCCGCCTCGTCGGCGAGATCGAGCGCCATCACGAAGAGCGCTACCGCGCGCTGCTGCGCAACGTCGAGACCGCCAAGGTCTTTGAAAAGAGCGAGGTCAAGGTCTGGGAGTGCCGCAACTGCGGCCACATCGTCGTCGGCACCAAAGCCCCCGACGTCTGCCCCACCTGCAACCACCCCCAGAGCTACTTCGAAGTCCACGCGGAGAATTATTGAGAATCGTCAACTAAAACGAGAGCCGCAGGCTGTGCCTGCGGCTCTCTTACTATTCACTTACTCCTTCGGCAGCAGGATGCAGATCGTCGTGCCCTTGCCCTCTTCGCTATGAAGCTCGACTGTACCGTGATGGTACTGCACGGCGTGCTTGACGATGGAAAGGCCGAGGCCCGTGCCGCCGCTTGCCTTCGAGTGGCTCTTGTCCACGCGGTAGAAGCGCTCGAAGATGCGGCTCTGGTGCTCCGGCGCGATGCCGATGCCCGTATCGGCCACGGAGACGAACGCCTTGCCGTCCCGTTCACCGACGCTCATGGTCACGCTGCCACCCTCGACGTTGTACTTGATGGCGTTGTCGCAGAGGTTATAGATGACCTCGTACAAAAGCCGCCGTACGCCTCCGATGGTCTCGCTCCCGCCCTCGACGGCAATCGCGATGTGCTTCTCCGCCGCCGCGGTCTTAAGATCGTCCGCCGCCTCCTGCGAAAGCGTGAGCAGGTCGACCGTCTCGCGCGGCATTTCGTCGCCCTCGTCGAGCTGGGACAGGCGGATGATATCGTCGATGAGCGTGACGAGGCGCGCGGCCTCGGCGTGGATGTGGCCGACGAAGCGCGGCAGGTCGTCAGGCTTGACCATGCCGTTTTCGATCAGCTCGGCGCTGCCGATGATGCCCTGCAGCGGCGTCTTGAGCTCGTGCGAGACGTTCGCCGTGAACTCCCGGCGGTTGCGCTCGGCAAACTCCTGCTCCGTGATGTCAAAGGCCAGAATGACCGTGCCGAGGAATTTCCCGTCGGACGTGATGCGGCTGATATCGAACTGATACACGCGGCCCGCGCGCTCGGCGCGCACCTCACTGTGGCCGTCCGCAGCGGCGGCCTGAATGGCGGCGCTGATCTCGTGGCTGCGCTCGATGGTGAGAAAGTCCCGGCCGACGCACTGCGCGTCCGCGCCGAAGAGCGCCTGCGCCGCGGCGTTGATGCTCAGGATGCTGCCGTGCTCGTCGAGCAGGGCAAGGCCCTCGCGCATGCTGCCGGTGATCTGCGTGAACTCGTCGGTCTTTTCGCGCAGCTCGCGCAGCTGCGTCTGGATCTCGACGTGCTGGCGGTGGATGCGCTTGAGCAGCGGAGAGAGCTCCTCGTAGGCATCGTTGTCAAGCGGGTGCTCGAGATCGAGGCTGTTGAGCGGGTCGACGATGCGCCGCGACAGCCGTCTGGCCAGCAAGCCGGAGAGGATGAGCGCCACGATGAGCACGATCAGCAGCGGCTGGATCATGCCGACGGCGATCATGCCGACCGTCGCGCGGCTGATGGAAATGCGCAGCACCGTGCCGTCGTCCAGACGCTGGGCGTAGTACATGGTCTTTTCCATGAGCGTCGAGGAATAGCGCGTGCTCTCGCCGGTGCCGGTCGCCAGCGCCTGACTGATCTCGGCGCGCGAGGCGTGGTTCTCAAGACTCTCGGCGTTGGTCTTCGTGTCGTACAGGACGCTGCCGTCGGCCGCGATCCATGTCAGGCGGCAGCGGTCGGCCGTCAGCTGGGACAGATAGTCCGTGCCGCCGTCCTCGACGGCCGCTGCGGCGAGACTCAGCTCGTCGCGCAGCTGGTTTTCTTCCACGCCGCCGAAATAGCTGTAGAGAAAGCCCATGATGATCAGCAGGCTCGCCAGCAGCACGCACCCGGCCACGAGCAGGATGGATTGAAAGATCTTTTTGGTCATGTCGTTGCCTCCATGCGGTAGCCAACATTGCGCACCGTTTCGATCCGCCGTCCGTAGGGGCCGAGCTTCTGCCGGAGCGTCCGGATGTGCATGTCGACCGTGCGGGTCTCGCCGCAGTAGTCCATGCCCCAGATCTCCTGAAAGAGCTGGTCGCGCGTGAACGCCATGCCCGGATGGGACAGAAACAGGCGCAGGAGTTCAAATTCTTTATACGTAAGCGCGACACGCGCGCCGTCGACCGTGACCGTGTGTGCGTCGAGATCGACGACGAGCCCGCCGCTGCGCAGCTGATGTGCAGCTTTTTCCGGCTGGCAGCGGCGCAGCACCGCCTTGACGCAGGACACGAGCTCCATCACGCCGAAGGGCTTGACGAGGTAATAGTCCGCGCCGAGGTCGAGGCCGCGGATCTTGTCATACTCCGCACCCTTGGCCGTGGCCATAACGACCGGGATGGTGCGCAGCTCCGCAGACGCCTTCATGCGCTGCAGCAGCTCGATGCCGTCCACGCCGGGCAGCATCACGTCGAGCACCACCAGATCGGGCTTCTCCGTCTGGAGCGCCGACCAGAATGACACGCCGTCGGCAAAGCCGCGGGCGTCAAACCCCGTGGATGAGAGCGTATAGACCTCAATGTCGCGGATACTGGCGTCGTCCTCCACACACCAGATCATGGCTTACCCCTCCTTGTGCACCCCGGTGACCGAGAAGATCACCCACTCGGCGATGTTCGTCGCGTGGTCGCCGATGCGCTCGAAGTATTTGGCGATCATGAGCAGGTCGAGCGCGTACTCCCCGTCGTCGGGGTGGGCGGCGATCTTGTCAATCAGCCGGCGCTTGACCTCGTCGAAGGCGTTGTCCACGACATCGTCCTCGGCGATGACCGTCTCTGCCAGCATTGTATCACGCTGAACGTAGGCGTCAACACTTTCTGTGACCATATGGATGGTCGAGCGCGCCATTTCGCGCAGCAGATCGTCATTTTCCGCCGAACGTCCGGCGAGATACTGGACGATCTCCGCGATGTCCTCGGCCTGATCGCCGATGCGCTCCATGTCCGTGATCATCTTCAGCGCCGCCGAGATCTGGCGCAGGTCGCGCGCGACGGGCTGCTGCTGGAGCAGGAGCTTGAGGCACAGCGACTCGATGTTGCGCTCCTTCTGGTCGATCTCGGCATCGAGCGGCGCGACGCGCTGCGCCAGCTCCGGATCCGCCTCCGTGAGGGCCTTGGATGCGAGCGCGATGACCTCCTCGCACAGTGCGCCCATCTCGATCATCTCCTTGTTCAGGAGCGCGAGCTGTTCATCAAACCGGCTTCTCATTAGCCAAACCTCCCTGTGATGTAATCCTCCGTGCGCTTATCCTGCGGCTGCGAGAACAGCTGCTGCGTGTCGCCGCACTCGACGAGCTCGCCGAGCAGGAAAAACGCCGTGCGGTCAGAGATACGCACCGCCTGCTGCATATTGTGCGTGACGATGACGATCGTGTACTGTTCCTTGAGCTGCATGGCCAGCTCCTCGATCTTCGACGTGGAGATGGGGTCAAGCGCGCTCGTGGGCTCGTCCATGAGCAGCACCTCCGGCTCGACCGCGAGCGCGCGGGCGATGCACAGGCGCTGCTGCTGGCCGCCGGAGAGGCCGAGGGCGTTTTTCTTCAGGCGGTCTTTCACCTCGTCCCAGATGGCCGCGCCGCGCAGGGACTTTTCGACGATCTCGTCGAGCCTGGCGCGGTTTTTGATGCCGTGCGTACGCGGGCCATAGGCGATGTTGTCGTAGATGCTCATCGGAAACGGGTTCGGCTTCTGAAAGACCATGCCGATCTCGCGCCGCAGCTCGTTGACGTCCGTGCCGGGGGCGAAAATGTCCTGATCGCGGTAGCGCACATCGCCCGTGATCTTCACGCCCGGGATGAGGTCGTTCATGCGGTTGAGCGTTTTGAGAAACGTGGATTTGCCGCAGCCGGACGGCCCGATGAGCGCTGTGATGCTCTTTTCGGGAATGTTCAAACTGATATCGTGCAGCGCCTGATGATCTCCGTACCAGAGGTCCAGGCCCTGGACTGTCATAATGTCACTCATAAACTTCTTTTCCTCCTGAAGTATCGCTCAACGAGCGTAGCAGCACCGTTGATGAGCAGCGTAAGGATCATCAAAATGGCGGCGATGGCAAAGGCCACATCAAACCGGCCCTGCTCCTTGGCGTAAACGTAAAGCGCGACGGTGAGCGTGGCGCCCGCGCTGCTCAGTCCCTCGAAAAAGTCGTTGAGCGCGTGGGCAAAGCCCGCCGTGAACAGCAGCGCGGCCGACTCGCCGAGGATGCGGCCGACGGACAGGATGCAGCCGGTGATGACGCCGTCCACGCAGCCGGGCAGCACCACGGTGCGGATGACGCGCCACTTGCCCGCACCGAGGCCGAACGCGCCCTCGCGGTAGCTCTGCGGCACGGTTTTGAGGCTCTCCTGCGTGGTGCGCATGATGGTCGGCAGGTTCATGATGACGAGCGTGAGCGCGCCGGCCAGCAGCGATGTTTTCATATTCAGAAACTGGCAGAAAAACAGCATGCCCACAAGGCCGTAGATGATCGACGGGATGCCGGAGAGCGTCTCGGCCGCGTACTCGATGGCGCCGATGAGCCGGCGGTTCGTGGCGTACTCGGTCAGGTAGATGGCCGCGCCCACGCCGAGCGGCAGGACGATGAGCAGCGTCGCAATGACGATATAGAGCGTGTTGAGGATGTCCGGCAGGATGCCGATGCGGTCGGACAGGTAGCTCGGCGCGGTGGACAGCAGCGTCCACGACACGTTCGGCAGGCCCTTGATGAGCACGTAGGCGATCAGAAACAGCACGAGCGCCGCCGTGATAATGGCCGCCGCACCCATGAGGATGCGCATGGTGAGAATATAGGCCCTGCGGCCGCCGGAAATGGCTTTCTTTTTCATTTGTCCCCCTCCTGATTGCGCTTGAGGAAGAAGTTGAGCGTGGCGTTGATGAGCATGATGAACAAAAACAGCACCAGCGCAATGGAAAACAGTGCCTGCCGCTGCAGGCCGCCGGAGTAGGACATTTCGCTCGCGACGGCGGTGGTCAGAAAGCGCACGCTCTGAAACAGCGTCGGCATGTTCGGTACGTTGCCGGACACCATCATGACGGCCATGGCCTCGCCGATGGCGCGGCCGACGCCGAGCACGACGGCGGCGGCAATGCCGCTCTTCGCCGCCGGGACGGAAACCTTGAAATACGTCTCGATGGGCGTCGCGCCGAGCGCGAGCGATGCGTCCTCATACTCGGGCGGCACGGCCTCGAGCGCCGTGACGGACACCTTAATGATCGACGGCAGGATCATGATCGCCAGCACGACGATGGCGGCGAGCAGGCTCGCGCCGTCGGCCAGGTGAAACACCTTGCGGATGCCCGGCACGAGCACGAGCATACCCACAAGGCCGTAGACGACCGACGGGATGCCGGCCAGCAGGCTCACGGCCGATTCGAGCACGGTCTTGAGCCGCGGCGGGGCGACCTTCGCCAGATACACGGCCGTCAGAAAGCCCAGCGGCACGCCGAGCACGATGGCCCCGGCCGTGCCGTATACACTTGTCAGAATGAACGGCAAAATGCCGTACGACGGCTCTGCCGCCGTGGAGGCCCACGTCTTGCCGAACAGAAACGGGACGAGCCCGATCTTCCGGATGGCGGGGATGCCGGAGACGATCAGGTACACGCTGATGAGCAGCACGCACCCGACGGTGATGAGGCCAAGGAGCAAGAACACGCCGTGCACGACCGTCTCCAGAGCTTGAGATTTCTTTTTCATATCCAGCACCTCTGTATATACCAAAGGCGGCCGGAAGAACCAGCCGCCTTGAGCTTACCTGTGACTCAGGCCACCGGGACTGCGCCCGCCGCGGAGATGATGGACGCGGCATCTGCAGAGGTCGCAAAGTCGAAGAACTTCTGCGCGGTCTCGCTCAGGGCCACGCCTTCCTTCGTCACGAGGACGAACGGACGCTGCACGAGGTAGGCGCCGTCCTTGACGGTCGCTTCCGTCGGGGCAACACCGTTGACGGTCAGGGCCTTGACGCTGTCCTTGATGGCAGCCAGAGAGGCATAGCCGATGGCGTTCGGGTTCTGGGACACGGTAGTGATGACATCGCCCGTGGAGGTCAGCTCCTGACGGTACTGGCAGGCATCCTTCGTGTCGGTGATGGACTCGAAGCCGTCGCGCGTGCCGCTGCCGGCCTCGCGGCCGATGAGGACGATCTCGGCGTCGTTGCCGCCGACATCCTTCCAGTTGGTGATCTCGCCGGTGTAGATCTTGGCGATCTGCTCCAGGCTCAGGTCCTTGACCGGGTTCTGGGGGTTGACGATGACGGCGATGCCGTCGAGCGCGACGATGGTCTCCTTCAGACCGGCGGCCTTCTCATCGTCCTTGAGTGCGCG
>OLQD01002011.1_pt1 | contig 15528 bp, 13 predicted proteins | sample 1672841 | NCBI WGS metagenome assembly OLQD01 (sample SAMEA3136729, study PRJEB25190) | human gut metagenome | biome: human gut; feature: human-associated habitat; material: faeces | place: Austria | collected 2013 | reverse complement strand
CTGTTGCGGTGCCGAAGCTGGAAGCAGGATATTAAGACAAAACAAGCGGCGCACAGGGTGTGAAAACTCTGTGCGCCGCTGATTTTATGTGCTTTTAAATTTACTCGAAATCAGCGTTCATGAAGAGCTCGAGCATTTTGACCGTCGCTTCGATGTCCTTTTGGCTCACAATGGCGTTCGGGCCGTGGGTGTAGCGGGTGACGACCGAGAAGCCAATTGTTTTGATGCCGCCGCCGACGAGCGTCATGGCGCCTGCGTCCGTGCCGCCGACATAGATGACGTCTTTCTGGTACGGGACGTTGTGTTCTTTGCACAGCGTGATGGATTTATTCACAAGGCCTTCGTCGCTGATGGAACCGGTGTCGGAGATTTTGATGGCGACGCCGTGGTCGAGCGCGTTGCTGCCCTCCAAATCGCCCGGGCGGTCGTGGCACGGGGTGACGTCCACCGCGACGCCGATGTCCGGCTGAATACGCTGCGCCGTGACCTGCCCGCCGCGCGTGCCGACCTCCTCCTGCACGGTGAACGCGAGGTAGACGTCGTTCTTCGGCTTTTTCACGTTCATCATCGCCGCCAGCAGCATATAGCAGCCGACGCGGTCGTCGATGGCCTTTGCGGTGATGTAGCCCGGCGCAAGCTCCGTGTACGGGCCCTCATAGCATGCAACATCGCCGACATCAACGTATTTTAAAACTTCTTCCTTGCTGTGCAGACCGATGTCGATGTAGCAATCGGTATAACGCTTATAGCCGCCGGCGCTCAGCTTTTCCGGCGGGATGCGGCTTGCAACCACGCCAACCACGCCGTTGCGGAAGCGGACGCGGCTCTGGTACGTTGTAAACGTCCAGCAGCAGCCGAGCTCCTTAAACATAATGCGGCCGTCTTCCTCAATTTTAATGACCTGAAAGCCGATCTCATCGGTGTGGGCGGCAAGCTCTATGCGCTTTTTGTGCTCGCCCGTGCCCTTAAAATAGGCGATGACGCTGCCGTTTGGGTCGGTGGTAATGTTGTCAGCAAGCGGGGCTAACTTTTCTTTAATATAGTCTGCAACGGCGGTCTCGTAGCCGCTGACGCCGTGCAGCTGGGTGAGTTCTTCAAATAACTTCATACGGGTTTTCCTCCTCTAAACGGGGCAGAAAGCCGTAGTCCGGCGTTATTCTGCCATGACGGACGCAATGTCTTTGCAGAGTGCGTCCACGTTTTCGTCCGTCGTCGCCCAGCTTGTACAAAGGCGGACGGCGCTGTGTGTTTCGTCCACGCGCGCCCAATAGGAATACTTGTACTTTTCCGCGAGCTTTTCGAGCGCAGTATCCGGGAAAATGGGGAACTGCTGGTTCGTCGGCGAGGGGGCAAAGAACGCGCAGCCCGCATCTTCGCACGCTTTTGCAATACGCTTTGCCTGCCGCACGGCTTTTTCGCTGATCTTGAAATAAAGATCGTCCGTGAAAAGCTCGTCAAACTGAATACCGAGCAGACGGCCCTTAGCCAGCATGCCGCCGCGCTGCTTGATGTGGTAGCGGAAATCCGTTTTGAGCGCCGGGTTCGTGATTACGACCGCTTCGCCGAACAAAGCGCCGACCTTCGTGCCGCCGATATAGAAGACATCGGAAAGCGCGCAGAGATCCGCGAGTGCCACGTCATTTTCGGGAGCCGTCAGGCCGTAGCCGAGACGTGCGCCGTCAATAAAGAGGTACAGCCCGCAGCGCGTGCAGACATCGTGCAGGGCGGTCAGCTCCGCTTTGGAATATAACCCGCCGTTTTCCGTGGGCAGGGAGATGTAAACGAGCTTCGGCTGCACCATGTGCTCAAACGAGGCATCGTTCACGTGCGCCAGATAGGCGTTTTCCACCTGTTCTGCGGTGATCTTGCCGTCCGGGGTGGAGGGCAGAGACAGCACTTTGTGACCCGTTGCTTCCACCGCGCCGGTCTCGTGCACGTTGACGTGGCCGGTGTCGGCTGCGACCATGGCCTCCCACGGGCGCAGGAACGCAGCCGCGGCGAGCAGGTTCGTCTGCGTGCCGCCGACGAGAAAATGCACGTCGGCATCCGGACAGGCAAAGCGGGCGCGGATGGCGTCGGCCGCACGGCGGCAGTCGTCGTCGAGCCCATAGCCCGGGGTGGCGCTGAGATTCGTGTCGCACAGGGCGCGCAGCACGTTCGGGTGGGCGCCCTCGGAATAGTCATTCTGGAAGCGGAGCATGGCGGATTTCCTTTCGTCTGTGTGGGATTCGGCACGCAGCGCGTGCCGCCGCGGTTATGATAAGCCCGGCGGGAGAGGTTGTCAATGGATTGCGCCGCGCATTTTTTAAGCCTTTCCCTCAAGGAGAAGGTGGCGCGGCCTTTCGACCTCATCCGCCTCGGATAAGATCCGGCTTTTTTCTTGCCCTTTTGGGCAAGAAATTTTGCGAGGAAGGCTCAGGTGCGCGGCATTCATGCGGTGTACGGCCGGTGTTGCTGTTCTCAAAGTTTTTGAGCAGCGGGGGAGCCCGAGGGGGCAAGGCCCGCCTCGGATAAGATCTGGCTTTTTTTCTTGTCTAAAGACAAGAAAAAAGCCGGCAGCTTTCGCTGCCGGCCAGCCCGCCAATGCCGTGTGAGCCCAGTTACAACCTGCACAAGAAGGCAGGTGGGTCGCCTCTCTGCTGTTTCTCTGCTTCCAACGTCCAACCGGCATCTTTCAGCCGGCCGGGAGGCCTGCAATCCGCAGCGGAAGTTCTGGCATCCCTTATAAGAGATGTGGGTTTAAATGAGCTCTGAGCACTCAGTTGTGCTCCACGCACACAGCAGGACTTATTCCCATGCTATGCGCCGCGCGGGAACTTATTCCTCCGCGCCGCCGTCAGATCCTTCGTCTTCGTCGGCGAAGATCTCTTCCATATAGTAATTGTACACCTTGTCCAGCTCGTCGTCATCGTCGATGGAGCCGAAGAGCTCCTCGCCGTTTTCCTCCATGATCTTGAGCAGGATGATGCCGAAATCGGGGTCGTCCTCGTCCATATCGGCGGGGAGCGCCGCGAGATAGTCCTGACCGTCGAGCTCAAACTCGTTGAGCACTTCCAGCTCGAACTCGTTGCCGTCCTCGTCCTCGATCGTCAGATAATCGCTGCCGAATGCTTCACTCATCGGGGTGTCCTCCAGTTGTGATCGTTTTCTGGTTTCAGTGTACCCCATCTGGCGTGTAAAATCAAGTCCTTTTACGACCCCAGATCCTCCAGCAGCAGCAAAAGCTGCTCCTGACTGCCGACGGTGATGCCGCCGCGCAGCAGCTCCTGGTCGGCGCGGCGCAGTCCGGCGACCTCGATGCCGGTCACCTGCAGCGGCCTGCGGTCGGCGTCGGAGGCGAACACGCTCACATAGCCCTCGTAATCCCGCAGGATATATTCCGCCTGCGCGCCGTCGTAGGACGTGGCCGGCGCGTCCGCGCCCGGCTGCTGCAGGGAGGACATCGCCGCCCCCGCGACGAACGGCGACACGGCGCACAGCGCCGTCACGACCGTCAGTGCCAGCGTTCGTTTCATATGCCTCGCTCCTTTCACCGGAAAGTTTGTCCAACGCGCGCGCATTTCATACCCGCCGGACAAAAACGCGCGAAAGACTATCCCCGGTTGACAGAGTGTGCTATAATATCATTTAACCGTTTTTATGCGCTGAATATCGACCGGGTTTTTGACCCGATAATGTGTATTATCAGGGAGGTGCGTCACTGCCTATGGCAAAACGACCGAAACCATCATCATCCGCCCCGCGCGCGGCCCAGGCCGCGGATGCGACCGTGAGCGTCGCGGGCACTGTGCTGCGCGTGCTCGGCACGATCCTGCTGATCGTGCTCGTCACGGGGCTGCTGTTTTTGTGCATCTTCGCGTACTATGTGAAAAACTGCCTGTCCACGGATCTCGACGTGCAGCTCTCGGACTTCACGGTCTCGCTCTCAAGCTCGATTTTGTATGAGGATTCCGACGGCAACTGGCAGAACCTCACGAACCTCTCGAGCACGGAAAACCGCGTCTGGATCGACTATGCCGACATCCCCAAGGACATGGAGCACGCGGCCGTCGCCATCGAGGACAAGCGCTTTTACAAGCACAAGGGCGTGGACTGGTACCGCACGACCGGCGCGTTCATCAATATGTTCCTGTCGATGAAAAACGACTTCGGCGGCTCGACCATCACGCAGCAGCTGATCAAAAACCTCACCAAGCAGGACGATATCACCGTGCAGCGCAAGCTGCTCGAGATCTTCCAGGCGCTCGAATTTGAGAAGTCCTATGATAAGGAAGAGATCATGGAGTGGTACCTGAACATCGTCTACTTCGGCGAGGGGTGCAACGGCGTCTATACCGCCGCCGAGACCTACTTCGGCAAAGAACCGAAGGATCTCACGCTCGCCGAGTGCGCGAGCATCATCGGCATCACGAATAACCCCTCAAAATACGACCCCTTCATCAGCCGCGAGAACAATAAAACCCGGCAGGAGACCATCCTCAAGCAGATGTATGAGCAGGGCTGGATCAACAAGGAGCAGTACGACGAGGCCGTGGCGCAGGAGCTCGTGTTCGTGCGCAGCGAGTCCGACGATGCCACCCAGACCATCTACAGCTACTACGCCGAGGCCGTCATCAACGACGTGCTCAACGACCTCGTCGAGCAGAAGGGCGTCAGCCGCGACACGGCGCGCACGCTGCTCTATTCCGGCGGCTATCAGGTCTATTCCTGCTACGATGCGAGCATCCAGCAGGCGATCGACGACGTCTATACCAACCTCGACAACATGCCGCAGCGCCCGTCGGCCTCCGGCCAGCAGTTCGAGTCCGCCATCGTCATCATGGATCCCTACACCGGTGAGATCAAGGGCCTGTCCGGCGGTACGGGCGAAAAGACCATCAACTTCGGCACGAACCGGGCCACGCAGTCCAAGCGCCCGCCCGGATCGTCCATCAAGCCGATCGCGACCTACGGCCCGGCCATGGAGCTCGGCCTCATCACGCAGTATACGCAGGTCAACGATGCGCCGGACATCAAGCTCTCCGGCACGAGCTGGTATCCGAAAAACTCCGGCGGTGGCAACTACGGCGTCATCACCATCCGCGAGGCGCTGCAGCGCTCGCTCAACACCGTGTCCGCGCAGATCCTCGACAAGCTCACCCCGCGCGCGTCGTATGAGTTCCTCAAGGACAAGCTCGGCGTTACGAGCCTTGCCGAGTCTGACTGCGACTACGCGCCGCTCGCCCTCGGCCAGCTCACCAATGGCATCACCGTGCGCGAGATGACGCAGGCGTACTCCGCCTTCGTCAACGACGGCGTGTTCACCTATGGCCGCACGTATTCCTACGTCAAGGATTCCAGCGGCGAGATCGTGCTCGAAAACCCCGCGCGCACGATCGTGGCCCTCAAGGCCAATACCGCGTGGAACATGGCCGACATGCTCTGCAATGCCGTCAACAGCGGCACGGGCAGCGAGGCCCGCCTGAGCGGTATGCCTGTCGGCGGCAAGACCGGTACGACCACAAACAACTGCGACCGCTGGTTTGTCGGCTTTACGCCGTACTATGTGGCCGCCGTCTGGACCGGCTACGATATGCCCGAGTATATGAACTTCTCCGGCAACCCCGCCGCCCAGATCTGGAAGCTCGTCATGGAGCCGATCCACAAGGATCTGCCGACCAAGAGCTTCCCGACGCCGAATGTCGGTACGCCGACCGGCATCTTCGGAGACTTCTCCAAGACGCAGGGTACGGGCGACACGGAATAAACGCAGTGTTTCCCCGCAGCCGGGTCGTGCTTTCCCGGCCCGGTCTGCGCGGTGTTGACAAAATGATTGAAATGTGTTACAATTCGAAAACAGTGGTATCGGAGGTGTATCTCATTGGCAGCAAAAACGAATGAACTGTGCTACAAAGGCCATCCGCTGCGCCGCAAGGACAACCTGCTCTATTACGGCAGCATGGCTGACAAGTACATCATCATGATGCAGATCCTCGACACGAAGAAGGTCAAAGATCTCGACGTGGCGACGCGGGTCTCCGTGCAGCTCCAGCTGACGGATCCGGATCTGAAGTCCCGCGACCGTGTGGTCAAAAAGACAGAAAAGGACGGGCTGTACAACGCCATGGACGTGGCGGCTGTGTGGCTGGACCGCGCGCTTGCGAATAACTAAGCAAAGGATGATTCTATGGCGAAACGATTTCTGAAAACAACTGTTGTCTCCGTGATTTTTGCGCTCACGCTGGCCGTTTCGGCCTCCGCGGCGACTGCCGGCGGCGCGACCACGACGACGGCCGTGAACTTTCGAACGGGCGCCGGTACGAATTACGGCATTATCTCGACGCTCCCGGCCGGTACCCATGTTGTGGTGTCCGAGCGGTCCAGCGGCAATTGGGCCACGGTGGTCTACAACGGCACCGTCGGCTACATATCTTCCGATTACCTCAAACGCGCCAATGAAATGGATGCCAGCTTCGGTACTGGCACGATCAACGGCAGCTACGTGCGTATGCGCTCGGGTGCGAGCACGAGCAGCTCCATCCTCGGCACCTACAACTCCGGCACGGCCATGACGATCACCGGCGTCAACGGCGCCTGGTACAAGGTCAGCTACAACGGCACCACCGGCTATGTCCACTCGGACTATGTCTCGCTCTCGGGCGTGACGAACGGCGGCAGCAGCACGGGCAGCTCCAACGGTTCGGTCAAGGGCAGCGATGTGCGCATGCGCTCCGGCCCGAGCACGAACTACTCCATCCTCGGTACCTACCAGAACGGCACGCCCCTGACCATCACCGGCACGGAAAACGGCTGGACGAAGGTCACCATCGGCGGCGTGAGCGGCTACATCCGCTCGGACTATGTCTCCGGCGGCGGGGCCGACAGCAAGGCCGGCTACATCAAGGGCACCGGCGTGCGTATGCGCTCGGGTGCGAGCACGACCAGCTCCATCCTCGGCGTGTATAACACCGGCACGAAGATGACCATCACCGGCGAGAGCGGCAACTGGTACAAAGTCAGCTACAGCGGCAGGGACGGTTATGTCAGCAAGGACTACATGACCACGACCAAGCCCAGCAGCGGCGGCTCGACGAGCCAGACCGGCTACATCAAGGGCAACGACGTGCGTCTGCGTTCCGGCGCCGGCACGAATTATTCCATCCTCGGCACGTATAACAACGGCACGCCGCTGACGATCACCGGCACGAGCGGCAACTGGACAGCTGTCACCATCAACGGCGTCAAGGGCTATGTCAACAGCACCTACGTCACCACCACGAAGTCGGACGGCGGCAGCAAGCCCAGCGGCTCCATCGGTGAGACCATCGTCGCCACGGCCAAGCAGTACATGGGCACGCCGTATGTCTACGGCGGCATGAGCCCCTCGGGCTTTGACTGCTCCGGCTTTGTCAACTACGTGTACAAGCTCTGCGGCTATTCCATGAGCCGTGTGGCCAGCAGCATCTACAACAACAACGGCACCTATGTCGAGAAGGCCAACCTCCAGCTCGGCGACCTGGTGTTCTTTGCGAGCAACAGCTCCAGCATTGGCCACGTCGGTATCTACATCGGCAACGGCCAGTTCATCCACAGCAGCTCCGGCGCAGGCTGCGTCGTCATCAGCGACCTGAGCTCGAGCTACTACCTGAAGAATTACGTGGGCGCCAAGCGCATCGCGGGTTAACAGGCTTTTCTTTGTCCCCCGGCAAACCACCGGGGGACATTTTTTTATCTTGTGGTATGGCCGGGAATATGGTACATTGAGGAAAACGATTTGTGTGTGTGAAAGGGCAGGTGAAGCCAATGCAGTGTCCCTACTGTGGACGAGACATCCCGGATGATGCGCGCTGGTGCCCCTACTGCGGGGGCGAGCAGACGCCGCCGGAAGATGATTTACAGAATGAAATCCTCCCGCCGGAGGATCAGCAGGATGCATCTGCGCCGCCGGATGATGGAAACGGGGAGCATTTCCCTTCCGGCTGGCAGGACAGCGCCCCCGCCGACGACTGGGACGATGAAGCCGAGCCGCGGGACGATCCCTGGGCAGACGACCCGCCCGTGCCCGGCTGGGAGGACGATGCGCCGTATGAGCCTGAGCCGGAGGACCGGGACGCGCCGCGCAGCAAGGCGCTGCTCATCGCCATCTTTGCCGCGCTCGGCGTGGCACTGATCGTGCTGCTCATCGCGCTCAACGTCAAGCCCAAGCCGAAAGACCCGGTCGTGGCCGCGACCCCGGCCGTGACGGCGACGGTAGAGCCGTCCGCTGCGCCGACACCGACGCCGACGCCCACCCCGACCCCGACGCCGAGCCCCACGCCGCCGCCTTCCGCCGGCAGCTACATCCTGCCGGACAGCGCCGCGCGCCGGCTCACGCAGGCGGACGTGGCGAATCTCACCTGGGAGCAGTGCTGCCTTGCCCGCAACGAGATTTTTGCGCGCCACGGCCGCATCTTCCAGACGCCGCAGATCGCGGCCTATTTCGAGGCCCAGAGCTGGTATCACGGCACGGTGCCCGGCGCGTCGTTCGATAACAATTCGCTCTCGCCGACCGAGCGCGCGAACGCCGACTTCCTCGCAAATTACGAAAACGCCACCTGGGGGCATTCGTACTATTGAGCATATACTCCATAGAGAACCGCCTCGCCGGTTCACGAATGAATATGAAAAAACCTCCGCAGCCGAAGCTGCGGAGGTTTTTCATGCGGTTTGAATCACACGTTCGTCTTGGCGACGGCGGCGCGCAGGGCGTCGGTGCGGTCGGTGTCCTCCCAGCGGACGCCGAGCTCCTCGCGGCCCATGTGGCCGTAGGCGGCGAGCTGGCGGTAGATCGGGCGGCGCAGGTCGAGGTCGCGGATGATGGCCGTCGGCCGCAGGTCAAACACCTGCTGCACGGCAGCGGCGATCTGTGCATCCGGCACAGTGCCCGTGCCCTGCGTGTCGACGAGCACGCTCACGGGCTCGGCCACGCCGATGGCATACGCCAGCTGCACGAGGCAGCGGCGGGCAAGCCCGGCCGCCACGATGTTCTTGGCCACGTAGCGCGCGGCGTAGGCGGCGCTGCGGTCGACCTTCGTCGGGTCCTTGCCGGAGAACGCGCCGCCGCCGTGCGGGGCGCTGCCGCCGTAGGTATCGACGATGATCTTGCGGCCGGTCAGGCCGGAGTCCGCCTGCGGGCCGCCGACGACGAAGCGGCCGGTGGGGTTGATGAGGTAGCGGGTGTCGTCATCGAGCAGCTCGGCCGGGATGGTCGGGCGGATGACGAGCTCGATCATGTCCTTGCGCAGCTGCTCCATGTCCACCTCCGGGGCGTGCTGCGTGCTGAGCACGACGGTGTGCACGCGCACGGGGCGGCTTTGCTCGTCGTACTCGACCGTGACCTGCGTCTTGCCGTCGGGCCGCAGATAGTCGACCAGACCCTGCTTGCGCACGGCGGTCAGGCGCTTGGCCAGCTTGTGGGCCAGCGAAATGGGCAGTGGCATGAGTTCCGGCGTCTCGTCGCAGGCGAAGCCGAACATCATGCCCTGATCGCCCGCGCCGTTGTCGAGCGCGCTGTCGCCGGTCTCCTTGCTCTCGAGCGACTGGTCGACGCCGAGGGCGATGTCCGCGCTCTGCTCGTCGATGTTCGTGATGACGGCGCAGGTCTCGCAGTCAAAGCCGTATTTTGCGCGGTCGTAGCCGATCTCGCGCACGGTCTGGCGCACGACCTTCGGGATGTCGACGTAGCAGTCGGTCGTGATCTCGCCCATGACGTTCACGACGCCGGTCGTGACCGTGCACTCGCAGGCGACGCGGCCGTTCGGATCCTGCGCCAGGATTGCGTCGAGGATCGCGTCGGAGACCTGATCGCAGATCTTGTCGGGATGTCCCTCGGTCACGGATTCGGATGTAAAAAGATGATGAGCCATAGCAAATTTCCTCACTTTCTGATACGCCGGGCAAAAGAAACAAGCGCCCCGACAGCCGACGGAGCGCTTGGAAAAGGCGAAGATCCTCATCTTTCGATTTGCACCGCCGGATTTGGCACCTTGCAGGAATCTGCAGGTTGTCGGGCTTCACAGGGCCGGTCCCTCCGCCACTCTTGATAAGGCTGTGAAATTGTAAGGCACATTATACGCGCTTTTGCGCGCTTGTCAAGTCCAAAATTCCGAATTTCGTCAATTATTTTTCAGCCAGATCCACAGCCGCCGCCACCACGGCAGCTTTTTTCGTGGCTGAGGCGGGGCAGGTGGCGCGGGCTTTTTGACGGTGCGCCCGGCAAAGTACGTGTGCAGATACGCCTGACTGGCAAACGGCTCGCCCGCGCCCTCGGGACGGAGGTAGCTGCCGTCCGGCTGCATGATCCACGCCTGCCGGTTGTCGCGCCGCATGGCGCTGAGAACCTCGAGCACCTCCGCGCGCGCGCTGGGGTCGGTCACGGCGGTGAAGGCCTCAATCCGGCGCATGGTGTTGCGCTCGAGCAGGTCGCCAGAGCCGATGAACACCTCCTGTGCCTCCCCGCGGCCAAAGACGAAAATACGCTCGTGCTCCAGATACCGCCCGATGATGCTGCGCACAGAGATGTGCTCCGTCCGCCCGGGCATGCCCGGCCGCAGGCAGCAGATGCCGCGCACGAACAGCTCCACCTCCGTGCCCGCCGCGCTCGCGCGCACGAGCCGCGCCATGACGTCCGCGTCGTTCATAGAGTTGACCTTGATGCCGATGTAGCCCGCCGCACCGAGGCGGATCTGCGACTCGATGTGCGCTATGAGCTGCGGCTTGTAGCCCTCCGGCGCGAGCCAGAGCGCCTCCGTCTCGCCGACGGTCTCGCCGCGCGCGAGCCGGTCGAACGTTTTTGCCGCGTCGCGCCCGATGGCCGGGTCGCTCGTCAGCAGCATGAGGTCGGTGTACTGTTCGGCGGTCTTTTCGTTGTAGTTGCCGGTGCCGACCTGCGTGTAGTAGCAGATGCCGCCGGGACACCGCCGCGTGATGAGGCACAGCTTCGTGTGCACCTTGTATTTCGTCAGGCCGTAGAGGATGCCGCACCCCGCGTCCTCGAGCATGCGCGAGTAGTCGATGTTGCTCTGCTCGTCAAAGCGGGCGCGCAGCTCGAGCAGGCACTGCACCTGCTTGCCGTGCTCGGCCGCGTAGGCCAGCGCCGCCGCGATGCGGCTGCTGCCGGCGAGCCGGTAGAGCGTGATCTTGATCGACACGACGTCCGGGTCGTCCGCCGCCTCGTACAGCAGGTCGACGAACGGGTTGATGCTCTGGTACGGCAGCGCGAGCAGCAGGTCGTGCTGCGCGAGATAGGCAAAGTAGTCGCCCTTTTGCAGCGCCACGTTTTTGGCCGGCGGGATCTCGGGACACGTTAGCCCCGTGAGGTCGAACTCCCCCGGCATCGTGAGCACGAACGACAGATCCGCCGGTGCGCTCGTGCAAAACAGCTGCCGCTTCGGCAGCCCGAGCAGCTCGCGCGCGAGCGCGCGCATCTCGTCCGAGATGCGGCCCTGCACCTGCGCGCGCACCGGCTCGAGCCGGCGGCGGCGCCGCAGCAGCCGCTCCATCACGGCGCGCAGATCCGCATCGCACCCGTCCATGATGTCGCGCACGGAGATGTCGGCGCTGCGCGTCACGCGCAATATGGCCGTCTCACGCACGCGCCGCTCACCAAAGACCAGCGGTGCAAAATGCGCCACCAGCGGCGCTGTGAGCGCAAGCTTCTGCACCCCGTCGATCGTCAGGCGGAAGAATTTCGGCAGCTGGGTCGTCGGGATCAGTCCCGCGCCGCCGCGCTTGCCTGCAAAGCGCACGAGTACATACTGCTCGCGGTTGCGCAAAAACGGCAGCGGGTGCTCCGCGTCGAGCACCTGCGGGCTCAGCAGCGGACGCAGTGCGTCAAAGCGCCGCCGCAGCAGCACCTCGTCCGCCTCGTCGAGCCGGTCGAAGTCGAGGATCTCGACGCGCTGCTTTGCCAGCGCCGCCGTCACCTTGCGCCAGAGCGCGGCAAAGTCTTTTTGCTGCCGCGCCGTCTCCGCGTAGATCGCGCGCAGCTGCTCGCGCGGCGTGAGGCCCGTGATGGTCTCCGTGTGCCACGGCTGCAGCAGCGCCCGGTCAAGCAGGCTGCCGACGCGCACCATATAGAATTCATCCAGATTCGAGCAGTAGATCGACAGGAACTTCAGCCGCTCATAGACCGGCAGCGTCTCGTCGGCTGCCTCCGCCAGCACGCGGCGGTTGAATTGCAGCCAGCTCAGCTCACGGTTGAGAAAGAGGTCTGCATAGGCGGGGTCAGGCTGCCGGTCGGAAAACAGCGCGCGGCTGTCGCTCTGTGCGGCCATCTGGCGCAGCGCCTGCGCGCCCGGCAGCTCTGTGTCATGTTTGCGGGGCATACGGTCGCCTCCTTGGGTGAGCAATTACATGCATATCGTATTATTATACCCGAACGGGCGATGCTTGGCAATCCCCGCGCGGCAGACCGAAAACGCTGCGAAAGTGCGCCGGGCGTTTGCCCGCGCCCGAGCAGGGAATAGATGCGCGGTATTGCGCAAAAAGGTTGCAAAACCGGAGTGGGACTGCTATAATTTTGGCATAGAAAACCCGTAGGAATTTCTGGAGGTAATATACATGGATTCATTCCGCGTGCTCGAGATCAAAAAGAGCGTTTTTGAAAACAACGACCGGGAGGCCGACCTGCTGCGCGAAGAGCTCAAGCAGAATCACACCTTCCTGCTCAACCTCATGTCCTCGCCCGGCAGCGGCAAGACCACGACCCTCATGGCGACCATCAACGCCCTGAAGGACGATCTGCGCATCGGCGTCATGGAGGCCGATATCGACTCCGACGTCGACGCCGCGACCATCTCCACCAGCGGTGCGAAGGTTATCCAGCTGCACACCGGCGGCATGTGCCACCTCGACGCGGGCATGACGCGCCAGGGCCTCGAGGGCCTCGGCACCGAGAACATCGACCTCGCCATCCTCGAGAACGTTGGCAACCTCGTCTGCCCGGCGGAGTTTGACACCGGCGCCGTGAAAAACGCCATGATCCTCTCCGTGCCGGAGGGCGACGACAAGCCCCTGAAGTACCCGCTCATGTTCTCAATCTGCGACGTGCTGCTCGTCAACAAGATCGACGTTGCGCCGTACTTCAACTTCGACCTCGACAAGTGCGTCGAGCGCGTCAAGAAGCTCAACCCGAACATTCAGGTGTTCCCGATCTCCGCGCTCAAGGGCGAGGGCATCGAGCCGTGGGCCGACTGGCTGCGTGAGCAGACGAAGACCTGGAACGCATAAGCGCCAGAAATAAAAACCGGGACGCTCCCATCGGAGCGCCCCGGTTTTTTTATACTGTTCAGGCTCTGCACACCGGGCGCACGTATTTGAAAAACCGCGCGCAGTCGTGGTAGAAATAAAACACCCTGTCCGGCGTCAGGTCGAGCCGGTAGCCGCTGGCGGCATAGTCAAAGTCGCGCATGGTCTGCTCGACCTTTGCCTCCACGGCGGCGTTCTGCGTCTCGAAATCGAACGGCCCGTGCTCGAACACGAGGTACTCCCCGGCGGGCACGTCCATGAGCTGCATCTGCGCCGGCACCGGCCCGGCATAGTCTGCGCTCAGGCGCACGCCGTAGGCCTCCGCCAGCGGGATGCCCCAGCTGCAGATGCGCCCCGTCGGCTCGTTGATCCAGGCCATGAGCTGGCCGCTGCCCGCGTCCTCGCCGGTACCGCCCGCATCGTCGAGCTTGCCCGGGATGCTCGCAAGCAGGCCGCAGATGGTCTCGCAGTCCTGCCCGGGGATCGCGCTCTGCCGCTGCCAGAAGTCCCAGTAGCCGATGCTCTCATAATTGCGGATGTGCAGGAACTTGTGCGCCGGGATGTGCACGAAATAGGTTTGGACCTCGCCCGCGTTTTGTGTCTCGTTCATGTTGCTTGCTCCTTCCATCAGATAACAGTCAAACGGCCGCAGGATGGTCTGGAGCACGACGGGGCCGGGCGCGGCCCGGTAGGCGCTGGGGCTCACGCCGTAGGCTTTTTTGAACGCGTGCGTGAAGGCCTCGTTGGAGGAAAAGCCGTACTTCACGGCGATGTCGAGAATGCCCGCGTCGCTGTCGCGCACGTCGCGCAGGGCAAACGCCAGCCGCCGCAGCCGCAGGTAGTCCCGGAGCGTCATGCCGGCCAGCTCCCGGAACTTGCGCGACGTGTAGTATTCGGAGTAGCCGAGCTTTTGTGCCAGCGCGCGCAGGGTCAGCGCTTCGTCCTGCTGCGCGCGGATGCAGGCATCGATGATGGTGATGATGTCCTGAATGTTCCGGTGCCACTGTGCCATGCTGTGTGCCTCCTGACGGTTCGATGCGTCGATCTTACCGCAAATGCGCCGCCGCTGCCTGATTCTTGTTGCGCTTTTTTGCGGTGCGGCCGCGCCCCGGCGCGGTCATGTCATAGCTCATGGCCAGCAGCGTCTGGATCTGTGCATCCGGGGCGCTGCCGTCGAGCACGGCGGTGATCCAGTTTTCCTTATTCATATGGTACGCCGGCAGCAGCCCGGGCGTGCCCCGCAGGGAGGCGATCAGCACCGGGTCGCACTTGAGGTTGAGAATGTCGAGCATTCCCCGCTCCGGCAGACCGAGCTTTTCGCCCGGAACCTCCATCATCAGCGCAAACCACTTTTGGTTGCCGGGGTGGCGAAACACCTCGTGGTTCGGATGGCGCGGCCACGGCCGGTCGGACACGGCATGGTACGTCTCGAGAATGTACTGCTTCCATTCGCTGCGGTCCATGGCCTCTCTCCTTCCTTCACGGGTTGGCCTGCGCCCACGCGCGCACAAAGGCGGCAAACGTGCGCACGAGCGGCTTGCCCTCGCTCTCCGGCGGGATGGCCATGGCGATCGTGCGGTGCGCCGGGGGATCGAGCGGGCGCACGACGACGTTGTGGTGGTCCGAGCGTAGCACGAGCTCGTGCGCGATGCAGATGCCCAGCCCGCTCTCGACCATGGAAATCATGGCGTAGTCGTCCGCCGTCTGGAAGCGGATGTCGGGGTGCACGTGCGCGGCGTCGAGCACGCGCAGCGCGTCGCGGTTCGTGCTGTCGATCAGGCTCACGACCGGTTCCGTGCCGAAGGCCGCGACGGGCACGGCCTCGCACACCGCCAGCGGGTGGCCCGCCGGCAGCACGGCCAGCAGCCGGTCGCTGCACACGGGCACGATCTCGCCCGGCAGCTCGCTCGGCAGCGAGATGAAGCCCATGTCCACCGTGCCGCTGCGCACGTAGGCGTCCACCTCGGCGTACGCCCCGTCGAACAGGCGGAAGCGCGCCTCCGGATGCTGCACCTGAAACTGCTTGATCATCGGCGGCAGCCAGTTGACCGCCACGCTCTTGAACGTCGCAATGCGGATCGTGCCGCCGGCGCGCTCGCGCACCTCCTGGATGCGGCCGCGCAGGTGCGCATTCGCTGCGCACACCTGCTGCACGGCCGGCAGCAGTGCCTTGCCCGCCGGGGTCAGGTGCACGCCGCCGCGGTTGCGCACCAGCAGGGGAAAGCCGCAGTCGCGCTCGAGCCCCGCCAGCAGCTGCGTCAG
>OLQD01002005.1_pt1 | contig 15573 bp, 10 predicted proteins | sample 1672841 | NCBI WGS metagenome assembly OLQD01 (sample SAMEA3136729, study PRJEB25190) | human gut metagenome | biome: human gut; feature: human-associated habitat; material: faeces | place: Austria | collected 2013 | reverse complement strand
GGGCCGGGCATGCCCGGCCCCTACAGCGCAGTCACTCTTAGAAGAAGGAGCAAAAGCCTATGTCTACCAAACCGATCCTCGTTGTCATGGCCGCCGGTATGGGCAGCCGCTACGGCGGACTCAAACAGATCGACCCCGTCGGCCCGTCCGGCGAGGCCATCCTCGACTACAGCCTGTACGATGCCCGCCGCGCCGGGTTCAAGACCGTCGTCTTTATCATCAAGCACGAGATCGAGCAGGCGTTTAAAGAGGCCGTCGGTGCCCGTGCCGTGCGCGCCGGGTTCGAGGTCCGCTACGCCTACCAGCAGCTGGAGAAGCTGCCCGAGGGCTTCACCGTGCCGGAGGGCCGCGTCAAGCCCTGGGGCACCGCCCATGCCATCCTCGTGGCCGAGGAGGCCATCGGCGACGCGCCGTTTGCGGTCATCAACGCCGACGACTACTACGGCCCGGAGGGCTTCAAGCTCATCTACGACTACCTGAGCACCCACGCCGACGGGGACCGTTACGCCTGGGCCATGGTCGGCTTCCTGCTGGGCAACACGGTCAGCGCCAACGGCAGTGTCAGCCGCGGCGTCTGCGTGACCGACGAGAGCCGCAACCTCGTCAGCGTGACCGAGCGCACCTGCATCGAGCCCTACGCCGACGGCATCCATTACAGCGAGGACGGCGGCAAGAGCTGGGCCGACCTGCCCGCCGACTGTGTTGTCTCGATGAACCTGTGGGGCTTCACCCCCGCCTACGTGCAGGAGGCCAAAGCCGGTTTTGCCGCGTTCCTGCAGGCCAGCCTGCCCGTCAACCCGATGAAGTGCGAATATTACCTGCCCACCGTCGTGACGAACGCGCTGGAGGCCGGCAAGGCGGACGTCCATGTGCTGACCAGTGCCGATAAATGGCACGGCATCACCTACCGCGAGGACAAGCCCGAGCTGGTCGAAGCCCTGAAAAAGATGAGTGAGGATGGGCTGTACCCGGTGGATAGGCTGTTCTGAAAATCGTATAAAAATGCGGTCTCCTGCGCGGAGACCGCATTTTTGTTTTGCGTAGGGGAGGGATTTATCCCTCCCGTGGAGTGGATGGCAGCCGCACACTTCCCCGGAGCGGTCAAGACCGCTCCCTACAAAGCACCCGTGAACGGCGATCCGCGCAAAAAACAGCAAAAAAATACCTTTAATATTTTACAAATGTTCGGGTTGTAATTGCCCTCTGCGTCGGGTATAATAAGGTTAGCGTTATTGCTTTGTATGTACGCCCGCTGCGGCGTTTTTCACGAAAGCTGCGTTACAGCGCAGCATTTGCAAAAGGAGAACTACTATGATGAAGAAAACCACCTTCGGTGCCGTTCTGGCGTTCCTGTTTGCCGCTGCCGGTGCCCTGACCGCCGCCGCTCTCTATCTCTACCACCGTGAAAAGGAGCTGGACGAGTACGAGCGCCTGCTGTTCAGCGACGACTACGAGGATGACGATTACGACGACGAGGATTCCACCACCTACGAGAACATCCCCTCCGCCCCCGCAGAGGAGAAGGAGTAAATGATCCTCAAGGCTTCCCCCGCGTGGGAAGCCTTTCTGCCACCACAACCCGGCTGGGCACCGACCTGACGGCGTCCGGCTTTTTGGCAATGCCATACTGCCACGGAGAAAACACAATATGCGTAAACTGCTGCTTTGGCTTGTGATGGTCGCCGTTATGATTGCCGCCATCCTGGGCGGAACGGCGGCTTTTCTTTACAGCCGCACCGGGACGGATGCCCTGCCGCAGGAGGCTGTCACCTTCGGTGAGCAGACCCTCGAGCCCAACGGCTGGAGCTGGGTCATCCCGGTGCTGGGCGATAAGGTCAACAAGACCTACGAAAGCCCGACGAACCTGACCGTGCAGAAGCTGGGCACCTTCACCGATACCGTGCCGCAGCTCGTCCTGCCCGACTGGGTCACCGCTGCCGAGCTTCAGATCACCGCGCCCGACGGCACGGTCTGGACCGGCGCACTGGCCGACTGCAATACCTATACCTATACACAAAACGGAGACTATCAGATCATCGTGACCGCGCACCACAGCAGTGCGGACAACCCCGGCGACCCCGTGGGCTGGTACGCCTACCGCGCCGGCTACACGATGGCGATGAACCCCAAGGTCACCCTGAGCACCGAGCGCGCGCCGCAGGGCAGCATCGTGGCTGTGCAGCTGTCCGGTATTCTGGACGGCGAGCCGAGCCTGGAGACCGATCTTGGCACCGTCTGGTTCCGCAAGACCGCCAGCGGCTACATGGGCTATATTCCCGTGACCTACAACGCCGAGGGCGGCGACCATACGCTGCACCTGACCTGCGGGAGCCTGGAAAAGGACATCACCCTGACCGTTACCCGCACCATGTATGATACGGTCACCGTCCCCGCCGAGGAGGACACCGGCGGCGGGGAGGAGTTCCGCAACACTGTATGGCCGCTGTACACAACGGGCAGCTCCGCCAAGCTCTGGAATGGCCGCTTTGAGGCCCCCAGCGCGGGCGCTGTCGCCATGGAGTACGGTGTCACCCAGATGGTGGACGGCCAGCGCAGCGGCCAGGCCACCGGCCTGACCTATGCCGCCGCGGACGGCGAGACCGTCACCGCCCCGCAGGCAGGCAACGTTGTCTTTGCGGGCACGCTGACCCTGACCGGCGGCACGGTGGTCATCGACCACGGCTGCGGCGTAAAGAGCTACCTGTACGGGCTGGAGACTGTCGGCGTGGAGCGCGGGCAGAGTGTGTCCGCCGGTGACCCGCTGGGCACCGCCGGGACGGCCCACAACCTGATCTACGAGCTGCGCATCGGCAGCAAATCCACTGACCCGCAGACCGCGCTGGACGGAAACAGTGGTCTGCAATTCCGCGAGGCTGAATAAAATAGCTGCACACGGCACACCCGGCCTGCCGTGCCGCTGCCGTTTTGCCGGGCATCCATAAAGGTCCCTAAAAGAGTGAGTGTGAGTATGGAAGAAGATAAGAAATCCACTGCGGTACAGCCGGAGGAGGCCCCCAAGCCGAAGCCCCGGCGCCGCAAGGCAGCCAGCCCCCAGCCTGCCGCCGACACGCCCCCTGCGCCGACGGACAGCGCCGCGCCGCCCGCCGCAGACGGGCAGAGCACAAAAAAGCCTGCCGCATCCCCCAAGAAGCCGCGGGCCCAAAAAAACACAAAGACAACAAAAACCGCAAAGTCCAAGACGCCGAAGGCTGCTAAGACGGCGAAAAAAGCCCCGGCTGACGAGACCCCGGAGCGCAAGGCCCCCCCACAGGAGAGCCCCGTTCCCGCCGCACCGGAGCTTGCCGAGCCCAAATCCGAAAGCAAGCCCGAACCGCCGGAGACCCCCGCCCGGGAGGACGCTGCCGCACCCACCGTGCCCGACGTCCCGAGTACCCCGGAGCCGCCCGAGCCTGCGGAAAGGGCCGAGCCCGCCGGGACGGAGCCCGAACCGACAGCGGACGCCCCTGCCGCCGACGATACGACTGCGGCAGAAGCGCCCCCCGAGGCCGCCGCGGCAGACACAGCCGTCACCGACACGCCCGAGCAAACCGAGGACGTCCCCGCGGAGGACGCTGCCGAGCCGTCCGGCCTTGTTTTCAGCGATGACCTTGCCAACGATAAAGCCCTTGCCGCTGAGGCCGCACGCATGGCGAACATCTCCCGCACGGCGCAGCTTTCGATTGCGCAGATCATGGCCGGGCTGGAGGAGGACCCCGCGCCGTCTGCCGGGCCTGCCCCGGCGTCCGAGGCACCGCAGCATGACAGCGCCGCCGACGACGAGGACGACGAGCCGCAGGATACGATCCCGCAGGCCCTCGGGCGCGGGGTGTTCGGCATGTTCAAGTGGCTGCTCCTCGTTGTGCTGTTCGTGCTCATCATCGCAGGCGGCGGCGTAGCATGGCTTTACCGCAGCGCCACGCCTGACATGCTGCCCGAAGTCAAGGTCACCTTTGACGGCCAGGAGCTTGCTCCCACGGCCTACAAGTGGCACGTGCCGGTGGTCGGCAGCTTTTTCAGGCGCACCTACGCCGAAACGCTCAATTCCTCTCCCGTTGTGCTCGAGGATGCCATATCCGACGCATCGCCGGATATTATCGTGACGCCGTCCGACTACAGCACCCAGCTGACCATCACCGACGCCGACAAGGAGACCGTGTACGAGGGCAGCGTCACCGGCTTCCGCAGCTATCTGTTTGCGGAGAACGGCACGTTTGACGCCAAACTCGTCGTCACCGCGTCTGACAGCGCCGCCGAGGACAGCTCCAGCGTCACCGGCACCGAGACCTGGCAGTTCCGCTTCACCGTCAGCATCAAACCGTCCGTCACGCTCTGCACACCGACGGTGCAGCAGGGCAGCGTGGCCGCCGTGCGTGTCGGCAGCACCATGAGCCGGACCGAACCGACGCTGACGGGCCCGCTGGAAAGCACAGGCTTCGTCAGGGCCGCCAACGGCTGGATCTGCTACCTGCCCATCCCGTGGAACGCAGAGACCGGAAACACCGAGCTGACCGTGACTGCCGACGGCTATACCGAGACGCTGACGCTGTCGGTCCGCGCGGCCTCCTACTCCTACAAGGATTACAGCGCCAAGTCCCAGCTGATGTCGCCCTACATCGGCGCGGACGACGCCCCCGATGCCGTCCGCAGGCTGCTGACGACTGACGGCGGCGAGATCCAGTGGGCCGTGGGCGGCTTTGTGCAGCCGTTCCTGGACAGCTTTGACACGCCGCTGCTCTACGGCATGACCGAGTACGTGGGCCGCTCCTACAGCGAGCGCAGCACGAACTACGGCTACGGCGGGCGCACCTCGACAAATGTCGTCATCAAGCCGAAGAAGTCGAAGGATTCTATGATCGTGCCCGCCAGCGGCCATGTGCTGCTGGCCGAGGACCTTGGCGGCAGCTACGGCTACACCGTCGTCATCGACCACGGCGCGGGCCTAAGGAGCATCTTCTACGGCCTGACCGCACTGGACATCGAGGCCGGGGACGATGTCAAGCAGGGCCAGCTGCTGGGCACCAGCGGCAGGACCGTTGTGGCCGAGCTGCGCATCGGCACCGTGCCCATCAACCCGCTCCTCGTCTGGCGCGGCCAGTGCGACGGGCTGAAATATTATTGAGTAAAAAGGCATCCATCTTTTAGGAAAAGGTGGGTGCCTTTTTTTCGTGCCGGGGCTTCCCCCTCGGGGGAAGCTGTCGCTGAAAGCGACTGATGAGGGCAGAGCTGCCGCAATTGCCCGTGAATTGGCAATAGGGAACACGCTGCCCTCATCCGGCCCTGCGGGCCGCCTTCCCCCTCCGGGGAAGGCAGAAGGCACAGGTACACGCGCCCCGGCATAGTATGGCGCAAATCAAACCGAGGTGAGCGCCTATGCCGAAAACATTTTGCGTGGTCGGGCACGATGCCCGCCAGCAGGCGGCGGCGCGCGTGCTGCGCCGTGCGGGTTACGGCGTGACCGCCGCCGACAATGCCGCCGCAGCCGATTACATTTTGCTGCCCATGTCCCAGGGCCGCGTCAGTGACGAGGTCGCCCGCGCACTGCAGGGTGCGGGGCAGGGGACGCTGATCTTAGCGGGCCGCCCCGGGATGCCGGTGCGGATGGCCGCGCGGGAGGCCGGGCTGCCGCTGATCGATTATTTTCTGCGGCCCGAGCTGGAATGCCTGAACGCCGTGCCCACCGCCGAGGGCTGTCTTGAGCTGCTGCTCCGCCTGCGGGAACGCACGATCTGGGAGAGCGGCTTTCTCGTGCTGGGCTATGGCCGCGTCGGGCGTGCCGTAGCACGGCGGCTGGTGCTGCTGGGCGGGCGCGTCACCGTGGCCGCCCGCAGCCCCGAGCAGCGCGCCAATGCCCGCTGTGCCGGGTGCCGCGCCGCGCCCCTGACGGCCCTGCCCACACTGCTGCCCGGCTTTGACGCCGTCATCAACACAGTCCCCGCGCCGGTGCTGCCCCGGGCCCTTCTGCAGCAGCTGCCGGGCGGGGCGCTCATCATTGACCTGGCCAGTCTGCCCGGCGGCACCGACTTTGCCGCCGCCGAGGAACTGGGTCTGCACGCCGAGCACGCCCTGGCCCTGCCGGGCCGCTGCGCGCCGCAGACAGCCGGGGCGCTGATTGCACAGACCGTGCTGGCGATCCTGGAAGAACGCGATCCCGACGAAAGGAGCACCGACCCATGACCACCCAATCCAAACGCACCGTCGCCTTTGCGCTGTGCGGCAGCTTTTGCAGTTTTGCTGCGGTGCTGCCCCAGCTGCGTGTCCTGACTGCCCGCGGGTGGGACGTCCTGCCTGTTTTGAGTGCCAGCGCCGCCGGGCTGGATACCCGCTTCGGCACCGCGTCGGCCCTGCGGCAGACCTTATATGAAGTGACCGGCCACAGACCGCTGACGACCCTGCAGGCCGTTGAGCCGCTCGGCCCGCAGCGGCTTGCCGAGGCGCTCATCATCGCCCCGGCCACCGGCACCACAATGGCACTGCTGGCCGCAGGCATCAGTTCGACTCCCGTGACGCTGGCCGCAAAAAGCCTTTTGCGCGGCGGGCGGCCCATTATTATCGCGCCGTCCACGAACGATGGGCTTTCGGGCAGTGCCCCGGCGCTGGGCCAGCTTTTGCAGCGGCGCAGCTACTATTTTGTGCCCTTCGGCCAGGACGACAGCTACAAAAAGCCGTGCAGCCTGAAAAGCGATTTCACGCTCCTGCCTGACACATTAGAGGCCGCGCTGCGCGGCGTGCAGATCCAGCCGCTGCTGCTGTAATAAGAGGGAGGGAGCGCGGCATATAACGGGGTAGAGATACCCCTTGCCTTCCCCCTTGGGGGAAGGTCGCCCCGCAGGGCCGGATGAGGGGAGCGTATGCGGCGGCGGTCCGTTGACTGACAATGCCGCCCGGTAGGGGCCGGCATGCCCGGCCTGCGCGTGTAAGGCAGCCGGCTGTCTGCCGGAAGTCTGCGGGCCGCCTATATACGGCCCCTGCCGCGCATCCTCCCGCTTTCTGGCAATATCATTGGTTTAGGAGGCCCCACTCATGCAGACGATCACCATCCACGGCAGACGCACCCTGCACGGCAGCATCCGGCCTGCCGCCGCCAAAAACAGCACCCTGCCGCTGCTGGCGGCGACGCTGCTCTGCGACGGTCCCTGCCGCCTGCGGGACGTCCCGCGTCTGGCCGACGTGGACACCAGCCTGGCGCTGCTGGACGCTGTCGGAGCCCGGGTGCGGCGCTGCGGGACGGACCTCTGCACCCGTCCCGCGGACCGTCTCTGCGGTGACATCCCGGAGCATCTGGCCGGGGCCATGCGCAGCTCGGTATTTTATCTCGCGCCGCTGCTCTGCCGCGTCGGTTATGTGCGCCTGCCACTGCCCGGGGGCTGCCGCCTCGGCCCGCGGCCCGTGGACATCCACCTGGCCGGGCTGGCCGCCATGGGGGCCGAGGTCGAATTGGAGGGCATTGCCGTCACGCTGCGGCGCACGGGGCCGCTGCATGGGGTAGATTTTACACTGCGGTTGCCCAGCGTCGGGGCCACAATGACCCTGCTGATGGCCGCCTGCTGCGCCGCGGGGCAGACCGTGCTGCGCGGTGCTGCGCAGGAGCCGGAGATCGGCGACATGATCGCGTTTCTGTCTGCCTGCGGGGCGGATATTCAGGGCGCGGGCACGCCGGTGCTGACCGTGCAGGGCGGCAGACCGCTGGGCGGAGCCTTTCACCGCCCGCTGCCGGACCGCATCGCCGCCGCGACCTACGCCGCCGCACTGGCGTGCGCGGGCGGACAGATCGAAATTGCGGGCTGCGACCCGGCCAGCTATGACTCGTTCCTGCGCTTTCTGACCGGGACCGGCGTACAGGTCAGCCGGGCCGGAGACTGCGTGCGGCTGGCCCGTGACCCTGCCGTGCCGCTGCGGGGCGGGGCACACCTGCGGGCCGACGCCTGGCCCGCCTTTGCCACCGACACTGCGCCGCTGGCCGCCGCCGTGCTGCTGACGGCAGCGGGGGAGAGCGAAATTTACGACAGTCTGTTTGCCAACCGCTTTGCCTGTGCCGCGGGCTTTGCCGCCATGGGCGCGGCCTGCACGGTCAGGGGGCGGCAGCTGACGCTCCCGGGCGGGGCCGTCCTGCACGGGACGGACGTCACCGCGCCCGATCTGCGCGGCGGAGCGGCGCTTCTGGCGGCGGCACTGGCCGCGGACGGTGAGACCCGCCTGCGCGACCCCGGGCACATCCCCCGCGGGTATGAAAATTTACCCGCCGCACTGCGCGGGCTGGGGGCAGAGATTTCCTGAGACTGCCCGCAGACTGCCGCTCACGTTACACCACCGGGCCGGGCATGCCCGGCCCCTACGGGGGAGCCGCCCCGGTACACGGCCAATCATGGCAGCTCCACTTCTCAAATTTTTCACATTCTTACACAAAGTATGTAGCTTTGCACTAAAAACACAGTCTCTATCGCGGCCTGCGTTGTCCAAAAGGGCAGGGCAGGCCGTATTTTTTTATGAATTTCTCGCTAAGGTATTGAAATTGCGCGGAAAATTTGCTATTCTTATAAACAGTTATATGTAAAAAATTACGGATTAGTGTGCCCATGCGTGGGTGCACCCCAGGAATCCGGTTTCACAACATCACTTTTAGGGGGATACACTCATGGCATTCGTTCTCGACGAAGAAATGCAAAATGTAACCAATATCAAGGTTATCGGCGTAGGTGGCGGCGGCGGCAACGCCGTCAACCGCATGGTGGAGTCCGGTCTGTCCGGGGTCGAGTTCGTCGCGATGAACACCGACCAGCAGGCTCTGCTCAACTCCAAGGCCACCCAGAAGGTTCAGCTTGGTGCCAAGCTGACCAAGGGCCGCGGTGCCGGTGCTGACCCGGAGATCGGCCAGCGCGCCGCCGAGGAGAGTAAGGACGAGATCACCAACGCGCTGAAGGGTGCGCAGATGGTCTTTATCACCGCCGGCATGGGCGGCGGCACCGGCACGGGCGCTGCCCCTGTCGTTGCCGAGACGGCCCACGACCTGGGTATCCTGACCGTCGGCATCGTCACGAAGCCCTTCGCCTTTGAGGGCAAGCGCAAGATGGCGCAGGCCGAGCAGGGCATCGCTTCCCTGATGATGCACGTCGACTCCCTGATCGTTATTCCCAACGAGCGCCTGAAGCTCATCAGCCAGGAGAAGATCACCCTGATGAACGCCTTCGAGGCCGCTGACAACGTGCTGCGCCAGGGCGTTGAGAGCATCTCCAGCCTGATCAACATTCCTGCCTTCATCAACCTGGACTTCGCGGACGTCCGCTCCATCATGAAGGACGCCGGCTTTGCCCACATGGGCGTCGGCGTTGCCAAGGGCGCCGGCAAGGCCGAGAACGCCGCCAAGGCTGCCATCTCCAGCCCGCTGCTGGAGACCAGCATTGCCGGTGCACGCGGCGTCATCATCAACATCACCTCCAGCCCCGACATCGGCCTGGAGGATGTCGAGACCGCTGCCAGCATGATCACCCAGAGCGCGCATCCCGATGCCAACATCATCTGGGGTACTGCGTTCGACGAGCGCCTGAGCGACGAGATGAGCATTACCGTCGTTGCCACAGGCTTCGAGAGCACGCCCGAGGTCGACGAGCCCATTCAGGCCCATGTTGACGCCAAGCGTGCCGCACAGGCCGCTACCCAGCCCGCCGCACAGCCTGCCGCTGCTCCGGTCCAGCCCGTGCAGCCTGTCCAGCCGCAGGTCAACCCCGTCATGCCCAACCCGATCTTCACCCAGTCCTTCAGCACCGGCATGGACACGCCTGTGGCCGCACAGCCCGCAGCCCCTGCCGAGGAAGAGGATGACGGCGATTACTTTGACGACCTGCTCAGCATCCTGAACAAGCGTTCTTAATGATTTTTTTGCGAGAGGATGTAAAAAGCCATGCCGTCTGAACCGATGAACATTCAGGAACAGGGTTTTCGTTCCAGCTTGTTCGGCTTTGATAAAAATGACGTGCTGGCTTACATGAACGCACTGGCCAACGAGGCCCAGCAGCACGAGCTGGAGTACAACCGCCAGCTGCAGCAGCTGCAGTCCAAGCTGGACGAGCTGCGCAGCGAGCGGGGCACCGCCGACAGCCGCATGGAGGCCCTGAAGGCCGAGCTGGCTGCCGCGACCCAGCGTGCAGACACGGCCGAGGCCAAGCGCCGCGAGGCGGACGAGCAGCTGGAAACCATCAAGAAAAAGACGGCTTCCTTCCAGTCCACCCAGCGGGAATCCCAGAAAAACGCCAACATCTGGCAGCTGAAATGCCACGATCTGCAGCAGCAGGTGGACGAGTTGCAAAAGCAGCTGACCGCCGCGCGCGCGCTGAACACTGCCGCCGCCCCGGCTGCCCCCACATCCGATTTGGTGCGGGAGGCCAAGCTCGAGGCCGGCAAGATCCTGGCCGATGCCCGCCTGTACGCCGAGAGCGCAGAGCGGGAGCTCAAGCAGCAGGCCGAGACCCAGAAGAACCGCATGGCGGAGAATGCCCGCAGCATTGCGTCGGGCGTCATGCTGGTGCGGGAGCGTCTGGCCCGCGTGGACGAGCGCCTGAGCGCCGCCACGCTGGATTTAGACGGTCTGACGCAGGCCATCTATCAGGCGCTTGACCAGACCGAGGCCGAGCTGAAGGATCTGGGCACCGATATGCGCAGCTTTGCGCAGGGCACACCGGAAACGGATATTCCCGCACCGGTGCCGCCGCGCCCCGCTGCCGCCGCCAAGCCTGCCGCCCCGTCTCCCGAAAAGCCCGCCGAGCGTCTGCGCGTCAAGGCCAAGGCACAGCCCGTGCACCACACGGCCCCTGCTGCCCCGGTCCACCGTCTGCGCAACACCCGCCGCCCGATCTCCCAGCTTTTGCAGGATCAGATCGACAAATTGGGTCAGGAGGAGCAATAAGTTTTTACATAGCCCCGTTTGGTGAATAACCAGACGGGGCTTTTTGTTGGCTGCCGCAAAGCCTCCCTTGTCAAAGGGAGGCTCAGACTGTCGAAAGACCTTCTTTGGCTTTATGTGGTATTTACAACCTATCGGTTGGTTTGTAGGGAACGGTCTTGACCGTTCCGTGCTGCCTTGCCAAAAGCACGACGCGACGGGAAAACCGCGCGCCATTCGGCGCGATTTTATGCGCTGCGCGCGGCCAGATGTGCGGATGGGTCAAGACCCATCCCTACAAACATCCCGGAAACAGACTTTTTCTACACGCTGCACCTCTCTTTGACAAGGGATGCTCTTTCTTTTGTTCACAAACCCTTCTTAATTTGTTGAATTTTCCTTCACGACTTTAACACAAATGGCGGGTATACTATAAGTGTTCTCAGGAAGGGAGCAGGGACCCGGGCCTGAGAACAGAACCCCAAGTTTTTCATCCATACTCCTCTTTTCTTTTGATGCCGAAGCGGTGCTGGACTTTCCTGCACCGCTTCGGTGTTTTTTTAGGACAGATTTCTGCATTTGACAACGTGTTTTCCTGCGCCGTACTCTTGCCGAATCGTGCAGAACCCTGTATAATATAATCTGATATTGTATCGCCGCGGGGCAGACCCGGCGCACATATCCCGCAATTTCACTCCATCCGCAGGAGGCAAAATCCTATGAGAGTTGGTCTGGACATTGGTTCCACCACCATTAAATGTGTTGTGCTGAACGACGCCGGGCAGATCGTCTATTCGACCTACGAGCGCCATTTCAGCCATATTTTAGAGAAGGGCAGGGCGCTGCTTGAGAAGGTTGCCGCCGAATATCTGCCCGATGGCCGCGCCTACTTAGCCATCTCCGGCTCCGCCGGTATGGGCCTGGCCGACAGCTGCAAGGTCCCCTTCGTGCAGGAGGTCTTTGCCACCCGTGTGGCCGCCAACCGGCTGGCCCCCGGCACCGACTGCATCATCGAGCTGGGCGGCGAGGACGCCAAAATCCTTTTCCTGACAAACGGCACCGAGGTCCGCATGAACGGCAGCTGCGCCGGCGGCACGGGCGCGTTCATTGACCAGATGGCGACCCTGCTGAAGATGGGCGCCGACGAGATGGACAAGGCCGCGCAGGCCGCGACCCGCACCTACACCATCGCCAGCCGCTGCGGCGTTTTTGCCAAAAGCGACATCCAGCCCCTCATCAACCAGGGCGCACAGGCGGGCGACATCGCGGCGTCGATCTATCAGGCCGTTGTCAACCAGACCATTGCAGGTCTGGCACAGGGCCGCCCCATCAAGGGCAATATCCTGTATCTCGGCGGCCCGCTGACCTTCTCCGTGACGCTGCGCCGGAGCTTTGACAAGACTCTGGGTGTCACCGGCACCCTGCCGGAGAACAGCCTGCTCTTCGTTGCGATGGGCGCGGCGTTCTATGCCGACGAGGAATCCGACCTGCGCGAGGTTGCCAAGCGTCTCGACGACTACAGCGCCACAGCGACCTACGTCAGCCTGCCGCCGCTGTTCGCAAACAAACAGGAGTATGAGGACTTCCACGCCCGCCACTTAAAGGCCACCGTGCCATGCCTGCCCTTTGGCGCAGACTGCGGGCCGGTACATATCGGCATCGACTCCGGCTCCACCACCATCAAACTCGTCGTCATCGACAACGACGCGAACATTCTGTTCGAGCGCTACCGTCCGAACCTCGGCAACCCGATCCCGCTCGTCAGGGAGACGCTGCTTGGTCTCTACAGGGATCACCCGGGCCTGCAGATCGCCAGCGTGACCACCACCGGCTACGGCGAGGAGCTCGTCAAAAATGCGTTCCACTGTGACCGCGGTCTTGTCGAGACTGTCGCGCACTTTACCGCCGCCAAGCACTTTTTGCCCGACGTGGATTTCATCATCGACATCGGCGGTCAGGACATGAAGTGCTTCAAAATTGAGGACGGTGCGATCAGCAACATCTTCCTGAACGAAGCCTGCTCCTCCGGCTGCGGCAGCTTTTTGCAGACGTTCGCCCAGGCGCTTGGCTACGACGTCAAGGAGTTTGCCGCGCTGGGCCTGTTTGCCGACAAGCCCGTTGACCTTGGCAGCCGCTGCACCGTGTTCATGAACTCGTCTGTCAAGCAGGCGCAGAAGGACGGTGCCTCGATTGAAAATATCAGCGCCGGTCTGTCCATCTCCGTCGTCAAGAACGCGCTGTACAAGGTCATCCGCGCGTCCAGCCCCGAGGAGCTGGGCCGCAACATCGTGGTACAGGGCGGCACCTTCTACAATGAGGCTGTGCTCCGCGCCTTTGAGAAGGAGATGGGCGTCAACGTCATCCGTCCCGACATTGCGGGCCTGATGGGCGCTTACGGCGCGGCCCTGTACGGCAAGGCCAAGGCAGGCGCGCACGCCCGCAGCACCGTGCTGACCCAGCTGGAGCTGGAGCATTTCAGCCAGAAGGTCAACACCGTGCAGTGTCAGGGGTGCGGCAACCACTGCCAGCTGACCGTCAACGTTTTTGCCGATGGCAAGCGCTTTATCTCCGGCAACCGGTGCGACAAGCCCGTGACCGGCAAGGCCAACAACGAGGACCTGGACCTCTACGCCTACAAGCTCAAGCTGCTGGACGGCTACCGCAAGGCAGCAGCCCCTGCGAACAGCCGCGGCAAGATCGGCATCCCGCTCTGCCTGAATATGTACGAGCTTTTGCCGTTCTGGCACACGCTGTTCAGCCGCCTCGGCTTTGAGGTCGTCGTCAGCCCCTTCTCCAACCGCAAGCTGTACCAGAGCGGTCAGGCGACGATCCCCAGCGACACGGCCTGCTTCCCGGCCAAGCTGAGCCACGGCCACATTCACTGGCTGTGTGAGCAGGGTGTGGACGCGATCTTCTACCCCTGCATGAGCTACAACTTGGACGAGCACCTGGGCGACAATCATTATAACTGCCCCGTCGTGGCCTACTATCCCGAGGTGCTCGAGGGCAACTGCCCCGAGCTGAAGGCGACGAAGTTCATCTACGATTACTTCAACCTCGAGCGCCGCAAGGATTTCTACAAGAAATTCCAGCAGACGCTGGACCATTATTTCCCGGGGCTGGACCGGAAGGCCGTGCATGAAGCCATTGATGCGGCCTACGACGAGTACGCCCGCCACATGCAGCAGCTGCGCGACAAGGGCACCGAGATCATTGCGCAGGCCCGCAGGGAAGGCCGCCGCATCATTGTGCTGGCGGGCCGCCCCTACCACGTTGACCCTGAGGTCAACCACGGTATTGACCAGCTCATCATCCGGCAGGGCGCTGCCGTCATCAGCGAGGACTCCGTCAGCTGGCACGAGCAGAAGTTCCAGACCTCCGTCCTGAACCAGTGGACCTACCACAGCCGCCTGTACGCCGCCGCGAAATACTGCACCGAGAACCCCGACATGGACCTTGTGCAGCTCGTCTCCTTCGGCTGCGGCCTGGACGCCGTCACCACCGACGAGACCCGCGAGATCCTGCAGGCGGGCAGCAAGCTGTACACCCAGCTGAAGATCGACGAGATCACAAATCTGGGCGCGGTGAACATAAGACTGCGCAGTTTGTTTGCGGCGCTGGAAGAACGCAAAGAGGATAAAAAGTAAGAGGCAATTCCATGGAATACATGACCCCCAACTTTACCAAGGACATGGTAAAGACCCATAAAATCCTGATCCCGAACATGGCCGTGACCCAGTTCCGGCTCATGCAGGCGGCACTGGCCAGCGAGGGCTACCAGACTGAGGTGCTCGGCAACTGCGGCAGCGAGGTCGCGCAGCTGGGCCTGAAATACGTCCACAACGACACCTGCTACCCGGCGCTGCTCGTCATCGGGCAGTTTCTCGACGCGCTGAACAGCGGCAAATACGATTTGGACCACACCGCGCTGCTCATCACCCAGACCGGCGGCGGCTGCCGTGCGTCCAACTACATCAAGCTGCTGCGCAAGGCGCTCGTCAAGGCGGGCTACGGCAATATTCCCGTAGCATCGCTGAACTTCTCCGGTCTGGAAAAAGGCAGCGGCCTGCCGCTGACCGTGCCGCTGCTGCGCAAGGTCATTGCGTCGATCTTTTACGGCGATATGCTGGTCGCCCTGCGCAGCCAGACCCACGCCTACGAGAACCACAGGGGCGACGCCGACGCCATGACCGAGAAGTGGATCTCTACGATACAGGGCTGGATCCGCGACGACAAGAACTACTCCGCCCATGACATGAAGCGCCGGTTCTACGACATTGCCGCGGACTACGCGACTATTCCCATCACCCGCGTTCCGAAGGTCAAGGTCGGCGTCGTCGGCGAGATTTATGTCAAATACTCGCCACTGGGCAACAATGATCTGGAAAAATTTCTGGAAAGCCAGGACTGCGAGGTCAACCTGCCCGGCCTGATTGGCTTTGTGGAGTACTGCGTGGCCAACTACAAGCTGGACATCGACCTGTACGGCGGCAACAAGCTGGTGGCGGGCGGCGCGGACGCGTTCTTGAGCTGGCTGGACGGCATCGGCTGCGCCAGCTATGACGCCATGCGCAAGTACGGCTTCTACGCGCCCGGCTCGTTCCGCGAGCTGATGAAAAAGCCCGAGGGCATCATCTCTCTGGGTGCCAAGATGGGCGAGGGCTGGCTGCTGACCGCCGAGATGATCGAGCTGGTGCAGG
>OLQD01002000.1_pt1 | contig 15614 bp, 17 predicted proteins | sample 1672841 | NCBI WGS metagenome assembly OLQD01 (sample SAMEA3136729, study PRJEB25190) | human gut metagenome | biome: human gut; feature: human-associated habitat; material: faeces | place: Austria | collected 2013 | reverse complement strand
TGCGGGTGTTCCGGCATACTGAAAATTGCCCCAGCGGGAATCCAGAACGCTTTGTATGGTGCGAAAATATCGTTTCAAAGAGATACCTCCGTCCTTTATAATCATCGCCCGAATTTTCGTTCAATGCTGCGCATCAGATCCAAAACGTCTTTTGCAAACGGATATCCGCCTGTGTTGTCTCGCACGACTTCTGTTAAGAAGTTCTGCATCTCGCGCCAGCATTCCATGTAGAACATCAGTTCATCCTCGCGGCTTACGGTTATCGCTTCCTTCCTTCATGCGCCAATTCTCCGGCGCGGCAACAATGGCCCACGCTGTCAATGGAATCTGGCTATCCATCATGTCCTCAATGGCCTCCTGAGTCCCGCAGGCATCGCACACATAGATTTCCGTCCGGCGGCTAAGAGCGTTCCGCGTGACGCATTCTGCATCCATTGTCATTTTTCCGCAGCGCGGGCAGGCAAAATGCCTGTCCCGCTGCTTTTTTGCGAAGCGTTCAATCAGTGCTCTGGCGTCGTTCTCGTTCATAGAAATCGTTCCTTTCTTGAAACCGTTTTATATGGATTTCAGCATCAATGGTATATTTATAGCTGAATGTTGCCCATGACTGGTGCAGCTTCCTGCGCTCCGTCATGCTGGTCCAGCAGCGCACGGTCATTTTCGCCCAGCCGGTCTAACAGACCCGCCGCGTCCATGTACTCTGCGACGTTTCCAACCATACGCCGAAGGAGTTTTTCTTCTCCCTCTGCCCGCGGGCCGAGTCGGATGCACTGTTCCGCCAGCGCCTGTGCCACCAGTCGCTGTTCGTCTGGAGACAGGTTCAAGGACATCGTTTCTGCCGGCTCTGGCTGTCTTCCGGCCACCATGTACCGCGCGTGGACACTGTTGTCGCCGCGGATCGCTTTCGTAATCGCAGAGGAAATGAGGAACATTCGATCCAGATCTGCGCCGCTTTCGCCCAGCGTTTTGCCGGTCATGAAATGCTCTGTCTTGCGCTGACTGTCCTCGTACCAGTCCAGAAACACATTCAGATAGATGCCCTCGCTTCCGCCGTAATCGGTCTTGCAGAAAAAGTTAGCATCTCTGGGCATCTCGCGTCCGTTTTGCCAACGACTGTCCAGAAGAAGATACTCGTCTGGCAGATAGCCCACGCTGTCCAAATGCGCTTCCAGTTCGTGAAAAACATCTTCCGCTGTGCGCTGACCGGCATAGGTCAGCTTTCTCGGATTTTCTGTATCCTGAATCCAGTGTTCAAATTCAATTCGCTTCATACAGTCTCCTTTTATCGTCTTATAATGAAATTAAAAAGATAGAGAAAGGGAACGCAGCATAAGCACTGCGTTCCCCCGTTCATGTTTCAGCAGAAGAAGCGTGTTCTTCTGCAATTTTCGTTGTGGCTCTTTGAGCGATCTGGTGTTTGCCGGACATGGATATAGGCTTCTCTGCTATTTCCCACAGCGGCATCGTTTTCTGTTTTTCTAAACGCTGCTATCCGTGCATCAGTTCATCCCTGATACGCATCAGAATCTTGCCAAGCCGGTTTTCTCCATAGCCGTCACAGACGCCCCAGATGTGGTCACCCCAGTTATTCCCCTCGATAAGTTCAAAATCGCTGGTTGAGATAAGCCGCTCTGCCAAATCAGGATTTTGCCGGAATTTTGCTTTGCAGATCTCGTACATGACCATATCTTTGATCTGATCCCAATCATTACGGAGTTTCACCCTGCGTCCAAGTCTTTTTGCTTCAGACGGATTTAAGCAGCAAAACTCGGCCCTGCGCTCTGGGCATTTTGCAGCCTGGAACGCCGCCTCGTTGTTTTTGAAAACCAATCCGTCGTAGGTAATGGGAGCCGGGTAGAAATTGCTCAGGAAGTCATAGGCACCCCTGAATGCACTGATATTCTGCCCCATATGCGCTTAAAAGCCTCCGCCGAAGTTCGGCACGAAGCTGCCGGGCTGTGCGCTGCCAAAGTTGGGCGTAAAGCCGCCTGACTGTGCAGGCGCACCGAAACCCTGCGTGGGTGCGGAAGCAGAACCGCCATCGTCCTCCTTCTTGCTGTCGCCAAAATAGATGTTTTCCGCAAGAATTTCCGCCGTGCGGCGCTTGTTGCCTTCTTTGTCCTCCCAGTTCCGGATCTGCAAACGACCGGAAATGACAGCCATGCGGCCTTTCGCAAAATACTTTGCCGCAAATTCAGCCGTGCTTCGCCATGCAACGACATCAAGAAAATCTGTCTCTTTCTGTCCGTCCTGCTGCGAAAAATCGCGGTCTACCGCCACGGTAAACGATGTGACGGAAACGCCGGCGGCTGTTTTGCGAAGCTCCGGATCGCGCGTGAGTCTGCCCATAACTACAATGTGATTCAGCATAAATGACCCTCCTATTAAAATTCGTTCTGTTCTGCCTTCAGCTTTTCCAGCTTCTTTGTTATGCCGGGGATCGTAAAGGTACCGTGGAGTTCCTTTTCTGCTTCGGGATGCCGAAGAATTACGAACCATTTGAACACGGTCTTATTGCGTTCAGCTGCCGGCATATGGTCGATTTCATCCGACGAATACCGCGTATCGCGGATCTCCATAAACCGCACGCATGTTTCTTTCTTGAAAAAAGTGTGCATTTCCGGCATCGTCGCCATGATTCTGATGTGACTTTCCAACGTATACCTCCCAATCATTACTGCAATGCTGCCAGCTGCTCCAGCGGCGTATAGGTGAATCCAATGGCCTCATGTGCCGCCTTGCTGATGCGCTCCAGCTCGGAAAGAAGTCCATCCGTAAGCGCCCTTTCGCTGTCAGAGCCGGCGTTTGCAGCCATCTCGGCCTGCATCTGGTAGAGCCGCACCAGCTCGCCGCGGAATTTGCGGAGCGCGGCCTGCTTTGTGCGTACATTTTCCGCTGCACCGCAAGCGCTGTCGAAATCGTCCTTTGCGTCCTGTGCCATAGCAAGAAGATCATTAACCTTTTCCTGCATGGGGTTGACGCAAAGACGTTCCAGCGTGCCGGTTACAAATTCGCGGTCGCTCGGCTGCTGCCAGAAGTAATTCCGCAGCACCAGAAGATCCGTCGATGTGACCTCCGTATGTCCCTCCAGCCACGCCTTTGCCTGCGCAATGGAGAAGTAGCTGAGGAATTTTCGGTCGGACACGGGAATCTGTGCGCGCAGCGCACAGAGCACATCGTCCATCAGGTCGTGGATGCTGTCCGGAACCTTGATGGTTTTGACCTCCTGCTGCATGGTGCACAGCTCCTCCAGCGAGATCGTCGCATGGATAGCGCCGAACGAGCCGCCGAGCTTGTCTTTCAGGATCGCCAGCCGGTGCGCTTTTTCTGAGATGTTTTCCGTGACGACCTTTAATTCCAGCCGGTCATAGAGCGCCGAGAGGATCTTTTCCTCCGGGTCATTGAAATTCGGAATTTCATTGGACGCGGCGAAAAAGGAGATCGTCGGGATGGGATAGGTCCGGCCTTCGTTGGTGTACTTCCGCTCGTTGAGCGCCGTCAGAAGTGCGTTCAGAACGCCGTCATTGCATTTGAAGATCTCATCCAAAAACACAATGTCGGCCTCCGGGAGTTTGCCCGCGGTCTGCACGACCGGTTCGCACGGATGCAGCGCGGCGACGGCTTTGCGGTAGGCGTCCAGCTTATTGCTGACCTCTGCCAGCTTCTCAAACGTCGCCGCTTCATTTTTCATCTTCGGTAAACCATTCAGAAAGATCTGCAAATCAAAGCGCAGGTTCTGGTAAATGCCGTCGCCCTCGAATGCAGATTCCGGCACGGAGCCGGGGATCAGGCTGGAAAGATCGAGTCGTCCGAAAAGCTGTTCTTCGTCCGTCTGCTTGGAAAGGAGCCGTTCAAACTGCTTCGCACCCGTGATGCGGCTGCGGAAAGCATTGATCGCGTAGCTCTTGGCCTGACCGGGATCGCCCAGAATAAACAGGTTCTTCCGCGTCAGGAGCGCAATGGCAATCAGCTCGACCAGTTCTTCACGCTCGGAAACGGCGCTATTTACGTCGGCCATGACAGCCAGCATTTTATCTCGTAAACTCATGCGGCATCCCTCATACGGCAGGCGTCCAGCGAGATCACATTCCCGCAAGATTCCGCGGGCATTCCGGTCATGCCGTGCAGCCGGTAAGGACGCTTGCAGTTGAGAAGCTCAAAATGGAGCTGCGCGAAGATATGCTGCTCCAGATTGCCTTTTTCCGGGTCATACGACATGACCGCCCGGATGAGCCGCAGCGCAAGCTCCTGATACACGTCGTCCGTGTCCAGCTTTGCCGCGCGGATGAGCGCACGGTTCTGCTTCATCACAGCCTTGATGCACCACAGGTGGTTTTCCACGATGGCGTTTCTCTGAGAAATGGTGAAATTGTTTTTCATGGTCTGTCTCCTTTGTATTTGGGGAGGCGAGCGCCTCCGTGTGTGTTTTGTCAGGCGGTAGCCTTTTTCTGCTCTCTGCGGTTCTGTCTGGCGCGTTCGGCGTCAAACATTGGAGCCGGGACAAAGCCGTCCAGCGTCTTATAGAGGATGACAGACTGTACGCCGTCAAAGACCTCCACAACCTGATGCAGCCCCAGATGCACATTCAAAAGTTCCTCTACGGGTGTGGTACGAACCTGCTTCTGGAACGCATATGCGTCCAGATCAAGCTGCCGCACCTCGGAGAGCGTGTATCTGGATGCCGTGGGGGCGATCTCCCGTCCGAGAGACTTGCAGAGATTTTCGTGCATGAGCCAGCTTTCCGTGCTGGCAAAATCATAGATGCGCACTAGGCTCGGACGGATGCGTTTTTTGCACCAGTCCGGAACGCGGAGCATCTTGTGCCAGCGCTTTAAAAGGCGCGGCTTTTTCTTCTTCGTGCAGTAGGCTTCTCCAAACTGCACCACCACGCCGCCGAGCTGACCGGGGTTTCGGCCTCTGTACTCGAAAACGTGGTCGCAGTCTGTGCATACGGGAACCTTGGGCCGGATCTTCATACGACATTCTCCTTACTTTTTATCCATTTTCACGCGGCAGAGGTCGATCACGCGCTGGCAGGTATCGATCTCGAACCCGCCGATGTGCGTCTCCTCCTCCGGGAGCTTTAATTCTCGTGCCAGCCATTGATAGGCTTTTGTCCGGCTGATGTGCATTTTCTGCCAGTAAGCGTCGAACACCTGATGGGCTTCGATGCGCTTGAGCCGCAGAATCTCATTTGCCACATCGCCGAGCGGCCGCGTGGTACCCTTGTGGCAGCCGACGCGGGCATTGCAGTTCTGGCACTGATACAGATATTCGTTCTGCATTCCAAGCCGTTCCGTGGAGCTGCCATAGACATCAGCAGCCGGAACGAGCCGGATGATCCCGCCGCAGTAGCGGCAGATGGTCGGTTTCTTCAAATAGGCGTGTCCTCCTTTTTTATGCCGCCTCCTTGCGCGGCTTTTTTGTCTTTTGTGGCTTTACTTCAATGGCTTTCGGTTCACGCACCGCCATCTGGAAGCAGACAAGCTCGTCTGTTTTGAGAAGCAGCGCACTGTGCTGCACGACCTCCAGCATGAGCGTTCCGTTCAGCGCTTTCAGGCACTCCATGAGCTGCGCCGGATTGTACCAGTACACGCCCACAGGCTCGCCGCTCAGCGCGACCACGTCCATAGCTGTCTCCGAAACACCGTATTCGCTTTCACAGCGCACAGTCAGCCGGCTTCCTGCAAAGGACAGGGAAAACCGGTTCTGCGTGCCAGTGACGCTCAGGGCTTGCAAAATAGTATCACGGAGCAGGGCGGCGTCGGTCAGGACAGTAAACTGCTGCTTCAGATTGGACAGCACCTGCGACACGGCAAGATATGGCCCTTCCATAATTCGCGCGGCGAACAGGAAATTCTCCTTCCGAAAGACAATGGCTTTCCCGGTCGTACCGACCTGCAGCTTCTCGCGGTTGTCCACCAGCGCCGCCAGCTTTTCCAGCGAAGCGGCCGGAATGAGGAAGCTGATGTTCCCGCGGCTCTCACGGTCGCCCTTGGCGGACGCAATGCGGAAGCTGTCCGTGCTGACCGCCTGCAGACCGTCCGCGCCGAAGATCAGGTTCACGCATTTGAGCATGGGGCGGGTCGTATCCTCGGAAACGGCAAACGCCGTTCGTTTGGTCAGCGACGGAATGCCGCTCACAGGCACGGTCGCTGCCGGGCAGGGAATTTCCATGCGCGGGTACTGTGCCGCGTCCATGACGGGAATGGCGTATTCCGCGTTCCCGGAGGAAACAACGAGCTTTCCGCTTTTCATCTGAAACGTCACACGCTCGCCATCCAGCAGGCGCAGCATTCCAGAGAGAAGCGGGGCTTTGACGACAACGCTGCCCTCATTCTCAATCTGTGCGGGGATCTGCTGCTCCAACGCAATCTCCAGATTGCTGGACGCGACGGTGAGCGTGTCCTGCTCGGCCTGCAAATACGCGCATTGCAGAATCTCAATCGTGGAAACCCTCGGCGCAATGCGCTCGGCGTTCTGCGCCGCGGCAAGCAGCTCTGTGCGGTTGACGGTGAATTTCATGGCATCCTCCTTTTTACGCAACGGAATCGAATAGACTCAGCTGGTTTTCCACCTGCTGCGTTTTCTTCGTCCGTTTGGCTTTCTGCTGTTCCAGCTGCACCATGGCAGCTTGCAGCTTTTCTTCCTGCTCCACTGTAAACACGCGCTTCGGCTGTTCGATCATCGCGGGCACGGATTCCGGCGGCAAAGAGGTTTCTTCGGCGGGTACTTCTGGTACTTCTCTGTCCGGATTCTCGAACGCCATCTTCTTGAACGCTGCCGCAATATCCTCCACATTGTCGCGGATGCCGAGCATCAGCTCCTTCGCCATCTGCGAGGTCATGTCCTGCACGTCGCTCATTGCGGCAAGTCCTTCCTCAGAGAAGTTTCCTTCAATGAGTCCGGCGACCGCCAGCTTGGATGCCATGAGCTTCAGGCATTTCTGCTGCATGGTGTCCTCGTAGTAGAGCATATAGACCTTGACCGCAGGCGCTTTCTGGTTGATGCGCCAGCTTCGGCGCGACGCCTGCCGCAGCGTAAAGAGCTTGTAGCCCATGCTGTAGAACACCAGCGTCGTAAAGGCGTTGAGATCCAAGCCGGTTTCCACCAGAGACGGGTTTACGATCAGCACCTGCATTCCGGCGGCGAGCTTTTTCTGCACCCAGTCCTCACGGTCAGTGGTCTTGATCTTGTCGGTCAGGATCTCCGTGCGATAGCCTTCATCCGTCAGGAGCTTTTTGAGCTTCTGCTGGGAATCCGTGCGCACCCAGCTTGTGTAGATGAGCGCACGCTCCCCGTTCTGGATGGCAGCTCTTACGATCTCCAGCGTCCGCTGTTCCTTTTCTCCGAGCGTGTCCGTGTCCCCGATGTTCTCAGGTTCGACGATGGGTACATCGCTGTCGGGGTAGAGAATGGGCTTCTGGTCATACGGCTGATCCGGATAGACAGTCAACAGATTCAGATACGCGGAAAGGATCTTCTGTGCCGCGCGGCGGTCTGAACGTAAAACCTGTACAAGCTTATGCTCGATCCGCTTGTACTCCGTCTCTACCGCTTCGTCCATCTCACAGGCAATGGGAATTTCTTCGTAGCTGGGAAGCGCCTTGCCCATGTCGGACAGCGACAAAAACGCCGTTTTTTCCAGCAGGAACCGCGAAAACACCAGCGGCGAAACGCCCGGAAGCTGACGCGTCCGAACGCCGCTTTTCTGCGATCTGCGCTTTGCCGCATAGCTTTCATCGGCTTCGGTGTAGGTTGTTTCCACAACGCCATACTCCGTATTGAACAGCGCGGGCTTTTCATGCGGCTTTCCGTCCGCCAGCATCAGCTGCGCCGATGTGCGGTAAAGCAGATGAAAGATACCGGAGCTGTAGCCATTGATGAGCGTGGCCGTCATGCCGATAACCTTTTTTGCCGTGCCGAACAGCTCTGCCATCGCGTCGCCCTGGCCGCTGTCGTTGTTGTACTCGTGCAGCTCATCCACGATAAGCCCGTCAAGCCTGCCGCGGTACCGCTTCTTGATGTAAGAGCTGAGCGGATACCGCCGGCACGCGCCGCGCGTCGGAAAGTACCCGTCCGGGTTCTCGCGAAGCGTCTGCAAAGCGTCCAGCGCGGCGGGGTTCTTCGTCTTCTGCATGGCATGGACTGCCAGCTTCCGATGCACCCAGCCGTATTCCGGGATCTTGACCCACGGTGCGGGCACGCTTGGATTTACCGCTGTCCACAAGGGACTTTCGCAATTCATACATTGATGATTGCGCCGGTTTTCCATGCGGAACGCCTCCGGTTTCGCGGTCACCCAGTCGTATGTATCGTCGCTGCTTGGCAATTCTATGACGGAACCACAGCTGGGGCAGCGGAACGCGCCTTTGCGTGCGTCAAAAAGGACAGCCGGGCGGCGCATATAGCCGTCTCGTGCCTTTTCCTTGCTGATGACGGCGTAGATGCTTTTGTCGCCCTGCCGGTACTGCGCATACAGGCTGTCCAGCTCTGTGATGCTGCGGACAAGGACGCCCGCGGTGTCCGGCAGCGTTTCGGCAATTTCGCGCACCCACTTCTTCGCAACGTGCGACGGGCAGAGGATGATGTTGAACGTCTTTTTCCGTTTCTGCGCCTGATACGCAGCCAGCGCCGTTGCGCCGATCTTCGTTTTGCCGCTTCCGCATTCCGCCACGATGAACGCAGACTTGCCCTCCGAGAGCTTGCGCTTGACCGATTCCGCGACGGCAAGCTGCGCCGGGTAAAGGCTGTAGCCCGCGTGTGCGCGGATATAGTCGTTGATGCGCAAAATCTCCGGGGAAAGCTGCTCCGCGGCGGGGTCAAAGAGCGGTTGGAACTGATTACGGATTCGCTCCGCGACGGTCACACCGAACGCAGACAGATAGCTGGTGACGGAATGCACACTGTCAAAGCCGTTGAGGTTCTGAACTGCTCCGGGAATACGGATTGCGCCGGTTTTCAAGCCATCCTCCAGCACCTTGACGATATTGGCGTCGTCCTTTTTGCACAGCAGCAGCCACGCCTCCAGCCGTTCCCGAATGGAGATGACGCGCAGCGGCTTGAGAAATCTGCGCCGCTGCAATTCGTCCAGAACATAGTCCTGAAACTCCGGGATAAGCGGCACAGCCGTTTTCCGGTCCAGCGCTTCAAACAGCGCCTGCCGGTCTCCGGCCGGGCAAAAAAGGATGCACTTTCGCGGCGGCAGCTCTACATTCGTCTGACCGTCCGCCTGTGCTTCTTCGTCATTTTTTGCCGCAGCGCCTTCATCATCCAGCGAAAGAATGGTCGCCTCGGCGTAAATTCCGTCGTGGCTCAGATGGCATTCGTACTTCTTTGGTTCGCAGGCGAGCATGGCTGGTTCACCGGCAAATTCCGTTTCCAGCGTCGCACCGGCGTAGATCGCGTCCGACATGGCGCGTACCATCTCCGGATACCCGCCGAAGCGGATCGCCCGAAGATGCTGCTCGCGTCCGTCCGGTTCAAGGACGATCGTGTCCGCATACGCGCTGAGACGGATCTCCTGCTTGGGATTGTAATAGCTGATTGGCATGAGTCTGCTTTTCTCTGGCATTCATAGTTTCACTCCTTTCATCGTTTTTGGACGCAAAAAGACCGTAACTGCCAAGCGGCAATTACGGTCTTACTGGTCCTGTTGTATTTTGGTATTCACTGGCCTGCGCACGGAGCCGAGGCATACTTCACCCCGAGTAATCACCTCCGCCCTGAAATTGCTCCGCCCTTAATCTGTTCTGACCTGGAATACAGATTTATTGTAGCGCGGCGGCAGGCGGGTGCAAACTTGCGGATTACTCAAGTGTTGTATCGCATAACCGCTTTCTCCGTGCTGCCCGACGAATCCAGCTTGCGGCTCTGCGCTGCTCCGTATCGTCATAATAAGCGATCATGTCCGACGCCGACGCAAGATAGCACAGTTTCTGCGTCAACCCGATCCGTCCTGGCCAGAGCCAGCAGCCCTGCGGGTACAGTGTGTGCAGATAGTCAAGCTCCGGCTCTGCCGGTCTCTCTTTTCGCAGTCCGCACAGGATCACTGTATAGTCCAGCAGCGGATAGTCCTGCTGCAAGCGCCGGATCACGCGGAACGCAAGCCGCTCAAACGGACCGAAATAGCCAAGAACAAACGCGGAAACATGCTCCTGCTCAATCAGCGTACGAAGCCGCAGTTCCAAACGCTCCTCATTCAAATTTCTGATCGTCTGATCTCCAATCAGCGCGCAAATCATAGCTGCTTCCCTCCGCTCCCATTTCAACAGAACGATTGTCTGCTTATTATAAAGCGCATGCGCCATATATTTCGGCGAATTGCATAATATAATTATATAACGCTCTATAAATAAGTCAATCGCTTTATAAGCGAAGCTGAACCAAAACGCCGCAGCTTCTATAATTTTCACAGAAGGGGGCGTTTACTATGAGCAAAGACGAAATCAGCTTCAAAAACCGGGATCGGTTCATCCAGATGGGCATTGCAATCTCCTCTCTGCGGAAGATGCGCGGGATGTCACAGGAACAGTTAGCCGAAAAAGCAAGCATCAGCCGCTCTCATCTGAGCGCGATCGAAGCACCGAATATGGTCCGTGCGTTCTCCATGGAAGCGTTCTTTAACATCGCCGACGCGCTTGATGTAACGCCTGAGGAGCTGATCCAGATCGCATTCTTGCAGGATAAGATTTTGAAGCGGAAAAATTGGGTTGAGAATCCAGCGGATGGTGATTAGTATGACACAGCAAAATGAAATTACCAATCTAGTTAGAGAAGCAGATGATCAAAAAACTCCAGAAACACTATTTCAATATACAAGTTTGGGAGTACTGGCTCTCATTCTGAAAAACAGGACAATACGCTTTAATTCACTCGCTAATTTGGATGACCTAGAAGAATCGCAAATGATTTTTTATGGAAAAAATCCGCCGATCACTTATGTCAGTTGCTGGACCGAAATTAGCAATGAAGAAATATTCATGTGGAAGTTGTACACAAAACTATCAGATGGAGTCAGGATAGAACTTCCGGTTGGCTCATTTGTCGATCCGCAGCAAAATGGTGATGACCGAATTAAAAATGGATCTTATGATTATGATCACGCATGCTGGCTCCCAAAGTTGCCCCAAACCAAAGATGACCCCGAAATTGTTTCGATGATTCAGCCGCGAAGTTGCAATTATCCGAGCAAAGTGATATATAGCGACGATTTTCCCGCATCGACGATTATAGCATCCGAGGCTGTTGACAAAAATAGCAGCGTAATACATGGTGACTGCATCGCGCGTTTTAAACGCAAAACATGGGCATTCCAAGAAGAGTATCGCTACATCATTACGCTTTTTAGACCTGGTGAGTATGTTCCTCTCCGGGATTACTATGACGTTAATTTAACAGAAAACGCCATTCACAACATGAAAGTAGTCACAAGCCCGATGTTCGATCCAGGCAACTATATCTTACTTGAAGCCCTGTTAAAAGAGTATGCTGGTGGGAAAGGCTTTACAAGAAGTTCCCTGGAAGGTCAAATTAGGCTTAAGTAAACTCAAATATAGGACATTCTTTTATCGTCCCACAATCTTTCCAAAAATCTGCTTCTTCCCCTCGTCATACCGCTGGATCACGACCATGACGGTATCGCCGGTTTTGAAGTCCGAGTCCTCGTAGTGGAACGAGTACCGGCACATGACGACTGCGCCGTCGGAGAGGTTGCAGAACACGCCGCCGGCGTATTTACCTGCGATACTCGCCCTGCGGCGGCAGCCGATGGGGTGACGCAGACTGGCTTCATCGAAGGGATTCGGACGGTCGAGCACAACAAACTCAATGTCATTTTCAGCGCAAGCCTCCAATGCAAGACCCAGTGTGCTGACAAACGTGAACGAACGGCAACCGATGTCCTGAATATCGTAAACCAAGGCATCAATGCCCTTCAGCATTTCAGCGGTCGGTTTTTTTGTTTTTCCATAGATGGAATAAACCTTAACTCCGGTTGCAGGATCTACCGTGTTGTCGAACTCGTCGCCGGCATGAACGTCACCGCGCACACCGTGTTCCGGACCGAACAAGGCTACCAGTTCCACGTTTCCTGCTTCGTGAAGGATGTCGACTGTCGATTTCAGATTGTTGTCAACGCCTGTCGGGTTGGTAATCAAACCGACACGCTTGCCTGCCAATTCCTTAAAACCGTGGTCGCGAAGCACTTCTACTCCCGGTTTTGTTATGGCAGCGGCAGTGAGAGCCGTTGCCATAACGAATATGGATAATATAAATTTTTTCATGTTTCTACTTTTTGTTTTCTTTTCTACCGTAATCCGGATCAATCTTTTTGTCTACAAGATAAGTTACAATCAACGTAGCAATACAGCAGGCCATCACCATCCAGAAGAAATTGACGTAACCGATTGCTTCCTGAATGTAACCGGCAACGAAGCCCGGCAACATCATACTCAATGCCATGAACGCCGTACAGATTGCATAGTGGGAAGTCTTGAATTCGCCTTCCGAGAAATACATCATGTAAAGCATATAGGCAGTGAAGCCGAAGCCATAACCGAACTGTTCGATACAAACCGCAATACTGATAATGATAGGATCAGACGGCTGAGCGATGGCAAGATAAACGAATGTCAAGCATGGCAATGTCATACAAGCTGCCATCCACCACAATGACTTCTTCAAACCTACCTTAGAGGCAAACACACCTCCGGCAATACCACCGGCAAGAAGCGCAATGACACCGAATGTTCCGTAAACAAGACCAACCATATCAGTTGTCAAACCCAAACCACCGTCCTTAACAGAGTGAACCAGGAACGGCTGGCACAGTTTAATCAAGAATCCTTCCGGCAAACGATAAAGCAACATGAATGCAACGGCAAGAAGGAAACCCGGTTTCTTGACAAACGAAACGAATGAATTTGCCAATTCCGAAAGATTTGACTTAGCACCGCCTTCGCTACCAGCATTGCGAGGACGGTCCTCAGCAGAATGAGGCAAAACGAATATATGGTACAACGTAATCAGGAAGAACACCACGGCACTGACACCGAGAGTTACCTGCCATGAATACGGAATATCGTTGCTGCTCTTTTCAATCACACCGGCAATGTAGACAAGCACTCCTTGTCCGAAAACAGATGCGATACGATAGAAAGTACTGCGGATACCGATAAAAGCAGCCTGACTGCTCGGACTGTGAGCCAGCATATAGTAACCGTCAGCAGCAATATCGTGGGTTGCAGAAGCAAACGCTGCAATAATGAACAGAATCAAAGTCAGCGTAAACATGCTAATCGGTGTATGTCCGCTGGCAATCACATCAACATCCGGCTTCGGCAATGTCAATGTAAGAAGCACCATCAACGCAGTCATCAACACCTGCATAGATATAATCCACCAGCGTTTTGTCTTGACAACGTCGACAATAGGACCCCAAACTCCTTTCAGGAACCAAGGGAAGTAAAGCAATGTCGTAAAGAACGACATATCGCCGTTAGGCACACCCATCTTGGTAAACATCATCACGGAAATGTTGTTTACAACAAAATAAGGCACACCTTCAGCAAAATATAAGGTCGGTACCCACCACCAAGGGGAAGCATTCTTTTTTGTTTCGTTCATAGTCTTAATATAAAGTTGTGATGTCAGCACCAATGAAATAGTGCAATAAAATTTCCTTATAGTTATACCCCTTTTCGCCCATTACGGCAGCACCTATCTGACACAAGCCAACACCATGGCCCCAACCGGCACCTGTAAGTTTGAACTTCGTCGGCACTTTTCCTTCTTCTCCTTCTTTTTCTACCACGAATGCAGAACTGTAAAGGTGTGAAGGCGACAATGTACGGCGAATTTCAAGTTCCTTACCGATAATCAACGTCTTTTTCGTTCCGACAATTTTCAAACGATAGAGACGGCCGGAAGTACCGCGTGCAACAGGAATCAAATCCAGAATTTCACCATAGTCAACGCCCGAACGGTTCTTGATGAGTTCAGAAAGTTCTTCCTGTGTATATTCCACTTTCCAACGGTAGAAGTCGGTAGTTTCCTGGTCGTAGCTATTGAGAACCTGTGAAAGAATCTGCTTGTCGTGAGTATTGCAAAATGCAGGAGGTGCATTCAAAATCCACTCACGAGCATTTTCCTCAACTGTCAAATCCGGGAAATTCATCGGCTGTTCACCATCGTGACGTGCTACGAGATAATCGTAGTGTTTCGGTTCCCAGCAGTTCTCGAATTCCTCAAACACACCGCCGCAAGATTTAGAGAAACGCGCATCACAAAGCACACCGTTGTGAGTAAGCACCTGTCCCCAAGTTGCCTTGATGGCATCGCGTACCTTTTCAGTTGACTCGCGCGTAATGCCCTGATAACGCTGACAGTGGTCGTCGGCACAAACGTCGAAGTTCACATGGTCTTCACGGTCATACCATTTTACGAGTTCTGTATCGGTAAGCGTGCAAGAGCAATATTCCTCACTATCGCCAGCAAGTTGCTTGTTTTTCTCAATCTGTGCCAAAAGCCAGCTACGTGAAATGACAGCATGTGCCTTCAACAGTTCCAATGAAGCCGTAGCGCTCATTTCCGAAGAAATTACGCTCAACAGATATTCTTCAATCGGAAGGACGTTGATGGCTGTTACCTGATTGTTTTCGACAATGAGTCGCAATGAGCCGCGGAAAGACTGGTTTTCCTTGCGTTCCCAATGGAAATTAACGCCGATTGTAACGTCGCACAATTCAAAATAATCGGTTTCGTTGCCTGGTGTAAATTCCAATGTTTCAAAAAGTTCGCCGTTCCAAAGCACTTTGCCGTCTTTGACTTCAGCCAACTGTTCGCCTTTCACGGGTTTTCCGTCAACAAAATATTCTGACGGAAATATAAATTTAATTGACGGCTCATTCATTATGCCGACTTTCACTTGCGGTTGTGACATAGCAGTAGGAGTATTTTTTATTTAAGTTTGTTTGCAATTTCTTCAGCTTCGGCTTCACTCAGGCACACCTCATCGAGGATGGTCTTGATATCGTCGGCTGAAATCTTTTCAAAGTCCTTTTCAAGCGGAGTGATGAAAACGCCACCCATATCAACTGATGCCGGACTGATAAGGATATTGGCATCGCCTTCTGCAAAATAGCAGGTCGGACGGTGTTGTTTGCGCGGGAACACTACAAGGTACCAGGTTTCCTTTTCAAACCAACACAAAACATTCAACATCGGTTCGATTTCACCTTCCGGAATGTTGAGTGCAGCATAAAGTTGTCCGAACAATACGGCTCCGGCTTCAACGTCTGTCGTACGGATAAGGAAACAACTCTGTGCCAATCCTTTCACAAGACACAACTCACCTTTACCTGCATTGACAACCCCTTCCGTCTTTGCATTGTGGATATCCTCTTCGATAGGCATAAAACCGCGGTTACCGGCCTGGAAGTGCATGTGGTCAGGAGCTGATGCACCACACTTCGGTCCATTGTAGAACAATGTATACTCTTCCAAATCCTTTGTCAATTTCATCATATCGGCAATACGGCCTTGAATTTTCTGGTCCGTATGGCTGTTGTCAGGAATTGTCAGGTGTTTCGGAAAGATAGGGAACGGATTAATCA
>OLQD01001994.1_pt1 | contig 15634 bp, 16 predicted proteins | sample 1672841 | NCBI WGS metagenome assembly OLQD01 (sample SAMEA3136729, study PRJEB25190) | human gut metagenome | biome: human gut; feature: human-associated habitat; material: faeces | place: Austria | collected 2013 | reverse complement strand
GAATATAGTAAGTAGGATCTTTAAGTCGTTTATCATAATAGAGTTTCATAGAAGCGCCATCCTTTACAACTATTATATCACAATTACAACACATACAACAGTAAAAAATAAAAATTTGACGAAAAAAAAGCCGTACATAAACGACATTTGGCTATTTCGACTATGAGCAAGTGTTAAACTCCCGCATTATGACAAGTGTAATCACACACATGAAGGCTATCCATAAATAGTTCGAATTCAACATGATTTCGTCTCCTTTTTTCAAAACAAATATATTATATCATTCTATTCTATCTCAAACAAATTTTTAATTCAGGGGTTGAAATACAGGCTTGTTAATGGTATTATAGTTAAGCGATTGCGTAAATGAAAGTAAAGGAGGACATTAAGATGTCAAGAGTATGTGCAGTATCTGGAAAAGGTCCTTTATCTGGAAATAAACGTTCTCACTCAATGCGTGCTTCTCGCCGTAAATGGAACGTTAATCTTCAAAAAGTTCGTGTTGTAGTAGACGGAAAGCCTCAAACAATCCGTGTTTCTGCTAGAACATTAAAAACTTTGAAGAAACAAAACGCTATTTAATTTTAGATAATTAGGATCCTTAAAAAAATTATGCATAAGATAAAAAAGAAGAGTTCACTCTTCTTTTTTTCTTTTATCCATCTTTTCAACAATCTGTTTTGCAATCTTATAATCTTCTTTGAACTGATAGTTATGTTGAATCACCGGACCTTTCGATATATATACATATACCCTTTCTCCATTTAATAATGTAATTTCAACACCCACATACACTTTTTTCATTTCGACGAAAATGCTCGCATTCAAAGTACTAACTAACACTCGATGAGAAAACATTGGTGATTTTCCTTTATACTTTGCATGTTCATACACAATTTGACCTTTAACAACATCCTCATATTTATAATTTCCTATACTACCATCACATATTGAAAATGCTTTATTTTCATCATCGAAAAGAATACTGTTTTCAACACCCATATTATTCACTATCCCATCTACAATATTTAAAGTATACAGTTAATGATGATTACGCAAAAAGCTAAAGGTGTAGAATGATTTCTACACCTCAAGCTTGGCTCTATTTACTTTATCAAAAACAATTATTATATTTCAAACCACTGGATTTCACATGCATCCAATGTTACTTCAAAGCTAGATCCATCACCTTTATAAATCGTAGTTGTCTGTGGTTCATATGTATTATTAACTACACAGAAACTGTTTGTTGATGGATAAACATTAACATCAACATTATAGTTATCTGAATACCAACGTTTCATTTCATCCTCTTTATGAGCCGCAAAGAAAATAGCACGATATAGTAATCTTACATTTTCAAAACTAAATGGAAGTCCGTTCATATAAATACCACGACCTTTTCCATATTCATTCACCGCTAGATTCACATGAAGATCTTTTTCAGCTAAGATTTCTGTTCCAGGAAGTGCATATACATTATTAATACATTCTCCCCAATCCTCATGCTCTAATTGCTCAGTAATGAAATGATTTGGATGTACTTCCCAATTATACTTGTCTGTATGCATTGTAAAGCCTAGCTCTTCATCTACACCTAAGACATCATATAATGTAAAGTATTTGCCATTACGATTAATAGCTGTAGGCTCACCCACACCAATGAATCCACCACCTTGATCTACATAACGACGCAAAGCTGTAATAATTGTTTCATCAAATTCAGCACCGCCACTAAAGCTTGTATAAGCTGAACCAATATTCATGACAACATCCATATCATCTAAAATAGATGGGTCTTTGCGAATCTCATCAAAGCTTATGAAATGAACATCAAATGGGAAACCGCTTAAAGCCTCCATGACACCTGTATATGAATAAATCTGTTTATACCAGATCGCATGATGTACTAAATGTGTACCCCAACGACGAAGTTCTCCCCAACTATTGATTACACCTACCTTTAATAGGTTGTGTGGTACTTGTTGATTGATATGAGAATATAATGTGCGGAACTCATCACAAACCTTTTCAATATAGTCAATAAATTCTGGGAAATCTAAGGCAAGCTTTAAATATCCACCATATCCAATGCGATCGACTGGACTACGCAAAATGGCTCTACGAGCCGTTACCCAGTTTACCTTAGCTTCTTTTAATGGATCTCCATTTTCATGGAATACATCCGGGAAGAAGTATGGTAAAAATCTTCCTTCTGTATACTTAACACCTTTAATATCTGAAATTAAACGAAGTGTCGTTCCTGAACCAACTGAACCAACGACAGAATCCAAACCAATTGATTCAAAATATTTACCGAATGGTTCTGTACCAATCCAGTGATCCCCTAAGAACATCATCGCTTCTTTTCCATATTCATGACAAATATCAACGAATTTCTTAGCTAATTTAGAAACCTCACGCTGCTGGAAGTCCATAAAATCACGATATTCTTTCGTAGGTACACAGAAAGTTGAGTTATTAAAACCTTTGTTGATAATATATTCAGCTCTAAATGGATATCCAACTTCCTTTTCAAACTGCTCTAAGATATATGGTGATACCGAACCACTATATCCGAACCAATCAACAAATTTTTCACGTGCAAATTCATCGAACTGCAAAGTAAACTGATGGAAGAAGGTTGTAAAACGAACAACATTTACATCATCTCTTTCTTCGCAGAATTTTCTGAATTTATCTAAACAATGCTTTTGTGTTTTTGGTTGACGAACATCAAAGGTCATTTGATGCTCTTCATCCTTCCAATCATTTGTTAGGGCATTATACATGTGTACAGGATCCCAAATCACAAAAGCTAAAAAGCTAACCGTATAAGCATGATAAGGAATCGCATCATGAATCGTTACTTCCCTTGTTTCTTCATCATAATCCCAGTTTGTGACAACTTCATCTGTTGTACGATCAATAACTTCCCACCATCTGTGATTATCTTTTGTGTTTGGCTTTAATTGATCCTTATAGAAATGCTCCATGATTTTAATGTTTAATTCTGTCGATTTTGCAGTGACAAAATCACTCATCAAATACATCAGGCTTTACTGCGGTATAAAAAGCAGTCATCACATAGCATTGCTGTACCTCATCCGGGTTTGCCTTTGCCCACTCATTATCTTTTCTAGTTGTGTAATATGTCGCATATTGCTTGATATCCATATTACGCAATTCTTCAGGCATATCCGTTCCATCACAATCACGAATCGCATCGGCTTTCCAACGTTTAATAATCTCTAAGGTTGCATCAATTACATCCACATCTGTCGGTACAGTTACTCGTCCTGGTTCAATCATTTTATTTTCTCCTAAATTAATCAATTCTATTTTCAGTTTCTAAATCAAAGAAATGCACTTTCGATAAGTCCATTGTTAGCTTGATTGTCGTATGTGCTTCTGGCTCCAAACGAGAATTTACTTTAGCACACATGTTTTGTCCTTTTAATGATCCGTGCAATATATATTCATGGCCTAATAATTCGGCAACTTCAATTTCAAAATCGAAAAGTGCACTTGGATACGTATCCGCAACAATACCTTCTCCATGTAGATCCTCTGGACGAATACCCATGATGACTTCTTTTCCATCATATGTAGAAAGCTTTTCTTTAAACATCAAAGGAATTTCAATCTTCATATCATCCACAATAAAGAATCCATCCTTATAAACACCTTTAATAAAGTTTGTAGCAGGAGCCCCTAAGAATCCAGCAACAAATAAGTTTGCAGGATTATTATAAATTTCTTTTGGCGTACCAATCTGCTGGATATATCCACCCTTCATAACAACAATACGATCTGCCATTGTCATGGCCTCTGTTTGATCGTGTGTTACATAAATTGTAGTAGCCCCAATTCTTTCGTGTAGCTGAATGATTTCAGAACGCATCTGTACACGCAATTTTGCATCCAAGTTCGATAATGGTTCATCCATTAAGAATACTTTCGCATTACGTACAATAGCACGACCTAAGGCAACACGCTGTCTTTGTCCACCAGATAAAGCTTTAGGCTTACGATCCAAATAAGGTTCAATTTCCAAAATACGTGCTGCTTCATGAACACGCTTATCAATTTCTTCCTTACTGTATTTACGAAGTTTCAAGCCAAAAGCCATATTCTCATATACACTCATATGTGGATATAGAGCGTAAGACTGGAATACCATCGCAATATCACGATCCTTTGGCTCGACATCATTCATTCTTTTTCCATCAATGTAGAAATCCCCCGCGCTGATTTCTTCCAAACCAGCAATCATACGCAGTGTAGTTGATTTACCACATCCACTTGGCCCTACAAACACAATAAATTCTTTATCTTTAACTTCTAAATTAAAGTCAAATACAGCTTGCACATTGTTGTCATATATTTTATCGACATGCTGCAATGATAACTCTGCCATACTTCTTCCTCCTATTTATGTTTCTTGTTGTATAAAAACAACAATGTTAGTAAACCCGTCAATCCAACGATTTCAATCATCAGATTGCGAACACTCACCGTCTTCTGTGCCCAAATGATCATGCCCAAGAACACAAAGAATAAAACGATCATAATTATGTTCATTACTTTATTTTCATCTCTCATATTAGACACCTTACTCTTTCATTCCACCAATACTCATACCTTGTGTAATCTTCTTTTGAACACAAATATAAAGAACCAATGTTGGAATCATAACTATTACCAATCCTGCATACATAACACCAAAGTTAGCTTGTGATTTAGCATCGGCCATCAAATATTTAACTCCAACGGCCAAAGTCGCATTTTCTTTATCCATGAAAGTAAACGCAATAATATATTCATTCCAAAATGCCAAGAACTGAAATAAAATCACGGTAATAATACTTGGGCGTGCCATCGGAATCATAATTTTAGTCATGGTCTTAAAATAACCACAGCCATCAATACGAGCAGCTTCTTCATATGCCTTAGGCAACGTTTTAAAATAGCCAGTCAACAAATAAATCGTAAACGGCAAAGCTGTTGCAGCATAAACAACAGATAACCAGAATTTACTATTCAAGAAGAAATCAACACCTAGCTTGATATCTGCATTAAATAACATTAAGAAAATTGGTAATACAATATAGTTTACATTGACAAACAATCCAGCCATGAACAATCCGTTAAAGAATTTTTTGCCCACAAAATCAAAGCGTGCAAGAACATAAGATGCAGGTAGCGCAACCACTAACAAGATTACAAGAGATAATGCCGTAACAATAATTGTATTTAACAAATAATCTCCCATTCTCGCCTTAACGAAGGCATCCGCAAAGTTTGACCATAGCATTTGTTTAGGGAAATCAAATGGATTACCACTAACAAGTTCAAGCTGTGATTTTAAAGATGCCAGAAACACCCATGCGATTGGTACAATAATCGATATTGCCAAAGTAATCAATGCAACATAAACAAAGATTTTGTATAAAGGAAAATTACGCTTTTTCATATCTCATCCTCCTAATACTGTAATACATCACGTTCAGTGACCTTATTTATAATGGCTGATAACACAAATGAGAATACGAAGATACATACTCCAACGGCCATACCAAATCCATATTTACCTGCAAACGCATTGTTATACATATAGTTCAATGCGACTTCACTGCCTAAGTTACCTTCGCTTGTTAATTGCACAAACATAAACGATAAATTAATTGTAGAAATCACAAAGAAAGTTAAAGTTGTACGAATATTATCCCAAATCAAAGGCAACGTAATCATAAAGAATTGTCTTACTTTACTTGCCCCCTCAAGGCTTGCTGCCTCATAAAGGTTTTCAGGGATACTTGTCATACTTGACATATACATAACCATGTAATATCCAATGGCCTGCCAAACCAATGCACCAATAATCGAATAGTTGATGATTGCTGGATTTCCCATCCATTTTTGCTGCCAAGATTCAAGTCCAATCATGCCAAGGAAGGTATTTAAAATACCATTTGATGGCTGATAGATTGCTGAGAAGATTCCCGCAATAACAACAATACTTAAAATATTCGGAATATAGAAAATTACACGGAAGAAGTTCTTTCCAATAAATTCTTCACGAGTTAATAAGGTTGCGAATAAAACCGCTAACACCAATGTAATGATTGTGATCAGCACAACATACAAGATTGTATTTTGCATGGCCTCAATAAAACGCATATCGTTAAAAAGAACCTTAAAGTTAAACAAGCCTGCAAAAGTAGCATCACTTACGAAATTGCTCTTTTTAAAGAATGCCGTCTTAAATACATCAATCGTTGGAATAACCATAAAAATGACAACTAAAATAACGGCTGGTGCAAGACACGCAAATACGAAACGGTTTTGTGCTTTCTTTTTATTCATGAGTTACCTCCCATCCTTGAAAAAGCGACGAGCAACAATTTGCTCATCGCTTTCATGTTTAATATACTAATTTTAATTATTCAGCAACTGCCTTATTTTTAGATAACTTAACCCAAGCATCTGTTAATTTCTTTTGATAGTCTTTTGTAGTTAATTCACCAGTAGCTAAAGAATCGATTGAACCAAATACTGTAGCTGCACGGTCGAAATCAGGTAAATTATCTGTGTTATAAGGAGCAAATGCACCTAATGCTGCAGAAGCATTGTCATATACTGAGAAGAATTCTTTTGTATATCCATCTTCCATAGCTGCGATTGTATCAGACATGGTTTTTGTTGGAACAATATTTCCGCCTTCAGCCATGATCTTAACGCCTTCTTCAGAATAGATAAACTTCAAGAATGCTTTCGCATCATCAACGTTTTTAGCTTGAGCAGGAATCCATACTTGTTCAGTCATTGAACCTACGAAACGTTCACCATCTTTTTCAAGAGCAGGCAATGGAAGTAATCCCCAGTGATAATCTTCAGGAGTTGTATCTGCCATTTCATTCACTACCCAGTCACCATTAGGCATGAATAATGCTTTTCCATCAATAACAGCCTGTTGGTTCATTGTAAATCCATCTTTCGCATTCGCATTCGCTACTGTATCTCCATATAAATAATCAGGACTTACTAATTTAGCTAAAATATCGATAGTTTGTTTAGCACCATCTGTATTCCAAGCATCCTTGTCATAATTTAATACATTTGTTAATAATTCTTCTCCACCAGTTTCTTTCAACAATGCATTTAATGTATTATCAAAGTAACCATTTGTTGGATATGTGAATAATGCGATACCATCTTTCTTAGCTTGATCACCTAATGCCCAGAATTCTTCCCAAGTTGTTGGAAGTTCGTATTTCTTTCCTTCACCAACTAATTCAGTATTATAGAAGAATCCAGCAGGTGTAGTCTTAAGTGGCATCAAATAAGATTTTCCATCTCCATAATATTGTACGATACTACTATTCGCATAGTTTTCATCCATACCTACTTCTTCAACAACATCTGAAATGTCTAATACTTCATGTGTATTTAATTGCGTTTCTGTATATCCAGAAGGTTGACCTAAATTATAATAAACAACATCAGAATATTCACCCTTCGCATTTTCCTTATTTAATACATCTGGCAATTCTTTTTCAAAACGCAATTGAACATCTACATCCGGATTTGCCTTTTCAAAAGCCTTAGCCAATTTTGTGAATACTTTTTCACCATTTCCACCAGAGAATGAATCGAATTTAAGAACACGTTTATCTCCAGAATCAGAATCATCAGCTGGTTTGCTTGAGCATCCTGCCAACATTGAAGCTGCCATCGCAAATGATAATCCAGCAGTAATAAATTTTTTCATACTTTACCTCCTATATAATTCGTATGAACTCCTTTTTCTTACATGCTAAGTATATCTTATTTGTAAGCGCTTTATCATAAATATATGGTCCTTCTTTTTAGATATATTGCGATTTATGATTTCGAAAAACAAAATTGATAAACAGTAAAAAAGAATATATAATAATAAAAAAGAGGTGTTTTATGAGTACACAACGCTTTCAAATCGACCAAGTCAATTTCAATCAATCAAGACCTAAGCTACTATATATTACAGAATCGAAATTTGATCACGAATGGAATTCCATGCTGCACACACACTTATATACAGAAATGTTTTATGTGACAAAAGGAAATGGTCTTCTGTGTTTAGATAATAAAGCCTATCCAGTAAAGGAAGACGATTTAGTTATTGTAAATCCCCTAGTTTCACATACAGAACGCGGGATTGAGAATGTAAATTTTGAATATATCGTTATGGGTATTGAAGGTATTACTTATTTCTCAAAGGAACAAGATGAAGAACAAGGCTGCAGCGTTGCCATCTATTATGACTATAAACATGAAGTCTTATTCTATTTAAAAACCATATTACTTGAGGTGAAGGCAAAAGACATGGAATACCAGTCTCTTTGTCAAAATCTCTTAGAAGTTTTACTGATCAACCTAATGCGTCGTGCTCATATTAGTCTAAAAACCACACCTGTCAATAAAGCCAATAAGGATTGTGTCTTCATTGAAAAATATATCGATGCCCACTTTAAAGAGGATGTCACACTCGATAAATTAAGTAAAGTTACCTTTTTAAATAAATATCATATTGTACATGTCTTCAAACAATATAAAGGCATTTCTCCCATTAATTATATGATTCAAAAAAGAATTGAAGAAGCCAAGCTTCTCCTTTCAACAACCAATCTACAAATTTCAGAAATTGCCATTATCGTCGGCTTTACGAGTCAATCCTACTTTGCCCAAGCATTCAAAAAAGCAACCTGTATTTCCCCGTTACAATATAGAAAAGATCATTCAAAACAATGAATCAAAAAGATATGAATGAATTACTCGAACTTGGTATAAAGTGAAAAAGAATGATGAAATCAAAAAAGATGTCATCAGTGAAATTCTAACTTGGCTTCTATCTTAAAAGGAACAGCAAAATCACTGTTCCTTTTCTTTCTTATGATGCTTATGCATGTACATATTTTGATCTGCCAAATCCTTGACACTCACAATATCTCCTGTCAATAATAAAGCCGATCCATATGAAACCTTTGGTAAATATGCAAGCTTTCTACGCTTTACTTCCATTAAATGTTCAAATTTTAATGAACACGCATCCTCATTCCGATTATTTTTTAAGAGTACACAGAATTCATCTCCACCAATTCTGTAACAATATCCATACTGGGCATAAGCCCCCCTGATACAATTCGCAATGACACTTAAACACAAATCTCCTTTAACATGCCCATACACATCATTGACATGCTTAAAATCATCCACATCAAACACAATCAACATCCCATTTGTATAATGCATCTCTTCACTACGATTCAAGAAACTATTCTGATTTAATAATCCAGTCAATGCATCTAATTGATGCCACATTTCACTACAATATATAAAATATAAGACTGAAAGTAATGTCACACACAACCAACTCACATGAAGATCTGGAACGATTATTTGTATGATTGTTTCTGCGCCTAAGAAAATCACTAGCGGATAAACCAATGCCTTGCTTCGATTTTGAAACTGTTTTGAAACTATAATTGTTGATAAAGATAAATATAATATACTCAAGAAATACGCAAAAATATAAATAAAGAAATAAGGGCCTCGCGAATATATATTACTTTGACTCACAGAAAACACCCAGCCGAATGGAATAGAAAATCCAAGAATCAAAAGATATATGATTTCACATAAAATGGCAATCTGTAATTCCCATTTCAATTTCGTCTTTTTATCTAGCACATATACTAAACATATACATACAGATGGTGTTAGTCCAAATCCAAGATAGTTCGATATAATATTTAACCAACGATACTTTATCGGTAAACCATCTACCTTTAATGTTACAACTTCTAATAAAGAAATAAACGCAATCAATCCAAACGCAAAAAGGAAACCACGCTTCTGTTTTTGGTTCAGTGACTCGCTTAATTTAGTCAAAACACACATAAAGCCAAGGACAAATATATCGATTGATGTTAGTACATAAAAATATCCATTCATTCTTTTATCCATTTCTAAATCGAAATCGTATCCTTTGTATAGATTTGACGGAATACGATTGGACTATTCTTTTTTAAATATTCCTTTTGAAGCCAGTCCAAATAAGTTCCTGGCGAAATAATACCACGCATACTCAATACATCAGCTCCTAAGGTACCAAGCACTAAATCTGTAAAGGAAGCACAATTATCACCTAAAGCCCAATAAATATGGAATTTGCCTCGCTTTACCTTATAAAACTTAGCTCCCGTACGATAGTGCAGACGACTTGGATAATCCATCTCAAATTCATTAAAACGATCATACCCATCTGCCTTTTCAATTCGGCTATACCAGCGATATCCATTTTCCTTAATTTTTTGAATCTGTTTTTCAATCGCTTCATTTTGGTCCGGTGTTGTATAAATACCATATTCGAATATCGAATTATTTTCGGCCGTAATCATATTCGGAATATATTTCTCTAAAGGAACTGTAAAAAAGGTTCCATCTCCTATGGTTTGATTTAAGCGAAAGGAATCACTATCATAATTCCCATAGCTATAAACTATATTATCAAATGCGAAACAAATGTGACCAACCTTTTGAAAACCCTTGGGACCCACATGCACAATTACCTTTAAACGAACAATTTCATCCTTTTCATATGTGTTTAAATCTTCTGGCTTTCCATCTTCCAAATATCGGTTGATACTTGTTAAAGCTGCATCTGGCACTAAAGCGCAAAGAAAGGCAGGTAAAGTAATTCTTACCTTGCGCTTCCACTTATATTTCGTTAATGGATTGATACCTTCATATCCATCACCAAGATAGCGAAATCCTAAAATAACGAAGTAAATTCCAAAAGCCCGCATTAATAAGTCTGTATGAAAGTCTGGATTCAACAATAGATAAAAGCCAAAAAAAATATAGATAAAGGTAAAAATAGAGTTCAAGAATTTTCCCTTCAAATGATTGATTTTATCAATGACTAGCTGAATGAAGCAGGCCGTTCCACATAAAATACAATATCCCCCAAAGTTTACGCGTAAGATCCATTGTGGAAGATAACGAAAGTTCATCAAAAAGAACATAAACGCAAAGGATAATATGGAAAAGAAGAAATCTTTATTCCTTTTTTGTTTTACAAAACGAAACAAAAGAACACATCCGTTGATCAATAGAAACAAAATTGAAACGCTTAAGATCCACGCAAAGACACGATTCGGAATCCAGACCATAATGGCTCCGGCTATGATTAAAAGTGTTCCAATCACAAAATTCATAGCTACATCATAAAACATAGACTACCTCCAATTGGTTTGAACACACAAAAAGCTACCTTCATCTACACGAATAATCCCTTTATTAGCTACAAGCGAGTTACTTGTCGTATAAATTTCCTCAATATAAATCCGTCTTTTTTGTAACGGATACAAAAATCCCTCTAAAGAGAGCACACCCTCTTGGATAGGATAAAAAGAGATATGATGATAGCTGTCATCAATTTCATGAATTCCTACATTCATAACTGATATTTTTTGATGACCATCCATTAAGACAAGATTATCGAAACGATACATTGCCAAACGAATATTCGCAATCGTATGATCGATTCTTCCTTGCATGCCTCCATATAGATAGATTGTGTCATAATCCTTACAAAGGCGGATTGCCAATTCGGAATCCGTTTCATCCTTCATAATAGGATGTCTTTCAATCGGACACGTAATTCTTTTTAGGTCCTCTTCCTTTAATGAGTCAAAATCACCTACAGCCATTTTAATAGGAAATCCCTGATCAATAATTTTTAAGGCACCTGCATCCACTCCGATATAATCACAATCCTGAATTACTGGCACAACATCAACAAGTGGTGTAATTAAAACAGCACAAGTCATCTTATTTCAACATACCTTCAACGGTTTTGGCAATATCATTCTTAAATACGTAGCTACCCGCAACTAAAGTATCACACCCAGCATCAAGTGCTAATTTATATGTATCCTGATTGATTCCTCCATCAATTTCAATACGATATGAAAGCTTTAATGCTTCACGCTTTTCTTTTAACCACTCTACTTTTTTCAGCATATCCTGCATAAATTTCTGACCACCAAAGCCTGGCTCTACACTCATAACCAATACAAGATCACATGCTTCTAATACTTCTTCAAAAGGTTCAATAGGCGTATTCGGTTTTACAACAATTCCACCCTTTGCACCTAAACGATGAATTTCATCCAGCAAGCCTTGAATACGAGTCAAATCATTATCTAAGGCTTCAGTATGAAAGCTAACTAAATCCGCTCCATTTTGAATAAAGATCGGTGCATATTTTTCTGGGTTGGTTACCATCAAATGTACATCCATAAAAAGTGGACATGCCTTTTTGAATCCTTTTAAAATATCCGGACCAAAAGTAAGGTTCGGTACAAAATGACCATCCATCACGTCAAAATGTAACCATTTTGCCTTAGACGCCTTTAATTCTTCTAATTGTGCACTCACATTGGAATAGTCCAACGATAAAATAGAAGGTGCAATTACGATTTCATTCATTAAAACTTACCTCTCTGTTCCATAATATTTTTATAATCCTCATAAATCGTTTCATTGATCAAGCCTTGTTTGACTGCTTCCTTAATCTTGCAGTCTGGTTCATTCAAATGCTTACAATCGGAGAAGCGACAAGAATGAATATAAGGTTTAAAATCAAGGATACATTCATCAAGATGACTTGTATCTAATCGTGTAAAATCTAAGCTCGAAAAACCAGGTGTATCCGCAACTAAGCCATCGCAAACTTCATGAAGCTGGCAATAGCGTGTTGTATGTTTCCCTCTACCTAAAGCTTTCGAAATGGCTTGTGTCTGTAATTCAAAATCTGGATTTAAACGATTTAATAAAGAACTCTTACCAGCTCCAGATTGACCACAAAGTACAGATACCTTGCCCTTTAAAATTTGTTTAAGCTCTACATCATCACTTCCTGGATTTGAGAACACAACCTCATAGCCGGCCTTTTTATATTTTTCTAAATCTGCCAAAATAGCTTGAGAATCCTCTAATAAATCCAGCTTTGTCACACAAATAACTGGCTTTACATGAGCTAAGCTGACTAAAAAAATCAAACGATTCAACAAATGACATGAATAATCTGGATCCTTTAAGCTTGTTACGATTAAAGCCTGATCCACATTCGCGATGGCCGGACGTAGTAAACGATTCGTACGTGGAAGAATCTTGTGGATACGATATGCATCTTCAATCTTTTCATATTCCACAAAATCACCAACAACAGGAGCCTCTTGCTGGCGCATCTTGCCTCTTGGCTTAGCGATGATCTCTTCCGTTTCATTTTGAATCGTATACTGATTCGAAATAATTTTTACAATTCTTCCCTGCTGCATATTAATCATAAAACAATGTAACTACACTGTTCGTTCCTTCCTGTACATATTCGGTTCCTACATCTGGAGAAACACTGACAACCTTGTTTGTCCCTTGTCCTCCGTCAATCTTTGTGACAACAACCGCAATTCCTAAATCATTTAATTCATCCTTCGCACTCAATACGTCTTGCCCAATTAAATCGGACGGAATCACAATCGAAGGATAAGTACTAACCACAAAGTAAATTTTCTCATTGCTATCTGGATCAATTCGCTTTCCAGGCTTTAAACCCTTCTGTTCTAGAATTATACCTGTATCGCGATCCTTTGTACCCTTAAATTCAACGTTTATTTCGACATTAGGGGCATTCTGCGACAACTGATACTGAGCATCCGCATAAGAACTATCTGTAAAGTCAGGTACTAAATATGTAGCGCCCTTTGAAATCGTCAATACGATTTTTGAATCATTTAAAATGACTTCTCCCTCTTTATAGTTAGACTTAATGACCTTCCCCTCATCATACTTATCGCTGACCTTATATTCATATTTGACCTTTGAAGTATTAAAATGAGCAGCCTGAAGCGTATCAATAGCTTCTTCCTGTGTTAAATCCTTCACATCTGGCATTGTTTGATAACCTAAAAAGCCATCGATTTTAATCAAGCCTGTAATACTGGCAATCAAGACAAGCACAATAATCGAAATAATTATAGCTGCACTAATCATTAATGCGGCAATCCAATTTCTTGGCTTTTTATCTTCTTTATCGGATTCATCCACAAATTCAATGTGACCATCCTCACATTTCATTAAATCCTTACTTGGAGTTACATCCACACGAATACGACTCATGTTTTTGTATTCAGGATCTAAACAATGAATCAAATCATAAAGCATTTCCTTACAAGAAACATAACGATCCTCTAAATTCTTTGCGGTTGCCTTTAAAACAATATTCTCAACCGACTGAGGAATATTCGGATTAAAATCACGCACATATGGTATAGGTTTGCGTAAATGCTTAATCGCAATCTCCGTTGGTGTTTTTCCTGTAAAAGGAACATGCCCTGTTAATAATTCATAGAATACGATTCCTAATGAATAGATATCAACTTGTTCATTGGGTTCCTTTCCCTGTGTTGCGACCTGGGTGCAGGCCGCGCTGGTACCGTGGTTGGTTGCTATTCGCAGATATGGCTCATGCCCTGGTTGAGCATGGTGTAGACATGATCGTCGGCAAGCGAGTAGAGGATGTTGCGGCCGTCGCGGCGGAACTTGACCAGGTGCGACTGCTTAAGCGTGCGCAGCTGGTGCGATACTGCCGACTGCGAGGTTGCGGTCGCCTCGGCGATGTCAGCCACGCAGAGCTCGCGTCCCATGAGGGCATAGAGAATCTTGATGCGCGTGGTGTCGCTGAAGACCTTGAACAGATCGGCCAAGTCGTACAGCAACTCCTCGTCGGGAAGGTCCTCGGGCGAGCAGGTGGTGGGGATCACGGGCTCGGTGGCCTCGATGTCAGTCTTTGTTTCACCAGCGTGGTCGCTCATTGCAATATCCTTTCATATGAACATGCGCTCATATAACTTACTTTCGATTATATGAGCGCATGTTCATATGTCAATATTGTTTAGGCAATCTGTCGTACAAAATGACGAGGAAAAGCGGACGAGATCCCGGACTAAAGCGGTTTTGATTAGCGATGCCGGGGTGGGTGCCCCTGCGCCGTGCAAAAATTGGAGTATTCTGCAACTATAGGGGGTCTGTTAATCTATTTCAGGCCAAATAATGTAGTTCCAGAGTCATCTTAGGGCGTTAAACCGATGAGTTCTTCCTCAAATGTTGCTAAACGTTGCCGTTCTATAGCGATTCTGCTTCTTACTTGAATCAACTTGTGGGTGTTGGAAGTTCGACCCTGCTGAATACTCGCAATTTTGCACGTCGCTAGGGTACCCACCTTGTTAGTCGGCCTAGATTCCGGCTCCGAAGACCCTGCCCTCGGGCGTGAAGCTGTTTGTTTGGTTGAGTGATGGGCTGTCGGGTTCGACGGTTTGCATATCATCGATTGCCGGCGCTTCGTTAATCGTCGGATCGTCCAATGTGATGCCTTCGAGCATTGCTTTTTCGAGGTCGATTCGTTGGCGCTCTTTGGAATCCTGGCGAAGCTCCTCCTGGATTCGTTCCTTTTCCTCAATAAACCTTCTGAGCACAAACAGTCTCAGGTCCTCTTGCATGATTTGAAAGTCTTTTGGCAGACGCGAGG
>OLQD01001988.1_pt1 | contig 15687 bp, 12 predicted proteins | sample 1672841 | NCBI WGS metagenome assembly OLQD01 (sample SAMEA3136729, study PRJEB25190) | human gut metagenome | biome: human gut; feature: human-associated habitat; material: faeces | place: Austria | collected 2013 | reverse complement strand
CGTCGAAATCGCTGGCACTTTTCTGGTTCTCTTTTGGTGTCAAAAGAGAACATCCACCGTCTAACAGTAATTTTCACCATCAAAGGAGGCCACAGGATGCCAGAGCGGTTCATGCGGGGAATCGAGGTCGTGAACGGCATCGTGTGGGGGCCGATGGGGCTGGGGCTGCTCTTCGGCACAGGGCTGCTGCTGACGGTGCGCACCGGGGGCTTCCAGCTGCGGCGGTGGGGCTACTGGATGCGGCATACCCTCGGCGCTATCCTGACCGACCGGAGCGTCACCGCCCATACCGCCCGCGAGGAACAGGCCATCAGCCAGTTCCAGAGCCTGTGCACCGCGCTGGCGTCCACCATCGGCACCGGCAACCTTGTGGGAGTGTCTACCGCTATCCTTTCCGGCGGGGCGGGGGCGGTGTTCTGGATGTGGGTCATGGCGTTGCTGGGCATGATGACCAGCTACGCCGAGAACGTGCTGGGTATCTACTACCGCCGCAAAGACCCGGCGGGCGGCTGGCGCGGCGGGCCGATGTACTATCTGCGGGACGGCCTTGGCGGCAAGCCGGGGCGGGTGCTGGCGGTGCTGTTTGCCGCGTTCTGCGCACTGGCAAGTTTTGGCATCGGCAACCTGAGCCAGCTCAATTCCATCGCGGGCAACCTGAAAGCGGCCTTTGGCGTGCCGGAAGCCGTCACCGGCGCGGTGCTGGCGGCAGTGTCGGCGGTGATTTTGCTGGGCGGGCTCAAGCGGGTGGCCGCTGTAGCGGAAAGGCTTGTCCCCGCCATGGCGCTGCTGTACATCGTGGGTGCGCTCACCGTGGTGGGGGTGCACATCACCGCCGTTCCGGCGGCGCTTGCCGCTATCCTGAAGGGTGCGTTCGGGCTGCGCGCCGCCGGTGGGGGCATTGTGGGCTACGGGCTGTCCCGGGCGGTCACATGGGGTTTCAAGCGGGGTGCTTTTTCCAACGAGGCCGGACTTGGCTCCTCAGTGATGGTGCACGCGGCTTCCAACGTAAAAGAGCCGGTGCAACAGGGGATGTGGGGCATTTTTGAGGTGTTTGCGGACACCATGGTGGTGTGCACCCTGACGGCGCTGGTGGTGCTGACCTCCGGCTTTGTGGATCTGGACACCGGGCGCATTGCCGCCGGGGCAGCGGGCAGTGCGCTGGTGGGGCAGGCCTTTGACGCCGTGTTCGGCACGCTGGGGTCAAAGCTCATCGCGGTGTGCATTCTGCTGTTCGCCTATTCCACCACCCTTGGCTGGAGCTGCTACGGCTGCAAGGCCGTGGAGTATCTTTTCGGCGCAGGGGCAGGGGCATTTTACCGGGTGCTGTTCGTAGCGCTGATGCCGGTAGGCGCGGTGATGCGGCTGGACCTTGCGTGGACGCTTTCCGACACCTTCAACGGCCTGATGATGCTGCCGAACCTCATCGGCGTAATTGCGCTGTCCGGCACGGTGGTGCGCATTACCCAAAACTACCTTGCCCGTAAGCTGCACGGCAGCCCCGCGCCGCCGCTGTTGTCGGCGGGCGAGACGATTTAGAATGCGCTCCGCGTTGCTCTGCGCATCATCAGCGGAAAAAAGATTTTTAATTTGTGGGTTCTGAAAAGCCTGCGGGCTTTTCAGAACCCCTTTTTCACAAGTGGGGTCGTAACCGGAAGCAGTCGCGCCGCGGTTAGCGTCCTCGCCCTCTCCGTCATCGCTGCGCGATGCCACCTCTCCCAAAGGGAGAGGCCTTGGCATGGCGGTAAAGTTTCCGGCTTAAGTGCCAAGTGACCGGTTTCGCCAGAGGCTCTCCCTTTGGGAGAGCTGGCGCGTTAGCGCCTGAGAGGGCGAGGACGCTTTCGGGGGAGATGCCCCTTGTCCCGGGGCGGGGTTTGTGCTATGCTAAGGGGTACAAGCGATTTTTTGCGCTGAGAGGAGGAACCCCATGGCCGCCGTAAAAACACGGAATACCGCTACCCTTATGACCGAGGGCAGCATTGTAAAAAGCCTGCTGCTGTTTGCCCTGCCGCTGATCTTCGGCAACCTGCTGCAGCAGATGTATAATACCGCCGACAGTATCATCGTGGGCAATTTTGTGGGCAGCAATGCCCTTGCCGCCGTGGGCTCCAGCGGGTCGCCCATCTATCTGCTCATCGGCTTCAGTCAGGGACTGGCCGTAGGTGCGGGCGTGGTGGTGTCGCAGTATCTGGGCGCAGGCGACCACAAGGAGACCCGCGAGGCGGTGCACACTGCCCTTGCCATTGCGGTGGTCATGGGGCTTTTGCTGACCGTGGGCGGCGTTGTCTGCGGGCGCGCTTTGCTGGTGGCCATGAATACCCCCGCCGAGGTGCTGGCAGACGCTGTGACCTATATCCGCATCTACTTTGGCGGGGTGCTGTTCAGCGTGGTGTATAACATGACCGCCGGCATCCTGAACGCCGCCGGCAACTCCCGGCGCTCGCTGGTGTATCTGGCATGGGCGTCGGTGACCAACATCGTGCTGGACCTTGTGTTCATTGTGGGGCTGCGGATGGGGGTGGCAGGTGCCGCCATCGCCACCGACTTAAGCCAGCTGGTTTCCTGCGTGCTGAGCCTGCGCTTTTTGATGAAAAGCGAGGATGCCTGCCGGGTGGAGCTTTCTGCCATCCGGCTGCACCGCAAAATGGCAGGCCGCATTATCCGGGTGGGTCTGCCTACCGGCATCCAGAACATGGTCATCTCCTTTTCCAACGTGCTGGTGCAGGCCAGCGTGAACAGCTACGGTGCCGCCGCCATGGCCGGGTTTGCCGCCTACATGAAGATCGACGGCTTTAACATCCTGCCGGTGAGCAGCATCAGCATGGCCGCCACCACCTTTGTGGGGCAGAACTACGGTGCGGGGCGTCTGGACCGGGTAAAGCGCTCGGTGTGGGTCACCCTTGCCATCGGGGTCATCTACACCCTTTGCACCGGCGCGGCGCTATTGGCCGGACAGGATGCCATCCTGCACCTGTTCACCGCCGACGAGGCCGTGGTCACCTACGGCAAGCTGGCCATGCGGTGGTTCTGCCCGTTCTACTTCCTGCTCAGCATCCTGCACGGCCTTGCCGGTGCCGTGCGCGGCACGGGTGCCAGCATCCCGCCCATGGTGGTGCTGCTGGTCTCGCTGTGCCTGTTCCGGGTGGTGTGGATCCAGTTTCTGCTGCCCTTCTTCTCCGGCATCGAGGGCGTGTTCATCCTCTACCCCGTCAGCTGGGGTCTGGGCGCAGTGCTCATGATCCTGTACGCGTGGAAGGGTAAGTGGATGGAGTATCATACATAACCATTTTTATAAACAACGACCCGCCGCACTGAAGGAGGTGCGGCGGGTCGTTGTTTTTTCAGGAACTTCTGTCAGGACAGCTTACCATGCAAAGCCCACGGAGTCCATGTCGATCTTCTTTTCCACCAGACCCAGACGGCTCTCGATAAAGTTCACCGCCATATCCGGCCACTGGGCGATCTGGGTGTAGTAATCCACATAGCCCTTGGTGCCAGTGCCCAAGCCCACACCGTGGGGCGCATCGGGTGCCAGATAGAAGCTGAAATCCTTGAAGGTATTCGCGCACTCCGGCAGAGAGGGCAGCATCATAGCGCTCAGGCCGTCCTTCTGCCCCACAACACCAAAGACCGGGGGCAGGTTGGGGTTCTTCGTGAAGTCCAGACCGGTGACGAACAGTCCGTAGATGGGGATCGCCACATTCAGGTCAGCGCTCTCATAGTCCACAGCATCGCAGACGTAGCTGGGGTAGACCTTATCCGGGGTATTCGTAGTGCCGAACTGGTCGGCCACCACCTGCATCACATTCATGCCGCCAGCAGAGAAGCCCACAGCGATCATGATATCGGTCTTGCCGATGTGTTTTTCAGAGGCGTTGTGGCGGATGTAGCGGATGGCGCGTGCCAGATCCAGCCGCTGATCCACAGCGGCATAAGGGTTGACGCGGCGCTGCAGCACAAAGGCGTTGTAGCCGTTCTTGTTGAAGAACTCGGCCACAGGATAGCCCTCCACCACGTTGTTGCGGTGGGTACTGCCGCCGCCTGCAATAATGATCACGTTGCCCTTCACCTTGCCCTGATCTCGCAGCAGGTACGGGTTCAGGAAGGGACGGAAGCCCTCGTTATCGTAGCAATTTTCCCAGTTGGTGGGCAGCGGAGATTCCACGGCCATCTGATCTCCCCAAATTTCCCAAACGGTGCTCTTGGGGTCCTTGATCTGGCGCAGCGCCTTGCGGGCATTGGTCAGAGCAACACACATATCGTAGTGAGAAGCATTGATGCCGGGCGCAGCTGCACCGTCCACCTTCTCGTACTGAGCGCGGGACAGCTTGTGGAACAACACATAGAACTTGTCAAAATCGCCCCGGAAAGCAGCCGGATAAAAGGCCACCTCGCGGGAGAGACGGAGTTCCTCTGCCACCATGGCCTGCACCTCAGCATCGGTGTGCACGCCAGCGTTCTCAGCAAAGGATGCGGGTGCCATGCCAGCCACTGCGCTCATGGTCACGGCAGAAGCGGCGGAAAGCTTCATAAAGTCTCTTCTGTTCATCATCATTTCTCCTTTTAAATGCAGACGGCTCATTTGTGCAGAACAAAGCCGCCCGAAGCTGTACAGCAAACGCCCTGCTGCCGGGCCCAACAGACATTTCGACAGTATCGCGCCGTCGGAATCTGTGCAAAGCGTATCACAAATCAGATGGATTGTAAATAGATTTCATCGCTTTTGAGCAAAATTGATATATTAGTATGCCAGTTCTTGTGAAAATCGACAGGCGTTGGACGGGCACAAAAAAGGACTGCCGTGCAGCGCACGGCAGTCCTTTTTTATCTTATTACAGCTTTTCAAACACCAGAAAGCGGAAGGCGATGGTGGTGGTGAGCTGCGGCAGAGCCGCAAGGCGGGCGGCACCGTCGCGGGGCGTTTTCCAGTAGTAGGGGGTCATGGCGAACAGGGCTTCCAGCTGGGCGGCGGGCACGGTGATGGTGCCCTGCACCTCCCGCTCGTCGATGGCACGGAAACCCGGGTACTCCACCTGCTGCACCGGGTTCTTGTAGGGCTTTTCGTAGAGCACGGCCTTCATCTGGTACAGATGCTCTGCCCCCGGCACAACGTAGATCATGCGCCCGCCCGGGCGCAGCACCCGGCTGAACTCCTCCTGCGCAAAGGGCGAAAAGCAGTTCAGCAGCACATCTGCCCAGCCGGTGCGTACCGGCTGGCTGAAGCTGGACGCCACTGCATACTGCGCGGCGGGCAGCGCCTTTGCAGCCAGACGCACGGCGGGCTTTGCGATATCGAACCCGGCCAGCTGCAACGGCTTTTCTGCCGCCGCAAACTGCTGCGCGATGCAGCGGTCGTACCAGCCCTCGCCGCAGCCTGCATCCAGCAGATGCAGCGGAGCGTCCTTCGCGGCGGGCACGCCGTGGGCAAGGCACAGCTCCCCCAGCGCCTGCCCGAAAATGCCGTAGTATCCGGCATTCAGGAAGGCGCGGCGGGCGGCTACCATCTCCTTGCTGTCCCCGGGGGCTTTGGTGCGCATACTCTGCACCGGCAAAAGATGCCAGTAGCCCTCCCGGGCGCGGTCAAAGCAGTGGCCTTTTTCACATTTCAGGTCGGTTTCCCCTTGCAGCGCACCGCCGCACAGGGGGCACTGCCACGGGGCAAAGGCTTCGTTCCGGCTCATACTTCTTCGCTGTGGTCCTCAATGGGTGCGGTAGCACCGCCGTGGGCGTCCATATACTCCTCAAAACTGGTGTACTTCTGCTGGGGCGGGCGGCGGCTGATGAGCATCAGCCCCGGGTCCTCGTCCCGGGCGGCAGCATTGCGGCCGCGGCGGGCAGGCTCGGCCTTGGGGGCGCGGTTCTGATTGCCGGCGCTGCCGCGCTCATTGCGGGCAGGACGGGCGTTGTTGCTCTGGGCTGCGGGGCGGGCATTGCGCTGTTCACCCCGGTCGCTGCGGTCATTGCGGCGGCTGCCGCTGCGGCTTGCGTTCTGATTATTCTGGGGCTCCTGTGCGCTGCGGATGGCGGGTGCTACCGGGGCGGCAGGGATCTTGCGTGCCGGGCGCAGCGGGGTGGCCTCCGGGGCGCTGACAAAATGGGGGTCGAACTTGGGCTGGGCGTTGCTGCCCCGGGCGGGGGCGGCATTCTCGCGGCGGGTGCGGGGCGCTGCCGTCTCCTTGGGGGCGTTTGCGCCCCGGTTGTTGGCGCGGCGGTCGTTGCGGACCCCGCGCTTTGCGTTGCTGTCTTGCATCAGTGTTTCCTCTTTTTTCGGTTTTGCAGGCACCGCGTTCTTTGCAGCCTTCGGCTCCTGCTTCGGCGCGGGCGCAGCTGCCTTTGCAGCTTTTGCGGGCGCAGTTTCGGCCTGTTTTTTCGGCGCTTCCGCCGGTTTCTCAGCTTCGGGGCGGGGCTTTTTGCCGCGCACGGGCAGCACGGGGCGCACCGGGGCGGGCACCCCGTCCCACGGGTGGCCGGATACCACCGGGATCTTGCGGCGGTTCAGCTTTTCGATGCCTGCCAGATACTCCTGCTCCTCCGGGGCGCAGAAGCTGACGGCGGTGCCGTCCGCACCGGCGCGGGCGGTGCGCCCGATGCGGTGCACATAGGTCTCCGGCACCTCGGGCAGGTCGTAGTTGAACACATGGGAAAGCTCGCTGATATCAATGCCGCGTGCGGCGATATCGGTCGCCACCAGCACCCGGGTCTTGCCGGACTTGAAATCCTCCAGCGCGGTCACGCGGGCAGTCTGGCTCTTGTTGCCGTGGATGGCGGCAGCGGGGATGCCCTGCTTTGTCAGGTCCTTTGCGATCTTATCCGCGCCGTGCTTGGTGCGGCTGAACACCAGCGCATTGACCACCGGCGGCTGTAAATTTTTGATGAGCCACGGCAGCAAAAGCTTTTTGTTGCCCTTTTCCACATAGTACAGGCTCTGCTGGATGCGGTCCACGGTGCTGGACACCGGGTCTACCTTGACAAAGGCGGGGTCGTGCAGGATGCCGGCAGCCAGCTGCTCGATCTCGGCGGGCATGGTGGCGCTGAACATCAGGTTCTGGCGCTGGGCGGGCAGCTTTGCAATGACCTTTTTCACGTCATGGACAAAGCCCATGTCCAGCATCCGGTCGGCCTCGTCCAGCACAAAAATTTCCAAAGCGGACAGGTCGATAAAGCCCTGCCCGATCAGGTCGTTCAGCCGTCCCGGGCAGGCGATGAGGATGTCCACGCCCTTTTTCAGTGCTTCCACCTGCGGTGCCTGTCCCACACCGCCAAAGATGACGGTGCTGCGCAATTTCAGGTACTTGCCGTAGGCTTCAAAGCTTTCGCCGATCTGCAAAGCCAGCTCCCGGGTAGGGGTCAGGATCAGGGCGCGGACAGCACCCTTGCGGCGGGGCGCATTGGCGGTGAGCCGGTCCAGCATGGGCAGCGCAAAAGCCGCCGTCTTGCCGGTGCCGGTCTGGGCGCAGCCCATCAGATCCCGGCCTGCCAGCACCGGCGGGATGGCCGCCGCCTGAATGGGCGAGGGGGTCTCGTAGCCCGCTTCCTGCACAGCGCGCAGCAGCGGGGCGGACAGATTCAGTTCTTTAAATGTCATGGTTCTCCTATTATTCTGTGATCTTCCGGCACTCGATGTAGTAGCGCTTTTCCTCCGCGTGTCCCATGCTGAAGGTCTTGCGGGGCAGCACGCCGCCCATCACAACACCGCGGAACAGGTCGCTCTTGGCGAAGGGCGGCATCAAAAACGCCACCGCGCCCTGCTTGCACAAAGCGCGCACAGCCGGTTCGTCATGCACATAGTCCACCTTTGCTTCCGGGTGGCGCTCGATATAATCCGAAATAAAATCATCGATGGTGCCCACGGTCAGCGGCTCGGTGGGGTCCTCAAAGCTGAGCACATTGGCCATGTGGGGGCCTGCCAGCGTAAAGGGCTGCTTTTTGCTGCCGCCAAAGCAGCAGCCGGCCATGTTGGCATCGCTCCATGTAATGAGGCTCAGCAGCACGGTGGCGCAGTCCACGTTGAACAGTACCCGGTGGATGGGCTCGATCTCAATAGCCGGGGAGTGCACGTTGCACACCTCTGCCAAGCACCAGCGGGCAGGGTGGTTCTCTGCCTGCTCTGGGGTCAGGGTCTTTTTCAGCTCCTCCCAGCAGGCCTTTGCGGTAGCCAGCGAGTGGTTGCCATCGCCCACGGCCAGCGTCAGCGGGTCACGGCGGGTGGCATCGGGGTATTTCTTGTCAAATTCTTCCTGACTGCCCAGCACGGTCAGCGCATTTTCGATCTGTGCAATGAGGGCGGGGTCCTCCACCGCCCAGCCTGCCACATGACCGCCGCCCAGCATCAGCTCACCCTCGTACACCTTGGGCAGGCTGTCTTTGTGGGCGGCAATGGGCTCGATGAGGGTGCAGTCCGGGTCGTCCGCCAGCATCATGATATGGGGCGTTTCCAGCGCAGCGCCGGTGCGCACCTTCATGCGGGGCGGGATGCGGCTTTCCACCGTGCACTCGCTGGGGCGCACGGCACATTTTTCACCCCGGCGGTAGCTGTAAGCCTCCAAGTCCACACGCCCTACAAGACCCTGCCGCACCCGGCCGCTCTGCTCGGTGCGCTCTACATAGATAAAGCCGTCCACCGCCCGGGTGAGCACGTTTTGGGCATAATCCTGCATGGTGGCGTGGATCTTTTCCACCCGCGCGTCGGCGTCTCCGTCCTCCAGATACACCTCCGGCAGGATCAGGTTCAGGGTGCTGGGCGCACCCGCAACGGTCTTTTCTGCCCGCTGCCAGTAGCTGCGGTCACTGGTGAACTGGTCACAGGCAATACACCCCCACTGCTCCAGCGGCACCTGCTCCGAAGGCAGCAGGATGTGTGCGGGTGCAAAACAGGTAGTCGGTTTCATAGTCGTTTCCTCCCCTCTTTATTGCAATTCAACTTTTTTAATGCAACAGCAACAACGTTGAATTGCATATCGCAAATATGCTGTTTGAATGTTGCGCTAATTTTTGACTTGCGATAAAAGCCGCTTCTCAGCGGAACGCTGCGGTGTCGTGCACCACAAGATGCTGCACACCGGCGTCGGCAGCGGCCTGCTCCAGCGCAGCGCGGCTGTCCGCATCCAGTTCGGTACTGCTGGTGACCAGCAGATTTTCCATGCCAAGGGACGCGCCGGTGGTGCCAAGGGCATCGGTGGCAGCGGTGCACAGTGCGTCAGGGTAGCTGACCCACAGGGTCACGCTGCCCGCAAAGCGGGTCTGCCATGCGGCGATATCAGCGGTCAGCTGGGCGGCGCGTCCCTCCCGGCTCTTGCCGCCGGAAGCGCCGAAGTCCTGCTTGCGCGTGATGATGTTGGGGAACTGCACCCCGGTAAGCACCACCTGCTCGTAGCCCATGCCCTGCACCTCCTCAATGAGGTCGCCGACATACTGCACCGCGCTTGCGGCAAAGGGGTTCATCCACGCCTTGCCGCCCTTGGCTGCACTGACGTTGTCCAGCCAGAGGCTGTTTCCATCGTAGTGCACGCCCATGCTGCGGTCGGTGTACACCGACACCGGGTCGGTAAAGGCGGCAAGCTGCGCTGCCGGGATGATGCCCTCCTCCCGCAGGATGGCGGCAATATTGGCCGCATCCACCGGGTTTTCCGTGATGCTTTGCGCAGCAGCTGCCACGCCGGAAGCGTAGTACACCGTGCCAGCGGCGTCCTTCAGGGTGACAAGGGCGTAGTCTGCGCCCTGCTGCTTCAGCTGCCGGGCGGCGGCGCGGATGGCGGCATCATCGGTCAGGGCGGTCACATCCAGCTCTGCCCAGCTGCCGCCGGTGATGGCCTTGCCGTCCAGCGGCTTTTCCTCCTCCGGCTCCGGTTCAGACGACGCTGCCTGCGAGGCGGCAGCGCTGCTTGCCGCCGCAGAGGAGGCTGCTGCCTCGGCGCGGGAAGCGCTTTCGGCCTCGAGGTCCCGGTCCTTGACCACGGTATACCATGTGTGGGTGGCCCAATCCAGCACATGGGGTGCGGCAAACCATGCTGCTGCCAGCACTGCCACTACCAGCACCGCAATGCCGATGCCGCGCTTGACGCGCATTTCCCGGCTGTAAAAGCTGCGGTGATAATGCTTGACCTTCTGACGTTTATACTTAGCCATGGTATTCTTTCCTCCCTGTCTGCATTACAGGATGACGGAATGTCCGGTAAAGCCATAGATTGCCAGCGCCAGCACGCCGATATACACCAGCGTGATGGGCAGGCCGCGGAATGCTTTGGGGATCGCTTTGCTGCGCAGGCGGTGACGCGCCTCGGTGACCAGCAGCACCGCCAGCACATAGCCAAGGCCGCTGCCAAGGCCAAAGCCAAGGCTTTCGCCAAGGGTAAAGCTCTGGGTGCGCTCCACCAGCACCGTGCCCAGCACGCCGCTGTTCAGCGCGGCCAGCGGCACGATGCGCAGCAGCTGGGCGCGGCGGGGCAGGCTGCGCAGCAGCCACAGCACCAGATGCTCCGCCAGACACACCACGGCAATGCTGGCGATATACACCAGCGGGCGCAGCTGGGCGCGGTTATCCAGCGGGGCGATGAACCGCCCGGCAAGGAAAGCCACCGGCGCTACCAGCACCTGCGTGATGCACAGCATCATGCCGAACAACGCGCTGCTGGTGCGGTCGTCCCCCACCAGCTGCACCATGCGGGACACGCCCAGTGCACGGGTAAAGACAGCGTTCTGTGCAAAAATAGCCAGCAGTGCATAGCTGAAAAACACCGCCGAAGTGCTTACAACTTCCTTCACGGTTCGCGGTCCGCCTCCTTCTGGTAGTGCACGGTCAGGGTATCCCGCGCTTCCTTTTGCAGATATTCCTTGCGCTTTGCAGCGGCAGCGCGCCAGATGGCGCACAGGATGCCCAGCACGATAAAGCCGCCCGCCGGCATCTTGGCCAGCGGCAACAGCGCCCAGCGCCCCACCGGGGCACCGAACACGGTGCCAAGGCTGAGCCACTCGCGCACGATGCCCACCACCACCAGCAGCAGCGCATAGCCCACGGTGATGCGCACGCCCTTGGAAACAGCCTTATGCACCGTTTCCTGCACGCGGCCGAAGCGGTAGGTCAGAAGCGGCTCCACCACCAGCATGGGCAGGTAGATGCCAAGGTTCAAAAGGCCGGTGCCGAACACAAAGTTCAGAATGGGATACGCCGCCAGATACACCACAGCGGCGCTGGCTGCATACAAAAGTGCACGGGGCAGCAGCTTTTTTTGCAGCTGCTCCGGGGTGGGCTCCTCGTCCCGCAGAGGCACAAGGCGGCTGAGCAGGCAGGCCAGCACGCGGGAGGGCACCAGCAGCAGCGCCACCGCCGCCGCCAGCGTCAGACTGTTCTGGCCGGTGGTAGCCACGACCACCAGCGGTGCCAGACCCATGCCCTGCATGACCACCGGGTTATTCAGGAACACGCGGTCGTGATGGGCAAACTTTTCGGGATCCTTTAAAATCAGTTCCGCAGTACGCTTTTTCATTCCGCAGCCTCCTTTCGTTCGGACGGCAGACGGTGCAGCAGACGGTACAGCCGCTCCTCGGTGCGGTCAATGAGCGCGGACACACTGTTGACTGCCAGCAGTGCAAAGCAGACGCCGGTCTCGTACACGCCAAAATAGCGGAAGCCCATGGTGGCGATGCCCACCAGTGCGCCGTACAGGATGCGCCCAAGCCGGTGATGCGCACAGGTGTAGGGCTCGTTGAGCAGGAACACCGCGCAGAACAGCATTGCACCAGTGTGCAGCTCGTCCCGGACGCCCTGCAAGCGGGGCATCAGGCTGCTGAAGAGGGTGCTGTCTGCCAGACCTACCTGCCGCGGGAAGAAGAAAGCGATGAGCCCGCAGGTGATGAGAAAGCTCGCTGATGCGCCGATGTGCACGTCCTTCTGGGTCCACAGCACAAGGCCGCAGGCCAGAATGACCAGAGCCGCGCCGGTGCCCATGGGGGCGGCAAACTCGCCCAGCGCGATGGCGAGGGAGTTCAGGTTCAGGATACCGCCGCTGCGCAGGGTATCCTCGATGGTGCTGCTCACCGGCACGGCAGAGGCGTTCCACAGGGGCAGCGGCGTATAGGGCTGCGGGTAGCGCACCACCTGCTCCGGCCACGATACCGCCGCCACGGCGTAGCCCACGGCAGCGGGGTTGAAGGGGTAGCTGCCGTAGCCGCCAAAGACCTCCTTGCCGATGAGCACGCCCGCCATCACCGCCACCACCAGCACATAGATGTCCACGGTGGCGGGCATGAGCAGGGCGATGATCAGGCTGAAACTCTCGTTGGAGAGATCTTTATTGGTGTACACCCGATGGCGCAGCAGCGCCACCAGACGGTCGCACAGGTTGCCGGTAAGCAGGGCGATGCCGCACAGCAGCAGCGGACGTGCGCCGTAGAAATAGCAGGCCATGCACAGCAGCGGCACACACAGCCAGAAAACGTGCTGGTAGTACCGGCCGGTCTTTTGCAGCTGTCGTTCCTGCTCTTGGATCAAAGCTTCATCCATATACAGCCCTCCTTACAGGCTGGCCAGTGCGCCCACAGCCGCAGCGGGGTCGGCAGCGCCGAACACGGCGCTGCCCGCCACCAGCACGTCGGCTCCGGCTTCTACGCACAGGGGTGCGGTGGCGGCATCCACGCCGCCGTCCACCTCCAGCAGGTAGGAAAGGCCGCGTGCTTCCCGCTCTGCCTTGAGCCAGCGCAGCTTATCCAGCGCCGAGGGCATGAACTTCTGCCCGCCGAAGCCGGGCTCCACGCTCATCACCAGCACCAGATCCAGCTGCTCCAGCCACGGTGCCAGCGCCTGGGCCGGGGTACCGGGCTTGATGGTCAGACCCACCTTGCAGCCCAGCGCACGCACGGCGTCAATGGTGGCCTGAATATCATCTTCGCACTCCAGATGGAAGTTATACAGGGTCGCACCGGCCTTGATGAAGGGCTCGGCGTATTGCAGCGGGTGGCTGATCATCAGATGCACGTCATAAAAGGCATCCGGCAGCGCCTTGTGCAGGCTTTTGAGCACCGGCACGCCAAAGCTGATGTTGGGCACAAAATGCCCGTCCATCACGTCGTAGTGCAGCATCTGTGCGCCGGCGTCCAGCACCATGCGGCAGTCTGCACCCAGCTTGCCAAAATCAGCAGAAAGAATCGAAGGACTTACGATGGCCATAATATTTCATTACGCTCCGTTATTTTTAGCAATTTTTATCCCATGCGTTGCGCGTTTTGCAGGGTTCTGCCGGGCAAAAAATACGCGGGCATGGTTATCTTTTAGTTTACATGAAAACGGCCAAAAAATCAAACCCACAGCTGTTTTTTTCACCGAAAAGTCGTAAATGGCGCAAAAGGTCCATCCGGGGCGCGGGGAGTACCCCTTCCGTCAAAGCCTACGGCTTTGCCACTCGTTCCCCACTCTGTCGCTGACGCGACATCTCTCCCCGGCCGGGGAGAGTCTGTCCAAGGGGACGGCTTTTGGCGGTAGCGGTAAAGTTTCTGGCATAGTCCAAAGGCGTCCCCTTGAGGAAAGACTTCCCCCGCTCCGGGGGAAGATGTCACCGCAGGTGGCAAAAGGGGGAATCTGGCACGGCGCAAGCCGTGACTGAGGGGGTACTGAGAGGGCGACAACGCCAAAGCAGCCAGACCGCCCGGGCGGGGCAGTCTGGCTGCGGGGTCTTATTCTACCGGCTTCATGCTGGCGGGGTCCTCCACTGCGCCGGGCTGACCGGCGGCGTCCGGCAGGCGCTTCATGCCGCCGGGGTTGGGGGAACAGGTGGGCAGGGTGAACACAAAGCGGCACCACTCGCCCTGCTGGCTCTCCACGCGGATCTGTCCGCCGGACAGATTGACCAGCACCTTGCAGATGTTCAGCCCAAGGCCGGAGCCACGGGCGTGCAGGCCGCGGGAGCGATCCTCCTTGTAGAACCGCTCGAACACATAGGGCAGCGCCTCCGGGCTGATGCCCTGCCCGGAATTCCAGATGGAGATCTCGGCCTCGGGGCCAAGCTTTTCCACGCTGAAGCGGATGGTGCCGCCCGCCGGGGTGAACTTGATGGCGTTGTCCAGCAGGTTATACGCCACCTGATGGATCAGGTCGGGGTCTGCGTAGACCAGCACCTTTTCGTCCATGGTCAGGCCTTCCAGCTCGATCATGCCGTCATTGATGCGCTGCTCTGCCGCCAGCGCCACGCCGGTCAGGGTCTCCCAGATATTGAACATCCGGGCGTTCACCTGATACTCTCCGCTTTCCAGCTTGGAGAGATCCAGCATATTCTGGATGAGCCGCGCAAGGCGTCCAGTCTCCTCGCTGACCAGCTGCAGGTAGTGGTTCTGCATCTCGGGCGGGATGGTGCCGTCCAGAATGCCGTCCACAAAGCCCTTGATGGTGGTCATGGGAGTGCGCAGCTCGTGGGCGATGTTGCCCATGAACTGCCCCCGGGAGTTATCGTTGGACTGGATATTCTCCGCCATCTGGTTAAAGGTGCGGGCAAGGTCTGCCACCTCGCCATCGCCCTCCACGCCCTCCACGCGGACGGAGAGGTCGCCGCCGCCAAAGCGCTGGGCGGCATCGGTGACCTTTTGCAGCGGGTCGGTGAGCTGACGCATCAAAAGGCGGGTCAGCACACTGGCGCACAGCAGCATCACACAGGCGGACATGAGGAAGTTGGACCAGAACTGCTGCTTGAAATCGGTGAGCTGCGCACCGGAGGAGCACAAAAACAGCCAGCCGCTGAACAGGCTCTGGTCGTCGATGGTCTCCACCGCCGCGATATAGCTTTTTTCGGTCAGGGCACCGCCCAAATCGCCGAAAGCGTGGTAGTGCCGGGCGTCCGGGTCAGCCACTGCATTGGCGCGCTGGCAGATATCCAGCGGCACGGTGCCGGTGGTAAGCTTTGCCGGGTCGGAGGCAATGAGCACATTGCCCTGCCGGTCGGTGAAAAACAGATACGCCTCGGCGCTCTCGCCGATGATCTCCAGCTTGGTGTTCAAAGCGTCCAGCTCTGCGCCCTGCGGCATGGTCTCGCTGTTTACCAGATACTCCGCGGTGCGCTTGGCAACGTTTACCACCTGATCCAGCGTTTCGTAGCGATCCTTCGCAAAATAATTTTTGAACAGCACCCACTCCGAGCAGCCCATCAGCACGATGCCCAGCACCATCAGGGTGGACACCATGGAGAAAAAGGCTGTGGAGATACTTTTACGCATTACTGACGCACCTCAAACTTATAACCCACGCCCCAGACGGTTTTCAGCTCCCACTTATCGGAAGCACCGGCCAGCTTTTCGCGCAGGCGCTTGACGTGGACGTCAATGGTTCGGCTGTCGCCGTAATACTCAAAGCCCCACACCTCGTCCAGCAACTGGTCGCGGGTGTACACGCGGTTGGGGTGGGAAGCCAGACAGTTCAGCAGTTCCAGCTCCTTGGGGGGAGCTTCCACCACCTTGCCCTTGACCCGCAGCTCGTAGCTGTTCATATCCAGACGGAGGTTGTCGAACTCAATGACGCCCTCGGTGCTCTCGGCGGCAGCGGAGGTAGTCTGGCAACGGCGCAGCACCGCCTTGATGCGGGCCACCACCTCTTTTGCGTCAAAGGGCTTTACCATGTAATCGTCTGCGCCAAGCTCCAGCCCCAGCACCTTGTCAAAGGTCTCGCCCTTGGCGGTAAGCATCATCACCGGGGTGTTGCCCGCCTTGCGGATG
>OLQD01001977.1_pt1 | contig 15746 bp, 11 predicted proteins | sample 1672841 | NCBI WGS metagenome assembly OLQD01 (sample SAMEA3136729, study PRJEB25190) | human gut metagenome | biome: human gut; feature: human-associated habitat; material: faeces | place: Austria | collected 2013 | reverse complement strand
GAAGACAGCAGGGAAAATGATGGAGTATCTTGAGGGGATATCACAGGGAGAAGAATCAAAGAAAGAAGAAGGAGAAGTAGAACTTGTGACTCCGGAAATTATAGCCCAGATGCCGCTGAAGTCATTTCTGAGTGTGATTCCAGGTGAAACGATTGAACAGATGATTGTAGAGTTGAATTCTCTGTGTGCAGAAGAGGGAAAGTGAGAATAAAATATGAATCAAGATAAGATAAAAATGAGAGAAAAGCTGTCATTTGCAATGGCAAACTTTGGAAACATTCCGATTATGACACTGATCAACGGATATTTACTAATTTTTTATACCAATATATGCGGCTTGAGTCCTGCTGCATGTGCGACACTGTTCCTGATCGCACGCTTTCTAGATGCCATTAACGATCCGTTAGTTGGATTTATAATCGACCATCTTCCGACCAGAAAAATGGGACATTTCCGACCGACATTGATTCTGGGAACAATTCTGTGTAGCGTCAATTTCCTTCTGCTTTGGTTTGGACCTATGTTATCAACATCGGGGAAACTGGCAATCGCATATGTATCGTATATTCTGCTTGGTGTGTTGTTCCCAGTCATGGATATTTCGCTGAACAGTCTTCTGCCGGTTATGACAGAAGATATGAAAGAAAGGAACAGCTTAAGTACAATCAAAGGGCTTGCATATGTGATCGGGGCGCTTGTAATCGGTGTGGCAGCTCCACTTATTCTTGGAGATACTTCTAACAAACAGGGATATATTAATCTTGTTCTGATCATGACAGCAGTGATTTTTTTCTTCTCTATTATAGGAACCATGGGAGTAAAAGAACGTGTAAAACCACAGATGGAGAACAGCTATTCTGTAAAAGAATTATTCAAGATTCTCAGTCAGAAGCCGGTGTACATTACATTCCTTGCTGTACTGTTATATTCGATTGGAAGCAATATCGTGAATGCAGCAAATACATACTTTTATACATATATTTTTGAAGACCTGACGTTGGCGTCTATTATTACGCTTATTACATGTGTTGCTGTTTTTCCGGCTACAATGGTCATTGGTAATCTGATTGGAAGGTTTGGAAAGAAGAAAATGTATGCGATTGGACTTGCACTTGCAGGACTTGCACCAATCATCCGTCTGTTGGATGTGAGGAGCATTCCCCTTCTTATTGTCTCTGTATTGATTGCAGGAATAGGAGCCGGCTTTGCAGCACCTCTTAATTATGGAATACAGGCAGATAATACAGATTATATCGAAGTGTCTATGGGAATTAGGGCAGAAGGTGCTGTCGCATCTCTTTCCAGCTTTGTCTCCAAGTGTGCAATGGGAATCGGTGGTGCGATTCCGGGGTATCTGCTGCAGTTAGCAGGATTTGACAGTAAGGCGGCAGTACAGAATGACGATGTGATTAATGTGATCGTCCTCTGTGTGCTAATATTGCCGGCAATCGTAAATGTGGTGGCCATTGTGATCTTCTCAAAAGGTTATCCTATTACCAAGGAAAAATTGAATGAGCAGACATATCTGTTGAGGGAGAAACGGTCAAAAGCGGGAATAAGTGAATAAGAATGATAGAGAAGGAGTATCAGCATGGGAAAGATTTATGCGGCAAAAACAAATCATATCACAAATCCGATAGGGTTTAATATGGATACTATTGCATTTTCATGGAAAGTGAAAGGATGCAGGGGACAGAACCAGAAACATGCAAGGATTGTAATCAGCAAGAATAAAACCTTTACAGATATCTGTTACGATACAGGTGAAACAGAGTTGGACAGCCTCTCTACAAGAGTAGAATTTGAAATACAGCCGTATACAAGATATTACTGGAAGGTCATTGTTGCAACAGATGTAGAGGAAGTAATCGAATCAGATGTACAGTTTTTTGAGACTGCCAAAATGGATGAACCATGGACTGGAAGATGGATTACTTGTGACAGCAGTCAGGAACGTCATCCGATTTTTTCAAAAAGGATTGAACCGAAAAAAAAAGTGAAAAGAGCAAGGTTGTACATTTGCGGTCTGGGATTGTATGAGGCATATTTTCTGGGGGAAAGCAAAGAAAATCCTGAGAAAATCGGTGATGAGTATCTGACTCCGTACTGCAATAATTATGACCAGTGGATCCAGTATCAGACGTATGACATCACGAAACAGGCAGAACAAGGCGGTGTGCTGTCTGTTCTTCTCGGAAACGGCTGGTATAAAGGCAGGTTCGGTTTCAATGATCCGGAGCGGGAAGCATATTACGGTGACGAGTGGAAGCTGATTGCGGAGATTCACATAGAGTACAAAGACGGAACGAAAGATGTAATCAGTTCTGATGAAACCTGGTCAGTTACAAGAAGCAATTTGTGGTTTTCCAATATCTATGACGGTGAGAGAAGAGATGATACGCTGCCACCGGTAGAGGAGTCTCCTGCGCGGATCGCAAAGGTTCCGAAAGGCCGGCTTATGGAACGGTTATCTCTTCCGGTTAAGGTACAGGAGGAGATGAAGCCGGCAGAACTGATCCATACGCCTGCTGGAGAAGATGTATTTGATCTGGGGCAGGAGATCGCAGGGATCTTCCGACTGCGTGTACATGAGCCGGCGGGGACAACTATCAGGATTCAGACGGGAGAGGTGCTTCAGGACGGATGTTTCTATAACGAGAATTTAAGAACTGCACTTTCGGAGTACATTTATGTTTCTGATGGTACAGAAAAGGTGATTACGCCTCATTTTACATACTATGGCTATCGATATGTGAAAGTGACCGGGATTAGGGATCTTTCATGTGAGGATTTCACGGCGCTTGTTCTTTACAGCGATTATGAGAGCATCGGGGCAATCGAGACAGGGAATGATCTTGTGAACAAATTGATCTCCAATATCGAATGGGGGATGAAAGGAAACTTCCTGGATGTGCCTACAGACTGCCCGCAAAGAGATGAGAGAATGGGCTGGACAGGGGATACACAGGGGATACACAGGTATTTTCTGCGACTGCAAGCTATCTGGCTGATACCTACGCGTTTTACCGGAAATATTTATATGACATGTATCAGGAACAGCTTCTGGCGGACGGAATGGTTCCGGAGATTGTCCCCACATTCGGACCGACAAAATGTTCCTGCGCATGGGGAGACGCTGCGTGTATCATTCCGTGGAACGTATATCTGTTCAGCGGGGACAAAACAATCCTGGAAAGCCAGATTGAGAGCATGAAGGCATGGGTTGATTATATTCGCAGGATTGACGGAGATCATCACGGATGGAGACAGATCTTCCATTATGGAGACTGGCTGGCTCTCGACCGTACAGGCGCTGCCGCGAACAGTGTGTACGGGGCGACCGATGAAGCATATATCGCGGATATCTACTATGCGGCAAGCGCCCAGACAGTCGCAAAGGCGGCGGACGTGCTTGGACTGGAAGAAACGAGACAGGAATATCAGGAAATCGCAGACCGTCAGTGGCGGGCAGTGAAAGAAGAATATTTTACTTCCACAGGAAGATGTGCGGTGAAGACGCAGACAGGGCTTATCCTTGCGCTGAAGTATCATCTGTCTGAAAATGAAGAACTGACAAAGCAGATGATGAAAAAACTCCTCCGGGACAACAAAAATAAACTGAATACCGGGTTTGTGGGTACGCCGCTTCTGTGCAACGTGCTGACAGACCACGGGATGACGGATGCGGCGTACCGGCTGCTTTTGAACGAAGAATATCCGGGTTGGCTTTATGAAGTGAAGCTGGGGGCAACGACCGTGTGGGAGCGTTGGAATTCACTGGATGAGAACGGCCATGTCTCCAGCACGGGAATGAACAGCCTGAATCATTATTCATATGGCGCCGTACTGGAATGGATCTTCCGCCATGCGGCCGGGATTGATGTGACGGAACAGAGTCCGGGAGGCCGGGTGATGCGGATCAGCCCGAAAGTGAATCGCGGACTGGGATATGTAAAAGCGGTTTATGATTCAGCATGCGGATGCTATCAGTGCGGTTGGGAGATATCAGGGGATAATAAAATCACTGTCACTGTTACAGTTCCGTTTGGCGGAAGGGCAGAAGTGGTTCTTCCACTTGCGCCGGAATCTGTATATGAAGATAAAGAAAACCCACTGTTTGAAGATGTAGAAAACGGAATTTGCCGTGTGAAAGCCGGAGAATATGAAGTCACTTATGAGGCGTCACAGCCTTTAAAGAGGAAATACAGCATAGATTCGACAATGGAAGAACTGCTGAACCATCCGGATATTCGCGCGTTTCTTTCTCAAATGATGGAAGTGGATATGATTCCGGATATTGCATATGGACTTTCGCTTAGAGATGTCGCGAAAACATTCGCAGGAGAAATCAAACCAGAGGAAGCACAGATGCTGGATATTGCACTGGCAAACTTCTAATAAGGAGCAGAGAGATGAAGAAAGAAAATCAGAAAGTAAAATTATCTGAAAAAATAGGGATGTTGATGGTATGTGCAGGAAACATACCGCTTATGACACTTTTATCCGTATATTTTATGATCTATTACACAACTGTGGTGGGACTGGATCCCAAGGCGCTTGCGACCTTGTTTTTAATCTCTAAGGTAATGGATGGAATCAGCGATCCTGTCATGGGCTTTATTCTGGATAGATTTCCCGTAACAAAAATGGGAAAATTTCGCCCTATGCTGATTCTGGGAACCATTATCTGTGTCATAAACTATATTCTGCTGTGGTTTGGCGCTGTCTGGAGTCCTGTAGGAAAATATGTGATCGTTTATGTTACCTATTTGCTGTTGGGATGGACCTTTGATATCATGGACATCTCCAAAAACAGTCTTCTTCCGGTTATGACTACAGATGATAAAGAAACAGCCTGTCTCTTTTCAACGCATTAGGATCGATGATTGGAGGAGCGGTGATTGGAGTATTAGGACCTGTTATAGTAGCAGATGGAAAACTGGAAAGTTATTATGTATTAATCTTCGGATCTATGGCTCTGACGCTCGTTCTTTCCATCTCAGGTGCACTCAGTGTTAAAGAACGTGTGGAGTTCGGGGAAAATAATGAGGAAAAGTACAGTTTAAAAGAGATGCTTCAATTTCTGAGATATAAGCCTATATGGGCAGCGTTTGCAGCTACTTTAATAGTAGGGACAGGAAGTTCAATAGCTGGCGGAGCAGGAGCATATTTTTATACATATGTTTTAGGGGATATGAAACTGATGTCGGGAGTTTCTATTATTGGCTTAATTGCATCACTGGTTGGAATTGTGATGGGACCATATCTTGCCAATCGGTTTGGGAAAAAGAAAGTTTACCTGACCGCGGTCATAATATCGACAGCGCTTAACCTGCTTCGACTGCTGGATGTGACGTCTATGATTTTAATATATATCAGCGCTCTTATCGGAGGCGTGGCAGGAGGATGGATGGTTCCGGTCAATACCAGCATACAGGCGGACAATACCACTTATGTACAGTATAAAACGGGTAAACGGGCGGAAGCAGCCATCGCTTCACTCACATCCTTTGTCAGTAAGGTCGCGCAGGGGCTGGGAGGAGCAATTCCAGGGTATGTGATCGCAGCATATGGATTTGTTACCGGCGCATCTGTCCAACCTGAGAGTATCAATACAGGCATTATCCTGTGCGCATTGATCCTGCCGCTGATATTTGGAATATTAGGGTTGCTTATCTTTGGCACACAGTATACGCTGGATCAGAAAGCAGTAATAGAGATGGACGCTAAAATCAACAGGAATAACTAATCCGGCAGGGAGGTTGCTATGGAGCTTACAAGACTTAAGGTAAACAGTCAATACAGACCATGCGTGGACGAAGTACCTTATTTTTCATGGGTGATCATCAGTGACAAAAAGAATGTGATGCAGACATCCTATCATATTACAGTGACAAGTCTGGGAGAAGTAGTGTGGGATTCCGGGGTGATAGAAAGTGATAAAAGCACTTTTGTAGAGTACAACGGGAAACCATTGAAAAGTCTCAGTGACTATAGCTGGACAGTGAAAGTGACGGTTAATAACGGAGAAAAGGCGGCGGCATCCTCATCCTTTGAGACGGGATTTATGAAGAAAGAATGGACGGCCGAGTGGGTGAAATCTCCGTTCCCGATGAAAAAGGTAAAACCTGGAACCGGCGGGCAGAATCCGGCAGAATATTTCCGCAAAGAATTTGACGCACGAGACGGTATAAAACGGGCACGCGTCTATGCCACATGCCACGGAGCATATCAGCTCAGCGTGAACGGAATACGTCCGGACGACAGAGAGTTTGCTCCGGAATTTACCGTCTATTCTAAATATCTGTGTTACCAGACTTATGATGTGACTCCATTCTTGAGAGAGGGAAGAAATGTCATAGGAATGTTAGTGGGGGACGGCTGGTATGACAGTGCGAACTTTAAACCGAGAAGCAGGAAGTTTAAAGCCGAACATTCTGTGTTATTTCAGATAAAGATTGATTATGAAGACGGAACGAGTGAAATTGTTCTGTCCGATGATGCTGTGAAGGTTTCGGAAAGTCCGGTCCGGTCTTCCGATTTGTTTGCAGGCGAACTCTATGACGCACGGATGGAACAGGAAAACTGGAACTGCTGCGGATTCGATGACAGCAGCTGGAAAGCAGGTATCCCATGCGGAAAATCTTACGCGAACCTGGTAGCTCAGTACGGGGAACCGGTGCGCCCGGTAAAGGAAGTACCGGCAGTCGGAATGACAGTCAGCCCGAAAGACGAGACGATCATTGACTTCGGGCAGAATCTGGCGGGGGTTCTGCGCGTAAAAGCGAAACTGCCTGCCGGAACAAAAATGGTATTAGATCATTTTGAAACTCTGGATCAATATGGAAACTATTTCAATAATATTTTCATGTCAGAGAAAACAGGACACAAACAAAGCGATATTTATATTTCAAACGGGAAATTTACAGAATATATACCGCATTTTACATATCACGGTTTCCGCTATGTGAGAGTGACATGCAATCAGCCGGTGAGTCCGGAGGATTTCACAGCGATTGTCCTGTCTTCTGACAATGAGGATCTGGGAACTTTTGAGACGTCCAACGAAGATATAAACCGGCTTTACGAAAATACAAGATGGTCTCAGCGGTCGAATCTGTTCTCAATCCCCACGGACTGTCCGCAGAGAGAAAAAGGCGGATGGACCGGAGATATCCAGATTTATGCAAGAACAGCCATGCTCAACGAAAATGTAACCCCGTTTCTGACAAGATGGCTGCGTAATATGACCTGCAGCCAGCAGAAAAACGGAGCGATTCCCAATGTGATCCCCCTTACCGGAATCTATGAATTACTGGAGAAACTGAATCGGATCGTATACCGCAATTTTGAACCGGTGGGAGAAGCGGGATGGGGAGATGCCGCTTGTATCGTACCGTGGAGCATGTATCAGCTTACAGGAAATATCAGGATACTGAGAGAGCAGTATGACACAATGAAAAAGTGGTGCGACTATATCATCAACACTGCAAAGAAGCGTAGAGGCAAGATGAAACATCCAAAAGAAATTGACCAGTATCTGTGGAATACAGGACATCAGTACGGGGAGTGGCTCATACCGAGCCAGACAGTAGACGGAGCAGACCAAAGCGCTGCAAAACCTATCAATACTTCTGTATACTGCGCGCCAATCTTTGGATGGAATTCCTGTCGGATCATGGCAGATACAGCAGCACTCCTCGGGCATACATCAGACGAATTATACTATGATGACATTGCGTCCAGAATGAAATCTGCCATTCAAAAAGGACTGATCGATGATGATGGGAAGATGCCTCTTGATTTTATGGGCAGTTATGTGCTGGCAATCGCATTTGATCTTGCTCCTGAAAGGAAGAAAAAAAGTATCGCTGGACATTTGATCCGCAAGATAGAAGAAAACGGGGATTGTCTGGATACAGGATTCCTGACGACACCGTATCTGCTGGATGCACTCTGTAAGATCGGCAGGATGGACAAGGCATATAAAATCCTGCTCCAGACAAAGTGCCCGTCATGGCTTTATGAGGTGAAGCAGGGAGCGACAACAATCTGGGAAAATTACATTTCTTACAAGGAGGACGGGTCTCCGGTTATGACAAGCCTGAACCATTATGCCTTTGGATGCGTGGACGACTGGATGTTCCGGAAGATAAGCGGCATTGATATGGCTGCTTCCGGATTTAAGAAGATTGTGATTGCGCCGGAGACGAATAATGCGTTTACAAGTGCAAAACGTACCTATATGAGTGAGTACGGTAAAGTAGGGGCAGAGTGGAGTATGGAAGAGGGGAAATTTAAATTGAAAGTGGAGATTCCCTGTAACACAACTGCCACTGTAAAACTGCCGGATGGCAGATTGTATGAGGTGGGGAGCGGAATATATCAGTTTGAATAAAAGTATCAAAGGAAATAAAATGACAGTATTTGTGAGAACTGACCGGCAAAAGCAGACGGTCAGTTTTTCTTAATACGAAAGTTGAAAATAATACGAGGAGTTTAGGATTATGAAAAAGAAAATATTGAAGATTACCTTAAGTGTCGTTTTAATTTTGATTCTGGCTGTGGGTCTAGGTCTGGCATATTTAGTAGGGGCGGCAGGCGGTGGTGGACCGTTTGATTTTGTTTGGAAGAACAAACTGAAAAAAATGCCAGGAAACGCAGAAAAATACAGTCTGGAAAATATAGAACCGTTAGAAAACAGCCCTCTTGGAGGGAAGCGCATCTGCTACCTTGGATCATCTGTAACATTAGGTCTGTACTCAATGGATGTTTCTTTTGCAGATTATATCTCTTACAGAAATGGCTGTGAGTATGTAAAAGAAGCCGTCAGCGGCACTACTTTAGTAGATAACGGAAAGACGTCTTATATCCAGAGGATGAAAAATAATATCGGTACAGATGAGAAATTCGATGCATTTGTCTGCCAGCTTTCCACGAATGACGCGTCGAAGGAAATGCCGATAGGAGAACTCAGCCGTTCAGAAAATTTGGAAGATTTTGATACACAGACGATAACAGGAGCAATGGAATATATCACTGTATATGCAAAGCAGACATGGAATTGTCCCGTGATCTTTTATACTGGAACAAAATATGACAGTAAACAGTATCAGCAGATGGTAGATGTATTATTTGAGCTTCAGGATAAATATGGAATAGGCGTGATCGACCTTTGGAATGACGAGGAGATGAATGACGTTTCTGAAAAAGAATATGAAGTTTATATGGCAGATCCGGTTCATCCGACGCAGGCAGGATATCTGGAATGGTGGACGCCTAAGATGGAAGAATACTTATATCAATTTTTAGAAAGATGATTATTATATTAAGTTTCGTCGGTAAACCGCTTATATATCGTTGGTGATTTGCCCTTTGGGATTATTTATAATTGAATCAAACAATGAAAGGACGGATAACGAAATGGAAAATGCAGTTACAAAAAGAGAAAAAATCAGTTATGGTTTGTATTTTATGGGACAGAATGTATTCTATGGACTGATAGGATATATGACTACATATTTTACAGATATCGGCATAACGGCAGCATTGGTTGCGATCGTGGCGCTGATCACGAAAGTGTGGGATGCCATCAACGATCCGATCTTCGGTATGATCATGGATAAGGTAAATTTTAAGAAAGGGAAATTCCTGCCGTGGCTTCAAATATCTGTCATAGCGATTCCGGTGGCGACCATTCTTCTTTTTACAATACCTACCGGGATTCCCATGATGGCTAAAATCATATGGGCAACACTTGCTTATATGTTATGGGATACAGCCTATACCCTTTGTGATGTGCCGATTTTTGGTATTGTCACCACGATGACAACGGACCAGAAGGAACGTATTTCACTAAACAGTATAGGAAGGATGTTTGTTATTTTTGCAGGTATTGTTACAGGAATTGTCCTGCCGTTGGTACGGCAGCGGTTAGGCGGCTGGGCGACAACAGTAATTGTGTTATCTCTTTTGTCAGTTGTTATGATGATTCCAATCTGTCTGTTCGCAAAGGAGAGAGTAATTGAAAAAGAAAGAGCACTGGACGAAGGGGCAGAAGATAGTTATACGCTGCGCGATATGGCAGAATGTCTGCGAAAGAACAAATATTTATTGATTTTCTTTGCGGCTCCGCTCATCAGCAGCCTGCTTAATGTTGGTGCAAATTGGGGCTTATATGTTGCCCGGTACTGCCTTGGCGGTGAAGAAGCTGCCTCATATGTTTCGATGACGGTGATTATTCCGACCTTAATCGGTGCGGTTATGGCAGTAGAATTATGCAAGAAATATGACAAATTTAAAGTCTTCTATATTTCATATGTTTTCGCTTTACTTCTGGGAATTGTAAGATTCATGGCCGGGTATGAGAATATGACGGTGTATGTGACTTTAAATGCCTTAGGAGGAATTCCGCTGGGAATAGCAGTTATACTGCAGTATCAGTTTACGCCGGACTGCTACGAGTATGGACAGTACAAGACAGGATTAAAAATGCGTGGTGTAACGTTTGCAGCGCAGACATTTTTTACAAAATTAAATGGAGCGGTCGCAACAGCAGTCAGTGTGTTTGCGTTAACTTTAATCGGCTTCCGGGAAGGAGAAGGCGTTGTTCAGGCGGCAGGATTTGCCGATAAATTATGGACATTCAGCTGTCTTGGCAGCATTATCGGGGGGATTTGCACTCTGCTTATGCTTCGCCTTTACAAGCTTAATGACCATGATGTCCAGCTGATGGCAAAATGCAACAATGGTGAGATTAGCCGTGAAGAGGCAGAGTCACAGATGATCAATCAGTATTAAGAAAAGAATGGAGGACTTTTGCGATGGACAGAATAAAGGAACTGATTTCAAAAATGACGCTGGAAGAGAAGGCAAGTCTCTGCTCGGGCGCTGATAACTGGCATACGAAAGAAATCAAACGACTGAACATTCCGTCAGTTATGATGGTGGACGGCCCTCACGGACTGAGAAAGCAGGAAGGGGAAACGGATCATCTGGGATTGAATGAAAGTGTGAAGGCCGTTTGTTTCCCAGCAGCCTGTGCAACAGCCTCCAGCTTCGATGTTGACCTGATGGAACGGATGGGAGAGACGCTGGGAGCGGAGTGTCAGGCCGAGAATGTAAGCATGCTGCTTGGCCCGGCGGTGAATATTAAAAGGAGCCCGTTATGCGGGCGGAACTTTGAGTATCTGTCGGAGGATCCATATCTGGCAGGTAGGATGGCATCGGCATATATCCGCGGAGTACAGAGTCAGGGCGTGGGGACAAGCATTAAGCACTTCGCACTGAATAACCAGGAAACACTCCGTATGACGATATCTTCCGAGGTGTCAGAACGTGCGCTCAGGGAAATCTATCTGCCTGCGTTTGAGGAAGCGGTGAAAGAATCAGCTCCAAGAACCGTCATGTGTAGCTACAACAAAATAAATGGAGAATATGCTTCGGAAAACAGATATCTTCTGACAGATATCCTGAGAAAAGAATGGGGATACAAAGGCTGCGTCGTCAGTGACTGGGGCGCTGTAAATAACCGTGTGAAAGGACTGCAGGCCGGACTGGATCTGGAGATGCCTTATTCCGGAGGATACAATGACAGACAGATTGTGAAAGCAGTACAGGAGGGAAGACTGGACGAAGCTGTGCTGGATGAAGCGGTGGAGCGGGTATTGAATGTTGTATTTGCCGGTGAAGAGCAGCATTGTCCGGAAATTATATCTGATAAGGAAACAGATCATAAAAAAGCAGCGGATATTGAGACGGAATGTGCGGTCCTGCTAGAAAATAACGGTATACTTCCGTTGAATACAGACAGAAAGGTTGCCTATATAGGGGAATTTGCCGAAAAGCCGCGGTATCAGGGCGGCGGCTCCAGCCATATCAATCCGTTCAGGGTTGTTTCGGCATTGGATGCTGCCGGAGAAAAAGGGCGTAGCGTGACTTATGCAAAAGGATTTTCTAACGAAAATGACTCGATGACGGAACAAGAGCTGGAAAAAGCGCTTCGGACTGCTGCAGAAGCAGACGTCGCGGTAATCTTTGCCGGGCTGCCTGAGATATTTGAGTCGGAAGGGTATGACAGAACATCCATGAAGCTGCCAAAATGCCAGGACCGGCTGATCGAAGAAGTGTTGAAAGTACAGCCTAATGTTGTAGTGGTACTCCACAATGGAAGTCCGGTAGAACTGCCATGGGCAGACCGGGTAAGCGCGATCCTTGAAATGTATCTCGGAGGTCAGGGCGTTGGCGAAGCCTGCGACCGGCTGTTATTCGGGGAAGCAAATCCGTCCGGCAGGCTGTCAGAGACATTCCCGTACCGGCTGGAAGATAATCCGAGCTTCCTTCATTTTCCGGGAAATGGAAAGCGGGTGTTATATGGCGAGGATATCTTTGTCGGATACCGTTATTATGATACAAAGAAGGTTCCGGTGCGGTATGCATTCGGACATGGGCTGTCTTACACGGAATTTGCTTATGAGGACTTGAATTTGTCATCGGCTCAAATGACGGATGAGGATATCCTGACGGTCTCCTTCAAGGTGAAAAATACAGGAAAGACAGAAGGAAAAGAAGTCGTACAGCTGTACGTGGCTGACCTGTGCGGCATATCGGAGAGACCGGTCAAGGAATTGAAAGGATTTGCCAAAGTTCATCTCCTGCCGGGAGAGGAAAAAACGGTGTCGATGGAAATTTTGGCGAGGGATCTTTCCTATTATGAAGAACGTCTCGGGGACTGGTATGCGCCATCCGGAACATACCGGATCCTGATCGGCCATGCTTCTGATGACATCCGATTACATGCTGATATTGTATTTGAAACACAGAAAGAACTGCCCCTTCGCGTAGATTTCACAACAACGTTCGGAGAATTATTGGATCATACGAAAACCGCTCCCGTTATTACGGAACTGCTGGCTCCATTGGCAGCAGCAGCCGCATCAGCAGAAGGTATGAGTGACGAATACAAGAAGCTGGGAGAGCAAGTTATCCGGGAAATGCCGATGAAATCTCTGCTGGGACAGATGCCGGGAGAACAGGTGGAACAGCTGATCGGTCAGTTGAATTGCTTACTTGCACAATAGGATAATTGAGGAAGGATGTTCAAAAAATGAAAAAAGAACACGAAATTTTATTTGAACCATTTAAAATTGGAACGGTAATGATTAAAAACCGTTTTGTTTTGGAACCAATGGAAGGTACAAACATGATAGACTGCTTACCTATTTTTAAAATTGGTGAGGATATCTATGATTATTATGTGGAGCGTGCAAAGAATCATGTAGGTTTAATTATTCCTGGAATGGTTACTCTGCGTAGTATGGTGGGGAAACAGTGGCTTTATGAGCAGAAAGAAATATTCGAAGGACTAAAGCCGCTTTTAGCAGAAATTCATAGTTACGGTGCAAAAGTGTTTTTGCAGATTGGTGCAGGATGGGGACGAACATTTACCATGCCGCTGGCATTAAAGGAACTTTATGAAAAAGAGAAGGAAACCGGACAAAAGTCCATGTTTGACTGGGATAATCTTCTTGTAGCCCCTAGTGAACTGCCTAACCGTTGGCTTCCAGAAATTATACATAGACCACTGACGGAAGGAGAAATTCTTGAGTATGTGGATGCCTATGGTAAGACAGCCAAACTTTGTATGGAGACAGGGTTTGACGGTGTGGAAGTGCATGCCGTGCATGAAGGCTATCTGCTGGATCAGTTTACAACGAAGTATACGAATCGGAGAACAGATCAGTATGGGGGGACTTTTGATAACCGCTACAGGTTTGCGAAAGAAGTTGTAGAGGAGATTAAGCGACAGTGCGGTGACACATTCCCTGTATCCCTTCGGTATTCCGTAACCAGTAAGACAATCGGCTTTGGTATCGGGGCAGTTTATGGTGAGAAATTTACAGAAGCCGGCAGAGATCTTGAGGAAGGGCTGAAAGCCGCAAAATATCTTCAGGATGCAGGATATGACATGCTTAATGCGGACAATGGGACTTACGATTCATGGTACTGGGCGCATCCGCCTGTATATATGCCTTTAAACTGTAACATGGCGGAGGTGACACGATTAAAAGAAGTGGTAGAAATTCCTGTGGTATGTGCAGGAAGAATGCAGCCGGATGAAGCTTCAGCATCTATATCAGAAGGAAAACTGGATGCTATGGGAATCGGACGTCAGTTCCTGGCGGATCCGGAATATATTGTAAAACTGGAACAGGAGAAATTTAGCGACATTCTTCCTTGCATTGCATGTCATAATGCATGTCTTCCGATTTATCATTATGAAGGCGTTGGCTGTGAAATCGATGAAGAGGATGGAAAAACACAAGGGCATTGTGCGTTGAACCCTAGGACATTCTGTGAGCAGAAATATGATTTTGAGAAAAAAGCAGCTGTAACGAAAAGTATTGCGGTCATCGGCGGGGGTATCGCTGGGATGACTGTAGCCCGAATTGCGGCAATACGAGGTCATGAGGTAACTATTTATGAAAAGAGTGACCGGCTCTGTGGTGTGTTTAATGCTGCAGCAGCACCTGAATTCAAAGAAAAAGATAAAGAATTTATAAGATGGATTCAACAAGAAATAGAAAGCCTGCCGATTAAAGTGGAATACAACTGTGAAATTACAACTCTGGCTGAGCTGACAGAAGATGAAATTATCATTGCTACGGGCGCAAAACCTAGAAAGCTAGATGTTCCGGGACAGGAAAAAGCTATTGAAGCAACGGAATATCTGCTGGGGAGAAAAGTAGGAAAGGACGTCGCTGTAATCGGCGGAGGTTTGACGGGCTGCGAGATTGCCTATGACCTTGTGCTGAAAGGAAAACGACCGGTTATTGTGGAAATGGCAGACGATATTTTAAAGACCAAGGGACTCTGCATGGCAAACTCCAGTTGTATGAGAGACTTATTGCGGTATTATGAAGTTCCTATTTATAAAAACGCAAAGCTCTTAGAAATCATTGAAAATGGAATTGTTATTGAGACAGCGGAAAAGACAATACAGTTGGAATGCGACGACGTGATAATGAGCTGTGGTTATATGCCAGACACGAGGCTTGTTGACGGCGGAACACAACAGGGGAAAACGAATATTCATATAGTCGGCGATGTTAAAAAGGTTGGAAATTTGAAAACAGCAATCTGGGAGGCTTATGATTTAGCATTTTCTTTGTAAGATTAAACTCTTAAGCGGACAAAGAGGCTTTTAATATATTATAGAAACACTGCTATAAGAATTATTGATACCATTAGGCTGTCGATTTTTGAGGGATGTCATATACAGAATTATACTGACTAATATTAAGTTTTAATCGGTATTTCAATTTGTGTGATGTAATCATCAAAGGAGTCAATGAAGAGTTCATTGATTCCTTTTTCATATGCAAAATCGCAAAATGTAATACCATGCTTGTTGGGCCGGCTCTATCAAAGATGATAAGCCCTTTTTCCTGTCTCAGAAACCTGGATAGGACTTAGATTTCTTACCCAGTTTAAGATAGTTGACTTTGCTACGCCATATTCACTTGATAACTGAGGAAATGAGTAATTTCCTGTATTGTACAAATCCACAATTTGTTGCTTAAACTCTTGTGTGTACTTCTTTTGGTTTTTTGCCATGTTGAACAGCTCCTTTACATTATTATGATTATTATAGGCTGTTCAACTTTTTATGTCTATGGTTATATACTAACACCAATAAAAGCCAAAAGAGAAGGCATAACAAGACAGGAAGCAATAGAAAAAATATT
>OLQD01001958.1_pt1 | contig 15825 bp, 10 predicted proteins | sample 1672841 | NCBI WGS metagenome assembly OLQD01 (sample SAMEA3136729, study PRJEB25190) | human gut metagenome | biome: human gut; feature: human-associated habitat; material: faeces | place: Austria | collected 2013 | reverse complement strand
GCCGGTCGCCTTCCCATATTATTAAAAGATACAATGCAATCCACACTTACTGCGCTGCATCAGGAGCTACATACGAGTATGCATTGGACATCTTTGCAGCATTGTTTGTCAGAGTGACAGCCTCTCTGTAGTAGGCAACAACAGGAGTGCCCTTATCCACAGCGTTGAACAGCTGCTCTGCAAAAGCAGGCGGCACATTGATACATCCGTGTGAGCCAGAGGTTTTGTAAATTGTTCCTCCGAAGGTATCACGCCAGCTAGCATCATGGATACCTATATTGTAGGCAAACGGCATGAAATAGCTGACAGGAGAAGAGTAACCCTCACCGACAAGAGTAGCATTTCTCTGTTTGTAAACAATCTTGTATACACCATCTACGGAACCATTCTGACGGGCGAGATTACCTGATACGAAATCAGACTCCATCTGGAGAGCACCATCCTTGTAATACCACATGTGCTGCTTTGTGTAGTCAATCTCTATGTATGTATTACCTATGTCGTCAGCACCGCGGTAGAGAGCAGTCTGCTCGTAAACAGGTTCTCTTTCCACTGGCTTGCCTCCCTCTAAATCGGAAAGAAGTTTGGCCTTCTCATTTTTCTTGCTGATTACCCATCCGTAGTCTCCACCACCTATTTCAATAGTGTCACCGGACGATGTTTTGAACGAGCGCTTGCGTCCGAAGGTGTTATACTTGGAAGCAAGCTGCTGGACATATTTAGTGACCTTGGCATCATCTATGCTCACGCTGCCGTCATCTGAGATGCTTAGCATATCAAGGATTTTGGCTGAGTCAAGCTTCTCGTTGGCACCTTCTATTTTGTAAGTGACGGTTGAAGCAGTGTATTTGTCGAGGGCTTCTTTTTCATTTTTGATTGTATCACTTTCCTTTGTGATTTTTGGAGCTTCATAACAGTCATCACTTAAGCTAAGCTTTGGGAGCTCGTTGTCCAGGGCGTCCTTTACCTCGGCAAGGATGCTGTCATATATCGGCTTGCAGCCATTTTTCTCTTCAATCACATCGTATTTGCCGTCTTTTATCTCGATGTGGGCATCCTCCGGATTTTCAATGTAGTCATCACTGAAAATATCAAGAGCCTTGAGCTTTTCCGCCAAAGCGGCATCGTCATATTTGGACGAACCCTTTAGAGTATAGTTTTGAGCTTTGAAGAGACTGACAGGCCATGTAAAAGCATTCTGGCTTTTTAGGATTTGCTCCTCGTCACCGTTTGAGACATATTCATAGGAAAAATCAGGTCCCTTAAGTGAAAAGCTGTTGCCTTTTCTATCAGTGATTGTGAGCAGATAGTCGCGGCTTAAGGCTGTATTTTTTTCTAATGCTTCTTTTACGGTTTTCCCTGCGTATTTTACAGAGTTAATCTTTGTGTTGAACAGATAGTGGCTGCTAAAATAAAAGGCAAAGCCAAGATAAACAGCCAAAATCACACCAAGCACAACGGCGCAGGCTATAAGCACTTTTTTCTTCATGTAAATCGACCTCCTTGAAGATATGCTGTTGCTGCCCACACCGGGGTGTAGGCGGCAGCTAAAATCAGTTACATTTGTGAAGATGTGACACATCCATATAGTCAGGCAGACCATTCTTGTAGGCTACAGCGGTTTCTCCCTGAATAAGTGGCTTTAAGTATTCGATAAGCTCAGGCTTCACATCATTGCCAGCATCATTGATCCACTCTCTTGGCACAGACTTGGCCTCGTTTGCGATATCCTTGATAGCAGAATATGTGTATTCCACCTGATAAGGATCATTTGAGATGCGCTTCAAGCATACCATTGATGCGGTCACACCCTCTGCTGCAATAGTGACACCCTTTTTACCCTGAGCAAAAGATTCCTCGATATCAGTTAATGATGCAAGGTGTGAGGCACAGCGCTGGAGCACATTTACCTCTACAGAGCGCACCTTGACACCGATGTTTTCTTTCACAATGAACTCAAGAGCCTTTCCGGCACCACTTAGCTGCTGGTGTCCGAACTGGTCGCATGAGGCATTTGATGATGTAATGTATGAGCCGTCTGCGTCATGTATTCCTTCGGATACGGCAACTATTACATTGTTAGTGTGCGTAAGGGCTTCTTTTATATCGGCAACAAATTTGTCCTTATCGAAATCCACCTCAGGCAGATAGATGAACTGAGGCGCTGTATTGTACTCATTACGTGCGAGAGCGGAAGCGGCAGTGAGCCATCCTGCGTCACGTCCCATGATTTCAACGATTGTAACACTCTTAACAGCATAGATAAAGGTGTCATGGGCTATCTCAAGCATGCTTGATGCGATATATTTGGCGGCAGAGCCAAATCCCGGAGTGTGGTCTGTCATGCACAGATCATTGTCGATGGTTTTTGGAATCCCTATAATTTTCACATCACTGTTGATTTTTTTTGCATAATCGGATAACTTTAATACGGTATCCATCGAATCATTTCCACCGATGTAAAAGAAAGCTTTTATAGAAAGCTTATCGAACTGGTGGAAGATGTATACATATGGTGAATCATCATCCTTGTAATCAGGGAGCTTGTGACGGCATGAGCCAAGATACATGGCAGGTGTGGTCTTAAGCTTTTCCAGATTAGCATCATCTGCAAAAATATCTGACAGATTGAGATAATTCTCATTTAATATGCCGAGTATTCCGTTTACGGCGCCATAGCAGATATCGTATTTCTCAGAGCTTTTTACTCCTGCGATGACTCCTGCAAGGCTAGCGTTGATTGCAACAGTTGGGCCGCCTGACTGGGCGACGATACAGTTTGACTGATTCATTGTAATCTCCTTATTGTGTATTTTAACTATTCTCTTCTGTAAGAATAGTTATGGTATAATTTTAAAATGACTACTGAAGGCGCATGGCATATGCACCGCATAATCATATAGATTGTAGTATCAAACATTATTTTTAGCAAGGGTTAAAATGAAAAATATGAATAAATACGAAAATTGCTTATTGTGTCCCAGAAAATGTGGCATAAACAGAAGAACCGGACAAACAGGTGTATGTGGCGTTTCATCTGAAATAAAGGTGGCGCGAGCAGCACTTCATTACTGGGAGGAGCCGTGCATATCAGGAAAAAGAGGAAGTGGGGCAGTTTTTTTCTCAGGCTGCAGCCTGCACTGCGTGTTCTGCCAGAACAGGGAGATTTCTGACGGAAAAGCGGGAAAGGTAATCAGTAAAGAGAGGCTGAGTGATATTTTTATAGAACTTGCGGACAAAGGCGCAAATAATATCAATCTGGTCACACCGGGGCAGTATATCCCTGATATAGTGTGGGCGGTAAACGATGCAAAAAGCCGTGGCATGAAGCTTCCTATTATATACAATACGAGCGGATATGAAAATGTGACAGAGCTAAAACTGCTTGAGGGCATAGTGGATGTGTATCTTCCGGATTTTAAATATATGGACAGTACGCTTTCGGCAAGGTATTCAAGGGCAAAAGATTATCCGTCTGTCGCAAAGCAGGCGCTTTCAGAGATGGTCAGGCAGCAGCCGGATGTCGTGATTGACGATGCGACAGGACTCATACAAAAGGGAGTTATTGTGCGACAGCTTCTACTGCCGGGACATGTGAATGATGCAAAGGCTGTACTTAAGTACCTGTATGATACATATCATGATCACGTATATATAAGCATGATGAGCCAGTTTACGCCGATTGCACTAAAGAATTATCCTGAGATAAACCGCACAGTGACAAAGAGAGAGTATGAAAGACTTGTTAACTATGCCCTCGAAATAGGAATCACGAATGCATTTATACAGGAGGGTGACGTGGCAAAGGACAGCTTCATCCCGGCATTTGACTGTGAGGGAGTATGATATTTACCGTTTTTCTTAATAAAATAGTAAGAATTGGCAGGCAAAAATGACTGGATTTTGTGACACCGGTGTAGTACTATGGTTATGTGATATTTTTTAACTGTGAAGGTACTGAACAGTTACGGTATTATGTTATTACTCACATCCCGGTGTGACAGACTATAATGTTTTTAATCACACAGGATACATTATTCAATAGAGGATACATTGATGAAAAATATAGGGGAACAGCAGATAATAATTGAATGTCCGAATACTATCTTTCATCTATACATCGACAGTGAGGATGAGCTTTTAAAGGTTAAGGTGTTTATGAACAATATGAAGCATGTTGATTCGATAAGTCTGCATGATATATACAACTGGTGCAACAGACAGCATGTGCAGTACACGACGACATTTAATTATGACAGTAAAATGACCTGGACAGAAATGATAAAATCCTACATATTTTACTTCAGACAGAAGCTTAGATATGTAAATAATAGTGATAGGATGATAGAAACATGAGATACCCTGAATTTCTAAAGGATAGAGGAACAATAGGCTTTGTGGCGCCTTCGATGGGCTGTACAACAGAGCCGTACAGGAGTGCCTTTGACAATGCCATTAAAAGGTTTCACAGCATGGGTTATAAGACGATAGAGGGACCTAACTGCAGATGCGACAGTGGCATAGGTATCAGCAATACACCAAAGAAGTGCGCAGAAGAGCTGAACGAGAGTTATGCTTCTGTTGACAGTGATGTGCTTATATCATGTGGTGGTGGCGAGCTGATGTGCGAGGTAGTGCCTTATATTGATTTTGAGCGCGTGAAGCAGTCAAAGCCGAAATGGTACATGGGCTATTCCGACAACACGAATTTTACATTTTTGGAGGCTACTATTGCAGATACAGCAGGTATTTACGGGCCGTGTGCGGGCAGCTTTGGCATGGAGGTGTGGCATGAGTCACTTACCGATGCATTTAATCTGCTTTGTGGCAGGAAGCTTTCATTTACCAATTACCCTATGTGGGAGAAGGAATCGATAAAGGATGAGAATGCTCCGTTTGTGGGCTACAACCTGACTGAAAAGTCGTGTATCAGCTCTATTCCTGCGGTGGCAAAGGAAAGCAGGCTTACCATGAGAGGAAGGCTGCTTGGTGGCTGCATGGATTGTCTTATCAATCTGCTTGGTACATCGTTTGACCATGTAAGGGAATTTAATGAGCGCTACAGTGATGATGGTATCATATGGTTCCTTGAGGCTTGTGACCTTAATGTGATGGGCATGAGAAGGGCTATGTGGCAGATGAAAAATGCAGGATGGTTTTCAAATGTAAAGGGCTTTCTTATCGGACGCCCGGCGCACTTCGGAGAGGAAATGTTTGGCATAGACCACAGACAGGCGCTTTCATCACTGATTAGAGAGTTTAATGTGCCAATCATCATGGATCTGGATATAGGTCATATGTCGCCGATGATGCCTGTGGTATGCGGAAGCATGGCAGATGTCAGCTTCGACGGAAGCAGCTTTACAATTTCGTATGATATAGGGCAGTAGATTGGAGGAAAAATGATTAGATTAATAAAGAAAAAAGCAAAGAGTATTGTATGTAGCGTGCTTGCTGCGGTGACACTGTTTACAATGAATCCGGCTGTATTTGCAACAGAGACAGCTACGCAGACGGATACAGTTTCAAGCGTTGATGTATCAGGCAGTGACGCAGCTGATAAGAGTAACACAGATAGTACCGCAGACAGCACAACGACAGCCGGCAGTGAGGCAAACGACAAGGTGACCATCAGCAATAATGATAAGCCATACTTAAGTCTTGGAGCAGACCTCACACCGGATCAGAGAGCGACAGTGCTTGGATTTATGGGAATCGAGCTCACTGATCTGGACAAATACGATGTGGTCTATGTAAATAATGATGAGGAGCACAAGTACCTCGATTCATACATCAGCAAGAGCGAGATTGGCACAAGGTCACTTTCCTCAGTACTCATTACAGAGGATAAAAAGGGTGCGGGTCTTAGTGTTTCCACGCACAATATCAATTACTGTACGGTAGGAATGTACAAGAATGCGCTTGCCACAGCAGGCATAGCTGATGCTAAAATCATAGTCGCAGGACCTTTCCCTATTTCCGGAACGGCAGCACTTGTAGGCACACTAAAGGCATACGAGGAGATGACAGGCAAGAAGCTTGACGACAAGGTGACAGACGCAGCGATGGATGAGCTTGTCACAACAGGAGAGCTCAACAAGAGCATTGACGGCGATTCGCAGGATATCGAGGCAATGATTGCAGACCTAAAGAAGCAGCTTGCCGATGGAAGGCTCAAGGATGAGAGCCAGATAAAGGATGCGATAAAGGAGGCTGCAAAGGATTACGACCTGAAGCTTTCTGATGATGATATTGCAAAGCTGACATCGCTTCTTAAGAAGCTTAAGGATGCCAATATCGACTGGGATTCAGTCATCAACCAGGCACATGACTGGGCATCAAAGCTTGGCGATAAGATAAATGACCCGGGCTTCTGGGAAAAGCTTGGTAACTTTTTCATGGATTTATGGGATAAGATAAAATCCCTGTTCAGCTAGAAAAAGCTACAGGAGACAGTAAGAAAAAGCAGAATATGAATCAGACAACTCCCTGAAACGTAAGCATGAGCTGCACGTTGAAGGGAGTTTTTTGATTAAAGGGTCAAAAGGTATCATCGATGCATGCTTGCATGCAATTCGATGTATACCTTAAAAAAAATAATAAATTTCTGCCGAATACATTGATACAAAGGTCATATTCTATTATAATTAAATGGATAATGGATTAATGTAAACAATGCACATAAGAAAGAGGGGATTTGATGATAAAGATAAATAAATTTCTGGCAGCCTCTGTCGTTACATTGTCATTAGCCGCATGTGACCTGGCACCATACAGCAGCATAGCAGTCTATGCGGATCAGGCGGCTAAGGTTGTGTGTGATGAGAGATACTGGGTAGCGGCGAGAAGCGGACCGGGCACAGAGTATGAGCTGGAGCACAAGCTTTCAAACGGCAAGGATATTACTATTCTTGAGCAGACCACAGGTGCAGACGGCAAGGTGTGGTACAAGGCAAAGTACAATCTGGCAGCAAATAATGAGGAGTGTGTCAGCTATATAAGGTCTGATTTTGTATCAGCAGGTACAGCTGCATCAGACAATGCGCAGACAGGGGATGCTTCGGCAGACACCGGCAATGCGGATGCCATACAGCAGAATAATGAGGAGCAGCTTGCCATTGCAACCGCATCGGGAGCATATGCTACAGGTACGATTACAGGTGGCAATGTGTATGTCCGCAATGCAGCAGGCACATCCGGCACTACCAAGGTTGTCTCACTCAACTGGAACCATCAGGTTGACATAATTGGAGAGACCAGGGTAAACGGTGTGGTCTGGTATAATGTCAAGGGTACTTTAAACGGCAAGGCATTTACGGGCTGGACTATCAGTACATACATAAAGGTGACATACAATAATAGCGGAGACAATACTGATTTTGTCACGGCTATGAAGAATGCAGGCTTTCCTGACAGCTATATTCCAAACCTTACAGCTCTTCACAATAAGTATCCAAGCTGGACATTTGAGACTGTAAATACAGGTTTGAATTGGGATACGGTGATTGAAAATGAAAGTGTAAACGGACTTAATCTGGTATCCAAATCAGCAGACAATGCCAAGAAATCCACAGCTGCAGGAGCATATAACTGGTCAACAAATACGTGGGTTGAGTACGAACCGGGATGGGTGTCAGCAAGCAGTGCCTATATTGCTTATCTCATGGATCCAAGGAATTTTCTTGATGAGACCAATATTTTTCAGTTTCAGAGTCTGGCATACAGTCCGAATGAGGCACTTGAAGGTGTTCAGTCCATAGTAAAAGGCACATTTATGGAGGGAACAAAGACCTATTCCAACAATGGTGAGAAAATCAATTATGCAAGCACATTCATGAATGTGGCAAAGAGCAGTGGAGTAAGTGCATACCATATAGCATCGCGTTTAAAGCAGGAGCAGGGACAAAAGGGAACGAGTCCTCTTATTTCGGGTACATATTCCGGATACGAAGGATATTATAATTATTTTAATTTTAATGCAACCGGAAACACGAAGGATAAGATTTATAAAAATGGTCTGTCTTTTGCCAAGAAGCAGGGCTGGAATACAAGAGTAAAGTCCATAAGCGGCGGAGCTGTAAAGGTGGGCAGCAATTATATAAATAAGGGTCAAAATACACTGTATTTTGAGAAGTTTAATGTAGTAAATAAAAGCTCGCTGTATTTCCATCAGTACATGGGCAATGCCACAGCGGCTCTTACTGAGGGACAGAGTCTGGCTAAAGGATATTCAGACAAGAATCAGGCTTTTGTATTTAAAATACCTGTATACAACAATATGCCATCGTCAGCAGTGGGCTTCGATAAAGCTGGCGATACCAATAACTATCTGCAGTCGCTTGCGATAAGCGGTGTAACACTCACACCGGCCTTCAATGGAGCGACAACAAGCTATTCAGCAGTTGTTTCAAATGCTATAAGCTCAGTGACTGTTTCGGCAGATGCAGTTTCAGGAAGCAGTGGTGTTTCAGGCACAGGAAGCTATTCGCTTGCTGTCGGAAATAATACAATTAAGGTAAATTGCAAGTCGCAAAGCGGTGATACAAGAACATACACTATCAATATAAACAGGCAGGCGGCATCTGCAAATAATGCAGGTGGCAATAATAATCAGAACAATAATAACCAAAATAATACAGATGTAAACATAACATCAGGTAAATACAGTATAGGTACTTATATTACAGGCATTGAGCCTGGAACCGGTGCAGCTGATTTTGTGAAGAATATAGCAGTATCAGCATCAGGTACTGTAAAGCTTCTGACAAGCTCAGGCTCAGAAAACAGCGGAAAGGTTGCAACAGGCAATAAAGTGGCTGTTTATGATGCTTCGGGTAACCTGAAAAAGACATATGATATTGTTGTATATGGAGATATTAATGGTGACGGTGCTGTAAATGCCCTTGATATGATTAAGCTCAACAGACATATTTTAGGAAAGGGAACACTCACAGGTGCTTATCTGGAGGCAGCTGATGCCAACAGAAAGGGCGATGGTGGAAATGCCCTTGATATGATAATCATGAACAGACACATACTGGGCAAATCAAAGATATCGCAGAATTAGAAATGTGAGGAAAAATATGAAGAAATTATTTGGATGTATATTATCACTTGTTATGGCGGTGATGCTTGTTTTCACACCTGCCGAGCATGTATATGCGCAGGGACTTGGCCTCAGTGTCAGCTCAAGCTCTATAACTGTTGGAAAAACAGTTAAGGTGACTGTTTCCATGCCGTCTGGATATTTTGGCACTGTAGTTATCTCAAGTTCTGACGAGGGAGTACTGAGTAACGGAGGGGATGGTGTGGCCAATATTGGTGACGCCGCAGGATATCCCACATCGCAGTCATTTTCATTTACGGCGAAGGCTGCAGGAAGCTGCACTATAAAGGCATATTGTACAGTTGTAGGAGATGCAGAGGCCAACGATGCCGGAGGTATAATTACCGGTGCCAGCACGAAGGTGACGGTAACAAGTGCTTCATCAAACAACGATTCAAACAGCAACAAGGATAACAAGGACAATTCCGGCAGCAATACCGGCAATGACAGCAATGCAAATAAAGATAATGAAAACAAAGAGGAAAAGAAATCCTCAAACGCATCTCTTGGTTCGCTGGTTATCTCAGCAGGTACGCTTTCACCTGAGTTTTCTGCTGCGACAAAGGATTACACAGCTACAGTAGATTACAGCTGTTCAAGCCTTGCGGTTACAGCAAATCCGGCTGATTCCAAGGCGAGTGTGACATCAGTCACAGGCAATGATTCACTTGAGGTTGGAGAGAATACGGTCAGCGTTGTTGTGACAGCAGAGGACGGCAGCACAAGCACATACAATATAGTTGTTACCAGAAGAGCCGAGGATGATCCGGAGAATGCAGATAAGCAGGATAACTGGAAGAAGTTCGATATAAATGGCACAGAGTGGACTATGGTAAATGACATTCCGGAGGATGTTGTTCCTGAAGGCTTTGAGCACTCAAAGACAGTGATTGACGGACTTGAATACAATACCCTTCATGGCACCTTTGGCGATGTCACGCTTGTGTATTTACAGTCGGAAAGCGGCAATGGGCTTTTTGTATATGATGCAGCACAGAATGCAGCATATGAGTTTGTCCGTATCAATTCAGAGTCGCATTTTATAGTGGTTTTACTGCCTAAGGTGGATGATGTGCCTGAAGGATATAATGAGATATCGCTCTCTATAGAGGGCAAGGGTGTGGCAACAGCCTACCAGACCAAAGTCGAAAAAACCGATGATCAGACAAAGGATTTTTACCTCGTATACGCTATGAATGACAATGGTGAGAGTGGCTGGTACACATATGATAGTGTAGATGGCACATATATGAGAACCAAGCTCAGTACACCTACAGTGGCACAGGATGAAAACGATACAACAAAGAGCGAGCTTGTCCCGGGAATTGCCAATAAATATCTTGTTTTAGCTGCAATACTGGTTCTTATTATCATTATTCTGGCATTACTTCTTCTGGTGGTTATTGTGAAAAATAAGAAGCGCACAGCTAATGAAGTAAATGATGAAGAAGACGATACAAAAGAGTTCGATATAGAAGAAAATGATATAGAAGCTAATGATGATGATGCTCAGGAATCTGCTGAAGAATCGCAGATAGATGAGATTCAGGAACCGGCTGAAGAATCGCAGATAGATGAGATTCAGGAACCGGCTGAAGAATCACAGGTAGATGAAATCCGGGAACCGGCTGAGGAATCTGGCGAAGAGTCACAGATAGCTGAGATTTTAGAATCTGACGAAAATACGGAAAGTACAGAAGCATCCGATGCATCCTATGTCGGAAGAACAGTAGAAATTACATCCGATTTAAAGAAAACTGCTGAGAATGAAAAATCTGATTTTGATTCAAAAGAGGCTTCAGATCAGGAGAATGCTGCAGATGATGATACCTTGAAGAATCAGGTTCAAATGGCACTTGATGGCTTTGTCAATGATGGAAATAAGCCGTCTGAGACTATAGACAGCAGTGCAAAGGATGACAATGAAGATGACAGCGAAGATGATGATTTGCAGTTCATCGACTTAAATTAGTGAATATGACTGGAGGATATGACTTGAAACCATATACAAGTAAGGCTAAAAAAGCAATAGATTTGGCTGCACGTATATCAAAGAAAATGAATTACAGCTATGTTGGAACAGAGCACATACTGGCTGGCCTTATAAAAGAGGGCACCGGTGTGGCAGCTGAGATTCTAACAGCCTGCAATGTGGAATATGATAAGCTTATTTCGATGATTGAAGACCTGATTTCACCGGGGGATAACATCGAAGTGATGGACAGGGATGGCTATTCACCAAGGACACAGAGAGTATTGGAGCGTGCATCGGAGGAAGCCGATAGATTTGAGTGCAATGAGATAGGTACAGAACACTTGCTGATGGCTATAGTACTGCAGGGAGACTGTGCAGCTGCAAGACTTTTAAACACCATGGGTGTTAACAGTCAGAAGATGTTTATAGATATTCTTGGTGCGATGGGTGAGGATCCGTCTGCATACAGGGATCTGATGAAAAGCTACGGTACATCATACAATTCTGCGACTCCTGTATTAGATCAGTATTCCAGAGATTTGACAGATATGGCAGAGGCAGGGCTTCTTGACCCTGTTATAGGCAGAAAAAAGGAGATGGAGCGCGTTATCCAGATACTTTGCCGCCGAGGCAAAAACAATCCATGTCTGATTGGAGAGCCGGGAGTGGGCAAGACCGCTATAGTAGAGGGACTTGCACAGGATATAGTCAGTGGCAATGTTCCGGATATTCTTTTGGGAAAGAGACTGGTTTCCCTTGATATGTCCGGGCTTGTAGCCAAATCAAAGTATCGTGGTGAGTTTGAGGAGCGTATCAAGAAGGTGATAAGCGAGGTTTCAAATGCCAAAAATGTACTGCTTTTTATTGATGAGCTTCACACTATAATAGGTGCAGGAGGAGCAGAAGGCTCGTTAGATGCATCTAACATATTAAAGCCTGCGCTTGCCAGAGGCGAGGTACAGGTAATCGGCGCCACTACCATAGAAGAGTACCGCAAATACGTGGAAAAGGATGCTGCGCTTGAGCGCCGTTTCCAGCCGGTGATGGTTGAGGAGCCGGGTGTGGATGAGACAATAGAGATACTCACAGGATTAAAGGGACTCTATGAAAAGCATCATGGTGTCATCATAACAGATGAGGGCGTGAAAGCAGCAGTAAGCCTTTCTGCACGATATATAAATGACAGATTTTTACCTGATAAGGCGATAGATCTGATGGATGAAGCGGCAGCCAGGATAAGGCTTAAGAATCTGACATCATCTGACGAGCTGCTTGCACTGAAAAAAGAGATAACAGATAAGCAGAACCAGTTGGAAAATGCTTTGTCGAAAGGAAATCTCGCAGCTGCCGGTGCGCTTATGTCAGAGAAGGAAGTGCTTGAAAATAAACAGCAGAAGCTTATCAGAAAGAACCGTCGCACAGGAGCCAAAAATCAGCCTGTAGTCGGTGAAAATGAGATAGCGGATGTAGTATCGGGATGGACCAAAATACCTGTAAATAAGCTTACAGAGTCAGAGGCAGGACGACTTGCAAAGCTTGAACAGATACTTCACAAGCGTGTAATAGGACAGGAGGAGGCTGTTTCTGCTGTCGCAAAGGCAGTCAGACGAGGCCGTGTTGGTTTAAAGGATCCTAAGAAGCCGATTGGCTCATTCCTGTTTTTGGGACCGACAGGAGTAGGTAAGACGGAGGTGTCAAAGGCGCTTGCTGAGGCTGTCTTTGGCAAAGAAGATGCCATGATACGTGTTGACATGTCAGAGTACATGGAAAAGCATAGTGTTTCAAAGATGATTGGTTCACCACCGGGATATGTGGGGCATGAGGAGGGCGGACAGCTCTCAGAGAAGGTCAGACGCAATCCTTTTTCTGTTATACTGTTTGATGAGATAGAAAAAGCACATCCTGATGTGTTCAATATACTTTTACAGGTGCTTGATGATGGTAGAATCACTGATTCACAGGGGCGCACGGTTGATTTCAAGAATACAATAATCATCATGACATCAAATGCAGGAGCTTCTTCTATTATAGAACCAAAGCGCCTTGGCTTTGGCGCTGATGAGGATGAAAAGCAGGATCACGAGCGTATGAAGAACAGTGTCATGGAGGAGGTCCGCCGTATATTTAAACCTGAGTTTTTGAACCGGATCGACGAGACTATTGTATTTAGAGCTCTCAACAAGGATGACATGAAGCATATAGTGACACTTCTTGTAAAGGAGCTTAAGAAACGCTGTAAAGAACAGCTTGATATAGAGCTCACAGTGCGCGACAGTGCAAAATCCTTTATCGTGGACAAAGCCTATGACAGAAAATATGGCGCAAGACCTCTTAAACGAAAACTTCAGGAGGAGATTGAAGACCGTATGTCAGAGGATATTATTACCGGCAAAATTAAGCGCGGCAATAAGGTAATAATTTCTACGAAAAACAAACAAATTTCATTGACTGTTGAGTAGAATTGGATTTATAATTAATATATCAATATAGCTACGGGAGGATAAAAATGGCTGTAATAAGTGAATTAATCCGTACTGAGGAAAACGGAAAGCTCAGCTTCGGAGATTATACATTGGCTGCAAAGGCAAAGCTTGACAATTTTGAGAAGGATGGAGATATCTACAAGGTAAAGACCTTTAAGGAGATTACAAAGCTCGAAAGAAACGGACTCTTTGTATACGAGTCTGTTCCGGGAACTGCGGTTATGGATTTCGAGGAGACTGCTGATACAGTGACATTTACTGTGGAGGGACCTGAGGATGCTCAGATTACTCTTGGCCTTGAAGAGGAGACAGAGTACGAAATTGATATAGCTGGAGCTGTTGCAGGTACTATGAAGACAAATCTCGGTGGCAAGCTCAGCTTAAGCGTAGAGCTTGAGGGTGTTGATTCAGTCGATATCAAAGTATCAAGAAAATAGAGCATATTTTTAGCCCGGTGAAAGCCGGGCTTTTTGTATTTTATAAAGGAGAACAATATGGCAAAAGGAAAGACCTCTGTATTTTTCTGCCAGGAATGTGGTTATGAATCGGCAAAATGGATGGGACAGTGCCCGGTCTGTAAGGAATGGAATACATTTGTAGAGGAAACCGTAGATAAAAAGTCGATAAGCTCGTCGGGAAAAGTAAAAAAAGAATCAAAGGCGGCACAGGTTCTGCCTCTTTCGGCAGTAAAAAGCGAGAAAGAGGAGCGTATAGTGACAGGTATAGCCGAGTTTGACAGAGTGCTTGGTGGAGGAATTGTGAGGGGGTCACTTGTGCTTGTGGGAGGAGATCCGGGTATAGGAAAATCCACGCTTCTACTTCAGGTATGCAGGGAACTTTCACAAAAAAAAGTGCCATTACTTTATGTGTCAGGTGAGGAATCCCTGCATCAGATAAAGATGCGTGCCGACAGACTTGGTGATTTTACGGATTCACTGGAGCTTTTATGTGAGACAAGTCTTGATATAGCAAAGGACGTGATTCAACGAAAAAAACCGGAGGTTGTTGTAATAGATTCCATCCAGACTATGTACAATGAGGAGATAGCGTCGGCACCGGGCAGTGTATCACAGGTCAGGGAGACAACCGGAGTGCTTATGCAGCTTGCAAAGACTCTGGGTATTTCTGTTTTTATAGTAGGACATGTGACAAAGGATGGTGCGGTTGCGGGGCCGAGGACGTTGGAGCATATGGTTGATACTGTGCTTTATTTTGAGGGTGACAGGTATGAGTCGTACAGGATACTTAGAGGCGTTAAGAACAGATTTGGTTCGACAAATGAGATAGGCGTATTTGAAATGAAGGCGGAGGGACTTGTTGAGGTGGAAAATCCGTCGGAGTATATGCTTAGCGGTAAGCCTGAGGGAGCATCAGGATCAATTGTCACATGTTCCATAGAGGGAAGCCGTCCGATACTTCTTGAGATACAGGCTCTTGTATGTCACAGCTTTTTTAATAATCCAAGGCGTACAGCAAATGGTACAGATTATAATAAAGTAAATCTACTCATGGCGGTCCTTGAAAAAAGAGCCAACCTGTCACTGTCAGACTGTGACGCTTATGTGAATATAGCAGGCGGTATAAGGATGAACGAACCGGCGATAGACCTTGGGATAGTGCTTGCAATCGCATCAAGCAAAATGGATATTATAGTGCGTGAGGATACCATATGCTTTGGAGAGGTGGGCTTAAGCGGAGAGGTACGCGGAGTTACCATGTCCGAGCAGCGTGTGGCTGAGGCAAAGAAGCTTGGCTTTAAAAAGTGTATTGTTCCCAAAGTGTGTCTTGCAGGAGTGTCGCATATTAGTGGAATTGAGATTGTCGGTGTGGCAAATATCAAGGAAGCGATAGAGGCTGTCAGATAGTAATTGTGAGAATTGTATATAATAAACAGACAATTTAGAAAATTTGTGTTTTTTAAGATAGTTTTACTACTTTAATTAATTGCAGAAAATCCGTTGACATATGTGTGTCAGGATGATATTATATCAAAGCTGACTCGCGGGACACATTGAGTTGTAGAGCTTGTGAGTTGCATTTTACAGACATGACTTTATAGATATTGCTTTGAAAATAAGTTAAAAAAGTTATGAAAAAAGTTCTTGACAAATGAAAAACATTTTGATAGAATAAACAAGCTGTCGCAAGACAGAGAACTTAAAACAGAGTTCAAAAAAATAAAAAAAGTGCTTGACAAACGAACAGTGATTTGATAAAATAAACAAGCTGTCGCAAGAGAGCAAAACAAAGAACATTGATAA